>JACCDQ010512472.1_pt1 | contig 13131 bp, 11 predicted proteins | sample 7446031 | NCBI WGS metagenome assembly JACCDQ01 (sample SAMN15323442, study PRJNA562643) | freshwater metagenome | isolation source: river surface water | place: USA:Blue River Watershed | collected 2017-08-17 | reverse complement strand
TTACGGTAATCCTGACCAATTGCGGTTGCAGTCCAGTCAGTACCAATTGCGCCAAACTGCCCAAGGAAGTTCTGGTTCAGGGCTGCAATCTGGTCTTTGATGTCAGTTTGAGCTGCAATCTGCTGTGCGTTAGCAGCATCCTGTGCGCGATAGTAAGCGCCATAGCCACCACGTTGCATTCCACGAGCCGCAAAGTTGCCAGCAAGTTGACGGCGAGCATCCTGTGCGCTTGCAGACATTCTTTCGTTCTGACGATTCAGAGCAATCTGCTGGTTTTGCAATCCGGCTAAAGCGTTACCACGAGCAACGTTGAATGCGCTCTGACCTTGGCGCATTGCCATCTGGTAAATGGGGTCATTCTCAAGCGCCCAAGCGTCAGCAGCTGATTTGCCAGAAGTCAGGTCAACAATTTCCTTTTTTGGGGTTGTTGAAGGTGTGCCAATAAACATTGCTGGAGCGCCACCACCAGTAGTGCCACCGCCAGTAGGGCGTACTCCAATGGGCATTGGCAGTTCGTTCATCGTAGTCATAGAAGCCATTATTGACCAGTCCTAAGAACATTAGGGGCTGCAAATGCTCCCACGTTTACTGCTTTCATCTTTGCCAAAACTGCGTTCCTGCGAGCCTTTGCCTTTAGGTCACGAGCAGCATAACCAGTTTTATCTACCGGACCAATGTTTGGAGTGCCAGAAACCTGGCTGTAAATCTTCTTGCCAGCCGAATAGGGCGTGAACGAGTAAGTACCTAGCGAAGCGTTTCGCTCTGCGCCTAGCATCAGTTGGCCGCCTTAGTAATCTTCGCTTTAGCGCCTACCATTGGAATGATGCTAAAGACCTGAGCTGGAGATGTAGACGCCGTTCCGTCACAATCCAAGTATAACTCAAAGTAGATTCTGCGGAATCTTAGACCTTGATTCAACTTGATTTCGGTACGCAACGGGTTGCTGGTTGCTGGAACGTTTACGATGGTTGCAATACCGCCAGAAGGCTTCTTCAGGTTATCCCAAGTGCCAAAAACAGTATCGCTGGGGTCGTCTTTAGACAGGGTATCCCAAGTTGAGTAGCCAGTTTCTAGGTCGTAATCTTTTGAGATTTCATCCCAAGTAACGGTGGCTTCAATTTCTGGCAAAGCAACTGGATAAACCACGGCTTTGATTGGCAAAGCAGACTGAACATCCGCCGACCAGAAGAACATCCTTTTCCATTCGACAGGCGTATCGAAGTCGTACACCTTAGTCTGCAAGCTGCAACGAATTGACTCTGTGCCAACTGCGCTAGTAATCGAGTCTTCAATGCGATACAGGCAGTAATCAGTAACTCCAGTACCACTCGGATTGACATCGCCTGAGATGCCGTAGAAAACATCTTCCGTGTTCTCTTCGGCTTTGCGTGGGATAGTCACAAAGTAGGCAACGCGGGTGTTGCTTTGCCACTCGCTCCAAGTCTCAGTATCCAGGTTGTAGGAGTACATTGAGCCATCGTGCCAAACCAAGCAACGGCGACCAACGATACTTACTGCGTGTTCAAAGCGATGGTCAAAGTCATCGTAACTTTCAAACTTGACTCGCTGGGCGTTGAGTGGGTAGTACATCCAGTTCTGGTAGCGGTAAAGCATTCCGCCAGACAGGACAAAGTGTGCGTTTTCAAACTTGACAACACTGCGCTTGCTTTCGGCCCCAATGTCCTGTTGCATTGCCTGCATCGTACCGAACTCAGGGGTGTCGCCATAAGAGTAGCGATAGGTTGAGCGATTGCGGAAGATAACAATGTCGTTGTAGCCCTGTGCGATTGCGGTAATCCATTGACCATCGCCAGTGCCGATTTCGACATAGTAATAGTTTCCCGTGTCGTCAATCCAGTCCCAGATGCTAGTCAAAGCACCGCCTGGTCCAAAGGTTGTGATGTCTGACCAGAAGATTGTGTTGGCGGTTGAAGTGCCTTCTACGCCGAAGCCAAAGAAGCGGTTCTGGAACAACTCAATGCCACCAAGGTGGGGCATGTTCGTGACGGTGAAAGTTCCAGCTTCCCAGTAGCCACCGCTAGTGGTTGTGCTGCACAGAACAATCTTGTTGTCGTATTGGGTGCAGTCTGATGCTCGGAACGTTGCAATCTGCGTCCAAGTCTTGGCTACTACGTTGTAAATCCAAGTTTTGTCATCGGTCACAACAACCAGAAAGCGCACACCGTCTTGGCGTACATAAATGCCGATGATGTCGATTGGCTCATCAGCAACTGGCGTGACAATCAAAGTCGTGCCGTTTTTCTCTGGGTAAATTGGCGGACGAGAAGTCAATGCACCGTTGGTTGAAAACTCAAAGTTTACGATGTCGGCAAGTTCGTTGTCAGAGATTGAAGCCTGGTCCCAGTAGTTGTTGAGACCGCCAGTAAACTTTTGAAGCGTTGCGCTTCGCTGTCGAATGACGCCCGACATTAGTAGTCCTGTGGGTCTGGCATTACGCCGACATACAGGTCAGACATCGACACGGTGTCTTTCTGGCTGAGTCGGTCTAGGCCATCACGGAACTGTCTTTGCTTGAAAGCTGCAGCATCGTAGTTCTCGTCCATTTCCAAGGCTTGAGCGGTCACGTAGTTGACCAACTCGTTGAAGTAACTGTCTGGAATCGACAGGGTGTCCGCAAACATAGTCAACGAAGTTGGAACTTTGATGTACTCAAGTTTCAGTCCGTCAGTAATCGTTTCTGACGGAACTGGGTAAAGGCTGATGACTCCGGCTCGCTCCCACCAAACATCTGGGCGAGTTGAAGTAAGAAGGTTCTCTGGGTCTCTTGTACGGATGAACTCGCGGGCTTCTTGTGGAGTCAAAGCCGTGATTGGGTAGCCAGAAATGTAAATGGCTTCAATGGTCAAAACTTTGTCGGTTGGAAAAGTGTAGTCCTGCTGACCTGCAACAATGTTTGTCACCTTGGTCGCTCGTAGGATTGGATTGCTGTTTACAATCTCTCGCTGACCGTCATTTATCCAACGAAGAATTGCGGCATCAGAAAGTTGTGCGCCAGAAGTATCGCCGAACTGCGCTCGGATTCTGTCGGCTACATCTGTACCTGTATGCGTGAATTCTTCTGCTGGCATTTCTACTTCCTAAGCGTCTTGCCTTCGTGAGTCCAAGTGTTCTTCTTTGATGCCAAAGCACTCTTCAAGATGTCTTTGCGCTCTTCGAAGTACTCCTGCTCTCGCTTGGCTTCAAGTAGTTGCTCTGACATCTCTAACAATTGTAACTTATTGACTTCTGAATTGGAGTCACGAAGATTGTTGCGCACCAACTCGGCAACTAGCCTGTGGTCAATCTCTGATTCATAAAGATTGCGGATGACATAGGGCATACCAAACTCTGGCTGGTCGATTAGCGCAAAGGGGCGCTCTTGAGAAAATGCCGGATGCTCTTCTGGGAGTTTCACTACACGAACGCTAGGGAATATGTCTGCGATGACTTCATTTACACGGCGTTGCTTGTCGCTGTAAATGCCATCGATTCTTGAGAAGTCTATGTAATCACTCATGTATTTATCCTATAAAAAAACCAAGGGGAGCAGTCGAGACGGAACTGCTCCCCTTGGAGTTTGGTGCTTTTTACAGCTCCTTGATGTTGGTCAACTTAGCGTGTGCGTTACGACGGTAAGTACCAATTTCGGAGTACTGGAAAAGGCGAGCCTGGTATGCGTCAGTCTCACCAACGCGCTGCCACATCGAGCCGTCCCTGTCCATCCAAGCCCAGTCGCGCTTGCGGTTGATGACCAGTTCCTTGCTCGAAAGAGCGTACAAGGTGTTTGCTGGAGCAGCGTAGTCCGAAACGAACTTGATTGGCTTACCAAGTGCTTCGAAGGTAAACGAACGCTGACCACCAGTCAGGGTTGCACCGTTGGTGAACTGACGCATGCTGGTCAGAAGCGACCAGTAAGCGTTGTAAACACCAGGCGATGCAAGGAAGACGTCAACTTCGCCACCCTGCTTGTCAACCTTCTGAACCAAGTTGATAAGGTCAAGCTCGGTCAGGGTTGCTAGGGTCGGCGGAGTACCAAGAGCGGTAACAGTCGACTTCCAGACTGGGGTGGTGGTTGGGTCAATGCCGTGCAGAGTTCCGCTGTCCTTGACGATAGCGGCCAGACCAGTCAACTCCTTGTTGTAGTTGGTTGCGCCGTTTGACGAGCGAACCAGCAGGTCTCCGGCAACAGCCGAAACCGAAGCCGAGAAGGTGATGGTGTTAGCCGACTCGCTGATGGACGAGATGGTAACCTGCGAGCCAACAACAGAACCCGAACGGATGAACGAAACGGTCATGTCCACTTCAGCCCACTGTACGTTGTCAAACGCAATGGTGGTGCTAGAAGCAGTGGTCTTGACGGTTGCGATAGTTCCAGTTCCGTCACCGTAAATCTGGCGGTTCAGGTCACGGGCAAGGTCACGCTTCAGACCCTTGATTTCAGCGTCAACAACGTTGATGAAGCTGTTGTAGTTGTCAGCGGCCTGCTCAAAGAGCTGTCCGTCAACTTCGATAGCGCCGTAAAGGTTCTTCAGGTACAGGTGTGCCTGCTTGTACTTCTGAGCGCCAGCCGATGGAAGGGTCTCGCGTACGTCACGCGCACCGATACCCTGGTTACGTCCCACGTGGGTATCGAAGATAACTTCTTTACCGTTCTGGGTGATGTGCTGCGAACTGGACTCAATGAACTCCAGCGCAGGGTTCTTGTCTCGGAGCTGCTCGTGAATGTCGCCATAGACGAGTTTCAGGGCATCCGAGGCAAAAGTCAGAATTCCCTGACCTGCCATTTTTCACTCTCCTAAAGTGATTGGATTACGGATAGATTTGCTCGTCACCTGTCCCTGACCCATCTAGGGCTGTAACACTGACATAAATTTAGTATACGGCAAAAAAATAATAACCCCCAGATAGTTCTGGGGGTTATTAGTGTCTGCGTCACTGGCCTTTGTTGTAATCCGCAAACATCTTGGCAAGCATTTCACGCTTACCCTTGTCGTCCTTCGGGATAGACAAGTCTGGGGCTGGGATTCCTGCGCCACCGGAAGAACCCATAATAACTGGGGCTGGTGAACTTGGACTTGCGCCAACTGGAAGAAATGCGCCAACCATACTCTGCAAGTGCTTGGCTGCATCTGCAAGAGTAATCTCTCGCCCAGCGTTCAAAGCTGCATTCATCAGGTCGTACATTGCGACTTCGTGCGCTTCAGAAATCTGGTAGTTCGCACGGAGCGAAGCCATCTCGGTTTCTAATTCCCTAGTGTAATCCTGAGTCGCTTTCTCAAGTTCCTGCTCGTACTGACGCTGTTCCTGCTGGGTCTTGAACTGCTTCAGTTCGTCAAGTTCTTTCTTGAGAGCCTTGGGAACATCGTCAAAGATGTCATCAATGGAGTCGCCGGACTCGTTCTCCATAATGTCAGCCGCGGCCTGAGCTGCTTCTTCTTCAAGCAGACCGTTCTCAGCCAGGTAAGCCTTCAGGCTGTCGAAAACTTCCTTTGGGTTGCTTTCGATTGCGCGGGCTAGGTTGAGACCGCCAGAAATCAAGTCTGGGGCAATGCCCTGCTCGACATACTCTTTGAACGGAGTGTACTTCTCCAATTGTTGCTGGAAGTTGCGGTCAGCGTTCTGAAGATGCGGAGCAATCTTTGAGTGCCACGCTTCTGGGATTTCGTTTAGCAGTCCGTCCCAAGCAGGGTGAACCTTGCCTGAGTCATCCTGCGGAGTCTCAGGGGTAACATCTACTGGCTGTTCGGGAACTGCCTGCGTCTCGTCAGTCATCTTTTTCCTTTGTTATTGAACAGGCGGAACTTGTCCACCTTCGTCTGGTGCGCCAGTAGGCGCTCCACCGCCCATCATAGCCTGCATTTGGGCTTGCTGGGCAAGTTTCTGTTGTAGTGCAGTTTCGTGAGTCTGAATGTGCTTCTGGAACTCAGCCCTTACTGCTGGTGGCAGAAGGTCGAAAGACTGCGACTTGCGGAAGCGGTTGTGAATCTCGATGTGTACTGCGTGGTTGTCATAATCGTGTACTTCGATTACTGGCGGAACGGCAAGACCAATAGGCTGACCGTTTGCATCTACAGCACCTGGAACTGTCTTGTCTAGGTCGCCTTGAGCTGCACCCTGCTCCCATTGCATCTGGAACTGCTGGATGGCCTGCTCGGTCAGGCGCTTCATCATCAGGTTCTCACGCTGGGCTTGGTTCTCGTCCAGCTTGATGAGCGAGTAGTACTTCTTCAGCATTCCCATGTCTAGGATGCCAAGGCCGTCCTGTGGAGAGATGAATCCCATCTTCATCCAGTCAGTAATCAGCGCCTGTCGAGCCGATTTGCTGGTTGGAAGCGCAGAGCCAGACTCAATGCGGATGTCAGTTCCCGATGCAACATCTGCGCCAGATAGAACTACTGCGTCAAACGAGCCATCGTTTCCGACAGTCTTGATTACGCGGGGCTGGTCTACATACTGCACAAATAGAGTCAAAGCCTGTCGTGCGGTCTTTTCGATTCCTGCTTCGATGGAAGAGAAGACCGTGGTCAGGTATGCGTCATCACGCTCTTGCAAGTAGTTGATGGCGGTAGCTGCGGTAACGCCACCGGATTCGCCACGAGAAACTTGGTGCTGACCAGAGATGTCTTCGAAGTCAGACTGCAACTGCTGTACTTCATTCAGCACATAGTTAGGTAGTGGCTGAATAGGTACTGGCTGTGGCATTGGGAAGCCTGGGCGAACTGGAATCCAGATACCAGCCCTAGCGGTTACTCGGCGTGGGTTGGTCGAACCTTCGACATACATCATCTGGGGCTTAGCCATCAGGTTCTTAGCCTGAATAATCTGCGAGCGCAGGCGGTTGTACTCCTGCTGGATTGGAATCAGGCTCTTGACCACAGAACGGCGGTAGAACTTTCCAGTCGGGATGCTGTACATATGGGCGAAAGGATACTGCTTGTGCATGTATGGGATGCCATCAGATGCCATCTGCACAATCTCGCCGTCAACAATGGTTACAAGTCCACCATTTGGTAGCAATGGGCAACCGTTTGGCTTTGCCCACATCTCGATAACCAGAACGGCGTCTGGGGTCGATGTGTCATTGCCCTTTAGGTCGAACATAGCTGCGTTCATAATCTCCGAAGCCTGCACCTTGGTTGGCTTGAAGTCTTTTGGTAGCACCGAGCCAAAGGTAGAACGTACCCATTGCTCGCTCTTGGTGTACACATTGAAGATGTATGGCTGAGACTCTAGGTCTTCTTCCGCCAAATCTGGAACATACAAATGGAACGGCGAAACAACGTCAAAGTCCACTTCACCAACGGCAGTAACCTGCTGGGTAATCTTCGACTGTCCGGTGTAGTAGTCGGTTTCGGCTACTGGGCTGTACTCTTTCTTGGTCGCATCCCAGTAAGTCTTGATGTATGCGTTGCCACAGGTGGCTCGCCAGAACTCTGCCTGCTGAAGAATGCGAGTCTGGAAGTCGTGCTTGTCGTAGAGCGATTCCCAAATCTGTTCTGCAGCTTGAGCCGACATCAGGTCGTCATCATCGTTAGACGCAGGGAGAACCGTTGCGCTTGGTCGACCAGAAGTGGTCTTAGCAATCTCGGTACGAATGATTGGCTCAATACGGTTTACCGTGACACGTGGAATGCCCGCTGGGTTTGGCTCTTCAGCCAAGGTCTGAGCGCCAGCACCTAGGTCACGCCAAGAGCGGTACTGGTAGCCATTGTAGTAGGACAACTGCAAGTACCATTCTTGCTCTTCAAGTTTGCGAGCCTGCTTGCACTTCTCGTATTCAACTTTGACCCAAGAGACTAGCTTCTTGGCATCGTCCTTCTTCTTGAACTGGCTCAGGATGTCATCCTGGGCGGGGGTCGCTTTTGGTGCGCTCGGCACTTGAGCGTCAAGGGAAAGCGCATCGGCCATTATTCATCCAAATCGTCAGCGAGTTTCTTCCAAGCAGCATCCATAGCCATTTGTTGCTGCTCTAGTAATTCTAACTCATCGCCAGATAAATAGGGACTGCTACTCTCGATGTCCGGCATTGGTGTGGTTACTGCTTGGACTTGCTGGAACGCCAGCGGGTCTTTCGTTGAGAGCAGGTTCAGGGCGTGCTTTAGGCTGTCGTTTTGGATTTTTGTAGTCTTGCTCATTTCTTGGCTCACTTTTGACAGCGCCCGAAACAGGTGGATTGCTATCAATGTGATTGACGTCAGAAATAGCAAGGACAAAATCAGTAACGCGACTACGAATTCCATCAATCAAACCTTCAATCTCGGTAGGTATTTTCTTTAGCTGTTGTTCGAGTTCGGAAATCTTTGCTTCCAACTCTTCGACCTTGGTTGCCATTGGCGCAGCTGGGGCGTAGCCAATAACAGTTGCTAGTTCGCTAATGCAACCAGTGCATAGCAGGGTTGAGCCACCAGTGCGGTGTTCAATGTTGATGTCCCAAAAGTCTTTTGGCTGACCGCACATTGCACAAGTGCCAGGGTATGGGCCGCCGTTGGGGTAGTGGATAAAGTTCTGTGGCATTTAGTTCTCCAGATTCCTAATCGATGTTGTTTCACGCCAACTGTCTCCCCATTCATCTTGGTCATCGTAATCGCTAGCCGTGTGGCTAACCTGACCAAAAGCATTTTGGAATGCGGTGTGGAACGCTTCTTTATTTGTCTCAATCTCTACGACATCTGGCGCTAAGTCAGCCATAAAGGTCATTGCATACTTTAGTGCATCGTAGCAGTGGTTGTCTTTATCGCGGATGTCTTCGAGCTTGTTTTTTTGCTCCGCAACTTTTGCGGATGCGTGTTTCTTCCATTTCAATTTGGGAAGTTCTGCAATGAGATTTGGACAATCGTCCGTAATCATCAGGTAAGGCTTTTGGGTCTTTGGGTTTATTTTCATATATTGCTGAATACGCTCAAGACCTATTCGGCGGTCAGTAGGAATTGAGTCCACATAGATGTTTATGCCGTGCTTCTGATACTCCTGCTGAATGGATGTACCAGTGTGTTCTTTGGTCTGCTTGATTGCTGGGTCTCCGGTAGTCAGATACAGCTCAGCGCCACTCTCACGCAGAATCTGACGAGTGATGTGGTTCACTACTCCTGCGTGTTCTGCGACATTCCATTTCGCTTTGTAGTGTTCTTTGAAGACGACAATAGTTCCATCTTCGTCAACTGCCAGCCAGAGCCAGACGGTGGGGTTTGTGTATCCCGAATCCATTGTTCGAACAATTCGATGCTTTGAACTGGGTTTGAACTGCCCTGTAGGAATACAGTGTGTAACAAGGCTGAATTCTGGAAAGACTGAACCGCCAAGATGGATGTATTGTCCGTGTTTACGGATGGCTCTTTCTTCTTCAGAAAGCGACTCCATGTACCGTTCAATGGCAGCTTTAGAAAGAGATGGGTTGTCTTCCATACTCGCTTCAACAATGCCAATGTCTTTTGTTCCTTCTTTTGCTGGTAGATAAACGTCTTCGTAAATCCACTCCATACCTTCAACTGGAGTTTGGCTCATCCACCAATCACCGTCAGTATCCACCAAACGAGCAAGACATTCTTGCCAGATGGTTTTCGGACACTCTTCATCGAAGTGAACAAAGTGTCGAGACGAACCAGCGAATTTATCCAGGTCTTGGTCTTGCGACATAAACTCAACAAAGCCGCCGTTATTGAGCGTCAAGACGTGGCGCTCTCGGCTGTATGACTCTTCCCAACTGCCATTGATTAGGTACTTCTTTGGTAGCCATTGCTTCCACAACGGCAGGATGATTTTGTCCACACCGTTCAGGAAGTCCACAGCCACGACACGACCACGGATTGGCTCAGGTGGCATCTCTCGGTACGGGTGAGTCTTAGTGACCCACCAAATGCCTTCAATGGTTGAACCTAGCGACTTACCAGAACGGTTTCCGCCGATGTACAAACGAGCCTTGTTCTGCATCTTGTGGAACAACTCTTGCTTTTCTGATGGCTTGTACGAGTACAAGTTCGGCAAGGCTGCCGACTCTTGCAAGCCTTCTCCAAGCTGCAAAAGTAGGTCAGTAAGGTTTACGTCTTTAGCCACGGCGGAGTAACTTCACCAAATCGCTTAGAAGAATACGAACGATAGTGCCACGAGGCACACCATCGCCAAAAGTGTTGAGATAAACCAAATCTGAAAGGTCGGCGTAAGCCCACCATTCTCCGGCTCTGGGGTATCCGACCCCTGCTCGCTGGGTGACAAGAAATCCGAACTTGGCTTTTGCATTCTCTGCTTCCACTTTCGCTTCTTCAAACCATTTCAAAATCTGATTGTGTGATGCGTTCTTAGCGGCGTTACCGCCCTTTACTTCAAAGATAATCAGCCCGTAAATTTCTCGCAACCAGACATCGCCTTCATCTTGCGAGCCTTTTAGTACATTGCGATGGGCTTCTAATGGGTCGTAGCCAGCAGACAGCAGGTGATTGCGTACCGCTGTCTCGGCACGAGTGCCAATGTTTTTTGCTTTGCTCAAAGTCCGTCTCCTTTGGTTGTGCGTTACAATGTTACTATGCCACAGACCCCATCCGCACAAGAAGTGAATGCTTTTCACTTGAACTCCGACAGGGATTCAAGCGCACAAGCTTTGCATCACACGCTGGGTCGTGGCCCTACTCAAGCTGCGCCTGGTAATCACACGCACAATGGCAAGGATTCAGCGTTCATTGATTTCAATGACATCTTGAATGGTTGGTTGAATCTAGATGGTGGCGAACCCGATACCGTTTATGGCGGACTTACTTCTATTGACTGTGGTGGTGTCTAATGGCTGTACGGCTTCAACTTAGGCGTGGCGTTGCTTCACTTTGGACTTCCGCAAACCCTGTTCTTATGCAGGGCGAGATGGGCATCGAGACCGACACACTCAAGGTCAAGGTTGGTGACGGCACTAGCAACTGGGTGTCGCTGCCTTACTTTACTCAGGGAACTGCTGGTCTTTCCGCATACCAGGTTGCTGTAGCAAACGGCTTTGTTGGCAGTCAATCCGCTTGGCTGGCTTCTCTTGTCGGCGCAACCGGACCAGCGGGCGCAACCGGACCAGCGGGAGCAACTGGGGCTACGGGTAGCGCAGGGCCAGCAAATGTGCTTTCGGTTGGAACTGTTACAACTGGCGCAGCTGGTTCTAGTGCATCCGTAACCATTACTGGAACTTCGCCAGCCCAAACCCTGAACTTGACTATCCCACGTGGCGATACGGGGGCTACGGGTAGCACGGGGGCAACTGGGGCTACGGGAGCAACCGGACCAGCGGGTCCGGCAAACGTGCTGTCAGTTGGAACTGTAACAACTGGCGCAGCTGGTTCTAGTGCGTCCGCAAACATTACTGGAACTTCGCCAGCTCAGGTACTAGACCTGACCATTCCCCGTGGTGATACTGGGGCTACGGGAGCGACTGGGGCAACCGGAGCGACTGGGGCTGGCGTAGCAACTGGCGGTACGACTGGGCAAATCCTTGCCAAGAATAGCGCCACCAATTATGACACTGGCTGGATTGACAACTTCACGCCACAGGTAAAGCACCTAGTCAAGAACTCTTCTGGCTCAACCATCAATAAAGGTTCTGCCGTTTACATCAGCGGGGCTAGCGGAACAAACATGCTTATCAGCCTTGCTGATGCAGATTCAGATGCCACGAGCGCAACCACAATTGGTTTGCTGGAGTCAACGCTTATCAATAACGCCGAAGGTTACGTTGTAACCGAAGGTTTGCTTGCGGGTCTAGACACTTCAACTGCAACTATCGGCGACCCAGTGTGGCTATCTAGCACACCTGGTGGTTTGCTTTTTGGCTTGGCAAATAAGCCAGTTGCGCCAGTTCACTTGGTCTACTTGGGAACGGTCACTCGCGTTTCTGCCACCGTTGGCGAAATTTTCATTTCCGTCAACAACGGATGGGAATTGAACGAACTCCACAACTACCTAGAGACATCGCCCACTGATGGTCAGGCGGTTGTGTACGAAGCATCAAGCAGCCTTTACAAGAACAAAAATGTTGACTACACAAAGTTGAGCAATGTGCCATCAACTTTTGCGCCATCGGCTCACACTCATACCGAGAGCGAGATTACTGGGCTAGTTGCTGACCTTGCAGGCAAAGCGCCAACGGTTCACACTCACGCTCCAACTGACATCACCGGAACTGCGGTAATCACAACTGACTCACGCCTAAGTGACAGCCGTACTCCAACTGGCTCTGCTGGCGGAGACCTTACTGGAACTTATCCAAACCCAACGCTGACAACTTCTGGCGTGACTGCTGGCTCGTACACCAACGCAAACATCACCGTAGATGCCAAGGGTCGCCTAACCGCAGCTAGCAACGGAACTGGTGGCGGTGGCTCTGGAACTGTAACCAGCATTACCGCTTCTGCGCCATTGACTGGTGGAACTATTACCACTAGCGGAAGCATTGGCTTAGATTACGCTCAATTAGATTTTTGGGGACATCCGCTATTACTAACTGGTCAGCAGTACACAATGCCTGGTATGACTACAGCCGCATCGGTAACTACTGCTGGTGTTATTAGGTTTATGCCATTTATGGTTTCCCAGAGCGTTACAGCCGTTAGCCTTGCAATTTATGTAACAACGCTTGGTTCTGGTTCTACTATGCGACTTGGAATTTATGGAAGCGACTCAAATCTAAAGCCATCAAACCGAATTCTTGATGCTGGAACGGTTGCAACTACTTCGACTGGTGCAAAAACAATCACAATTAGCCAAGCTTTGACTCCAGGTCTTTATTGGCTTGCTGGATTGGTTGCTGGAACGCCACCATCTATTACAGCTTTCAACACTTCAACTTCACCGTTTGTGCCGTCTGCGCCAACCACCAACGCATCGCCTATGCACGTTTGGACTCAGACGACAACATCTTTTCCAACAACGGCTACTCCAACTTTATTGAATGGTTCTTGTTTTGCAGTTTGGATTGGATTCTAATGGCTATAAATCAAGTATTTGGAATTGGTGGGTATTGCGAAAATTGCGACCCATCGCACGACCACCCGCCACACAACATTATTGAAGAAGTGGAAGTGCCAGATTGATACCACTAGGAATACTTGCCTCTAACTCGCACGATGTAAAAGCCACAGGCGGAACTATCACAAGTGATGCCAACTA
>JACCDQ010195244.1_pt1 | contig 13132 bp, 11 predicted proteins | sample 7446031 | NCBI WGS metagenome assembly JACCDQ01 (sample SAMN15323442, study PRJNA562643) | freshwater metagenome | isolation source: river surface water | place: USA:Blue River Watershed | collected 2017-08-17 | reverse complement strand
TGCGCAGTTGTGAGTCCTTGCCGTTGGCCGCTTCTTCGAGCGTGATCTCCATCGCGTAGCTCAGGTCGGCACCGCGGAAGACCTGACGGCCACCGCCACCCCGACGGCCCTGGCCGCCAAAAATGTCGCCAAAGATGTCACCGAATGCATCGCCGAAACCGCCAAAGCCTTCGGCACCGCCGCGCATATTGGGGTCCACACCGGCGTGACCGTGCTGGTCGTAGGCCGCACGTTTTTGCGGGTCCGACAGCATCTCGTAGGCCTCTTTGACCTCTTTGAACTTGGCTTCGGCGTCCTTGGCCGCATCGCCCTGATTGCGGTCAGGGTGAAACTTCATCGCCAGCTTGCGATAGGACTTCTTGATGTCATCGTCCGAGGCGTTTTTGGGAACGCCCAGCACTTCGTAAAAATCTCGTTTGGCCATGGCTCAATCAAACCGTTAGAACAAGAACGCCGCGAAGGCGATTCAGTCACCTGAATCGGCTTGCGCGGCGGGACTGCGACCCCAGGGCCGCAGAGCTTGGGGCATCAGCCCTTTTTGACTTCCTTGACTTCAGCGTCCACAACGTTGTCGTCTTGTGGTTTGGCTTGCTCGGCGCCTGCGCCCGCAGCGGCTTGCTGCGCTTGCATCTCGGCATAGACCTTCTCGCCCAGTTTCTGGCTGGCCGTCATCAGGGCTTCGGTTTTGGCTTCGATGGCGTCTTTGTCTTCGCCCTTCAAAACTTCTTCCAAGTCCTTGGCAGCGGCTTCGATCGCTTCTTTTTCAACCGCTTCGATCTTGTCGCCATGCTCGCTCAGGCTCTTCTTGACGCTGTGGACAGCGGCTTCGCCTGCGTTGCGCGCTTGCACCAGTTCGAGCTTTTTCTTGTCTTCGGCAGCGTTCAGCTCGGCGTCTTTCACCATCTGCTGAATTTCTTCTTCCGACAAGCCCGAGTTGGCCTTGATGGTGATCTTGTTTTCCTTGCCGGTGCCTTTGTCTTTGGCGCCCACGTGCAAGATGCCGTTGGCGTCGATGTCAAAAGACACTTCGATCTGGGGCGTGCCACGCGATGCGGGTGGGATGCCTTCGAGGTTGAATTCACCCAACAGCTTGTTGCCGCTGGCGATCTCACGCTCGCCCTGGAACACCTTGATCGTCACGGCCGGCTGGTTGTCTTCCGCGGTCGAGAAGGTCTGTGCGAACTTGGTCGGGATCGTGGTGTTCTTGGTGATCATCTTGGTCATGACACCGCCCATGGTCTCGATGCCCAGGCTCAGAGGGGTCACGTCCAGCAGCAGCACGTCCTTGCGGTCACCTGAGAGCACCTGGCCCTGGATGGCAGCGCCCACGGCCACGGCTTCGTCAGGGTTCACATCCTTGCGGGGCTCCTGGCCGAAGAATTCCTTGACCTTTTCCTGCACCTTGGGCATGCGGCTCATACCGCCGACCAAGATCACGTCGTGGATGTCGGAGACCGACACGCCAGCGTCCTTGATGGCCATGCGGCAAGGGGCGATGGTGCGCTCAATCAGCTCTTCCACCAGCTGCTCCAGCTTGGCGCGGGTCAGCTTGACGTTCAGGTGCTTGGGGCCTGTGGCGTCAGCGGTGATGTAGGGCAGGTTGACGTCGGTCGAAGCGGAGCTCGACAGCTCGATCTTGGCCTTTTCAGCGGCTTCTTTCAGGCGCTGCAGAGCCAGCACGTCCTTGGTCAGATCCACGCCGGATTCTTTCTTGAACTCGGCAATGATGAAGTCGATGATGCGCTGGTCGAAGTCTTCGCCGCCCAGGAAGGTGTCACCGTTGGTGGACAGCACTTCAAACTGCTTTTCACCGTCGACGTCGGCGATCTCGATGATGGACACGTCGAACGTGCCACCGCCCAGGTCATACACGGCGATCTTGCGGTCACCCTTTTCGTTTTTGTCCAGACCGAAAGCCAATGCGGCAGCTGTTGGCTCGTTGATGATGCGCTTGACGTCCAGACCGGCAATGCGGCCAGCGTCTTTGGTGGCTTGGCGCTGTGCGTCGTTGAAGTACGCGGGCACCGTGATCACGGCTTCGGTCACTTCTTCGCCGAGGTAGTCTTCGGCGGTCTTCTTCATCTTGCGCAGGATTTCAGCGCTGATTTGTGGAGGAGCCAGCTTGTTGCCGCGCACTTCCACCCAAGCATCGCCGTTGTCGGCTTTGGCGATGGTGTAGGGCATCAGGTCGATGTCTTTCTGGACTTCCTTCTCGGCGAACTTGCGGCCGATCAAACGCTTGACCGCGTACAGCGTGTTCTTGGGGTTGGTCACGGCCTGGCGCTTGGCGGAGGCGCCGACCAGGATCTCGCCGTCTTCTTGATAAGCAATGATCGAAGGCGTGGTGCGAGCGCCTTCGGCGTTCTCGATCACCTTGGTGGTGTTGCCTTCCATGATGGCCACGCACGAGTTGGTGGTGCCCAAGTCAATACCGATGATTCTTCCCATGTTGATTCTCCAAAATTCAGTGAAAGTGCAGATGGTCTGCAGGTGGGGTGGGGTGGAAACTTTTCAAGTCCCCACACGCCAAAAAAGGTTTTTGCTGGTTTGAGTCAGCTTTATTTGGGGGCGGTGACCGTGACCAATGCAGGGCGCAGCACGCGCTCGGCGATCAGGTAGCCCTTTTGCAGCACGGTGACCACGGTGTTGGCTTCCTGCTCGGCAGGCACCACGCTGATGGCCTGGTGGTGGTGCGGGTCGAACTTGGTGCCCGCAGCCGGAGCAATCTCGACCACCTTGTTGCGCTCCAGCGCGCTTTTCAGCTGGCGCAGGGTGGCTTCCGAGCCTTCGCGGATTTGCTCCAGCGTGGCATTCGGGATGGCCAGACCGGCTTCCAGGCTGTCCAGCACGGGCAGCAGGCTGTCGGCAAAACCTTCCACGGCAAATTTGCGGGCCTTGCTGATTTCTTCGTCCGCACGGCGGCGGGCGTTTTGCACATCGGCCTGGGCGCGCAGGTACTGGTCGGCCAGATCGGCGTTTTGGGCCTTCAGGTTGGCCAGTTCGGCTTGTGCATCGGCCAATGGATCGGTCGGTGCCATGGCCGCAGCGGCTGCCAGTTCTTCGTCGCTCAGGGGTTTGTTTTCGGGGTTTTGGGTAGCTTCTGACATGAACAATGTCCGGGAAAAAGAAATTAACCCCATGCAAATAGGGGTTCTTTGAGGGGTTTCAAGAGGCCGCAGCGGAAAAAATCGGGGGACGGGTCGCAGATGGACCCCGGATCTGCGTCCGGGGTGACATGCGTTGTGCGTTCCGACCTGACGTGCAGGAGGCATTCTGGTGGCAGAAGTCCTGCGCCCGGGCATCGGATGCCCTGACGGCAGCCATATGCCGGCTTGGTGCTCAGTTCAGCGCCAGCAGTTCCACGTCAAATTTCAAGGTGGCATTCGGGGGGATCACGCCGCCAGCGCCGCGTGCGCCATAGCCCAGCTCGGCCGGGATGATCAGGGTGCGCTGACCGCCGACCTTCATGCCGGCCACGCCTTCGTCCCAACCCTTGATGACCATGCCTGCGCCCAAAGGGAACACGAAGGGGTCTCGGCGATCGCGGCTCGAATCGAACTTGGCGCCTTGCTGGCCGTCCTTGTAGAGCCAGCCGGTGTAGTGCACGGTGACGTCCTGGCCTTTGGTCGCTTCAGCGCCTTCGCCCACGACGGTGTCTTCGTATTGCAGGCCGGATGGGGTGGTGTTCATGGTGAGCTTTCTGTGAATGCACAAGGCCTGAAACGGTGGCCTTGCAGCGTGCGTAAACCCAAAATTATGCCAGCAGGCCCCGCCGTGCCAGATCCCGCATCAAAGCGTTGAGGCCATATGTCCAGGGCGCGGCCTGGTCCGAAGTGGTGATGGTGTTGGTCAAGGTGCCCAGCTTTGGGGTCGACACGCTCACCACATCGCCCACCACATGGGTAAAGCCCTGGCCCGGGCCATGCCGGTCCTGCGTGGGCGCAAACATGGTGCCCAAAAACAGCATCATGCCGTCCGGGTATTGGTGACAAAGACCCATGGCTTGGCTCACCAGGTCGAGCGGGTCGCGACTGATTTGGCTGAGCGAGCTGCTGCCTTGCATCACAAAGCCCTCGGGACCTTGCACTTTGAGGTTCAGGTCGCACTGGCGCACGTCGGCCATGCCAAAGTGCTCGTCAAACAGGCGGATGAAGGGGCCGATGGCGCAGCTGGCGTTGTTGTCCTTGGCTTTGCCCAGCAGCAGGGCACTGCGGCCTTCAAAGTCGCGCAGATTGATATCGTTGCCCAAGCTGGCCCCGACCACCTCGCCGCGCGAGTTGACGGCCAGCACAATTTCAGGTTCGGGGTTGTTCCATTGGCTGCCCGGGTGGATGCCCGCCAAGGCTCCACTGCCGATGGCGCTCATGGGCTGCGACTTGGTAAAGATTTCCGCATCAGGGCCAATGCCCACTTCCAGATACTGCGACCACATGCCCTGGGCCAGCAGCACTTCCTTGAGCTTGGCCGATTCGGGTGAGCCGGGTTTCACGCTGCGCAGGTTGTCGCCAATCACCGCCACGACCGCCTGGCGCACGGCTTCGGCTTTGCTGGCGTCACCACGGGCTTGCTCTTCGATCACCCGCTCCAGCATGCTGGCAACAAAGGTCACGCCCGAGGCTTTGACGGCCTGGAGATCGCAAGGGGCCATGAACCAAGGCTGTGTCGGGTCACGGTGGGTTTCGTCTGAATTGCTCAGCACGGCCGGGGTATCACCCAAGGCTTGTGCCTGGCCTGTGGCGATGATCTGGCGCACTTGCGCAGCAGCTTGAGGGATTTCCAGCAGTGCGCTGCAAGTGGGGGCCAGACTCGACAGGTCGAACACTTTTCCTTCTGTGACAGCGACCAGGGTGGCCCCCGATCCGGGTTGCCAAACGCGCCCGATCAGGGTGGCTTGTGCATGGTCGAGGGGCAATGTGAAGTGGGTCATGGGATCGCTCTGCAGGATGGGATGCGCCATCTTGCCAGAAGCGGGTCGGTGATCTTGTCACGCAGGGGCGTGAGCTGTTGTGGACGCAATTTGTTGCAAGCTTGTGCTGCACATCACGGAGCCGGTCCATTTGTGGCGGTAAATTGTCAATTCTTCAAACATAAGGACTTTTCTCATGACACTTTCAACACCTTTGAAAGCTACAGGCACGTTGGTGTGTGGCTTGGCCATTTTGTTGACAGGCTGTGCCACTGCGACGCCCGAGCAAAAAGGCGCCGGCACAGGCGCCTTGATTGGCGCTGTCGCAGGTCAGGTGCTGGGCCGCGATGCGAAATCTTCAGCCATCGGTGCGGGTTTGGGCGCTTTGGGCGGCTATATCTGGTCCAAAAACATGGAAGACAAAAAGCGCGCCATGGAAGCAGCGACCGCTGGCACGGGCACAGTGGTCACGCAAACCGCAGACAACCAGCTCAAGCTCAGCATTCCGAATGACATTTCGTTTGCCACCGGTCGCCACGATATTCAGCCACGTCTGATGCCGATCCTGGACCAGTTTGCGCAGGGCCTGAACCAGCAGCCTTCGATGGAAGTGCGAATCGTGGGTCACACCGACAACACCGGCAGCGATGCCATCAACAACCCGTTGTCGATCAACCGGGCGCAAAGCGCGCGCGATTATTTGGTGTCTCGTGGCGTGAGTGCCAACCGCATGGCCATCGATGGGCGTGGCGCGCGTGAGCCAATTGCCGACAACGGCACCGAAGCTGGTCGTGCGCGCAATCGCCGCATTGACATCTATTTGGCCGAGCGTGCAGTCAGCCGCTGAAGTCAGCTGATCATCGTTTAAGGGTGTGTCCGCGCAAGCGGTCACACCCTTGTTTTTTTCCAGGCATCCCCGACGTTGATGGCAGCGTGATTCAGAGGTAGATCTTTTGCAGCAAGTCCAGCAGTGTCTTGCGTTGCGCGGGGGTCAGGCGCGCGGTTTTCTCGATCTCCAGGTCCGACGCGGTTTGCTCGGCTTGTTCCATCAGGGCTTGGCCTTTGACCGTGGCGTGCAGTCCTACGGCACGACCATCGTGCGGGTGGGGTTTGCGCTCAATCAGGCCACGCGACTCCAGCGACTGGATCAGGCCTACCAGGTTGGGGGGCAGCAAATTCAAGGCCGCACACAACTGGCGCGAGGTCACGCCGGGGTTGTGGTGGATGGTAGTCATCACCGAAAAGTCCACGGGCTTGAGGCCATAAGGGGCCAGTCGCTCCAGGAACAACTCGATGATGCTCAGCGCTGCACGTCGGGCGTTGTAGCCCATCAAAGTTTGCAGGTAGGTGGTGTCCACTTTGTCGACGGCCGCCACCTCGCCACCTGCAGCAGGGTTGGCGGTGCGGCGTGGCGAAGCGCGTTTGAGGGGCGCAGAACGGGTGGCTTTGGCGCTGGGCATGGCGGCGATTATGCCGATGCACCCGTGCACTGCTGCACGATGATGAAGGTGCGCATCTGGAACTCGGGCAGCACCCAGCTGCGCAGGGCTTTGGCGGGTGCCCTCCAGCGTGCTTCGGCGTTGGGCGTGTTATCTTGAATGCCCGCTTCGATGCGCAACCAGGCCCAGTCCATCAGCACCAGCGCCACGGCGCGCAGATAGTCGTCTGCCACGCGGAAAGCCAGCGCTGCGTCTTGCGGGGCCGCCTTGACGATCTGTTCGGTCACGGCGCGCAGCGTCTGGATGCGCGCTTGCGCTGCCGTGCTGGCCTTGGCCTCTTTGGGCAGATCGGCTGAGAGCGTGTCGAGCAAGGCGTTCATGCCGGTGCCGCCATCGGCCAACACCTTGCGCACCAGCAGGTCAATTGCCTGGATCTCGTTGGTGCCTTCGTAGATCATGGCCACGCGGGCATCGCGCACGATCTGTTCAATGCCCCACTCACGCACATAACCGTGGCCGCCAAACACCTGAAGACAGTCGCTGCCGCCATGGAAGGCCTGGTGCGTGAACACCGATTTCATGACCGGGGTGACCAGGGCGCACCAACGCTGAGCAGCGGCTTGCGTTTCAGCATTGGCGCTGTGTTTGATCAGGTCCAGCTCCAGTGCGGTGCGGTAGGCCAGCACGCGACCGGCATCGACCCAGGCGCGCTGCGTGTCCAGAATGCGGCGCATGGCGGGGTGCTCGGCAATCAGGTCGGCTTCACCAGCCGACTTGCCTTTGCCGGGCGCACGCATCTGGCGACGCTCTTGCGAATAGGCGTCAGCCTTTTGCCAGGCGGCATCCAGCAGGCCAATGCCTTGCAGGGCCACGTGCAGGCGGGCGGCGTTCATCATCACGAACATGGCGTTCAGCCCCTTGCCCGGTTCGCCCACGATCTGGCAGATGGCCTCGTCAAAACGCATCACGCAAGTGGGGCTGCCGTGCAGGCCCATTTTTTCTTCGATGCGGTCGCAATGCACCCGGCTGCGCGAGCCATCGGCGTAAAACTTGGGGACCAAAAACAGCGACAGGCCTTTGGGGCCGGGTGGCGCATCGGGCAGGCGCGCCAGCACCAGGTGCACGATGTTGTCGGTCAGGTCGTGTTCGCCACCCGAGATGAAAATTTTGGTGCCGCTGACGGCGTACTGGCCATCGGCCAGGGGCACGGCCTTGGTGCGGGCCAGGCCCAGGTCAGAGCCGGCATGCGGCTCGGTCAGGCACATGGTGGCCAGCCATTCGCCGGTGGCCACTTTCTCCAGATACTCCGCCTTGAGTGCGTCGCTGGCGTGGTGCTTGATGCACTCGTAAGCGCCATGCAGCAGGCCGGGGGCCATGGTCCAGCCGTGGTTGGCGGCCGACAACATTTCGTAGAGCATGGCTTCGAGCACGCTGGGCAGGCCCTGACCGCCGTCTTCGGTCGCTGAGGCCAGCGCGGGCCAGCCCGACTGCCAAAACGACTGATAGGCCTCTTTGAAGCCGGGCGGCATGGTGACCGCGCCGTCTTTCCACTGCGCACCGATTTCGTCGCCATCGCGGTTGAGCGGGGCGATGACTTCGCCGACAAACTTACCCGCTTCGTCCAGCACTTGCTGCATCAGTTCCGGGTCCACCTCGGCAAAGGCGGGCAGGGCTTGCAGTTGGGCGGGCGCGTTCAGGACGCGGGACAACACAAACTGCATGTCGTCGGTGCGGGGTTGGTAGGCGTTCATGGTCAATTCCGTCAATTACTTTTTCGCGGCACCCAGGTAGGTGTCGATCACGCGGGGGTCTTGGGCCAGGTCGGCGGCTTTGCCGTGCAGGCCAATCTCGCCCATCTCCAGCACATAGCCCTGGTCGGCCACGGCCAGCGCGGCGCGGGCGTTTTGCTCGACCAGCACAATGGTCACGCCGGTTTGGCGCAGGGTTTCGATGATGGAGAAAATTTCCTTGACGATCAGCGGGGCCAGGCCCAGGCTGGGCTCGTCCAGCATCAAGAGCGCGGGGCGCGACATGAGCGAGCGGCCCACGGCCAGCATCTGACGCTCACCGCCCGACAGCGTGCCTGCTTCCTGCAGGCGGCGCTCTTTCAGGCGAGGGAACAGGTCAAACACGTCATCCAGGCGGCTGCGCCACTGCGCGTTGCCCAGGCGCATCTGGCGGTAGCCACCCAGCACCAGGTTGTCTTCCACGCTCATGGTGCCAAACAGCTCGCGCTTTTCGGGCACGAGCGAGATGCCTTGCATCACGCGCTCTTCGAGGGTCAGGTCAGCGATGGACTGGCCCTCGAATTCGATCTGGCCCTTGGCGGGCAAGATTCCCATCAGGCTGTTCAAAAAGGTGGACTTGCCCGCACCGTTGGGGCCGATCACGGTGATCACGCTGCCCTTGTCAGCTTGCAGGCTCAGGCCGTGCAGCACTTCGGCTTTGCCGTAGCCCGCGCGCAGGTCGGTGACTTTCAATAATGGGGTGCTCATGTCAGTGTTCCGTTCCGAGGTAAGCGGCGCGAACGGCCGGGTTGGCTTGCACTTCAGCGGGGGTGCCACGTGTGAGCAGCGTGCCGAATTCCATCACCACCAGTTGATCGCACACGTCCATGACCAAGTCCATGTCATGTTCGACTAGCAAAATGCTCATGCCTTCGCTTTGAAGCTGGCGCAGCACTTGAATCAGGCCTTGTTTTTCCTTGTGGCGCAGACCGGCTGCAGGCTCGTCTAGCAGCAACAGGGCCGGATCGCAGCAGAGCGCACGGGCGATTTCCATCAGGCGTTGCGGGCCCATGGCCAGGTTGCCCGCCTGCTCGTGCAGGTAGGCCCCCATGCCAATGCGCTCCAGCTGGCGCTGGGCCTCTTTCATGAGGCGTTGCTCTTCGGCTTTGTTGGTGCGCAGCATGGAGGAGACCACGCCGCTGTTGCCCCGGGTGTACGCCCCGAGCGCCACGTTTTCGAGCACAGTCATGTCAGGGATCATCTTGACGTGCTGGAAGGTGCGGGCCATGCCCTGGCGCGAGATGTCACGCGAGGGCAGGGTGCTGATGTCCTGACCCCGAAACAGCACCTGTCCGCTGGTTTTGGACAACACGCCGGTGATCAGGTTGAAAGTGGTCGACTTGCCTGCGCCGTTGGGGCCGATCAGACCGACGATTTGTCCGGCACCGATTTCAAAGCTGATGTCGTTGACAGCGGTCAGGCCACCAAATTGTTTGCGGATTTTGTCCACTTTGAGCACCACATCGCCTGCTGCGGGTTTGTTGCGGGCGGGCAGATCGGGGGCTTCTTGCCAGTCTACGCGGCGCGGCGCTTTGGGCAGCTTGCGCGCCACGACCGACCAGAGACCATCGGGCAGGTACTTGAGCACCAGCACCATGGCCACGCCGAACACGATGACCTCGTAGCTGCCGCTGGTGCCGATCAGCGCGGGCAAGGCCACTTGCAGGTAGTCGTCCAGAAGCTTGATCAGACCTGCGCCGACGATGGCGCCCCAGACATGGCCAACGCCACCGATCACGGCCATGAACAGGTATTCAATGCCCATCTTCAAGCCAAAGGCCGACGGGTTGACGGTGCGCTGGAAGTGCGCCAGCAGCCAGCCTGCCACCGAAGCGAACAGCGCTGCAATCACAAAGATGGTGACCTTGTAGCGGAAGGTGCTGATGCCCATGGCCTCGGCCATCTGCGTGCCACCCTTGAGGGAACGAATCGCTCGGCCTGGTCGGGAGTCCAGCAAATTGAGCAAGGCCACAGCTCCGGCCAGCAAGATGGCCCAGGTCAGCACAAAGAATAATCGACCTTGGCCGATGTCGATGTCGCCGATGGACAAGCTTTTGAGGCCCAGCAAGCCGTCGTATTTGCCCAGGGCATCGAGGTTGCCCATCAGGTAATACAAGGCCAGACCCCAGGCGATGGTGGCCAGCGGCAAGTAGTGGCCGGACATGCGCAGCGTGATGAAACCCACGATCAGCGCGCTGACGGCAGTCAGCGACAGGCCCACGAACAAGGTCAACCAAGGCGACATGCCGGTGTTGAGTGTGAGCCATGCGGTGGTGTACGCGCCGATGCCCACAAAGGCCGCTTGACCAAAAGACGTCAGGCCACCAATGCCCGTGAGCAGGACGAGACCCAAACTCACGAGTGCGTACAGGCCGATGTAGTTGAGCTGGGTGATCCAGAAGTCGGGCAGGGGGGCCAGTGCGATCAGCGGGACCGCAGCAGCCAGCAGCCAGATGGAGAATTTTTGTTTGTTCATGTCAGTGTTCCTCGTCCGAGTGACCGCTGCGCAAGGAGCGCACGAGGAGGATGGGCAAAATGAGCGTGAAGACGATCACTTCCTTGAATGCGCTGGCCCAGAAAGCACCAAAAGCTTCCACGATGCCTACGAAGAGTGCGCCGACGAGTGCCCCGGGGTAGCTGGCCAGACCGCCAATGACAGCGGCCACAAAACCTTTGAGTCCAATCAGGAAGCCCGAGTCGTAAAACACGGTGGTGGTGGGGCCGATCAAGAGGCCTGACAGCGCACCAATGAGCGCGGCCATGAGGAAAGTCAATTGCCCGGAGGTGTGGCTGGAGATGCCCATCAGCCGCGCACCTGTGCGGTTGACAGCGGTGGCGCGCAGGGCCTTGCCGCGCAACGAACGCTCAAAGTACAGCCACAACAAGACGATCAGCGCCAGTGAGACAGCGAAGATGATCACGGTCTGACCCGAGAGGGCGACGGGGCCGAGCGCAAAACGTTCGTCCCAGAATGAGGGGTTGCGAAAACCTTCCGCGCCAAAGAACAACAAGCCCAAGCCCGTCATGGCAAAGTGCACGCCTACCGAGACGATCAGCAACACGAGTGGCGTGGCTGCTTCGAGTGATTGGTAAGCCACGCGGTACACCAATGGCCCAAACGCGGTAACGATGGCCACGCTGAGCATGGCTTGAACCCACAGCGGAAACATTTGCGGTGCCGCCCAGATGGCGGCCAGCGAGACGATCACGGGAAACACCAAGGTCTTCAGTGCCGAGCGCAGCGCACGCAATGGCTTGCCATGGTGACGCCAGCGGTCCACCAGCTCCATGAGTGCGGCCACACCGGACAAGATCAGCAACAACCAGACCGTGCCGGGTGTCTTGCCACTTTGCAGCATGGCCAGGGTAAGTGCGCCATAGGCGACAAATTCGCCTTGGGGAATGAAGATCACGCGGGTAACGGTGAACACCAACACAGTGGCCAGCCCGAGAAGGGCATAGATCGCACCATTGGTGACACCGTCAAGCAGCAAGATGCTGGCGATGGAAAAGTCCATGGGAAGCCTTGAGGGAAAAACAGGAGCCCGTGTGAACCGTTGCAGCACAGTTGCCCAAGATGAGCGCACTGCAACGGTTCAAGCGTTCACAGAGGAGGGCTCCCGCGATGAGGGCCCTCTGCGATCGCACTCAGGTCTTATTCGACCTTGAACTTGCCGTCAACCACTTTGGTCATCACACCCGTCTCCAGGGTGTAGCCCCAGTGGTCAGCGGGTGTCCAGTTCATCACGCCATGTGCGAACACGGTGCGGCCCATGGTTTCCAGGCTGTCACGAACGGCTGCACGGAACTCGGGTGTGCCGGGTTTGGCTTTCTTCAAGGCCATGGGCACAGCTTTTTCAACAGCGATTTCGAAGTCGTAGGAGTGACCGGCAAACTGATTGCGGGAGTTTGGACCGAATTCTTTTTCAAATTTCTGAACAAAGTCCAAAGCCAGCTTTTTGGAGGGGTGGCTGTCGGGCAACTGGTCGCCCAGCAGGGCAGGACCGGAGACCACAAAAGTGCCTTCGACCGATTTGCCGCCCACGCGGGCCAGGTCAGGGGTGGCTGCGGCGTGTGTCTGATAGACCTTGCCTTTGTAGCCGCGCTCAACCAAGCCCATTTGTGGCATGGCTGCACCCGAGCCGGAAGCCACGACCAGCATGGCATCTGGATTGGCGGCGGTCAATTTCAGGGCTTGTGGCGTCACGCTGGTGTCGGTGCGCGCAAAACGCTCGGTGCCCACCAGTTTGATGCCGGCTTTGTCCAGCATGGGGCCGACTGCATCCAGCCATTGTTGTCCATAAGCGTCCGTGTAGCCCAAAAAGCCGACGGTTTTCACGCCTTGCTTCTTCATGTGCTCGACCACAGCGTGGCCCATCACGGTGTTGGACTGGGGCAGGCGGAACAACCACTTGTCTTTGCCTGGAGGAACGCCGACAGGGGAGCCTGCGATCTGGACGGTGCCGGCTTCAGAAGCGATGTCGGTCATGGCTGCCGCGACTGCGGTGATGCAGGAGCCAAAAATCAGGTCGACTTTGTCTTCGGTCACAAAGCGGCGGGCGTTGGCTGCGCCTTTGCCTGGATCGGTGGCATCGTCCAGGATGATGAGTTGAACCTTTTCACCGCCCAGAGTTTTGGGGAACAGCTGCAGTTGTTTTTGCATCGGGATGCCCAGGCCAGAGCCAGGGCCGGTCAGCGACAGGCTCACGCCGATCTTGATGTCGGCCAGCGCAGCGGTGCTGGACACGGCAGTGATGGCCAAAGCCAGCAGGGTTTTCTTGAGTTTCATGCTTGTCTCCTCGGAGGGGGGTTGGAAAATGGATTGAACAAAAGGGTGAGGGTGGGCGGTTTCAGTTGGCTGATGCCGATTGGGCCGCTTTATCTGCCGAGCCTTCCAGTCCGGCCAGCAAGGCTTTGCTGTTGCCGGGGATGACCATTTGAAATTGATTGTCAACAAAGGTGTAGTCGTAGTAACCCATACGCGCCAGCGGCTGGATTTT
>JACCDQ010400192.1_pt1 | contig 13134 bp, 13 predicted proteins | sample 7446031 | NCBI WGS metagenome assembly JACCDQ01 (sample SAMN15323442, study PRJNA562643) | freshwater metagenome | isolation source: river surface water | place: USA:Blue River Watershed | collected 2017-08-17 | reverse complement strand
TGGTGGTCCGGTATGGCCAGGCCCAGGTGCTGCACAGCCTCGACCTGCACGTGGGCGAGCGTGAGATCGTGGCAGTCGTGGGGGCCAACGGCGCGGGCAAGACCACGCTGCTAAGGACAATCTCTGGCCTGGTGCGGGCGTCGTCAGGAGCGATCCGCTTCTGCGGTCAGGACATCGCCAACAGCCCGGCGCATCTCATCTCGCGGCAGGGGATCGCCCATATTCCCGAAGGACGCGGCATGCTGCCGACACTGTCCGTCGCCGACAACCTGCGCATGGGCGCCTACCCGAACGCGCCGGATGCAACGCTGTTGGCGCAACTGCGCAACTGGTTCCCGGTACTGGAGGCGCGCGCCCACCAGCCGGCGGGATTGCTCTCCGGCGGCGAGCAGCAAATGCTGGCTATCAGCCGTGCCGTGCTCGGCAAGCCCAAGCTGGTACTGATCGACGAGATGTCCCTGGGCCTGTCTCCGAAGGTCACCAGCGAGCTCGTCCCGCGCTTGCAGGACCTGCGGGCTGCTGGGGCCAGCGTCCTGATCGTGGACCAGAACACGCAGCAGGCGCTGAAGGTTGCCGACCGGGTTTATGTGCTTTCCAACGGACGCATCGTGTTCTCGGGCCCGCCGGCGCACTTGAAGGACCAGCCAGACCTGATGTCACGCTACATGGGGGTGGACTGACGGCCTTGGCACGTTTGCGCAGCCTCCACATTCCCTGGGACGCGATGACCTCGATGCATGTGCACCGGACTCCCGGCGGGGCGTGGACCGGGCTGTCGGTGTTGGGCGAAACTGGCAGCATGTACTTTCCCACGCACTTCGCCGAGCCCCAGGTCGAAGAGCTCTACCGCATCGTCCGCGACAACGCCTTCGGCATGCTGGTCACCCATGCCTCCGCCAGGGCGCCCTGCCACCGCGCGGCCTCAAATCCCCTTGGGCTTCGCCATCACCTCGGTGCGCACACGCACCGGCACATCCAGCACCCGCGTCCCCGCCGCCCCGTCCCGGATGGTCACGCTGAGCCCGCCCTTGTCCACGCCATGGGCCCACAGGCGCTTGTAGAACGCCTCCAGCGTGCGCACGTCCTCGCCATCGACGGCCACCACCCAGTCGCCCGCGCGCAGGCCCGCCTCCTGCGCCGGGCTGTCCGGCGTGACCCGCACGATGCGGATACGGCCTTCCAGTTCCATCGCGTTGATCCCCAGCCAGGGCCGCTGGGATTGCGGGTGGTTGCCCGTGCGCACCAGCTCGTCGATCACCGGCAGCAGCACGTCCACCGGCACGAACAGGTTGCCCGGCTCCGCGTCCGGGTCGTCGGGCGTGCGCACGTCCCGCAGCAGCAGGTTGGCAATGCCCACCAGCTCGCCCTGCGCGTTGAACAGGCCCGCCCCGGAATGGTTGCCGAAGGCCGGCGCGGTGTAGAGCGCGGCATCGAGGTGGTATTCCCAGTAGCCGGTGAAGGGCCGGATGTCCACCAGGCGAACCAGCGTCGTCTGGCGGGGGGCGGAACCGGTCATCGCCAGCAGCGGCAGGCCGCGCTCCGCGGCGAAGGCGGACCCCAGCTTCACCTGCTGCACGCCGGGCAGGGGAAACAGCGGCCGCAGCAGCCCCAGCCCCGTCACGGCGTCATAGGCCACGACCTGGGCGGGCACCCGGGCCTGGTCGCGCGTGATGACCTGGACCTGTTCCGCCTCGACGATCAGGTAGCCGATGGTCAGCACCAGCCCCTGCGGCGCGATGACCACGCCCGTGCCCTCGCGCTCACGCCCCAGGGTGCGGACCGAGGACGCGCCGTCGACCGCGCGCACCCGCACGCCCACGGTGGCCGCCTGCACGGACTCGAAGCGCTGTCGCAGGGTCTCGTCGGAGGCCGGTGGGGAGGGGGGGCCAGCCGGGGTGGCGGCCGATGCGGAGGCCGCAGGGGCCCGCGTATCGGAGGCGGAGACCGGCCCGGTGACGGCCAGCCAGGCCGCCCCCACGAGCAGCAGGACACCGGGCAGGCGGAAGGCGGAACGACGAGCCATGGCAGGCACCTCCTGCCGCCATCCTAGCCCGCCAGCCGCCGCCTTGCAGCAGGTGGCTCAGGCGCCGACTGGCGTGTGGGGTTGCATCCGGCGCCAGGCGCCGCCCGGCTCGCTGCGGCGCAGACCCCAGCCTTCGCGCAGCATGCGGGCCGCCTCGTCCACCGCCACGGGCCGGGAGAAGTAGTACCCCTGGATCTCGTCACACCCGTGCTGCGCCAGGATGTCCAGTTGCTCGGTGGTCTCCACGCCCTCGGCCACGACCTTGAGCTTGAGGCTGTGGGCCAGGCCGATGATGGCCTGGGCGATCGCCAGGTCGTCGGGGTTGGTCGCCAGGTCCCGCACGAAGGCCCGGTCCACCTTGAGCGCGTCCAGCGCGAAACGACTGAGGTAGGACAGGCTGGAGTAGCCCGTGCCGAAGTCGTCGACCGACAGGCGCACGCCATAGCCCCGGATGCGTCCGAGCTGGACCGCGGCGGCATCGGGGTCCTGCATCAGCATGGACTCGGTGAGCTCCAGCTCCAGCAGCGACGGGTCGATACCCGTGTCGTCGAGCACGGCGCGCAACTGGCCGGCGAGCTCGCTGGAGGAAAACTGCCGGGCCGACAGGTTGATGGCCACGCGCGGTACGGCCAGGCCCTGCGCCTGCCACGCCCCGACCTGGCGGGCCACCTGCCGCAGGACCCATTCGCCCACGCCCAGGATCATGCCGGTGTCTTCCAGCACGGGGATGAATTCCACCGGGCTGACGACGCCGCGCTGCGGATGCTGCCACCGCAACAAGGCCTCGAAGCCGCAGATGCGACCCTCGGCCAGGTCCACCTTGGGCTGGTAGACGAGGAAGAACTCCTGGCGCTCCAGGGCGACGCGCAGCTCGGTCTGCAGGCCCAGTCGGTCGGCCACGCGCTCGGTCATGGCCTCGTCGTAGAAATGGAACTCGTTGCGGCCGGCGTTCTTGGAGCAGTACATGGCGCGGTCGGCGCGGCGCACCAGCTCGCCCGGCTCCAGCCCGTCGTCGGGGTAGATCGCCGCGCCGACGCTGGCCGAGATGAAGGCCTCTCGGCCCATCAGCGTGAACGGCTTGCACAGCTCCTCGAGCAGCTTGCGGCCCACGCGCTCGGCATCAGCCACGTCGGTGAGGCCGGCCAGGACGACGGCGAACTCGTCGCCTGACAGGCGGGCGACCGTGTCGCTGGCGCGCAGGCAGCCGACCATGCGGCCGGCAGCCTGCACCAGCAGCAGGTCACCGGCCTCATGGCCCAGTGTGTCGTTGACCAGCTTGAAGCGGTCCAGGTCCAGGTACATGAGCGCGACGCGCGTGCCCTGCGCGCGCGCCGTGGCCAGGGCGTGGTCCAGCCGCTCGAGCAGCAGGCTGCGATTGGGCAGGCCGGTCAGGCTGTCGAACTGCGCGAGGTAGGTCAGGTGCTCGCGCGCCTGGTGCCGCTCGATGGCCGCGGTCAGGACGTGGGCGAGGCTGCGCAGGAAGTCGCTGTCGGCGTCCGTGAAGGCGCGCGGCTGGTCGGAGGCGGCGATGATGGCAAAGCGCATCATGGCCACGGCGTCGGCCGGCATGGCCAGCACGCTACGGATGCCGTGGGCGGCCAGCATCTCGTCCGACAGCGACAGCGGGCCGCCCCGGTTGGACGCCTGGGCCGCCGGCCGGCCCACCCAGCCCGCCTGCCAGCCCACCCCCGCCTGGACCCGGGCCACCGGCGCGTCCGGCCCCTGCACCAGCAAGGCGGCGTGGCTGGCATGCAGGCCCAGGCACACCATCTCCACGGCCATGTGCTGCAGGGCCTGCAGGTCCTCGCTACCCAGCGCCTGCTGGCCGAAGGTGGTGAGCATGTTCTGGCGGCGCACCTGCGAGAGCAGCGCGCCCTCGGAGGCCTTCTGCTCGCTGATGTCGATGTCGATGCAGATGAACTTCTCGATGGTGCCGTCGGCGCCGAAGATCGGGACGATGGCGCGGCTGTGCCAGCGCTGCAGCCCGCGCGCGTCGAGGACGGCGACCTCGCCGTGCCAGATGTCCGCAGACGGCACCCATTCAGCGCCCTCGCTGGCGCCGGCGACGCCGATCTCCCGCAGCGCCCGCCCCAGCAGACGCTCGCGCGGCAAGCCCACGGACGCCACAAAGCGTTCGTTGACATCCGTCAGGCGGCCCTGCGGGTCCAGCTCGCAGACGATGGCCGCCTCGTCCATCGCCTTCTTGTGCTGGATCAGCGCGTTCATCAGCGTGTCGATGCGCTGGCCGAATTGCGCCCGCAGGCTGCCCGCGGTGCGGTTGATGACCTCTATGGCCTGCCGGATCTCCAGGGGCGCGTCGTCCGACAGCAGGGCCTGCGCATCGTCCTTGCCGGACAGCACCTGGGCTTCGTAGGCCTGCAGGCGGTCGAGGTTGCCCAGCCAGCGACGCAGCGCCCGCCGCGCGACGGCCAGGCCGGCGCCCAGGCCGAGGAAGACGACCAGGGCCATGCGGACGGTCAGGTCCCAGACTTCACCCGCGATCTGCTCGGCGTCGAAGCGCAGGACCAGCGTGCCGTAGTCGCGCCCGCCCACGGCGATGCGCCGGCGCACGTCGGGCATCTGCTCCTTCACGACCTCGGCCATCCAGCGCGGCGCGCGCGCGGGCGAGGTGGAGGCTGCGGAGATGGTGCCGCCGGCGTTGTCGACGTAGACGGCTTCGCGCAGCGGCGAGCTGGGGACGATGGCGCCCAGGAGGCGGCGGATGGTGTCGAAGTCGCCGATCACCGAGCTTTCGGTGATGGGCTGCGCGGACACATCCGCCAGGCCCTCCACCACCCGGGTGTTGGCCTCGATGTGCTGGACGAACTGCTGGTAGACCAGCACGCCCAGCACCAGCACGCTGGCGAGCACCAGGGTCGCGCCATAGAGCAGGAACATGCGCGATGCCAGCGACTGCGGCATCCAGGACCGGCGGCCAGCCACCGGTTCCCGAGCGTGTTCCCGTGAGCCCATGCCTCAGCGCAGGCTCGCCGGAGCCTGGCGGTAGAAGTCGCGGTAGGCCGCGTAGTCGGCGTCGGTGGCGGCGACGAAGGACACCGGGTCCTTGGCCTGGATCACCTGCGCCGCCTGGTCGAGGACCTGCTTGCCGGCGGGGTCCAGGTGCATGCCCAGGAAGGCCTTGGCGACGGCCTGGACCTGGGCCTTGGGCACGCGGGGCGACGCCATGAGGGCCAGGTCGTTCAGGCGCGGGGAAGTCCACAGCACGCGGAAGGTGCGGCCCTCGCGGGCGGAGTACTCGGTCACCATCTGCGAGTTGGTGCCCATGGCGACTGCGCGGCCGGCGAGCATCTGGCTGAAGGCGGCGTCGAGGTTGCCGGCGAAGACGGGCGTGACCTCGACCTTCTGCGCCAGCAGCTGCGCGTAGGTGAGCTTGTAGGCCACCAGGGCCTCCGGGCCGGGGAAGGCGATGGGCTTGCCGGCCAGGTCGGCCAGCGTGCGGTAGGGCGACTCGGCAGGCACGATGATCTGCCCGGAGATGGAGGGCACGTTGCGGCGGCCGAACACGGTCCAGCCGAGCTTCATGCGCTCGGGGCTGAACAGGTGGTTGGTGAAGGCGAAGTCGGCCTCGCCCGCCAGCACGCCGGCCGTGGTCTCGGCCGAGGTGCGACCGAGCTTGAGCTGCAGCTTCACGCCGCTGCGCGCCGACACGTACTCGAGGATCGGGTTCCAGTACGCCGCGGACAACTGCAGGCTGTGCTGGTTGACCGGGGAAAAGTTGTAGACGGGCTGCGCGGTGGCGGCCACGCCGAGGAAGGCCGTCGCCAGCGTGGCGACGCAGGCAAACTGGCGGCGGGTCAGGAGAGGCATCGGGACACCGGGGTACTCAGGTAACCCGATTTTATCGCCCGGTCATCCGCCGGCAGGCCCCGGATCCTCCCATCCCAGCACCTCCGCCAGCCGGCGCACGACCCAGCGCGCCTCCTGCGGCGTGACGGGCGAACCTTCGACTGACAAGCCCTGCTCCATGCGGGCGAGCACGTCCCATTCGGTGATGCCCAGGGTGTGCAGGCGGGCGCTGGCCTGCTCGGTCAGCAGGTTCGCCAGGTCCTCGCACAGTTCGTAGCGCGCGCGCACCTCGTCGGCCGGCACCTTCAGGCGCGTGCCGCCAGGCGGCAGGAACAGGTCGGTGAAGGAAGGGGGGATGTGGATCTGGTTGTCGTCCATGGCCGGTGGGGAAGGTCGGGCCCCTGGCAAGGAGCACCCCCCGATTTTCGCCGCTACAGTCCCGGCCATGAACACGCCCATCACCCGCATCGAGCAGCTGCCCCCCGGCACCGTACTTCAGCATTACAAAGGCGGCCTGTACACCGTGACCGGGCTGTGTCGCATCGAGGCCACGCTGGAGACGGGCGTGCTGTACCAGCCGATGCAGGGCGACGAGCAGGTGACCTGGATGCGGCCCTTCCCGGAGTTCACGGACCGGGTGGCGACGCCCGCAGGCGAGGTGCCCCGCTTCATGGTGGTGGAGGTGGCGGCTGCGCTCGCGCGCTGATCGCATATTCATGCGACCCGGCCACACGGACATGCAATAGGCAGGCCGACATGATTGCGATAGCCTGCCGGCTCGCTTCCTCCTGCCCCCGCGACCGCAAGAATTCGAAGGGATACCCGTGTCCAGCAACAACGCAGCCCTCAAGGGCGAAGCCCCCGGCAACCTGACCATCGGCGAAGGCGTGAAGGTGGTGGGCCACCTGACCGTCCCCGGCCTGGCGGTGATCAATGGCACGCTCGAAGGCGGCCTGCAGGCCAGCGAGCTGCTGGTGGGCCCGCAAGGCACGCTGTCCGGCCAGGTCTCCGTGCGCGTGGCCGACATCCACGGCGCGACCTACGAGACGCTGGTGGCCTCCGAGTTCCTGTGCGTGCGCAGCACCGGCGTGGTCAACGGCCAGGCGCACTACGGCGAGATCGAGATCGAGAAGGGCGGCGTGATCCAGGGCGTGATCGCCCCCTCCAGCCAGGCCGACGAAGCCGTCGAGCCGGCGGCCACCGCCGCCAAGGCCCCCAAGCTGCCCGCCTCCGCCTGATCGACCGACTGACGCGCGGACGCCGGATCCATGCTGCTGTCTCGCACAGGCGCGGCCCTGCGATGGACGAAGCTCCTGCTGGGGCTGTGGAGCCGTGAGTACCACGACTCGCGCATCATCCTGGAGCAGCAGGGGGACCTGAAGTACCTGCACATCTCCGGCCGCTTCCAGCGCAACGCCGCCCGCACGGGCCTGGTGGTGCTGGGCGGCCTGCTGGCGATGCTGATGGCCTCGACGACGACGGCGGCCTGGCTCCACACCCGCAAGCTGATGCTGGAGCATTCCCACCGCGAGATCTACGCCGCGCTGCAGTCGGCGGGCATCAACCCGGAGCTGCAGGCCGGCGAGTACTCGCAGGACGAGATGCTGGAGATGGCCCGCGCCATCCGCGAGCGTGACACGCAGATCCGCCAGTACGTGGGCGACTGGACGGACTCCCTGGCCGCCCGCAACAACGAGCTGCGCCGCCTGATCGGCAAGTCCGGCTTGAACGACAAGGTGATCAGCCTGATCCAGCGAAGCCAGCCGGTGGGCGGCTCGATGGACGCGATCAAGGGCAACCCCCTGCTGGGCGGCGAGTTCGCCCAGGAGACCGCCGCCAACAAGGAGCTGCGCAGCGTCCTGGAGGCCCTGCCGTCGCAGATGCCGCTGGACGAGTTCTCCATCACTTCCGACTTCGGCATCCGCAACCACCCGGTGCTCAAGAAGCCGACGCTGCATGCCGGCATCGACCTGACGTCGTCCACGAGCGACATCGTCAAGAGCGTCAAGCCCGGCAAGGTGCTGGTGGCGGGGTTCCATGGCAACATGGGCAACACCGTGCTGGTGCGCCATGAACGCGGCGTCGAGACGCTGTACGGCCATCTCGATCGCATCTTCGTCAAGCCCGGCGAGGACGTGACCGAAGGCAAGCCCCTGGGGACGGTCGGCAACACCGGCCAGTCCACCGGCAAGCACCTGCATTTCGAGGTGCTTATCGGCAGTTACCAGGTCGACCCCAAGAAAGTCATCCAAACGGCCCAATATGTTCGCAAGACAGAAAAATAAACCGGCGCCCGCCGACGAGATCAGCTTCCTCGCAGGCCGAACCGCTGCCGCGCCGGCGGCCGAGACGTCGGCGGTGGAGGAGCCGGCCCCCAAGGCCGCCGCGCCCGCGCCGTCCGGCGGCTTCCTGCTGGAACGCAACAAGCCCTCCGTGATCAGCGAGGGCTTCTCGCTGGTGGGCGACATCTCGGCCGATGGCGTGCTGCATGTCGAGGGCGAGATCAGCTGCCAGCAACTGCATATCAAGGGCAATTTCGTCGGCCAGGCGGATTGCGACGAGCTGCTGATCGCCGGCAAGGCCCGAGTGAACGGCCGCGTGACCTACCGGACCCTGTCGGTGCAGCGTGGCGCCGACATCGACGGCAGCCTGGTGCGGGTGGAGTGAACGCAGCCGCGCCAGACGCCCCGCAGACGCCACCGGCCTGGACGGCGGCCGATGGCAAGTTGCTGCGCGGCCTGCGCGAACGCGCGGGCCTGGACCGGGGGGCGTTCGCGCGGGCGTACACGATTTCGGCGGCCCAGCTGACCGAGCTGGAGGACGGCGGCCACGGCCGCTTCTACAACGACCGCATCAAGGCCCATACCGGCCGTAACCTGCTCAGGAAGCTGGGGCATGTGCCGGAGCCGGTGGTGGTGGTGCCGCCTCCCGCGGCCGTCGAACCCGACGTGGCGGCAGCGCCGCAGGACGCTTCCATCCCGGCACAGGCCCAGGCGCAAGCCATGGCGCCTGACCTTGCCCCGGCTCCTGTCCCGGCTCCTGTCCCAACTCCTGCCCCTGATATCGCCGCCGCGAGGCCGATGGCGGGCCCGGCCACACGCGCCCCCTGGGCCCTGCGTGCCGGGATCGCCGTGGCGGTGGTGGCCGCGCTGGTGGCGATCCTCCTGCCGCGAGCGCCCCGGGAGACGCGCGTGGTCGCGGAGGCGGCGCCAGCGATGGCCCCGGCGTCCCTGCCGGCCAGTTCCGCAGCCCTTGCACCGGCAGGCGCCGCGTCCGAGGCCGCCACGGCCGCCGAGGCGCCGGGACCGGGCGCGCCGGCCGCATCCGCTTCCGTCAGCGCAGCGGGGCCCGCTGCCGCCACGCCGCCTGCCAGCCCCGCCCCCCGGGCCGAGACGAACGCGGCCACCTCCCAGGCGGGCTGCGACCTGCCCCCGCGGGACAAGGCCGTGCCCTTCACGCCACCCAGCGCGCTGCGCCCGAACAACTACGTGTACATCGAGTCGGCCCGCGAGGCCCCCGTGTGCGTGGTGGACAGCCAGAACCGCCAGACTGTCTCGGTGGTGCGGCCGGGCGAAGGCGCCAGCGTGTACGGCACGCCGCCGTTCCTGGTGCAGTCCCGCCAGTGGGCCGAACTGCGGGTGTTCTACCAGGGCATGCGCGTGACCCTGGACGGGCCGGCGCCGCCCCTGGCGGTACTGCTCAACCCGCGCTGACGGCCGGCCCGCGCCCGGCAGGACCCGCCACAGCGCGGCCCGCCTCAGCCGGGCAGGAACAGGGACTGCAGGTCGCTGAGGAAATCGAAGCCGCGCTCGGTCGGTTGCACCCGGTCGAGGCCGCGCGTCACCAGCCCCTTGGCCTCGGCCTCCAGCAGGGCCTGGCCGATGGCATTGGCCGGCAGCCCCGTGCGCTCGGTGAACTCGCGCAGCGAGAACCCCTCACGCAGTCGCAGCGCGTTGAGCATGTACTCGAAGGGCAGGTCGGCCCGCGCCACTTCCTCCTCCTGCGCCACGGCGTCACCGGCCAGGGCATGGTCCATGTACAGCTTGGGATCGCGATAGCGCACCTGCCGCACGACACGGTGGGCGAAGGACAGCTTGCCATGCGCCCCGGCGCCGATGCCCAGGTAGTCGCCGAACTGCCAGTAGTTCAGGTTGTGCCAGCAGCGGTGGCCGGGCTTGGCATAGGCCGACACCTCGTAGCGCTGCAGTCCCGTCGCCTGCGTCATCTCGGTGATGCGGTCCAGCATGGCATAGGCCGTGTCCTCGGGCGGCACCTCGGGCGGGAACTTGGCGAAGTAGGTGTTGGGCTCCAGCGTGAGGTGGTAGATCGACAGGTGCGGCGGCGCCAGCGCCAGCGCCTGGGTCACGTCCGCCTCCAGCTGCGCCAGCGTCTGCCCCGGCAGGGCGTACATCAGGTCCAGGTTGAAGGTGTCGAAGGCGGCCTGTGCCTCCTCGCAGGCGGCGATGGCCTGGGCGCGGTCATGCACGCGGCCCAGGGCCTTCAGGTGCGCGTCGTTGAAGCTCTGCACCCCCACCGACAGGCGCGTCACCCCCGCCTCGCGGAAAGCGCGGAAGCGGTCGGTCTCGAAGGTGCCGGGGTTGGCCTCCAGCGTGATCTCGCAGCCCGGCTGCAGCGGCATCAGCGTGCGGATGTCGCTGAGCAGGCGCTCGATGCCGTCCGGCGAGAACAGGCTGGGGGTGCCGCCGCCGATGAAGATGCTGTGCACGCCGCGTCCCCACACCAGGGGCAGGGACTGCTCCAGGTCGGCGATGACGGCGTCCAGGTAACGCTGCTCGGGCAGCTCGCCCGGCTTCATCTCGTGCGAGTTGAAATCGCAGTAGGGGCACTTGCGCAGGCACCAGGGCAGGTGCACGTACAGCGACAGCGGGGGCAAGGCCCCCAGCTGCAGCGTGCCGGGCCGCATGTAATGCTGCAGGTCCTTCATCCTCGCCTCAGAGCCAGCGTTCGCGCATCAGGGCCACCATCTGGCGGGCGGCCTGCCCGCGGTGGCTGTTGGCATTCTTCACCTCCGGCGGCAGCTGCGCGAAGGTCTTGCCGAAAGACGGGACGAACATCACGGGATCGAAGCCGAAGCCGTGCTCGCCCACCGGCTCGCGGGTGATCTCGCCCACGGCCCGGCCCACCGCGATCAGCGGCTCGGGGTCTTCCGGGCTGCGCACCGCCACCAGGGTGGAGACCAGGGCGGCGCGGCGGTTGTCCACGTCCTTCATGTTGGCCAGCAGGGCCGTGACGTTGTGCTCGTCGCCCTTGGGGTAGCCGTTCTGCACCCCATAGAAGGCCGTGTCCACGCCCGGCAGGCCGCCGAAGGCGTCCACGCACAGGCCGGCGTCGTCCGCCAGGGCCGGCAGGCCGGACAGGCGCGAGGCGTGGCGGGCCTTGGTGAGCGCGTTCTCGACGAAGGTGCGGAACGGCTCCTCGGCCTCGGGGATGCCCAGCGCGCCCTGCGTGACCAGCTCCACGCCCAGGGGCGCGAACATGGCCTGCAGCTCGGCGAGCTTGCCCTTGTTGTTGGAGGCCAGGACCAGTTTCTTGACCATGGCGTCAGGCACCCGCGTTCGGCAGGGGGTGCGCCAGGGCCTGCGACTGCAGGGTCACCAGCTCGGCGATGCCCTTCTCGGCCAGCTGCAGCAGGCGGTCCATCTCGGCGCGGGTGAAGGCCACGCCCTCGGCCGTGCCCTGCACCTCGACGAAGTGGCCGGCGCCGGTCATGACGACGTTCATGTCGGTGTCGCAGGCCACGTCCTCCACGTATTCCAGGTCCAGCACGGGCGTGCCCTCGACGATTCCCACCGAGATGGCGGCCACCGGTCCGGTGATGGGAGACTGGGCCAGCTTGCCCTGGGCGACCAGCTTGTTGACGGCATCCTGCGCGGCGACGAAGGCGCCGGTGATGGCCGCCGTGCGGGTGCCGCCGTCGGCCTGCAGCACGTCGCAATCCAGGGCGATGGTGCGCTCGCCCAGGGCCTTGAGGTCGAACACGGCGCGCAGGGAGCGGCCGATCAGGCGCTGGATCTCCTGGGTGCGGCCGCTTTGCTTGCCGCGGGCCGCCTCGCGGTCGCCGCGGGTGTGGGTGGCACGGGGCAGCATGCCGTATTCGGCGGTGACCCAGCCTTCGCCGGAGCCGCGCTTGTGCGGGGGAACCTTGTCCTCGACCGAGGCGGTGCACAGGACGCGGGTCTGGCCGAACTCGATCAGGACCGAGCCTTCGGCATGGATGGTGAAACCACGGGTGATGCGCACGGGGCGCAGCTGGTCGGCGGCGCGGCCGGCGGGGCGTTGGAAATTGCTCATGGGGTGGAATGGTAGGGCCTGTCGGCCCGCCCTTCACCCCTTGCGGGCTGCCGACTTGCGGATCGCCTCGTTGATCTCGGCGATGGAGCGCTCGATGGCGGCATCGTCCAGGTCGTCCACCGCCGTGTCCAGCACGCCGGACTGGATGGTGGAGGCGAACACGCCCTCGCTGATGGTGTCGGTGGACACGCCGTGGGAGGACTCGAAGCCGTCGGGTGTTTCCCACTCCACCGCGATGACGGTGACGTTGTCCGACTGGGGGCCGGCCCGGCGCAAGGCGTCCTCGACCAGGTCGGGCACGGCTTCGGACACCGGCTTGGCCCACAGCTGGCCGACGATGTCCTCCTCGGCCACGCTGCCCCACAGGCCGTCGGAGCACAGGAGGAACTTGTCGCCCTGCTGCAGCGCCACCGGCCCGGTCACGTCGTAGACCGGCTTGGTGGGCGAGCCCAGGCAGGTGAAGAGGATGTTGCGGTTGACGTGGCCCATGCGGATCACGCCGGCGGTCTGCTGCTCCAGGTAGGAGTGGTCCCGGGTGCGGGTGACCAGCTTGCCATCGCGCACCAGGTACAGGCGGGAGTCGCCGCAGTGGACCCAGGTGGCGCAGGAGCCCTGCACGAGGGCCGCCACCAGGGTGGTGCGCGGCGTGTCCAGCATGCCGCGCTCGCTGGCGTAGCGCAGGATCTGGTGGTGCGCCGCCATCAGGGCCGTGGCCAGGAACTCGCCGGCATGGCGCACCTGGGGCCGGGCTTCCTTCTGGTACAGGGCCGAGATGGTCTGCAGTGCCAGCTGCGCCGCCACCTCGCCCTCGGGGTGGCCGCCCATGCCGTCGGCCAGCACGAACAGGCCCGATTCCCGCGTGTAGCAATAGCCCATGCGGTCTTCGTTCTTTTCGCGGCCGCCCTTGCGGCTGATCTGGAAGACGGAAAACCTCATGGCGCGAGCACCTCAACTACTGGGGCGGCGTTCATGTGCGCGCTCCGGATTTCATG
>JACCDQ011828520.1_pt1 | contig 13135 bp, 13 predicted proteins | sample 7446031 | NCBI WGS metagenome assembly JACCDQ01 (sample SAMN15323442, study PRJNA562643) | freshwater metagenome | isolation source: river surface water | place: USA:Blue River Watershed | collected 2017-08-17 | reverse complement strand
GGCGCCAGCCGCGAAGAGGTCGAGGCGGCGGCACGGGCGGCGCACATCCACGACTTCATCCAGGGCCTGCCCAAGGGCTACGACACCATGGTCGGCGAGCGCGGCCTCAAGCTCTCGGGCGGCGAGAAGCAGCGCGTGGCGATTGCCCGCACGCTATTGAAGAATCCGCCCATCCTGATCTTCGACGAGGCGACCTCGGCGCTCGACTCGGCCAACGAGCGCGCGATCCAGGCCGAGCTGCGCAGCGCCGCGCGCGACAAGACCGCGCTGGTGATTGCGCACCGGCTCTCGACCGTGGTCGATGCGCACGAGATCATCGTGCTCGAGCACGGCCACATCGTCGAGCGTGGCGGCCACGCCGAGCTGCTCGCGCGCGGTGGTCGCTACGCGCAGATGTGGGCGCTGCAGCAAAGCGGAGCGTCCGAAGCCGCAACGGCAGCGGAGGACGCCTGAGATGGACACCAAGTGGTTCGAGGATTTCGTCAGCCTGGCCGAGACGCGCAGCTTCAGCCGCTCGGCCCAGCTGCGCCACGTGACCCAGCCGGCGTTCTCGCGCCGCATCCAGTCGCTCGAAGCCTGGGCCGGCACCGACCTGGTCGACCGCAGCTCCTACCCGACGCGGCTCACGCCGGCCGGCCAGACGCTGTACGAGCAGGCGCTCGAGATCCTGCACACCTTGCAGGTCACGCGCGCCATGGTGCGGCACCAGAGCCCGACCGGCCAGGACACGCTGGAGTTCGCGGTGCCGCACACGCTGGCCTTCACCTTCTTTCCGGCCTGGCTCTCCAGCCTGCGCGAGGCGGTCGGCCCGGTCAAGACGCGCCTGATCGCGCTCAACGTGCATGATGCGGTGCTGCGCCTGATGGAGGGCAACTGCGACCTGCTGATCGCCTACCAGCACGCCTCGCAGCCGATCCAGCTCGACGCGGCGCGCTACGAGATGCTGCCGCTGGGCCAGGAGGTGCTCGCGCCCTACACCAAGCCCGACGCGGCCGGCCGGCCGCTCTACCGCCTGCCGGGCTCGGCCGCCCAGCCCTGGCCGTACCTGGCCTATGCGCCGGGGGCCTACCTGGGGCGGGTGGTCGAGTGGGTGTTGCGCCAGAGCGGGGCCGACCTGCACCCCGAACGCGTCTACGAGACCGACATGTCCGAGAGCCTCAAGGCGATGGCGATCGCCGGGCACGGCATCGCCTTTTTGCCCGAGAGCTCGGTGCAGCAGGCGCTGCGCGACGGCCAGCTCGTCAGCGCCGCCGCACCGGGTCAGTCGCTGCAGGCCAGGCTCGACATCCGCCTGTACCGCGAGCGGCCCTGCTCGGGCCGCACCAAGCGCGCGGCACAGAAGTTCTGGGACGACGTGGCGGGGTCGCAGGAGTCCGCCGCCAGCCCGTGAGCCGGGTCTGGCCCGCGCGCTGCGCGGGGCCGCTCAGGTTAGCAGCAAGGCATTGAGCGCGGCTAGCGACACGTCCGGCACGCCGACCACGCTGATCACGGTGTCGTCCTCGTCGGGCCGGCCCGCGTGCAGGTAGGCGCCGCTGCCCAGGGGTTGCCAGCCGATCGATTCGGCTGCGATGAGGCGGAGTTCATGCTCGAAGGCCTCCGGGCTGATCAGCGATTTCAAAGGAATACTCCGTCGTCATTCAGGATGGTGCGTACGGCGGTGAGCTTGACCACGCCTGCGCCAAAGCTGCCGCCGACCGGGTTGGTCACGTCGAGGTAGAAGGTCTCGTCGGGCTCGGGCGTGGTATCGCCCAGGACTTCCACCGGAACAGCCGCGCTGTTCTCGTTGGCGTAGAGCTTGAGGGTGCCGCTGACCGCGAGGTAATCCTGCCCGGCCTTGGCCGTGCCGTCGCGCGTGGCGTAGTCGACGCTCAGGATGTCGCTGGCATTGCTGCGCACGCCCGTGAAGTTGAGCAGGAAGTAGGTGTAGCTGGTGCCGGTGCTGCCTTCGCTGACCTGGGTCTTGACTTCCGAGGGCTTGGTCGGCGCATTGAGGTACTTGGCCCGCAGGCTCTGATCGATCCACTGCTGGAAATAGGCCACGCTCTGCCAGCCGCCCATCTCGCCGTAGCTGCTGTTGAGGGCGCTGTCGATGTCGGGGTTCACGCTCTTGCTCAGGGTGACAACGTAGCTCGCGATGCCCGCGACTTGCTTGCCGATGAAGGCCGGACCGCCGCTGTCGCCTGGCGCGACCAAGCCCTCGTTCAGCCCGAGACCGGTATTGTTGCGGCGCATCAGCTGACCGAGCGCGTCGTGCTGGCTGGTGCCATCGTCGAAATCTGCCGCCAGCTGGACGCCGCTCCTGGGTGTCCAGCCCATCGCGCTGCCCATCAGCGTCTTGAGCTCGCTCATGTCGGCGTCAAAGCGGTTCTGGGCTTTGAGCCGCGTGGCGCCGCTGTCGTTGTTGCTGTCGGTGCCCAGGCTGCCCGTGCCTGACTGTCCGTAGCCGACCAGGGTGAAGGTCTGGCCGACCAGATCGCTTTGGCGGTACAGGTCGTAGCGCTCGGCGCTGGTGGGGGCGGCCTGGCTGAGCCAGACCAGTGCCAGGTCGCCGTTCTCGTTGCTGGCGTCGTAGCTGTTGTAGACCGACACGCTGGCACTGCTGATACTCTGCGTGCCTTGCGTGGTCTCGAAGCGCACGCTGGCTGCGGTGGAGCCGTGGCTGAACAGGTGGGCCGCCGTCAACACGGCCTTGCCATCGTAGAGCAGCACGCCGGTGCCAGCATAGCCGCCGACGCTGAGGCGTACCACCCCATCGTATCCGCTGCCGACGGTGGCACGGTTGCGAGAATCGCTGTAACCGTTAACGGTAGTAACCATAAATTACATTAATGTAACGCTGGTTGCCCTGCTGATGCTTTTGGTGGGGTTTCTTCGCAGATCCACCCCGGCCACGCCTGCAGCGGCCAGTCCGCGGCCCGGTATTGCTGGTACACGATGCCCAGCCATTGCCGCAAGGCTTGGGTCCGCAGGGCCACAGTGGCCAGCACCGGGCTAGTTTCCTGCTCCTTGAAGCCCAGGTGGACCGTATCGTCGCCAGTGGCAATGTCGACCGAGCGCACCAGCCAGGCGCTGGACGCGGCCGGGGCCTGCACCGGAGCTTGTGGCTCCAGGGCCGCCAGTGCCGCCTGTTGCTGGAATCCGAGCAGCAGGTCGGCGTGCAGGCCTTGGCGGCCTTGCTGCTCCAGCCAGCTGGTCAGATGGGGCAGCAGCCGGTTCAGCAGGCGCTGGGTCAGCCACAGCACCTGGGTCTGGCCCAGGCTTCCCTCCGGACCTTCACCGCTCAGGCGCAGCCGGTCTTGTTCCTCGCTGTACTGGGTAGTGATGCGTTGCAGCTCCATCATCGCGGCATTGGCTGGTTGCGCTCCATCGAAGGGGTCACTGCGCTGTGGCTTCGGCGGCAACCTTCTTCTTGGCCGGTGCGCGCGGCTTCTTCGGTGCCTTGGCGGCCGGGGCTTCGTCCTTGGCACCCTTGACCTCGGCGATCAGGGCGTTGGAGTAGGCGCTGCGCGCGGTCTGCGCAATCGCCAGTTGCTGGTTCAGCCGGACGATTTCGGCATCGACGATCTGGACGTTGACGATCTGGGCCTTGGCAGCGTCCGACAGCTTGGCCGACGAGTAGCTGGTGCCGTTGATGGTGACGTATTCGGGCAGGTTCATGTTTTCTTGAAGCTTGCGGGGTTGGGGTCAGATCGGTGGCAAGGAGGGCCGCGGGGGCCTGCCTTGCACCGCCGGCCGATCATACTTTCTGCCCGGACAAGAAATGATTCAGCCCCGTTGCCGAAGTTCCCTTACCGCTTGCCCCGACCCCCTCAGCGGGCCAGCAACTTCAGGGGCGACGCGCAAAACCCTGCTCTTGAAATCGCCCTTCTCGGGCAATTCGGCAGGGCGGCTATCGCCTCAAGACTGGCCGACCGCGCCCGCCACGGGCGGATCGATGAACTCGGTCACGATCTGCCGGGCCAGCGTCGTTTCTTCTTCGGTGACGGTGTGGACCACCAGCACCACCTGGCCGCTGGCCAGGGCCTCCTTGATCAGGGAGGACAAATCGCCCTTTTTCTCGTTCTGGGCGCCCACCATCGCGCCCAGCAGGCCGCCGAGGCTGGCTCCCCAGCCGAGCATGTACACCAGGGGTGCGGCGATGAACACGGTCAGGTTCGCGGCCGCCAGGGCCAGCGAAATGCCGGTGCCCGCCGCCGTGCCTATCGCGGTGCCGATGGCGCCATCGCGCAGCACGTCCTTGAGCACATCGTCGCTGTCGGCCTGGCCGTCCTCGCCTGCCCCGGCGAGCCCCTGGATCACGCGGATCTGCGATGTCAGCAGACCGGCCCCCAGCAGCTGTTGGCGCACGAAGTCGGCCGCTTCTGCGCTGCGGTAGATACCGACGATGCGGTGCAGGTATTTTTTCTTGAACATGTCTCTCCCGCAGCCCTCAGCCGACGCGGCTGATCAGCTGGGATTGTCGGTCCGCGCCGTCACGCGCTCTGTGCGGTGAGCAACATAGGCGCTCAGCCAAGGACTTGATCAGTCTAACCGGGAGTGCCGGCTGCTGCTTGATCACCAATCAAGAGCCCTGGCCTTTTTTGTGCTTCTGCTATTTCTTGCAAGATGGAAGTCCAGTCTTTGGAAAACCGCTCAACATCGCAAAGCGGGGATTGCTTCATTCGATCTCGCAAGGAAATTCGGAGCATCTGCAGTTGCCCCGGATCAGCGGCAAGTTTTTCTACTATCTGAAAATAGTCTTTTTCATCTTTTGCCACCAAGGCGGGTAGTCCGATCAAGGAGAGAAAAGCATGGGTCTGTCGACTCACCGGCCTCCTTTGGGGCAAAGTCACAACTGGTACGCCCATCCACAGTGCCTCGCAACTCGACTGACCTCCGCTGAAGGGAAAGGGATCGAGTGCGATATCGATATCTGCATATTCTTTGAGCAGATCGGCATGGAAGCTCGGGCCGCGGAGTTCTATTCTCTCGGCGGCAATACCACAGTCAACAAAGTCCTGCTGCATTTTTTGCCGCTGGGCTTCTTCGCTGAATGCATAAGATTTGAGCACCAAGCGCGCAGCAGGCAGCGCATGGAGTAGTCTTGCCCACAGCATCACAACGGCTTCATTGATCTTGGCGGCATTGTTGAAGCAGCCAAAGGTGACATAGCCCTTGGTCAAGCAGGGTGGCGGCGATACTTCTGGGGCAAACGATGGCGGCTGGTAACAGAAACGGCTGTGCGGCAGGCGAACTACTTGCTCAGTGAATTGGACTTCAGTACCCTCGGGCACATGCCAGTTATCCATCAGCACGTAATCCATGGCCGGTACACCGGTGGTCGCAAAATAGCCCAACCAGGATACCTGTACCGGTGCACCACGCTTGGCAAATACCGGCAGGCGGTGACCGGCGGTATGGCCTGACAGATCGATCAACACGTCGAGCTGATGGTTGCGCAGGTTGTGCAACAGAGAGGCATCGTCTAGATGGACGACATCCACCCACACGGCAAGTTGCCGCAGCGCCCGGCGCGTATCGTCATCCCTTCCGCCCGTGCTGTAGAGCACCGGCTGGATGTTCTGTCGGTCGAGATGTTGCAGTAGAGGCAACACGAACATTCCAACCGGATGGTCACAGAGATCGGGCGACAAAAAACCAACCCGCAGCGGTTTTCCTGGAGTTTGCGGGCGCATGGGCAGCGGTTCGGCGGCCGGACACAGCGCGCCGTATTCCTGTGCCAGCGTGGTCAGTAAGCTTTCGTTTGCCACCGGCTGGTATTGCAGGCGCATCAGGCGGCTGGACAACAAAGCCGCCAAGTTGTTACGGGCAAGGGTATGCCTCGGTTCCAGTGTGAGTGCCTGATGCAGGGCTGCTTCCGCGCTTTCCTGATCTCCGGCATTGGCCAGTGCTACCCCGAGGTTGCAATAGGCCAGTGCCCAATCCGGTTTCCGGGTGACCGCCAGATCAAAGGCTGCGATGGATTCTTGGTGCCGACCGGCTGCCCTGAGCGCATTGCCGAGGTTGTAGGCTGCGTGCTCGTTGGAGTCTGGAATGTGCACTGCGCGTTCAAGCAAGGCAATGGCCTCGTCCAGTTGGCCGTTTTGGCGCAGGATGCTACCAAGATTGGTCAAGGCCGGGGCCATGTCCGGGTGCTGGTCCAGTATCTGTCGATACAGGGAGGCGGCCAGAGCCAAGTTCCCGGAACGGTGAGCTGCTACCGCTTGTTGCAGGTGATATTGGACGGACATGCTCAGCGCCTGGCCAGGCGGTCGATCAGTTCCAAGTGCTGCGGTAGGCAAATGCGCTTCAAGTCGTAGCGGTCAAGAACAGTCTGCCGAGCTCGCTGCCGGATTGCCGTGAAGTCGCCCGGTGATTCAAGGGCTTGGACCACCCGTTCAGCAATGTCTCCGGGACTGAAGAAGTCGACCAGTAAGCCATTCTCGCCATGTTCAATGACTTCTTCTACCGGTTGTGTCCTGGAACCCACGACCAGGCAACCGGCACTCATGGCTTCCAGCATCGACCAGGACAAGACGAAGGGGTAGGTTAAGTAGACGTGGCAGGCAGATACCTGCAGCAGGGCGACAAAGGCTGCATGAGGAATGATGCCGACGAAGTCGATGCGATCGAGATCAATGCTGTCCCGGACTTCGTTGAAGAAGTACTCCTTCCACGTCGTGCCGGCCGGAGCCTTGGCGCCATAGCTGACGCCGTCGCCACCGACGATGATGATGCGCGCGTTGGGTCGACGACGCTGGATTTCGGGAATGGCGCGAATGAAGCTGTGGCAGCCCCGGTAGGGTTCGAGGTTACGATTGACAAAGGTCACCACTTCGTCTCCTGGCTGAAGGTTCAATCCCCGATGCTTCAGATTGATGCGCGTTTCGGGGTTAGGGGCGATGGCATCGGTATCAATGCCTTCGTGGATGACGTGGATCTTAGGGTGGTAGATTTCGGGATGGGTGGATTTTTGCCACTGGGTCGGTGAGAGGCCGGCATCACAGTGGTGCAGATTCATCAAGTTTGAAAAATTCTTGGCGATCAGACGGGGTGCATCAGTTGCATCAGCAGGAAACTCGGGATCAAAGCCTACATCCACCCCATGCGCGTGGTAATAAAACTCGAAGTAGCTCAACAGCGGCACGTTAGGCCAGATTTCCTTGATGAACAATGCCTCTCCCCAACCAGGGTGGGCACAGATGATGTCAGGGCGATAGCCTTGAGTTTTCAGTTGTCGGGCTGCATGAAAGCAGGCCTCACCTCTGATGACTTTGGTCTCGCTGTCTTGCATCCACGGGTGGATGTTGGGTGTGCTACTCCGCTTTGGTCTGTAGTGAACTACTTTGACACCGGCGATCGTGTGATTGTTCTGAATACAGAGAGCGGTGACTTTATCGCCACCGGCCACGAGGGTCGCGGCAATATGCTTGTACTGGCCCGGAAAATTTTGGTGAATAAAGAGAATTTCCATAGAGGTTTTTTCACTGGGTCAATGCAGCCCAGCCGTTACGCCCAGTCCAGACCCGGCACAGATCGGTCGCCCAGCGCTCGTTGGGTGCCTTGGCCACCGACGGCAAGGCCTGGATGCGAGGTCTGAAACCGACCGGGCGCTTGCGCACCTGCCAGCCCTTGAGCTGGAACACGCGCTGCACGGTGTTCTTGTTCATCTGCAGCAGGTGCGCCACCGTCCGGTAGCCGAACGAGGGGTGTTCCTCAATCAAGGCCTTGATCGGCGCGACGAAGCGCTCCTGCAGCTTCGGTGCAGCCTTGCACGGCCGGTAATACACGCTGCGCCGCGGCACTTCGAACCAGCGACACAGCTTGACCAGGCTGACCTCCACCCCTTCATCCTGCAGTCCCTGCTGGAGGGCGAGAATCATTTCTCGTCCTCGTTGCCCAGCAGGGACGCCAGCTTTTTTCTCGCGCGCAGCTCCAGCATCGCCTCGCCGTAGGCCTCCTGCAGCTCGCGCACCTGGCGCTCGTACTGCTCCTTGACCTCCAGTGGCTTGCTGCGCAGCGCGTTCTCCATGCCGCGCTTGCCTTCCTCTACCAAGGCTTCGACTTCCGAGGGGGTCAGGTCATAGGCCCGGCTGGCCTCGGCCACCGTGGTCTTGCCTTGGATGATGTCCAGAACCAGTGCCGTCTTGCGCTTGGCCGTCCAGCGTTTGATGTCGTCTTCCATCAGCGTGCTCATTGTCTTTCCTTCAACGATAACACCTGTGCAGCTTTTCACTGGGTCAATACAGCGCTTTACCCCGAGAACGCTCTTGAGCGCGTACATGTCCAGGTGTGCCTCGGCCAGCAGCTTCTTGAGCTTGGCGTTCTCAGCCTCCAGCTCACGCAGCCGCTGTGCCTCGCTCGCCTCCATGCCACCGAACTTGGCACGCCACTTGTAGAAAGTCGCGTCGCTGAAGCCGCCGCCGCGGCAGACCTCCTTGATCGGTATGCCGGCCTCGGCCTGCCGCAGGAAGCCGATGATCTGTGCCTCGGTGAATCTGCTCTTCTTCATGTCCGTCATTCTCCTGGTGGTTGACGGACTTCACTGACTTCAGCCTGGTACGGCTGGCGGGGAGCAGGTCAGTACATTAAACAGGAATTCGCAACTCCTGCTCTAATTGAGTTAGTCGGCTGGGTTTTGGAATATGGGTTCATTAAATTTATGTGGCAAGGCTATTTAGTATTATCTTGGCTTCTCGAGTAATTCCTTCAATTGAACTTAGTGTCGGGGTGTAGTTGAATTCGGAGGCTCGATTGTTTAATGAGTAATAATTTGGTTTGCTGCCCGTTGAGTTAATTCCTGTCTTGGTTTCATGTAGTTCAAAATTTAAGTTGAAATAATTCTGCATTTGGTTTAATAAACTGAGTTTATCGATTGGTGCACGACTGTACCCATCAATTACATCATTTGCCGGACGGGAACTCAGTATAGCTTCGACTAACCTGTAAAAGTCGCTGGGGTGTAAGTAATCGCGGATAATATTCTCGGTTGAAGTTTTTAGTAGGGTGCGTTCTCGAATTGACCGCATGATGTCGCAGATGAGGAATCTGGCATCTAAATTTTGGCTGGCACTGAAATAATTGAATAGTCTGATATCGATGATTGGTAGGTCGTGGTAGGCTCTATGCCGACATTCTGCATGCAGCTTCGCAGCGCCATACCAATCCTGTGGCGTAAATCTGTTGATCGGAATCGTTGCTGATGTGTCTCGTTCTGCGGGCTTAGAAAAGTCGGACCCATAGGCCGCGCCACTGCTCAGGAAAATGTAGCGGCAGCGCGGATGCCTGCGAACATAGTCGAGCGCCAGTTGATCAAACTGCAGCGTGATGTCGAAGATGTCCGCACCCATCCGGATCGCGGCTGCCGGATTTCCGACTCCGACGAAATTGATCAATGCATCAAATTCGATATTCGTGCCAAACGACGCATAGTTCCCCATGTATCGTATTGCTGCACGCGCGCGGTCGGATGGTGCTGGCTTCAGCGCGACCGTACGCCTTGCATACAGGTACAGCTCGTGGTTGCCCGCCTCGCTGATCGACTTGATCAAATCCATCGCGATCTGGCTGGTCGCGCCGAGAATGGCGATTCTCATACTTCGTCGATGAGAAGATTGTTGAGGTACTCCTCCCGTTCCAGGAAGGGAGCCATGTCCTCCAAAGGCCGGGAGCTCATCGATCCATCAGGGTTCACGCGCGAGGAGACCGTCGGAACGATAGGTTGCTCTGGCGGCGTCATGATTTCCAGCACATAAGGCCCCGCATGGTCGAGCGCCGCCTGAATCGCGCCATCGAGCTCGGCAACATCGCTCACTCGCGCGGCCGACAGTCCATAGGCTGCACAGATCCTGAGGGTGTCAGGGATGCTCACCCCCGAGCGTGGGCCTTCACCGATGTAGCGCTCTTCAAAATAATTCTTCTGTGAGGCGCGGATCGACAGATAGCCATCATTGTTCCAGATAAACAACTTCACCGGCAACTTGTAGTGCAGGATGGTCTGCAGCTCCTGGATATTCTGTTGCAAGGAGCCATCGCCGGTAATAGCCATCACTCGCTGATCGCCAAGCGCTGCCGATACACCGATGGCAGCGGGCACCGTGTATCCCATGGTTGCCATTGCACCGGAGGGGATGTAACGCTGGTTGTCGTGGCACAGGATCAAGCCCTGGGAGACCGCGTAAAAGGCGGAGCCCGCATCTCCGATGAATGCATCCCCTTCTCCGGCCAGAGCCGACAGACGGTCCATGAACGTATAGACATTGATGGCACCGATCGTCTGGGCGTACTCGGGCAAGCAGACCGGATACTTCTTTTTCCATTCGACACAGCGCTGCAGCCAGGGGCCACTGATGCTTTTGAATTTGGCTTCACGCAGTCTGGCGAGCAGACCTTGCAACGCCACCTTGGCGTCCGATTCGATCAGCCTATCGATCTTGATGGTCCGCTTGCGGTGCGAGGTAAGGTCGATGTCGATGATAACCTTCTTGGCGGCACGCGCGAATTGCTCATACTCATAGCCGACCACCGAGATGTGCAGACTGGTCCCGACCGCCAGGACGAGGTCGGAATTCTGCATGGTGAAGTTCGCTGGACGGTCGCCCTTCACGCCAGTCTTGCCGATGTAGATGTCCAGATCGTGGCGCAGGTTGTCGATACCTAAGTAGGGCGTCACCACAGGGACGTCGAATTCGGTAGCCAGTGTCTGAAGCAAGCCTTGGGCACCAGCCAAACGTACACCCCGCCCCGCGATGATTACCGGCCGCTTGGCCTTCATGAACATATCGCGCAGTTCATCAAGAGCGGTGTCGCTGGCGATCGATGGTTGTTCCAGTGCCGTGTAGGCAGGCAGGCTCTCCGGATCGATTCTGGCGGACTGCACATCCATCGGAATGTCGATCCACACCGGCCCCGGTCGGCCGCTCTTGGCGATGCTGACGGCCTTCTCGAGTTCGTAGCGAACCATCTCGGGTTGCGTCAGATGGACTGCGTACTTGCACAGGCTCGATACCACTGGGATGATGTCCAGCTCCTGCACACCGAACTGGCGCAGTCCTGCCACCCCCTCGGTGTGGGTGCAAGTGGAGCGCTTGACCTGACCCGAGATGAACAGGCAAGGCACCGTGTCCTGCCAGGCACCGCCGAGACCCGTCAAGGCGTTCAATGCCGCAGGCCCGGTCGAGAAGTAACCGACTCCGAAGTTCTCGTTCGTTCGTGCATAGGCCTCGAGCGCCATAGAGGCGGACTGCTCATGGTGGACGCAGATCGCCCTCAGCTTGGGGTTGCAGGCCACACCATCCGTGAGATGCATACTGCCTGCTCCGGACAGCATGAAGATGTCTTTCACGCCTAGGCGGTCGCTGATGAACTGAGCGATGTAGTCAGATACACGGATCATAAGTACTCCAATTTCACAATTTCCTGCAGGCTTGGGCTATGCGGTCCAAAGCCTTCTGGATATTCATCTCCGACGATGCGTAGACCATGCGCACGAAACCTTCACCTTGGGATCCGAAGTTCGAACCGGGCAGCAAGGCGACGTTGGCCTTTTCGAGCATTTCATCAGCGAACTCTTCGGAGCTCAGTCCAAAACTTGAGATGTTAGGAAACGCATAGAAGGCTCCACCCGGCAGGTGACACTGAATACCAGGAATCGCGTTCAAACCTTCAACCAGCAGATCACGCCGTCTCCGGTATGCAGCCATCATCTCGCGAACGGGCGATTGATCACCCTCAATGGCAGCGATGCCAGCTCGCTGTATGAATGACGAGACACAGGAGGACGTGGTTTGCAGCAGCATCATCATCCGCTCTGCAACTGCTTTTGGTGCGATGACGGAACCGAGACGCCAGCCCGTCATCGCGAATGCCTTGCTGAATCCGTTCGAGAGGATGACGCGCTCCCGAGCCTGATCCAGGCTGGAGATCGAGAAGAAGCTTCCCTCTTCGTAGAGCATCCGGGAATAAATCTCGTCCGAATAAATGTAGAGATCGTGCTTCTCGGCGAGCGCATAGATTTCCTTCAGATGCTCCGGCTCGGTAATAGCCCCTGTAGGATTCTGAGGGCTGTTGATGATCAATAGGCGAGTTCGAGGTGTGATCAGAGGCTCGATATCTGCCGCACGCATCCGGAAGCCATTCCTGTCGTGCAGTGGATAGGGCACAGATTGGGCACCGCACATGCTGATCGTCGAGAGATAGGTTGGAAATCCGGGATTTGGTACCAGCACCTCATGTCCGGGATTCACCAAGCAGAAAATCGCATAAAAGATCGAGATGTTGGCCCCGGGAGTGACCAGTATCTGATCCACATCTGGCAAGAAGCCTCTGGATTTGAACGTTGCCTGACGCATCGTCTGAATGAAATCAGCAAGCCCCCAACTGCTGTCGTAGTGCGTTTCGCCCTTGTCCAAGGATTGCTGTGCCGCCTCGATGATGTGACGCGGGGTCGCGAAGTCCGGGTCGCCTATTTCGAGATGCACGATGTCGCGGCCTTGAGCCTCAAGCCGTTTCACCTTGTCAATGACTTTGAACATTGGCTGCCCCTGTATCAGGGCAGCATTGGCAGCAATTTCTCTCATATGGATCTCTCCATTCAAAATCCGATGCCGAAAAACTCTTCCAGCTTGCTGGCGATGTAGTCCAGCTGTTCCTCGCCCAGGCCCGGGAAAGTGCCCAGCCAGAACGTCTGGTTCATCACGACATCGGTGTTGGTCAACTCGCCGCTGACGCGGAAGTTGCGGCCAGCCATGTAGGGCTGCTTGGTCAGGTTGCCGGCGAACAGCAGGCGGGTGCCGATCTTGTTCTCTTCCAGGAAGTTGATCAGATCGGCCCGCTTGACGCCCGCCGTCTCCTTGAGCACCAGCGGGAAGCCGAACCACGACGGCTCCGAATTGGGTGTCGCTTCTGGCAAATGCAGGAATTCTTCCACGCTGACCAGGCGATTCTTGAGGTAGGTGAAGTTGGCGCGGCGCTTGGCAATGAACTCGTCCACCCGTTCCATCTGAGCCAGTGCGCAGGCCGCCTGCATGTCGGAGATCTTGAGGTTGTAGCCGAGGTGGCTGTAGGTGTACTTGTGGTCGTAACCGTCAGGGAGGTTGCCACCTAGTTCTTTTTTTGTCCAACAGAAGCGTTTGTCGCAGGTATTGTCTTTGCCAGG
>JACCDQ012203777.1_pt1 | contig 13136 bp, 13 predicted proteins | sample 7446031 | NCBI WGS metagenome assembly JACCDQ01 (sample SAMN15323442, study PRJNA562643) | freshwater metagenome | isolation source: river surface water | place: USA:Blue River Watershed | collected 2017-08-17 | reverse complement strand
GCCAACTGCCACATAGCGATGTGGAATGACCACATTGCCTTTCTCGTCGATGAAGCCATAGCCCTTGCCTTTCACCCCGGCAAAAGCCAGTCCGCCGGAAAAGGCACCAGCGTCGAAATACCGGGGTTCTATCACGATAATCCCTTTCAGGTCCTTGTATCCATACAGGCCGTTCTCAGCTTTGAAGCTTATTAGTGATTGCGCTACTGCTACCATGGACAGCAATGCAAAAGTGAGTGCCAGTGATATCTTCTTGCACATGCGATGTTTTTTGTGAAGTGAGTAAGATTGGTCCCCCGCCAAATATAGGGTCATGAACGGCCGGTGTCAATAACACGAAAGTGTGATTTTGGAAAGAAGCTGCAAAGTGCGGATAGTTGAAATAATCTGTGGGCCTACTAACATCACAGACAGTGCGCACGCCTGTTAATGCAACTCAAACTCAAAAAACTGAAACGTATGAAACACCTGAAACTCACTGTCCTTGCTATGCTCATAGCTTGCTATTCCTTTGCCCTAACACCCATTACGGGCATACTCACTGTATGTAAATGGGACACTACTGAACTGGCCAATGCCACGCCGGGCGGCTCCTGGAGCAGCAGCGATCCCTCTGTTGGTACTATTGATGCTATAGGTATTGTGACAGCGCTCAACGTGGGCACCACAGACATCACTTACACGGTTGGCCCCAGCTATGTGACCGCCACGGTGACCGTTAATTTCCTGCCCACCATCACTGGTATAAGTTCCATCTACTCCAGTGTGTCGACAACATGGACGAATGCCTCGCCGGGCGGTACCTGGATCAGCGCGAACCCATCTGTGGCTACCATTGATGCATCTACGGGTGTCATTCTGGGTATATCAGGCGGTTACGCCTACTGCGATAACGAATGTTCCGCTTAGTGCTCCACAATACACTGTATATCCTAACCCCGCATCGGGCAGTGTGGAGATAGAATGGGCACATGCCGTGGCCGGTACAACCACGATGGAATTGACGGATATGACCGGCAGGATAGTATTCAGTGAACAATTGCAGCTACGATCTGGTGCGGGAACCACTAAAGTGAATATCAGTGGTGTGAGTGATATGGCCTGTACATCCTGCACATGCGCGGCGATAACGTGGAGCATAAAAGTATACTGGCGGTGCGACGATAGCACATCGCACAATAAGAAAAAGAGGCTGCCTCAGTATGAGCCAGCCTCTTTTACAAAATATTATTTGCGACCGTTACCAGTCCTTTCCGCTCTTGAATTCTTTCGGCTTCACGATGGTGAATACACGAGAGATGTTGAAACCAAAGTGCAGGTAGCCATCGGTCCATGAGTCGGTGGTCTGGTTGATGTATTGGCGCTCGGTCATACCCGCCGAGTTGCTGAAGAACAACTGGAAGACGTGGCCGCCGGTCTCTATGTCAGCGCCTACAGAGAAGGAATTGTAGGTCTTGGCGCCGCCGGTGGTCATGTTGGTGTTGTTGAGGCGATAATGATACTCGGCGGTGATAGCAATGCTGCGGCTCACCTTCACACGGCCGCCTGCGCCCAGCACAAAGGTGTTGTTGTCGTAGGCGGTGCTGTCCACCAGGTTCTGGTGCAGCAGCATAGGCATCAGTTGCAGGGAGAACTTGCTGTTGAACTTGCGCGCTATCAGCAGTTGGTGCGCGAACGACATGCGATGGCTGAAGAAGTACTCCATACCCACTGGCAGTGTAGGTTTCTTGTCGCCCAATATGCCCATGCCGGCAAAGTAAGAAATGGTAAGTGGTGTGCCATTCGTCTTCTGCGACAGCAGGCGCGCCTTCAGGAAACCGTCATTGGTCTTGCCCAGTGTGTTGTGGCCAATGCCGACCATTAGCCACTTAGTTATGCCATAGTCCAGACCGATGCGCGTGGTGGCATTGTCGAAACCGAAGGCGTTGCTGAAGCCGTCGCTCACGCGGCCGAAGCGGTGCAGGATGCGGAAGTCGAGCACGCCGGGTGCCAGGCCCTCAACCGTGCTGCTGTTCACGATACGGGTGGCTTTGAAGGTAGCTGTTACCGGTTCTTTTTTGTTTTCATCGCCGGCATTGATCTCGTCCAGCAGCTTGTCGGCCTGCGCGGAGGCAGCCAGCGAGCAGCCCGCAAAAAGAACGGAGAATAAAAGTGCTTTGCGCATAGTGTGTGTTGATCGTTACAGAATGTTTTATTTCGATTGCGCGAGTGTGCCTTCAATAGATATCTTCGCTTCCTTGCCTACCTTATCAGACACAACAGAAGGTACGGATATCTTGTAGTCCTCCAGCTTCACCGTGAGCGCAGACTTCAACGTTATCGATGTGCCCTTTACCGTAATGGTGCCGGTAGTGCTCACGTCATTGGTCACGCCATGTATGGTGAGCTTGCCGGTCACTTTCACATTGTAGGCGCCGTCCTTGCTGAAGTTGACATCCGACAGGTTAGCTATCGTGCCTTTCAGGTCAGACTTGGGATATTTGTCGCTCTCCATGTACTTCTCATTGAAGTGCTCCTGCATGAGCGCCCGCTGGAATTTGAAGCCCTTGATAAGCACCTGGAAGGCGATGGCGCCTGTTTTGGCGTCGATGATGCTTACGGCCTCGTTTGTCACGGCATCTATCTGCTCCGGTGAGCTGGGCGCTGTTGCATCGAATGAAACGCGCGCTGTGCGCGTCATATATTTCTGCGCGAACATGGTAGTGGTGCATATACCCAGCAGGGCTGTTGTTAAGATCAGTTTTTTCATTTTTAGTGTTGCTTTTTAGTTGAGCAAATTAATTGTTCGGTGCACCGTGGTTCACCCAGCTTGTTATCTTGTCGATGTCGCATTGCTGCAGCTTGGGCAGGTTCTTCGGCATCATGCTGAAGCCGCTGCTCCAGTTGATGCAGCCCAGCAGGCGGTCGTTATTCGCTGCCAGCATAGCACCGGCATGTGTAGTGAGGTCGTAACCACTGCTGGCAGTACCGGCATCGTGGCAGCCCGAGTTGTTGCAATTCGCATTCAGTATAGGCTGAATGGTCGTAGCAAAGGTCACGTTAGTTGTATCACATACCACCACGCCGGGGTTGGGATACAGTTGGTCCAGTTTGTCGTTATAGCAGCCAGTGAGCGCAAAGGCGATGCAGGCTGCTGTCAGGATGTGTCTCATTTAAAATGTGTGTTCGTGTTGTTCAGATCTTATTTTACAATGACGCACCTGTTCAGTACCACGCCCAGGTTATTGCCATTGCAGAAACCCTTTACCACAATGTTCTGGGAGGCTGTAGCTACAGCGTTTTTGTCTTCGATGGTGCAAAGTATCGGGGCCATGGGGTCACCCGTCTCCAGCGTCACTACGGTGGCGCCTTCCTGGTTCTTCGCCACTTCACTTACTGTGCCCGTTACCTGCACCACCTTGCCCAGGTAGGCGGTATTGGCTTTTTGTTCGTCGGCTGTGTATTGTTTTGCCAGCTCAGTAGCCGTTACAGGAATGCCTTCAAGGTCACCAGCATCCGTCGTCTTCTTGTTGAACAGGTAAATGCCTGTACCTACACCTATAAGGGCGAGGACCAGGACGATAGCTATTATTCTTTTCAGCATTGCGGCGATGTTCTGTGTGAGACAAATGTAGTGAAAACTGTACTATCAAAAATTTTGCGTTGTATGGTTCAAGGCTCGCACACCATCTTGCTGGTGGTGTAAGACGTGCCTTTGAATATGGCGATCATTTCATTGCGTTCGTTCGTTAATGTTATGTCATAAAATCCTGTCCTGTTGCCGCGGTGCATCTCTTGCGCCTCTACTGTTATCACAGCCCCGGTCGTGGCTGCTTTTGCAAAGCTGATGTTCGCATCCAGCGCCACGGTCAGTGGCCCGTGCGAGTTGCAGGCAAATGCAAAAGCACTATCAGCAGCAGAGAACAGCGCACCGCCGTGCACGATTCCGAATCCGTTCAGCATCTCCTGCCTTATGGTAAAGTGCAGCCGGCAATATCCTTCCCTATATTCATCAACAATGATGCCAAGCCATTGACTGAAGTGGTCCTTGCCCATCATTGTGTCTAGTATCCTTGCTGTGTCTGCCATATGCACCCATTGAGTGAGTGCAATACTACGAAAAGCAAGGGCTACATTGGTCGGTGCAAAATAGATACGAGAATGTGCGAAGGGGAGTTTGTGCAGAAGTGAGAAATGGTGGAAAATGAAAGAGCGTGTGTAAACACGCTCTTTTTTTCATTTCGATCCTTGATTAGACAAAAAAGGACCTTACCCCTTGTTGAAACGAAATTCTTTATAATGATGGTCAGTAAAGTTGTTTTTGTTTTACTACGTAAAGTTAACAGATCTTTTTGAGTTAACCAACGGTTAACAACAAAATTGTCAAGAATATTTTCGCATCTAGAAAAATATATATTTCTGATCGTAGTTCTGAGGTTAGACTGTGACCAGGACGATGAGCTAAAAAAGTGAGGATCCTATGCAGCGGGTGTGAAGGCAATGGCCTGAAAAACAAAAGAGCGTGTTGTTAGACACGCCCTTTTTTTCATTTCGATCCTTGATTAGAAAAAGAAGGACCTTACCCCTTGTTGAAACGAAAATCTTTATACTGATGTATTAATTTGCTGTTTTTCAATTACAACGTAAAACTACGTGTTAACTGGCAATTAACAAAACAATTTTACAAAGAAATTTTTCTACTATGCAAAATTCTATATGTGATAGCCATTTACTTATTCTTCCTTGGCTGTGTCTTGGCGCGCTCAGCCTGCATTTTTTGCATTTCTTCCAGCTTTGCCGCCCACTTTGACTGTACCGGGGCTTTGCTCTTGTTCTCCTGCATTTGCGCGTGTATCGCCTTTTCGTTGATGAAATACTTCTGGATGATGAACTGCTGCGCTATGCTCAGCAGGTTCGATACCGTATAGTAGAACGTCAGCGCCGCTGCCATCTTATTGAACACACCCATGAGGATGATGGGGAAGATGAAGGGCATGTATTTCAGCATCGGGTTGTTGGGGTCCTGTGGCGTCATGTTGCGGTTATAGATCGCCAGTATAAGGCTGGACGATGTGAACAGCAGCGTGAAGAGACTCACGTGGTCGCCATAGAGCGGTATGTTGAAGCCGAAATTGAGGATGCTGTCGTAGGTAGAAAGGTCATCGGCCCACAGGAAGTGCACCTGCCTGAACTCCATGAACGATGGGAAGATGTAGTAGATAGAAAGCAGGATGGGTAGCTGGAACAGCATAGGAAGGCAGCCCCCGAGCGGGTTCACGCCGGCTGAACGATAGAGCTTCATTTGCTCCATACCGAACTTCTGCTGGTCATCGCCATATTTCTCGCGCAGCTCGTCTATCTCTGGCTTCAGTACACGCATTTTGGCGCTGGAGAGGTAGCTCTTGTAAGTAAAGAACGACAGCACCAGCCTGATGAAAAGGGTCATGAGGACGATGAGGAGCGCATAGTTGCTTACAAAACTGTCCAGGAAGTAGAAGATGGGGATGATGACACCCTTGTTGATGTACTTCACAAAGGCCATGACGCCGATGCCGAGAGGCACCATCTCATCGAGGTCCAGCTTGTATGACTTCAGTGTCTTGTAGTCGTTGGGGCCAATATACCAGCGCAGGGATGCCGTGCCGCCATTGCCGTTGGGCTTCAGCGGCAGTTGCAGCGAGGCCAGGTTCTGTGCTACTACAGCGGTATCGCCGCCTTTATAGCCATACTTTGCATCCATCTTGCTGAAGCCGTCATCTGCTATCATCACAGTGCTGAAGTACTGCTTGCGGAAGCCCAGCCATTGAGCAGCGGTACTGGTATTATCCAGCGCCTTCTCTTCTTCGCGCACAGTATAGTAGTCGTGATCCTCGTTCTTGTTGCGGTAGTATACCTGTGTGGCCAGGCGCTCATTCTGAAGGTCTTTTTCAGTTGGCAGCACCACGGTGTTCCAGGTGAGCGGCAGGGTACTGGCCGGCATGCCCGTGAGCACTATGTTGCAGCGCATCATGTAGTCGTCTGCTGGCAGCGTGTAGATGATGTCTACTTTCTTGCCATTGCCGAGGTCGGCCGCGAAGTCGATGGTCTTATCGCCATTGGTCTCCTGGCGGGTCCCCGGCGTAAAATACATGTCGGCCGTAGACTTGCCGTTGTCGAATGGCAGCACTGTGCTCAGCACATTACCCTTGCCGTTGAAGAGGTACAATGGCTTGCCACGATAGGTCTTAAAACCATTGATAGAAGCCGCCACGGGATAGGCGCCCCTGGTGGTGAACTGCAACGAAAGCTTTTTGTTCTCCAGGGTCACTGTTTGCGCGGTGCCGTTATAGGCGGCAGGCTGCAATGCGCGGAGTGCCGCAGTAGCAGAGTCGAGCACGGCGTTAGCAGTATCGTTTGCTGTAGTGGCAACGCTATCTACTACCGGGCGTGGATGAGCCTTGGCATAGGCGACGCTGTCTGCCTGTTTCTTTTCTAGAAATACTTTTTGTTCATGCTGGTTGTACATCACGTACGCTATCAGCAATGCGGCCAAAAGTGAAAACCCGATAACCTGGTTACGATCCATGAAAATGGTAAAATGAGGCGCAAAGGTAGGGGATCAGTAGGCAAATACAGAATGTATAAATGTGACAATGTTTAATTGAAGCCTTTTTAACGGCAGGGTAACAGGTCTGCGGACGTTTTTCATCGGTGAACGGTCAACAGCAGGAACAAGTCGGTGAAAAGAAAGCGGGAGTGGCAGTTGAATGAGCCTAATTGTAATTCATTTGTGGTTGGTGCGTGAATAAACGACGTAATTTGGCAGTAAGTACTATTTATGAAGAAGTTATTGATCACCCTGTCTGTTCTGCTCATCCTGGGCTTTATCGCCTATCGGGTACTGAACAATAGCAATTTCAACCCTAATACCCGTTTCGAGATGGGGGAGGTCATTGACAGCTTCAATGGCGTGCAGGTGCACTACAATGGCATGGTAGGCCATACGGATGGCCGCAATACTGCCGCTGATGGCTACAACATAGGCATGAAGTACCAGTGCGTGGAGTTCGTAAAGCGATATTACTATGAAAAATTGCACCATAAGATGCCAGATAGCTATGGTAATGCCAAGGACTTCTTCAACGATTCCCTGCCGGACAGCAGCTATAATGCCAGGCGCGACCTCTGGCAGTTCACCAATGGTGGTAGCTCCAGGCCAAGGGTAGAGGACCTTTGGGTCTGCGGGGGACACTCCGGCAACAAATATGGCCATGTGGCTATTGTGACCTGGGTGTGCGACACATCGGTGGCTATCATCCAGCAGAACCCCGGGCCGTTCGCACAGTCGCGCGATACATTCCTGCTGTACCGTGAGGGCGGTAAGTGGTGGGTAGCGCACCGCACATTGCTGGGTTGGTTGCGCAGAGACACCACATTGGTGCCTGCGACGCAATAGCATTTCCCCGTTTTTGCAGCTTATCTTGTGGTGTTTTTAGGTACATGAGAGCATTGTTGTCCCTGCTGCTGTTGCTGGTCACCGGCACCCATCTTTATGGGCAGGGGGAAGGTATGGGTAGCAAGAGGGTAGTGGTGGGGCCGATAACAGTAACGGGCAATAGGGTGACCAACAGCAAGGTGATATTGCGGGAGTTGAGCATCAGCGCGGGTAGCCTTATCAACGCAGATTCTATTGATGCATTGAAACAACAGAACCGGCTGCGCCTCTTCAACCTCCAGTTGTTCAACGAGGTGGACCAGGATGTGACCGTGGTGCATGATACGGCTTTCTGGCAGATACAGGTAAAGGAGCGCTTCTACATAGTGCCGAAGGCGATCCTGCAATTTGCGGACCGGAACATCAACAGCTGGTGGGTAGACCACGGCCATGAGCCCGAGCGCGTCTCCGCCGGGTTGACATTGACCGATAAGAACACATTCGGCCACCTGGAGGTGCTGTCGGTGACAGTGCAGGCGGGATACACAAAGAAGCTTGGGCTGAGCTGCCTGGTACCCTATGCCAATAAGGACTATACGCACGGTATCGGTGTGATGGGCAGCATAGCCGAAGGGCGGCAGACATACTACACGACAACTTTCGATAAGCTGCAGTTTGCCGGCGCATATGACGGGCCGGTGATATGGCGGCAGTATGAGGGTGGTCTTTGCTATGTGAGCCGCCCGGCATATACGACACGCCATCTGGTGTCTGCTACGGTAAAGCAATATGAGGTGGGTGATACGATAGTGCGGCTGAACCCGGATTACTTTGCAGATACCAGTAGGGTGGCGCGGTTCGCGGAGTTGTTCTACCGGTTGGAGTATAATGGTACCGATAACTGGAACTACTCACTACGCGGCGAGAAGCTGGTGACCGGGCTTACGGTGCGTGCGGGTTGGCAGGGGCTCAGTTTCCAAAGCATGCTGAATGTAGAGGCCGGTGTGTTCCGCAACCTATGGGGGCGATGGTATGCATCGGCGGTGGGGAGAGGCAGGCTGATGTATCCTCAGAAACAGCCTTACTATTTCAGGAATGGACTGGGGTCGCAGACCGACTATGTGCGTGGCTATGAGTACTACTTCACTGATGGTTATAACTACGGCCTGCTGCGGCTTTCGCTGAAGCATGAGCTGTTCAACAATACTTACTACATCCCTGTGCGCTACTTTACCGCTATGCCAGTGCGCGTTTATCCGAAGGTATTCTTCGATGCAGGCTACATACATAGCCCGCTCCCCGGTACTAATACGCTGCCTAATACTGCCCTGTACAGTGTGGGAGCAGGCATAGATATCGTTACGTTCTACGACATGAAGATACGCGTGGAGTATGCCCGCAACCACTTGGGGCAAAATGGGGTATATTTACACTTCAATAGCGAGTAACACATAAACGTGCAGGCATGCTGGTAGCATTATACAACCGTACCTTCGATGAACAGGATGTGCCCTTCCTGGAGAACATTTTGCGATCGCTGGAACAGCACAAGATGCAGGTGGTCTTTTACAAGGGTTTTTATGAGCGGTTGTCGCAGTATGTGACCTTTGCGCAAACGCCGCGCCTCTTTACCGGCAAGCCTGACCTGCCCCGTAATACGGATATGCTTGTGAGCCTGGGCGGCGATGGTACGATGCTTGATGCTGTGTGTTTCGTAGGCAATTCTAACATACCGCTCATTGGCGTGAACCTGGGCCGGCTGGGCTTCCTGGCCGCCATACCTGAGGAGGAAGTAGAGAATGCGATATTGTCGCTGGTGCGGGGCTCGTATACGCTGGAGAAGCGCACGCTGCTGCACCTGGACTCGAGTATACCGTTGTTCGACGGTGCACCCTTCGCACTCAATGAATTCACCATTCACCGGCAGGATACGTCGTCGATGATCAAGATACACACCTATCTCAACGGTGAATTCCTGAACACTTATTGGGCCGATGGCTTGATAGTGGCCACGCCCACTGGTTCTACCGGCTATTCACTAAGTTGTGGTGGGCCAGTGGTATTCCCGCAGGCTTCCAGCTTTGTTATCACGCCGGTGGCGCCGCACAACCTGAACACGCGTCCCATAGTAGTGCCCGATGATAATGTCATTTCCTTTGAGATAGAAGGACGCACAGAGCAGTTCCTGTGCACACTGGATGCCCGTACGGAGATCATCCGAAACAATGTGCAACTGGCGGTGAAGAAGGAGAACTTCGTGGTATCACTGGTGCGCCCGGATGAGCATAACTTCCTGAACACGATCCGGCAGAAGCTGTATTGGGGTATAGACAGGAGGAACTGACAAAGGCTTTATTAAGTTTTATTGTATCTTTGGTAACATGGAATGGCGGCAAAATATTGTGTCTGACCCGCAGGTATTGCTTGGTAAGCCAGTGATAAAGGGTACCCGGATATCTGTGGAACTGATCTTGGAATTGTTGTCGCAGGGCTGGACCCATGAGATGATCCTAGATAGCTATTCTACCATAAGACAGGATGACCTGCGGGCTGTCTACGCTTATCTCAAAGAATGTGTGCAGCATGAGCTGTATTTTCCATTACCCAAGTCAGCATGATAAAGTTCCTTGCCAACGAGAATTTTCCCTTGCCATCGATCATGTTGCTCAGGGAGTCTGGGTGTTTTGTCCGGTCTGTAGCTGAGGAATGCCCTGGCATCCCAGATAATGATGTGATCCGAATGGCGCTGGATGAGGAGCTGGTGATCCTGACTTTTGACAAGGACTATGGTGAGATCATTTTCCGGTCGGGTCTTGTAAAGACACCATCGGTCATTTTCTTTCGCTACAAAGGCCCCCAGCCTGCTTTTGCAGGCGACTATGTGCTCCGCTCTTTGATGGAGAAGGTAGACTTTACCCGCTCTTTCACAGTAATAGAAAAGGACAATTTCCGCCAGAGACGATACAATTAGTATCTTTCTTCGTCCAAAGACCGACCATGCAGCCATTTTATGTACACCCCGATATAGCCCAGGCACGAACGCTGGACACAGCGTTCTATATCGATGCCCGGTATTACGAAGCCGCAAAGGAGCGCATCTTCAGCGGCTCTTGGCAACTGGTGGGCGATGAGGATGAAGTGAGTGAAGCTGGTGCGGCCCACCCTTTCACCATGCTGGAGCAGTGCCTGGATGAGCCTCTGCTACTGGCCCGCGACCAGGGTGGCGCCTTGCGCTGCATGAGCAATGTATGCACCCACCGCGGCAACCTGCTGGTGAATGAGCCCTGCAAGCTCCATCATATCCGCTGCCGCTACCATGGCCGGCAATTCTCGCTCGACGGGCGTTTTTATTCCATGCCGGAGTTCAAAGAGGTGGCTAATTTTCCTACTGCAGCAGATGACCTGGCGGTATTACCAACCTTCACCTGGGGTAAATGGGTGTTCACATCCCTGCAGCCCGCCTTGTCGCCCGAAGAGGTGCTCGGGGAGATGATGCAGCGTATCTCCTGGTACCCGGTGAATGATCTGAAATGGCGCAAGGACCTGTCGAAGGACTACGAGGTGGCAGCGAACTGGGCCCTGTACTGCGAGAACTACCTGGAGGGGTTCCATATCCCCTTTGTGCATGAGGGATTGAACCAAGCGCTGGATTTCGGGGAGTACACTACCGAGCTTTTCAGGTATTCCAACCTGCAATTGGGCATCGGCAAGACCGGAGATATGTGTTTCGAACTTCCGCCCACATCTCCGGATCATGGCAAACAGGTGGCTGCCTACTACTTTTGGGTATTTCCTAATATGATGTTCAATTTCTATCCCTGGGGGGTATCGGTCAATATCGTCAGGCCCACCGGTCTATCGTCATGCAAGGTCTCTTTCCTGGCCTATGTGCTGGATGAAAGCAAGCTGGAGACCGGCGCTGGCAGCGGCCTGGACAATGTGGAGCTGGAAGATGAGGCTGTGGTGCAGCAGGTGCAAATGGGTGTGCGTTCCCGTTTCTACAAGCACGGTCGGTACTCTGTCACGAGGGAGCAGGGTCCCCATCATTTTCATCGTCTTATAGCTGAATTTATGAATAAGTAGCAAACATGGAGTAAAATTCATATTTTTGGTTAGAAATAATGGCCCTTCAGAAGCAAACGCTTTTGCTTTTTGAGCCGTCTATATAATATACATAATGGTATCTAGATGACTACTCGACATATTTTGAGCATTAAACCCGTGTTCGCCAGGACCATGACCCTGATACTGGCGATACTGGCCTCTGCCTCCGTATCCAGAGCCCAGATAACCGTGACACCAGGCGCTACTGCTGCCGGATTGGCTTCTACACTGGCCGGTACCGGCGTTATCATATTGGCGCCAACACTGAGCTGTAATGACGCGGCACAAGGTATTTTCACCACAGGAGCGGTAGACCCTATTGGTGTGGCCAATGGCATTGTGCTTGCATCGGGCAGCGCTACTGGTGTGGCGGCTCCTGCTACCACTTTCGAGAGTGCATCATTCTCTCCATCGCTGTCGGATGCTGACCTGGGTGTGCTGGCCGGTGGCCTGAGTACGAACGATGCCTGTGTACTCGAGTTCGACTTCAAGGCGGCTGGTGATACCATCAAGTTCAATTACGTATTCGGCTCGGAGGAGTATCCAGAATTCGCCTGTTCCGGCTTCAATGATGTGTTCGGCTTCCTTATCTCCGGTGGCGTCACAGCGGCGGCAACGTCTTATCCTACACCTTACAACATTGCGCGTATACCCGGTACCACTATACCTGTATGTATCAATAGCGTGAACTCTGCGCCTACCGGTACCAGCTACCCGTTGTCTACCTGTGCATCTGTTGGCCCTGGCTGTCCTTATGCCATGTATTACGTGAACAATTCTGCCAGCACCATGCTGGTGTATGATGGTAAAACAACGGTACTGCAGGCAGTAGCTGCAGTAAGTCCTTGTGACACGTATCACCTGAAGCTCGGTATCGCCGACGTGGGTGATGCAGCATATAGCTCTGGTGTATTCATCAAGGGTGGCAGTCTTACTTCTACAGTGCCAACAAGCATCTCAGGTGCGGGCGTGAATGGTCTGCCGTTCATTATCCGTGGCTGCGCTCCGGGTCAGTTCGTTTTCACTACACCTACGCCACAGGATACCGCGTTCCCGGTTCATTACACTATTTCCGGTACTGCTGTGAATGGTTATGACTACGCGCCTTTGTCCGGCACTGCTATCATACCTGCTTTTACGCCGTCTGTGGCGGTGAGTGTGATACCGCTGGCTGTGCCGCCGGCAGGCCCCAAGACCGTTACCGTATCTATTTATACAGTGAATCCATGTGTGGCTAGCGACTCCTCCCTGGCTGCCAGCGCAACACTGACCATCCTCGATTCATTCAACTTCCATATCCTGACGCCTGATACCTCTATCTGTGCCGGTCAATATGTGCACATCAGGGCCACGGGCGATACACTCTATGATACGATCCTTACGTATACATGGGCGCCGCCATCAACGCTGAGCACCACCACGGGGCTGACAACGGATGCTACGCCTGTTGTGACCACCACTTATACGCTGACGGCCACAGCCGATGCGGTATTTGGCTGTATACCACAGAGCAAGACGATCACGGTATCCATATATCCGAACCCGGTGCTCACCATCGATTCTGCACTGGTGAAGACCTGTGTGGGCGTGTCTGAGCCGCTACATGTTTATGTGTCGCCACCGGGAACACCATATACCT
>JACCDQ010691027.1_pt1 | contig 13137 bp, 6 predicted proteins | sample 7446031 | NCBI WGS metagenome assembly JACCDQ01 (sample SAMN15323442, study PRJNA562643) | freshwater metagenome | isolation source: river surface water | place: USA:Blue River Watershed | collected 2017-08-17 | reverse complement strand
TTGTCTAAAGACTAATTAGTTATTTTTTTTTAAGGGTGGGCTTGCTTATAAGCTTCAAATTCAGCAGTTAGATTTTCTAACTTCTTTGCTAGATATTGGACAGCACCTAATAGAGTGTTCGTAATTTCTCTGTTACTGACTGATTTAAAATCCTCAATGCCGTTTCTGTTTTCAGTGTTTACAGCCACCGGAATAACCTCTTCTACTTCTTGAGCGATAAGACCCGTATGTGTTTTGGTTTGGCCTATGTAATTATATTTAGTTAATTTCAGACTCATAATTCTTTCATAAGTTTCATCTAGAGATACAGGGCTGAAATTCTCTTTTGCACGGCGATCTGACGTTTCGTATAGCTGCTCTGTGTACAAATTTTCTTTACTCAATCTCAAGCATTCTGTTAATACTCCGCCCGTCATCAAGTTAACTACAAAATGACCATCTTCGCTTGTCGAAGTGATATCATTAGCTACAATACCAACATTACCAAATTCTACATTAGTATTAGCAGAGTTCTCTGTTTTAAACGAAATCCCTACACCTAATCCATTAGAAGGAGTTCCGCTAGTTGTTCTCACAATGACTAGCGGATTGCCTTGAGTGTCAGCTACAGCGCTATCATAAGTTAAATTCAAATTGTTCATAGAAATAGAATTAATTCCTACTATGTCTTTAGACGAATTCAAAACAAGCGCTTTGCTTGCTTCAGCAGTACCAGGCGTAGTATCAACATAGTTCAATTCAGCAGCGGTCGAAGTTACTAATACGCCAGCAAGTTTCAAACCCTTATCCGTTCCGTTGTGCACAGCAATGTTTACAGAGTTAGCCGCAGTAATCGAAAGGTTATTACTGTCGTCCATAGTAAAGTCAGCTTTGCTCAATGGAGTGCTAGTGCTGTTATCATTGTATGTTAGTCTTAAGACATTACCAGAAGTTTCATTAATTTGTAAACCAAAAGTTAAATCGCTAGTGTTGATACCAACATTACCCGTAGTGTTAATATTTTCAGCGGATAAATCTTGAGCAGAGAAAGTAGTTACATTAATAGTATCAGCCGAAAGAACATTAATATTATTAATATCTCTAGACGAATCTAACACTAACGCTTTGCTAGCTTCAGCAGCACCAGGAGTTGTATCTACATAGTTTAACTCCGCAGCCGTCGAAGTTACTAGTACTCCGGCCAACTTAAGACCGAGCGTGCTTCCGTTATGTCCAGCTACATTAAAATTATCGCTAGAATGAATAATGGTTTCGTCTCCAGAAGAATTAATAGTGAGTTTACCATCAGCAGAAATAGTCATATCCGCGTAGTTAACAGCAGAACCGTCAGCATCATTGTACGTCATACGAAGTACATCACCAGTCGCCGAATTAATTTCTAACTTCTTGGCGGGAGCACTAGTACCAAGACCCATTAGGCCAACATTTGTAAGACGCATGGTTTCGCTTCCGGCGTTGTAAAATCTAAGCTCATCGTTGTCATCACCAGCTGCAGTTTCGGCAAGAATCTTCGTATCTTGGTCAACATCAGTTACACCGCCGAGAGAACCCCAAGCATTACCAGCACCAAAACCTTCAAATTGCGAAGTTTCAGAGTTGTATCTAATTTGACCTGCAACTCCAACAGGTCTAGCAGCTGTGTTACCAACAGGAATGCGAAGAGAAGGACCATCTACGTCTACATTAGCAGACAGAGTAGTATCACCGCTAACAACCATTTCTTGACCAACATTTAAATTCTTAGCAATACCTACACCGCCGGCAACAACGACAGCTCCGTTAGTAGAAGATGTGGATTGCGTAGTGTTTTCTACAGTGACAACACCAGTTACATCCATATCACCAATAACGTCAGCTTTACCCTTAAGATTAAAGTAACCATCAGAAGAACCCTGAGTAGTAATGAAAAGAGTATCATCACTATAAGCAAGACGGGCATCATCATCAGTTCTAGAGACACCTACAATTCTTTTCAGCGTGGAGGAGTAAGCGAAGTCAACAAAGTTAGTATTCAAGTTGCCAGAAATTACAGACCATGAAACACCGTCAGCACTAGTCAGTGTTAGTCTAGTGTTCTCTCCGACAGCTACGAATTTAGATAAATCAGAAATCCATTGTAAATCAGACCATACAGCAAACTGATTCGAATCCAACTGAGTAGCCGTCCAAGTAGTGCCGTTAGTCGAAGTGAAGTAAAAGAGCTGACTGAGAGCTATAAATTTGTTTAAGTCGCTAGACCATTCAACAGTGCTGATAGTTTCTCCGGTTTCCGGCATTACGCCATGCGTCCAACTTACACCGTCAGCACTGTAAGCAACCTCGCTGTTGTTACCAACTGCTACAAATTTACTTTGAGCTGAAGACCAAGCGACATCTCTGTAGTCCTTATTCGTAAATCTGGTTTCGACCCACGTATTTCCATCTGTAGACGATAATGCGATAGAACCACCAACAACAACTAATTTATTACTACTTTGAGTCATAGATAATTGTTGAATGCTATCATAAATAGTATGTGTTTGACCGTCTACAGTAGTAGGGTTTGACACTCCGGTCCAGCTAATACCGTCAGCACTGGTCATTACTTTGAATTTTACAAAATCAGGCTCATCGAATTCATTGAAGCCAGCAAATTCTTTACCAATAGCTACGAATTTATTCAAAGAACTAATCCATTTAATGTCATGCCATTCGCCAGCAACAGCAGCAGTTGATGTCCACGTAATACCATCTGTAGACGTTAAAATATTAGAAGTAGAAGTTTCGTTAGACCATGAGTAACCCATAGAAACAGCAGCGTACAATCCAAGAGCCGGCGACCATTCAACAGCTCTCCAGTTTTGGTCTAATACAGCAGCATTAGAAGAACTTCTGTTAGTCCAAGTAGTGCCAGCGGCAAAACCATCCGGGTTAGAAACAACAGTATTACCAGCATTGTCGCCGACATACAAAGCTTTCTTAATACCAGCACCGCCTAACACTTGAAGAGCGCCGCTGTCTGCACTAGTAGAGTTAGTGAGGTTTGTTACTTTAGCAATACCACCAACATTTAAATTCTTAGCGATACCAACACCGCCAGCAGTTGTAATGGCTCCGGTAGTAACACTGGTAGAATCATCAGTTCCTACAGCAGTAAGATTAGAAGTTGAAAGAACATTAATATTAGAAATGTTACGACTAGAGTTAACAACCAGAGCTTTACTAGCTTCAGCAGAGCCGGGAGTTGTATCAACATAGTTTAGCTCAGTAGCAGTAGAAGTTACTAAGACACCAGCTAACTTAAGACCCTTAGTACTTCCGTTATGTCCGGCGATATCTAAATTATTAGTATCATGAATAAAAGTAGTTTCGCCTACAGAATTAATAGTAAGGTTACCGCTAGAAGATACCGACATGTCTACGTAGTTGACAGCGCTTCCGTCTGTGTCATTATACGTCATACGAAGTACATCGCCAGTAGCAGAATTAATTTCTAATTGTTTAGAAGGAGCACTAGTACCGAGACCAAGTAGACCAGTGTTAGTGAGGCGCATAGATTCAGAGCCAGCATTGTAAAATCTTAATTCATCATTGTCGGCACCCGCAGAAGTTTCAGCGAGAATCTTCGTATCTTGGTCGACATCAGTAACACCGCCGAGCGAACCCCAAGTGTTACCAGCGCCAAAACCTTCAAATTGAGAGGTTTCAGAGTTGTATCTAACTTGACCAAGTTGACCAGTAGGTCTTGCCGCTGTGTTACCGACCGGAATACGAAGAGAAGGACCGTCTACATCGACATTACCATCAACATTTAGATTTTGACCAATATTTACACTTTTAGCAATACCAACACCACCAGCAACTGTAAGAGCACCGGACGTCGTGGTTGTAGAATCAGTTGTATTTTCTAAAGACTCAGGAACCGTAATAGAAAGAGTGTTATCTAACTCCATAATTTTATTGCCTACAGAAGCATCAGTACTACTGCTGTACCATTGATAACCAGTTTTGGATTGATTAGCTAAGTAACCACCAGTTAGATAATTCAGTTTGAAGAGAGAAGATACAGAGTTGATTGCTCCTGTCTCAAATCTTTTAAAACTACTGTCTAGAGCAACATAGTATGCTTTATTATTAGAAAACACATTAATATTTCTTTTAACAAACAACCAACCAATACTAGGTATCTGATTATTTGTTAAAGTTAAAAGAGTAGTTTGCCAAGTAATGCCGTCTAAAGTATATAGCATATTTTTAGAAGTTGTTGGATTTCTTGGATAAATAGCAAATACACCATTATGTCTATTATTAATAGATTCTCCTAAGGTCATACCTCCTAGAGAAGGTAAAGTAACAACTGACCAGGTTAATAAATCTGAGGACTGCCATAGTTCTGAAGTTCCCTCGTTATAAGCAAATGCTTTTCCTAACGATTCATTATAATACACATTACTTTTTCCTGCCGAAGGAGTAGTAGAAGCTGTCCACGTCTCGCCGGTTACCGATGTCCATATACCAAGAGTGGTCGCTAATACATAAATACCAAGTTGGCTATTATAATCTAAGGTTCCTGTCCTATTTGATAATCCGGCAGTATTTGGAGATGTAGGTGACATATTAATAGTAGAACCATCTATAGAATAATATATCTTAGAATTTGAAGGATCTGAATAAACAAAGTTTGTTGATGATTTGGCAGCGACAGTAAAAAATCTGTTTCCATTAGAATCTAAAGGAGGATTTCCAAATGCTTGTACTCTTTGATTGTTAACTACTTTAGTTATTACAGGGGCGTATGTACCAGAACCATTAAATCTTTCTGCTATAAATACAGTATTATCGTCTGTAATACAAGCCCCTCCGCCATTTCCTAAACCTGTAGTGATACTTGTGATTCCGTTTGTCGTCATATAAGTACTAAAAGAAGAACTGTTTGTAACTGAAGGTCCTAATGTAAATACATTATTTACTAATGAAACTTTACTACCATCTGAGTTTACACCAGTATCAGTTGAAAGACTATAACCAAGCGTAAAGTTTGAACCTGGACTATCCGCTAATATATTAATATTACTGAATGCATTAGGGTCAAACGCTCCTGTTTCTGAAGACGAAAGAACAACACCAGAAGTCGTAGTAGTTCCAGTAACTACCGCATTACCAGTAGCAGAAATATTATTAATGTTAGCAATGTTACGACTAGAATTCAATACAAGAGCCTTACTAGCTTCGGCTGTACCAGGGGTCGTATCTACGTAGTTTAACTCAACGGCAGTAGAAGTAACAAGAACATCACCAAGTTTAAGACCCATGTTGCTGCCGTTATGACCTACTACATTAAAACTGTCGCTAGAATGAATGAGAGTTTCGTTTCCAGAAGAATTAATAGTAAGTTTGCCGTCAGAAGAAATAGTCATATCCGCATAGTTAACCGCGGAGCCGTCAGCGTCATTGTAAGTCATACGAAGTACATCACCTGTGGCAGAATTAATTTCTAACTTCTTAGCAGGAGCACTAGTGCCAAGACCAAGCAAACCAACATTTGTAAGTCGCATAGATTCAGCACCAGCATTGTAAAATCTTAATTCATCATTGTCAGCACCTGCAGAAGTTTCAGCAAGAATCTTAGTATCTTGGTCAACATCAGTTACGCCACCAAGGCTACCCCAAGTGTTACCAGCACCAAAACCTTCAAATTGCGAAGTCTCTGAGTTATAACGAACCTGGCCCAATTCACCAGTTGGTCTAGCAGCTGTGTTTCCAACCGGAATACGAAGAGAAGGACCGTCCACTTCTACATTAGCAGACAGAGTAGTGTTTCCAGTCACAGTAAGCGTTTCGCCAACGTTTACACTTTTAGCAATTCCTACACCGCCGTCTACAACTAGAGCACCTGTCGAAGTGCTGGTCGAATCGGTAGTGTTATTCATATTAACAACACCGGTTACATCAATTCCGCCAATAATATCAGCATCACCTTTCAAGTTAAAGTAACCATCTGCGGTTGTAGTTGTTGTTGTTGTTGTTGTAGTTCCGGGGTTGAAAGTGGATTGAACAATTCTAACATTATTATCATTTCTAGATACTGCAATCATTTTATCTAAAGAAGGAGCATATACAAAATCTTCATAATCAACATTAGGAATACCAGTGTAAGAAGTCCAAGTAACACCGTCTGAACTTGTAATAAGAGATTTAGAATGAGCAAATCCAACAGCCACGAACTGACTGGTCTCGTCAACCCACTGCATATCTTTCCAAGTAGCTGAATCTAACTGAGGAATGGGGGTTTCATCCAAAGTTAACATAAGAGTAAATGTAGTCGCATCCGTAGAACTGTAAGAACCAGAGATACCTTTAAGAATAAATTTATTTAGAGTAGGCGAGTATGCAATAGTTTCGAAGTAGTCGTTAGAAGAATGAGTATTGTGGGTCCAATTAATACCATCTGAAGACGTAGAATATAAACCATTTTCGCCAATAGCTATGAATTTATTAATAGTACCAGCAGCCCAAATGACATCATTAAATCGTCTATTTGTTAATCTAATTTCTGTCCAATTAGTACCATTAGTACTGTGTAAAATTATATTAGTACCGACTACGACAAGTCTGTTTAGTGTCGACGAGTAAGCCATTTGCAAGAAGTTAGTATTATAATAAATAGCCGAAGTACCAGCATCTACTGTTGCCGCGTTTTCGTGGTAAGTCCAGCCTGTACCGTTAGAACTTGTAGCAGCATGGAAAAAGTTATCATCAGGTCCATAAGAATATCTACCAATAGCTACATATTTATTCATACCAGAAGCGTAAACTACGTCAAACATTTCGCTGCTAGCGACATCAGGAGAAGTATTTGTAGTTATAGTTAATAATCTATTAGCTCCGCTATCCGCAACAGCAAGAACATTTCCGGAAGAGCCTTCTGTAATTCCTCTCCATGTGTTAACATAATTTGTTGATGTGAAAGAAAGCCATGTAGTTCCGTCAGTAGAAGTTAATAACGCTTGTGTTCCCACAATAACGAATCTGTTTAAAGAAGAAGACCAAACAGCCGGTCCTAAATACCCAGAAGCCACATTTGACACACTCCACGTAGAACCGTTAGTAGACGTTACGTAATTATCTTGACTTACTACCAGAATTTTATTTAGAGTAGGACTCCAAGCAATGTGTCTAAGACCTGAAACCGACGAAACACTGGTAGACGCCCAACTCGTACCGTTACTACTTGTAAGAATAGTACCTGCAGTTCCAGAATAATGAAAGCAAACTGCTACAAATTTATTAATTGTGCCTCCGATCCATTTAAGATCATACCACATGCCGGAAGGAGGCGCAGTTACTGTGCCGCTCGTCCACGTAATACCATCAGAAGAAGTCAAAGGCCAACCGGCAGATGTTAATATAACTAGTAGATTCAATGTGGGGCTCCAGGCAATATTCATAAAACCACTTGTAAATGGAGTAGTTCTTTGAGTCCAAGATGTGCCGTCTGGACTAGTAGCAACTAATCCGTCACCTGCAGCAACAAATAAGCTTAATTCAGGCACCCAAATAACATTACGGAAAGATCCGGGAGACGAACTAACCGTCCAATTTACTCCATCGGAGGATGTGGTAACCGAAGACGAACTATTAGATATAGCTACATATTTTGTGCCGTTGTAAGCTATAGAAAACCATGAATGAGAATCACTACCAGGCGAAGAAAATACTCCTTTAACTTCATTAACATTTCCAGACATTTTACCGACTCCTACCTTCGACCAAGAACTACCGTTAGTACTGTGAAGAATGTTATTACCTTCTAAAGACGAACCAACTACTACAAATCTACCGACAGATTCTGACCAAGCAGTGCCCAACCAGGCATTATCGGTCTTAGAAACATTAGAGGGTGTAATATCTGTCCAGTTAGTACCAAGAGGAATATCTCCTGTGGTTACCGAAGTAGTAACTGAGGCCCCTTCTTCTCCGACATATAGTGCTTTCTTAATACCAGCACCACCTGTTACAACAAGAGCACCACTATCAGCATTAGTAGCGTTAGTAGTGTTTAAAATTTCAGCAACGCCGCCAACATTTAAATTTTTAGCAATACCAACACCACCAGCAGTTTTAATCGCACCTGTAGTGACACTGGTGGAATCATCAGTAGAAGTAGATGCAAGCGTAGAAGTCGAAAGATTATTAATATTACTAATATCCCGACTAGAATTTAATACAAGCGCCTTGCTAGCTTCAGCATTACCCGGAGTAGTATCAACATAGTTTAACTCATCAGCGGTCGCAGTTACTAAAACATTAGCAAGCTTTAAACCAATACTACTTCCGTCATGCCCGGCTACGTTGAAATTATCAGTACTGTGAATGAGGGTTTCGTTTCCAGAAGAATTAATAGTTAATTTACCATCAGCATCAATAGTCATATCAGCATAATTTACAGCAGAGCCATTTGCAGCATCTCTAGCTAGTCTTAAGACATCACCAGTTGCTGAATTAATTTCTACCTGTTTAGAAGGCGTAGTAGTGTTCACACCCATGTTACCAACAGTAGTCATATTTCTGATACCAACATAATCTTTGTCGGCATTCAGAACAACGGCTTTGTTAGCAGCAGCGACTCCAACAGTAGTGTCGACATAGTTAAGTTCAGCAGCAGTCGAAGTAACTAGAACATTATTTAGTTTAAGACCTTGGTCAACTCCATTATGTCCGGCTACGTTTACAATGTTCGAAGCAGAAGTAATAGTCATGTCACCACTAGTGTTAACAGCAATGCTAGAAAGCGTAGTGTTCGCAGAGTCGTACAAATTAATAGAATCTTGAGTATAAGTTTTTCTAGCAGTTATTGGGAGTGCTTTATCATCATATGCGACAGCAGAAGAAGGAATAATTTCACTGACTTGAGAAGCACTCGACCATCTAAGCGAAAGTTTTTCAGTACCCGTTAACTGCGAGTGCTGAATGTAAATAGGATACCATTTGTCAGCAGTAAGAGCAATAGGAACGGTTTGAAGATTAGTATCATCGCCTTCGGTCCAATCAGCGCGTACCATTTCATTGTTAACCCAAAGACGGAATTTGTCGTTAGAAGTTACCGTGAATGTGTAGCTCTCAGAGTAAAGAGGTTTAATGTAACCCCATACTTCCATTGAATAATTTTCAGTAACACCAGGAGCCGGCTCGTAATCGGTAAAGTCTACAGAAGAAACAATGTCTGCTTTAATTACGCGACCGCTGAAGTCAGGAGTAGAATACACTCTCATCTTTAGACTATTTAATTTAAAAGCATCCAAAGGAACACCGTTTACAATAAGACTGTCTACGCTAGCAACACCATCAACATTTAATCCAGTAAGGTCACCTACGCTTGTAATGTTTGGCTGAGCAGCTGTTTGAAGAGTACCCGTAAGGTTTACAGCTTCAACATTATTTAGATTTGTAATATTTCTGTTGGCATCTACAACAAGAGCCTTGCTTGCTTGAGCAATACCCAGCGTATCGACATCAACATAGTTAAGCTCAATAGCAGACGAAGTTACAAGAGTTCCGTTAACTTGAATGAAGTCGGCTTCCAATGTATTAATATTTGTAATATTTCTGTCGGCGTCAACAACAAGAGCTTTGCTAGCTTGAGCAACACCAAGCGTATCAACATCGACATAGTTAAGTTCTATGGCCGACGAAGTAACAAGAGTTCCGTTAACTGTTAAATTATCAGTCTCTAGATTACTAAGCCCAACGATAGATAAATTTTCATCCAAAACTAAAGCTTTGTTTGCTTCAGCAGTACCAGGAGTTGTATTAACATAGTTTAATTGTTCAGCAGAGGAAGTAACAAGTTCTCCGCCGAGAGTAAGACCTTTATCGATTCCATTATGTTGAGGAAGAGAAAGATTATTGTTAACCGTTAGACCAGTAAGAGTACCTAGACTAGTAACATTAGGTTGAGCCGCGGTTTGGAGAGTGCCGGTAAGATTTGTAGCTTCTACGCCGGCGAGTCCAGTGATTACATTGTTTAAATCCGAATAAACTAAGTAAGTAAATTCAGTACCGGTGTTAAACATAAGTTTGCTGGTGTCAGCATTAGTAATTACTTCTCCTCTAAAATTATCTACAACGCCATTGATTTGACTTTGGGTTAAGTTTTTAATTAAAACCATATTAGTTTCTCTAGACTAAAAGCTGTCGGTCGACTAAAGATGTCTTAGAATAAGGCTTATATATAAAGCAATATATTTACTATCAAAAAAGAAAAAAAATGTATCGCTAGAAATGCAAACATATATTTATTACTCAAATTCAACTTCTCCAGTTTCGTTCCACATGCTTTTCTCAGCAATCTGTAATTTTTCTTCATCCATCTCTTCAAAGTCTAACTGCTCGTAACAGAACAAGTCCATACTTTCTTCCTGCATGCTTTCTTCTACATCGTCTTCTTTCATTTCTTCAAAGTCTAACTGCTCATAGCAAAACAAGTCCATGCTTTCCTCTCGCATGCTTTCTTCTGCATACTCTTCTATAAACTCTTCTACATTTAATTGTTCCAATTCGCATAGTTGAACATCTCTTTCTGCCATATCCATAAAATTATCATTCATATCATAACTGTCTAGCCATTCAATTTGCTGATAATTAAATAAATCTCCGCAATATTCATTAAAGCTGTATTCAACTTCTTCTCCTGTTAATTCATTAAAATCGATTTGAAATATTTCTTCAATTTCTGTTTTTTTATTAATTGTCTTCTTAATCGATTTAGACTGTTTAGCTTTAGATTTCTTACTTTTCTTTTCTTTTTTCTTTTCTTTGTCTAGAGAAATTATAGAAATCTGTTCAAAATTATCTACACAGGCATCTTTTTCCATTAATGACTTATTAGCTTTTTTATTAGTTTTCTTCTTATTCATAACTTTTTGCATAGTCTTTTTATAATAAGCAGAAGTATCTATATCAATCTTATTCATATTTTTGTTGAACTTAAGCATGCCAACGGCTTCCATATTGATACTGATATTGATGATAGGTTGATTCGAATTGATGCTGCTGAATAGCAAGTAGTTATATTAGAAATTAATAAATCAATTTTTTCTACTATAACAGATGTAGTTTTCTAATCGTATCACACTCTTAGTCCCGCAAAGTATTCCATTGCTTTCTTTAGACTAGGACTCGGTTTAGTTTTAAGTATTTTTTTAGATTCTCTGTCTACTTTATTATTGAAATCTATAAGTACTGTTTTTTTCCATGTAGACTGTTGTCCATATTTGGATTTGAATTTATCCATAATCATTTTCTTAACTGATTGAAACTTTTGCTTCTCTTGATACATAAGTTTCTTATTAACTTTATCTTTCAGCATATATAACCATTTTAACAGATTTAATCTAGAATCTAGATATTTATCTATTTCATCTTCTTTCCAAAATCTTCTGTAAGACTCTAGACAAAATATACAAGGCAGTGTGTACTGAAGCGAGCAAAAAAACATTTTATAATGCTTTCGAATAGAAGTATGGCATTTATTATTTTTATCTATCTTCACCGGGTAATTCAGACCTGTATAAAAAAGAGTTAGCCAAAAATGAGGCCCCCATAATTTAGGATTTATGCCGGTTTGAGTTGTTAAAATTTCCATATTAGTCTTTAGACAAATTAGATAGACTGTTGATTATTGCTTTGATATATTATATAAATTAAAAAAAAGATTATAATCGCCGATACGACTTATTATATTTAACAAAGCCTACTTAGCAGCTTTCTTGCTCTTCTTGCTTTTTTTACTCTTCTTACTCTTTCTGCTTTTCTTACTCTTTTTAGAACCAGCGCCTTGAACGCCCTTTCCTTTCTTGGCGCCAGCCATGATTTTAAACATCTTAGTGGCGCATTTAGCACACTCGCCTTTCATAGCTTTTCTGCCGTTCTTCATAGTTACCTCATTAGTAGATTTCATATCTCGCTTAGCTTTGCATTTCATACAATAACCTTCAACCATTTTGCTCTTAGTCTATAGAATATATTGTAGATAAATATAAAAATAATTAAAAAAGAAATAATAGCCGCTCGCTACTAAATCTTTTAACATGTATGTCTCCAGGTTCTAATCCCTGCGGGCTCTCTTCTTCCCTGCCTGCTTCCCCTCGCGCATCTGCTTCTCTGCTTCCCGGTCGCGTAGAATGCACTTCACCATCTTGCGCGCTTCCTTCTTCAGAAACTCACGCATGCTCTGGACGTACTTCAGGTGCTCAATGCTGTCTTTTGACACAAAGATAACCGATAGCTCCGCTTCCTTAGGCAAACTCTTGCTCTTCTTAGCTTTCTTGTACTCACGCTCAGCTGACTCCACGATCTGCTCAATATCCTGACTAAGGACATCAAACTTCTCCGCTTCTTCAACTGCCTTTGCGTTCGCATCTTCGATAGCGCTGTCGATAAGGGCTTCCATCTCTTCATCCATCCACTCAACACATTCTCCGTAGTTCATCTTGCTTGTTCGCTGGTGGTCAATCGTTGCTTCTTGCTGTACTGACATTTAGATTTTCGGTTTTCAACTATTTTTTATAAAAAAGTTGAATAATAATTTTAATAGTGTCAAAGCAATAATAAAAGATGTTCTCGCTCTACTACGTTGTGAAGAATGTGTTTGAAGAAATTAAGTCTGAAAACGAGTACGACCGCAGTCTATACAAGCTGTACAAGTATAATGATAAATTGAGGGCTTGTATGCAGAAGTATACAGCTAGATTCTACGTTGCTAACTACGACCGTGGATATACACTGAACAAATTTGTTCTAATTAATCATATCCACGAGGTTGAATATATGATTAAAGAAAATAGTGATACGGTCCATTTTTCTACATATTCTAACACGGGTTCAATTAAGCAATTAATTCTGAAGACTAAAGAAAAGATTAAGGACCTAAAATCCGAAATGCGTTCAATGTAGATATCATCTTGTATATTTTTATTTTTTCTACTATAAGAAACCAAGCCATATATTCTAATTCATGTGCGGTTGTCTGCACAGTTATATAATTTAAGTCATCGCACATTTTCAACAAAGATATAAATTCATCTATATTGTCTTCTACCGATAATTTATATTTTGATAACTTAGATGCGTCAACTCCTAGTTTATATAAATTAATAT
>JACCDQ010288677.1_pt1 | contig 13137 bp, 10 predicted proteins | sample 7446031 | NCBI WGS metagenome assembly JACCDQ01 (sample SAMN15323442, study PRJNA562643) | freshwater metagenome | isolation source: river surface water | place: USA:Blue River Watershed | collected 2017-08-17 | reverse complement strand
CATTTCGAGTTGGGACTCGGTTCCGGAGCGTTTCGATTGCCGATTCCCCGGCCTACCCGACCTGGCCACCGAGCAGACCTATGTTCGGGAGAAAATCGCCGGCTACCTGAACGATCTGCTCGGACTCGGGGTGGCGGGATTCCGCATCGATGCTGCCAAGCACATACCGCCAGCGGACATCGAAGCCATCGTGGCAATGCGTGAACGCAGGCCCTACCTGGTGCAAGAGGTCTCAGGTAGCTCCAAGCTGGCATTGGACCACCTGGAGAACGGGGATGTCTGGGCTTGGAGTTTCTCCGAGGCCGCCGCCGAAGCCTTTCGTCAGCCCGGCTACATCAAGTTGGTTGCCGGTTACGACGCCATCGCGAGCAACGACTTCACGCCGAGCAACCAGAGTCTGACCTGGATCACTAACCACGACACCGAGCATCACGGTGGCGCCATAACTTACAACGAGGGAAAGCTGTACCAGCTCGCCTTCATTTGGCAACTGGGTCTTCGCTATGGAAAACCGATGCTCTACAGCGGCTACGCCTTTGATGAGGAGTGGCAGCAGGCTCCTGTGAAAAACCGACGCATTGCGGACGCCGTTTGCGCCAGCGACAAAGGCCCCGTACTCGAGAAGAAGATCGTGACCAAGACGGTGCTGGTCAAAGGCAAAAAAGTGAAGAAGAAGGTGACCGTAACCGACCCGACGGTTGGGGTTTACAAGTACGGTCAATTCACCTGTGTGCAGCGCTGGACTGCGATTGCGGGCATGGTGGCATTCCACCACGAAGTTGGAAGGGCCAAGCTCAACAACATCGCTGGCGGTAAGGGAGTTTTGGGCTTTGCAAGGCAGGGCGTTGGTTACCTGGTGATGAACAGCACGACCAAGGCCGTGGCGATTAAGAAATACGCCACCACTTTGCCAGCGGGGGTCTACTGCGACCTGATCACCGGAGGGGCTAACCCAGCCAAGGACTCCGCCAGTTGCGTTGGAACCAAGGTGACTGTCGCGAGCGACGGAACGCTGAGCGCAACGGTGCCAGCTGTGGGCGCGATCGCCATCACACTGAGCAACAAGCTGAACTAGCTAGACCATAGAGTCGCGGTAGGCCTTGTGCATCTTGGCAAACTTTCCGGTACCTGCAATCAGCTCGGCAGGGTTTCCGTCTTCGATGATCTGCCCGTGCTCCAGAACCAGCACTCGATCCGCAATGCTCACCGTGCTCAAACGGTGCGCGATGATGATTGCGGTTCGACCAGCCAGCAGAGTTTGCAAACCGCGCTGCACCATGCGCTCACTCGGAATGTCCAGCGATGAGGTGGCTTCGTCCAGAATCAGCACGGCCGGGTCGGCGATGAAGGCACGGGCGAACGAGATGAGCTGACGCTGACCGGCGCTGACTCGGCCGCCGCGCTTGTTTACATCGGTGTTGTAACCGTCCGGCAGGCTCAGAATGAAATCGTGAACACCCACGGCTCTCGCAGCCGCTTCAATCTCGTCAGGGGGCGCACCAGGCTTACCCAGTGAGATATTGTCAGCCACCGACCCGCTAAACAGGTAGGCCTCCTGCGTGACCATCACAACTGCCTTGCGAAGTTCTTTGTTGGTGATCTTGCGCAGGTCAATGTCGTCGAGCGTCACGCTGCCGTGAGTTGGGTCGTAGAAGCGTGACACCAGTTTCGCGAGCGTAGATTTGCCGGCACCGGTGGTACCCACCAGCGCGATGGTCTGCCCAGCCGGAATGTCGAGGTTGAATTCGGGCAAAACCGTCTTGCCGTTGGCGTAGTGGAACTCCACCGCGCGAAACTCCAGGTGGCCTGCGGGGTTGGTCAGAGCAACTGCCTCATTTGGCTTCGGTTCAGACACCGATGGCTGCTCCTCGAGCACACCGCTAATCTTTTCGAGCGCCGAGTTCGCACTCTGGTAGGCGTTGTAGAACATCGCCATGTCTTCCATCGGGTCAAAGAACCGGCGAGCGTAAAGAATGGCAGCGGTCAAAACACCCAGGCCCAGACCACCCTCGATTACCCGAATGCCTCCGAAAAGGAGAATCGCAGCCACGGTCACGTTTCCGATGAAAATCAAACCCGGGTCGTAGATACCGAAAAGCTGGATTACTTTCGCGTTCACCTTGCGGTAGTCCTCAACCAAGCCCGAGTAGGTCTCCTGGTTGCGAGCCTCCTTGCGGAAAGCCTTCACGGCACGGATGCCGGTCATGGTCTCCACAAAGTACACGATGAGGCGAGCCGAGGCGACGCGAGTTTTTCGATACTCAGTGCGGGTGCTGCGGGCAAACCAGCGGGTGAGGAACGCCAGCGGAACCAGCGAGATCAGCACGATTCCGAACGAGCTTGCGTCGAGTATCAGGAGCGAAATCGCCGTGAACAGCATGAAGATGATGCCGGCCACCATCTCGTTGCCGCCGGTGTCCAGAAGTTCTCGGATGGAGTCGAGGTCGTTGGTTTGGCGGCTAATCACGCGTCCGCTGGTGTACTTCTCGTGAAATTCGATGCTCAACCGCTGGGTGTGCACGAAAACGCGCTGCCGCAGGTCGTAGAGCACGCTCTGGTTGGTCTTTGCCGAATAGCGAATGAAGAAGTTCATTCCCACAGCCTGAAGGCTGGAAGCCAAGACGTAGCCGCCAGCCACCCAGAACAGCAGGTTCCAGTTGTCGGTGAGAGCCGCTGGTAGTGCCTGGTCGATGGCAACCGCAATGAGTGCCGGCCCCAGTACGCGCAGGGCCTGAGTCACGGCGACCACCGAGAGGCCAACCACCAGTCGCCAGCGAATCGGCCGAACCAGAGTGCCAAGCAGTCGGAGCGATCTGGCTCGAATTGCCTTCGACTCTTCCTTCGTCAGGTTGACGTTGTCTTCGTTTTCGACACCGATGCTTCTCATCGCTCCACCTCCAAACTCGAGATCACGTAGCGATAGTGCTCGCTCGACGCCAATAGTTCACTGTGCTTGCCAAAAGCCGTGATTCGCCCGTCCTCTAGCAGAGCAACCCGGTCGGCCAACTGAACGGTGCTAGGACGGTGAGCCACAATCAGCGCGGTGGTGGCCTTGAGCACGTGACGCAGCGCTTCCTCCACCAGCTTCTCGGTGTCCACATCCAGCGCGCTGAGCGGGTCGTCGAGCACCAGAACGGCGGGGTTGGCCGCAACTGCACGGGCGAGTGCCAGGCGCTGACGCTGACCACCGCTCAGGCTGAGTCCTTCCTCGCCAATCTTGGTGTCGAGACCTTCTGGAAGCTCGTAAACGAATCCCGCCTGAGCAATCTGCAGCGCCTGTGCGAGGTGTTCCTCGGACTGATCCTTACTGCCGAGTAGCACGTTCTCACGCACGCTGGTGCTGAACAGGGTAGCGTCTTCGAACGCCATCGCGATGTGCTGTCTAAGCTCCTCGCGCGACAGGTCACGAATGTCGACGCCGTCGAGCAAAATCTGACCCCCGCTCACCTCGTGCAAACGAGTGGTCAGCGCGGTCAGCGTCGACTTTCCGCAGCCGGTAACTCCGATGAGCGCCACGGACTGCCCAGGTTCGAGTACCAGATTGATGTCCTTGAGCAGCGGCTCGCTCTCGGGTGAGGAATCCGGATACTTAAAACTAACGTTCTTAAACTCGAGGCGTCCGGCGGGTTTAGCGATGCTAACCGGAGCTTCGGGATCGGTGATCTCCACCGGTGCGTCGAGCACCTCAAAGAAACGCTGTACCGCAGTCTTGGCATCGAGGGTCATGCTCAGCAGGAAGCCGACGGATTCGGTTGGCCAACGAAGCACGGTGGCGGTCGCGAAGAATGCAACCAACCCACCCACGGTGAGGTCTCCCTGAGCCACCAGGTAAACACCAACGAGCATGCTCAGTCCAACCGCAAACTCGGGAACCAGAATCAGGTAAATCCAAATGTTCGCAATCAGACCGGCTTTACGCAGCTCGGTGGACTGCAGGTCGCTGGCATCCTTGGCGAACTTGCTGGCGGCGTGATCACCGCGACCGAAGGCCTTCAAAACACGGATGCCGTGAACCGACTCTTCCACGCTGGTGGCGAGGTCTCCCGCCTGATCCTGGCTCTGGCGAGCCACCGCGTGGTACTCCTTTTCGAACTTGAATCCGCGCACCCAAATCGGAATTGAGCTGAGTAGGAAGATGAGGCCCAGAATCCAGTTGAAGGTGAAGAGCACGCCCAAACCGATGATGATGGTGAGTCCGTTGGCCACGAAAAGCACGAGACCGAAAGACAGCCAGCGACGAATCAAACTCAGGTCACCGGTGGCGCGGCTAAGCAGCTGTCCACTCGGCCATCGGTCGTGGAATGCAACCGGCAGGTCCTGTAACTTGGCGTACAGGGTGCGGCGAAGACCTGCCTCCACGTGGGTTCCGGGGGTCAGCACCAACCAGCGGCGCAGCAGCACCATCACGGCCTCGGCCACACCAAGGGCAAGCACCAGTGCGACCGCGGGAACCAGGGCAGCGATGCTGCCCCCCTGCGCCAATCCGTTGACGAGGTCGCGAAGAAATTGTGGAATGGCCAGTGCGAAAAGGTGGGCGGCCAGAGCGGCCACTATCCCAAGGCTGATTCGAGGGAGCGCGGCCTTCGCGTAGGGGAAAATGCGCAGCAGCGTAGCTACAGTTCCCTGGGATTTCATGGCTTCTTCACCTCAAACTATTGCCCACACGGGGCAGCTTTTTAGGCTAACACCATTTGGCGATGCCTAGACTGAGAGCGTGAAATTTCCTTTCGGACGCAATAAAAAGCAGCCCAGTGCGGTCGGGAATCAAAACGCCTCTTCTGAAGACAACCTGAATGCTCCCCTAGATGATTCCGGCACAAGACAACCTTTCTCTTTCATTCACGAGCAGTGCACATCAAACCCAGCTGGTTTGGCACTCGCCGGATCCGAACTAACACTCACCAATGGGGAGTACTTGTCCCTGACGAAGAAGGTTGCCCAGTACCTTCGGTCTAAAGGAATCAAACCCGGCGAAATCGTGGCCACCGCGGTTAGTAACGACTCAAACTTCGTGTTGATGGGAGCCCTACTCCATGAGGGTGCTATTGGCTGTACCCTGCCAAGTTTTGAAAACCTGCCCGAGTGGGTCGATTGGGTAATTTCTGCAACCCCGCAGGGGCAGGTGCGGCCCGGTAGGCACATACTCTGGGACTCAGCTGTTTTGGACGAAATTGAATCGCTTGAGGGAACAGCGTCTCCCAACCTGTACTCCTCCCCCGACGATGTATGCAGACTTGTTTTTTCCAGCGGAACAACCGGGGTACCAAAAGGAATACCATTTACGGTCCGCTCAATTCAACGCAGAAGTGAATGGGCACGACGTAACTGGATGCCAGCCGATCCCTTCATGTCTCTTATCCCGCTTTCCGGTGTGAGCGGTACGCAGGCTGCCTACTGGCACTTAATGCACGGCATGCCATATTTGAGCCCCGGCAAAACCGGTCTGGACATGCTCCGACTTCTCGAAAAGTATGAGGCGAAATCAATCAAAGGTTCGCCTATGCAACTTGAGATTCTTCTATCCGAAGCGAAGCGGGCTGGAGTCAAGTTACCGAGCCTGAGCCGCATTCAGTCTGCAGGAATGCTCCTACCTGCGCGCCTTGCCCAGGACTTATTCGACTACTTTGGTGCGGAGATCGTGAACCTCTTCGGTTGCAGTGAGTCTGGAACTATAGCGGTCCGTGTGGGGGACTTTCTAAACGACGCAGACATGGGGGAAATTCTGCCAAGTGCGATGGTGCAGGTTGTCAACTCCGATGATGAGCTGCTGCCCGTTGGGACAGAGGGAATAATCCGCTGGAAGACGGAGGATCAGGCGAAGGGGTATTTCAAGTCGCCGACTGCCACCATTACAAGTTTCCGGGATGGTTGGTTTTATTCGGGTGACGAGGGTTACCTCACCGATGACGGACACCTTTATCTGACCGGTCGTACCTCCGAACTCCTCAACTTGGGAGGTCGAAAACTTAATCCCGCGAGGTTAGATGAAGCAGTAAAGGCTCTGCCCAACATCGCAGACGCGGCCTGCTTCTCTTTCAATGACGGCACCGCCATTCCAAAACTTGGGATTGCCATAGTCAAATCCGGGCCGGTCGATCGTCAAGCGGTCGAAACATTATTCCTAAAGGAGTATCAGGCTCTCAGACCTTCAGCCGTCATAGCAGTTGGCGAAATACCCCGTGGAGCACTCGACAAGGTTCAGCGCGCCACTCTAGCGAAGCAGGTTGAAGCCAAGCTCAAGAGGTAGCAGGACTGCAGCTTCTAGTGGAAGAAGTGCCGTTCGCCAGTGAAGTACATGGTGACACCCGCGGCATTCGCAGCGTCAATGACCTCTTGGTCTCGCACCGATCCACCCGGCTGAACTACCGCTCGAACTCCTCCAGCGATGAGGATTTGCAGCCCATCGGCGAATGGGAAGAAAGCATCGGAGGCAGCCACCGAGCCCTTGCTGCGGGAACCGGCGCGCTCGACCGCCAGCTTGCAGGAGTCCACTCGGTTAACCTGACCCATTCCAACGCCCACCGATGCGCCATCGCGGGCGAGCAAAATTCCGTTTGACTTGACCGATCGACTGGCGCGCCAGGCGAATTTGAGTTCCTCGAAGGTTGCCGCATCCGCCTTTGGTCCGGCCGCCAGCTTCCAACCGGTCGTGTTGAACTTGTCAAAGGTGTCCGGTTGTTGAACCAGCAGGCCGCCGCTGATTTGCTTGACCTCAAGGCTCTCACGGGCATAGTTGGCAGGCAGCTGCAACACCCTCAGGTTCTTCTTCGACAGAAGCACCTCGAGCGCAGCTAGGTCGTAACCGGGGGCCACGATCACCTCGGTGAACACCTCGGCCACCTGCTGGGCCATCTCCAGAGTTACCACCCGGTTTGCGGCGATGACCCCGCCGAAGGCCGACATCGGGTCGCACAGGTGAGCCTTGGCGTGGGCATTTGCAATCGGGTCTTTGGCATCTGGGCTGGCCACCGCAATGCCACACGGGTTGGCGTGTTTGATAACGGCAACAGCGGGCTCGGTGAAGTCGAATGCAGCACGCAGGGCAGCATCGGCGTCAACGTAGTTGTTGTAAGACATTTCCTTGCCGCCGAGCTGGCGGGCCTGGGCGATTCCACTCACCGCACCCTCACCGGTGCTCTGGTACAGCGCCGCCGCCTGATGCGAGTTTTCACCGTAGCGAAGCACGGCGCTCAGCTTGCCGGTCACCTGAATGTTGGTGTCGAATCCGGGGTTGGTGATTTCCCCAGGAACAGCGTCATTGATGCCCGATAGTTCGTCTTGGAACCAGCGTGCCACAGCGGTGTCGTAGGCAGCGGTGTGGCTGAACGCTGCGTAGGCGAGCTCGCGACGCTGCTGCAGAGTGGTGCCTCCGGCATTGATCGCCTCGATGATCTGGCCGTAGCGACTGGGGTCGACCACAATCGCAACGTTGGCGTGGTTCTTGGCACTTGCCCTAACCATCGCTGGTCCACCGATATCGATCTGCTCGACGACCGCATCGCCCTTGGCACCAGAGGCGACGGTTTGCACAAACGGATACAGGTTGACGACAACCAGTTGGAAAGCTTCGATGCCCAGCTGCGCCAACTGCTGTTCGTGCTGAACCAAACGCAGGTCAGCCAGTAACCCCGCGTGCACCGTGGGATGCAGCGTCTTCACGCGCCCGTCCAGGCTCTCCGGAAAACCGGTGATCTTCGATACCTCGGTTACGGGCATTCCGGCATCGGAGATGGACTTAGCGGTGCTACCAGTAGACACCAGTTCAACGCCCGCCTGCACCAGAGCCTTTGCCAGTTCGAGGAGGCCGGTCTTGTCGCTGACACTGATGAGCGCTCGCTTTACCGGGACCCGATCAAAGTGTCGGTAGTCGGCCGGGGTGTAAGGGTTCTGGGCTGCCACGGAGGGGGTTACCTTTCGAGGGTGAGGGTTACTTTGCCATCGGCGATGTCGCGAACCACCGAGACCAGCAGTTCCCGCTCAACGACCTTGATGCGTTCGTGAAGCGAAGTTTCGCTGTCCTCCGGGAGCACGGCAACCTTCGCCTGCGCCAACTGCGGGCCAGTGTCGACACCCTCGTCGACAATGTGAATCGTTACCCCGGTTTCGGTTGCGCCGGCAACCATGGCGTCGTGAACAGCGTGCGCTCCGGGGAAAAGTGGAAGCAGTGATGGATGCGTGTTGATCATTCGCGGGGCAACCTGGCGGACAAAGCTCGGTGGCAGAATTCGCATGAACCCGGCGAGCACAATCAGCTCCGGATCGAAGTGCTTGATGTTGTCGAGGAGTGCTGCGGCCCAGGCATCGCGGGTCTCAAAAGCGGTTGGGGAAACCACAAAAGTTGGTATTCCATATAGTTCCGCGTGGGCTAGACCATCGGCGGGGTTATCCGCACCCACGGCGACAATTCGAACCGGATACAACGGGTGCGAAGCGGCCTCGAGGAGGGCTTTGAGATTTGAACCCGAACCCGAAATGAGGACCACGACCGACAGCACGGGTCAAGTTTACCGTTTGACTCGGGCCACCAATTCGAGGTCTGGGCGTTCTGGGCGAGCGGAGTAGAAAGCGGCTAGGGTTGCCGCGGCCGATACCTCCAGCAGGACGGCGAGGCCTACGAGCCAAGGGTTCGCGCCAACGTCCTGCATGCGACCCGGACCGATTGCCGCGTGGGTGATGGTGGTCAGCAACATCATCTCGAGAGCGGCAACCACACCGATGCTGATCCCGAGTGACAGGGCCGCTGCAAAGGCGCTCGCAAACTCGTGGCGCACGGCATCCGCGTAGGCGCGCACCCAAACCGTGGCGAGGACCGCGGCCACTAGAGGCACTAGGAGTGCGAGCAGCCAAGCGGTGGACTGACCGGTTTCGCTGGTCGGGATGGCGGCTAGCACGGGCACCGCTGGCACCGGACCGAGAAAAGTGCCGAAGGGGGAAACCGAGGAACCTGCACCGATGGCAAACCCCGCTCCGGTGAGCCAGGCGGCACCGTACACAACCAGGTTTGGCAGCAGTGCAACCAACCCCAGGGTGAAGAGGAAACCACCGAGCACACTCAGCTGCATGGTTTCGTAAAGTTTGATCACTTCGATCCAGTTGAACGCCAACAGCAAACCGATTGCTGTGGCAGAGACAGCCAGGAGCATCAGCACCACACCGGTGCCGGCTCGCAGTGCCGGTGCCCAAAGTGCCCGAAGCACCCAGCCTCGACCCTCGTACCAGGCGCGCAGTCGCTGCCAAACCGCGGTGCGTTCCGGAGCCACCGCAAAACCCTCCGCACCCAACTCCGCAGGGGTCGCAAACAACGATGCCAGCACGGTGGCTGCCAGGAACAGCAGCGGTGGTTGGAAACTAGCCTGAGCCTCAACCGGATACCCAAACTCGCTGAACGCCACGGCGGTGAGTGAAACCGATGCCGCCCCGTAGACGAGCGCGGCGGCCAACCATCCTGGCCAGAGCGAAATGTTTGCCGCTAGACGCCTGCCCAACCGCCAGCCGCTGGCCAAAACGTACGCCGTAAATCCCAGCGGAATTAGCAGGACCGCAAAGTCCTCAGGCACTTTTACCCCGGCTATGGTGCCAGCGGGAATCACGATTGCAACGCCATGGGCGCTGAACCAGATGTCCAAGCCCACGCGGATAGCGGCCAGCCAGTCGAGAGCCGCGCTGTTCTCCAGCAGCCAGAGGAGGCTTATCGGGACGAGCAAAACGCCTAGCCCAACCGCGAGCGAGAGCGCGGTTTCGAGCGCTGCTGTGAAGAAAATGGCTTTGCGGCTGAACACCCATTCAGGCTACCCGCGAAAGTAAAAGAGGGTGCCCAACGGCACCCTCTTTGCGTCAGTCTTTTCGACCAAAACAGTCAATTACATGCTGGCGTAGATTGCCTTCATGAGGTCGGCGGTCTCGCTCGGAGTGGTTCCAACCTTCACGCCAGCGGCCTCGAAGGCCTCCTTCTTGGCCTGAGCGGTGCCAGCACCACCGGAGACAATCGCACCGGCGTGACCCATGGTCTTACCCTCCGGAGCGGTGAAGCCTGCAACATATGCCACGACCGGCTTGGTCACATTGGCCTTGATGTAGGCCGCGGCGCGCTCTTCCGAGTCGCCACCAATCTCGCCGATGAGCACGATTGCCTTGGTGTCAGGGTCAGCCTGGAACGCGGCCAGAGCATCGATGTGAGTGGTTCCGATGATCGGGTCTCCACCGATTCCGATTGCGGTCGAGATGCCGATTTCGCGAAGCTCGAACATCATCTGGTAGGTCAGGGTTCCCGACTTGCTAACCAATCCGATTGGTCCGGCTCCCGAGATGGTCCACGGGGTAATTCCGACGTTTGACTTTCCCGGGCTGATGATGCCTGGGCAGTTTGGACCAATCAGGCGGGTCTTCTGACCCTTGGCTACGTTATAGGCCCAAGCCTCGGCGGTGTCGTGAACCGGGATGCCCTCGGTGATGGCTACTGCCAGACCGATCTCGGCATCGATGGCTTCGATGATGGCCGACTTAGCGAAAGCTGGTGGAACAAAGATGACGGTCACGTCAGCACCGGTTGCGGCCATGGCCTCGGCGACGGTTCCGAAAACCGGCAGTGCGGTGCCATCAACGTCAACTGTCTCGCCGGCCTTGCGCGGGTTCACGCCACCTACGATGTTGGTGCCACCGGCGAGCATGCGACGGGTGTGCTTCATGCCCTCGGCGCCAGTCATACCCTGAACGATGACGCGGGAGTTTTGGTCTAGAAAAATCGACATTTGTGTTTTCCTTGCGCCCTTACTTGTTTGCCAGCTCGGCAGCCTTGTCGGCTGCTTCGTCCATGGTCTCTACTACGGTGACCAGCGGGTGGTTGTATTCGGCCAGGATGCGACGACCCTCGACCACGTTGTTGCCGTCAAGACGAACGACCAGAGGCTTGCTTGCGGCGCTGCCCAGAGTGTTGAGTGCACCGACGATTCCGTTAGCGACCGCATCACAGGCGGTGATGCCACCAAAGACGTTCACGAATACGCTCTTGACCTGAGCGTCGTTGAGGATGACGTCCAGACCGTTGGCCATGACCTCGGCCGATGCGCCACCACCGATGTCGAGGAAGTTGGCTGGCTTCACGCCGCCGTGCTTCTCACCCGCGTAGGCGACCACGTCGAGGGTGGACATAACCAAACCGGCACCGTTACCGATGACACCAACCTGTCCGTCCAGCTTCACGTAGTTGAGGTCAAGCGCCTTGGCCTTGGCCTCCAGTGGGTCAACCTTGGCGATCGAAACATGCTCGCGATCGGTGTGACGGAAGTCAGCATTCTCATCGAGCGAGACCTTGCCGTCGAGAGCCAGAATGTTGCCCGACTTGTCGAGCACCAGCGGGTTGACTTCAACCAGGGTGGCATCCTCGCTCTTGAATACGTTCCAGAGCTTCACGAAAACCGGGGCAACTTTTGCGGCCAACTCGTCGTTGAAGCCACCAGCCTTGGCAATCTCAAGCGCCTTGGCATCGTTGATTCCATCGATGGCGCTCACGGCAATCTTGGCCAGTGCCTCTGGGCGCTCAACTGCCAGCTGCTCGATATCCATGCCACCCTCCACCGAGCAAAGGCTCAGGAAGGTGCGGTTGCTTCGGTCGAGCAGAATCGAGAAGTAGAACTCCTGATCAATCGCGGCACCCTGGGCAATCATCACGCGCTTTACAACGTGACCCTTGATGTCGAGACCCAGAATCTTGCTGGCGTGCTCCTTGGCTTCGGCTGCGCTGTGGGCAACCTTCACGCCGCCGGCCTTGCCACGACCACCAACCTGCACCTGTGCCTTGACCACAACGGTTCCGCCGATCTTGGCGGCTGCGGCCTCTGCTTCTTCGGGGGTGTCTGCGATTAGGCCCTGAAGTACAGGGACTCCATAAGACTCGAACAGGTCGCGCGCCTGATACTCAAATAAATCCACGATTGTTCCATTTCGATGGGAAAAGAGGGGGCGAAAAGCCTCCTTAAGTTTAGACGCTAGGCACCGATGCCAGATTCGCTTCTTCCGTTATTCGGAAGACTGTAGTTACGCCTAAGTTGGTCGGTAGATGACCGCCCGATGTGCGATTCGAACCACCTCGACTAGCACCTGATCCTCGTGAATGTAGTAGATGATGCGATACACCCCGCGCCTCGCGCTGTAAGCACCGGCGAACGGTTCAGCCAAAAGATGCCCTACGCGGTAGGGGTTTTCTGCCAAAGGCCCTTCGATGAAGGCAAAAATCGCTCCGACGTATTTGACCGGGATGGTTTCGTTTAGAGCACGTAACGCTGAAGCCGAGAACGTGATGGAGTACTTTTGGGGCTCTTGGCTCAAGCTAAACGACCAGCGTCTCTCAACGTCTGGCGAACCTCGCCCAGTGAGTAGGTGCGCCCAGCAGCTAGGTCGGACTTGGCCTCCTCGATGTCTTGCATCAGCTCTCTATCGGCAAGAATTTCAAGAGTCTCGATTAGCGCATCGTAGTCTTCGGCGCTCAAAATGACGACCGCACGCTCCCCATTTTTCGTTACGTCGAATCGTTCGTGAGTGGTAGTTGCGGCTTCGACAATTCGTGAAAACTCTGATCTGGCATCCGCCAGGGAAATTGTGTTCATGTACAGAATTCTAGGCAAACTTACCGACACCGCAAACAAGTCGGTCAGCGCAACTTAGCTAGTTCAACTAGTTAGGCTTCGATTTTCGTGATTGGCGCAACCTTCACCAGAAGGCGTTTTACGCCGAGCGATCCGAAGTGGATTTCCGCGGTCTGCTTTGGTGGTTGACCGCTCACGCTCACTACCTTGCCCTTACCGAAGTCGGCGTGCTGAACCAGGTCGCCAGGCTCCAGTTGCAAGTCCCCGTTGTTGCGAACCGAACTGATGGCTCCAGCCCACTCGGTCTTGGGTTTGGCTGGCAGCGCCTCTGCGGAACCAGAGCTCTGGCCGTAACCGGTGCGAGCCGCGATGGAGGGCGAGAAGGTGATGCGCTTGGCACCGCTCTCCCGCCAGTCGATTAGCTGATGCGGAACCTCGGCCAGGAAGCGGCTCGGCGTGCAGGCCTCATTACCGGCATAGGTGGTTCGGCTGAGCACGTTACTCATGTGTAGTTTCTGTTTAGCGCGGGTGATGCCCACGTAGAACAGGCGACGTT
>JACCDQ011200649.1_pt1 | contig 13138 bp, 14 predicted proteins | sample 7446031 | NCBI WGS metagenome assembly JACCDQ01 (sample SAMN15323442, study PRJNA562643) | freshwater metagenome | isolation source: river surface water | place: USA:Blue River Watershed | collected 2017-08-17 | reverse complement strand
TAACGGTCCAGTAGACCACTTCCACACCTCGGCGTTTTACCGCCTCTATGAACCTAGGGGAGTCGAGCCGAAGAATGCCGTAAGACACCGGGATTTGGAGAACATTCACATTCTTTAGCGCTCTAGTAAGCCCAATGTGCAACATGTAACTCAGCCTGATTCGAAGTGTCAGCAAAGCTGATGGGGAAGTGGCAACACCAGGCACCTGCCGCAATGTCGCCTTACGCCTTCTCTCGCTAAAACTGGTGATCAGTACTCGGCCTTCTGATCGGCTATTTTGCAAAGACCTAGCCAAATCAGGTATCGCTCCGGCTGCCTTAACATCAATATTTATTTTTGAATTTGAGAAGTTTGTAAGCACCTCGTCAAAACTCGGAATGCGCCCGCCGTAATTAAGGCGAACCTGCTGAAGTTCAATCCAGGTTCGTTCAGAAACTAAACCGCTTTGACTAGAAACTCGATCGAGTTTTTCATCGTGAAAAATCACAGCGACTCCATCTGCGCTGCATTGAATGTCGAGCTCCAGGTAATCAGCACCAGCGGCAACAGCAGCATCGAACGATTCCAAGCTGTTTTCATCGCGAACTACAGTGCCCTGAGAAAAAGTAAAACCTCGGTGAGCAAAAATCTTAAATTCGCTGGGGGAGTCAAGGTAACCGTGTTTCAACAGCAACTCCGTTCGCTCGTCCATCTAGGCTAGGGTAATGCCGACCATCAAATCCTTCAGCCGCTTGATTCTTGGCCTTTTTATTTTTGGTCTAGCCCTAGCCATGATGCTAAAAGCTGAAATAGGAATTCCGCCCTGGGATGTGCTTGGGCAGGGAATTTCTAAAACCTTCGGCATAAGTTTTGGCCAGGCAACCATTGTGGTTTCAGCTCTAGTCCTTTTGGCTTGGATCCCACTAAAGGTAAAACCCGGCCTCGGCTCAATCATGAACGCCCTTTGCATCGGCCTATTTGTCGACCTTTGGCTGCCATACGTACCAAACTTTGAAAACTATTTCGCAAAGCTGCTCATGTTTCTGCTTGGAATCTGCACCGTGGCCTTCGCCACTGGGCTGTACATCAGCGCCAGGCTCGGAAGCGGCCCTAGAGACGGCCTGATGATTGGCACTCAAAAGGCGCTCGGCTGGCCGCTCTGGCTAGTCAGAACCATCTACGAGGGAACTGTGCTGATTGTCGGATTCCTCTTGGGTGGGCAGGTACGTGAGGGCACGCTCATTTTCGCGGTCACGATTGGCTACCTGATGCAGGCAGCTATGAAATTCTTCAAAGTTCAGAAATAGATCCGTGCAGCCAGGCCAGCATCGAGAAACCGCCAGAATTCTGCTTCTGGACCCGGAAAACCGTATCTTTTTGCTCAAAACGCACTTTGACCCCGAGGTGCAGCTGCCGCCGCGTTGGATCACTCCGGGTGGCGGCATCGACCCCGGAGAATCTCCGTTGCAGGCGGCAATTAGAGAGTTAGCCGAGGAAACCGGCTTGAAAGTCACCGCCGACCAACTCGGTGAGCAAATCTGGCAAAATCAAGGGATTTGGCACTGGGGTGACGGAATCAATCACCACACATACCTAGATTATTTTTACGAGCTTCGTGTGCAGGATTTTGTGCTCGACAATTCCAACTGGACTGATGACGAACGACGTGATGTTTTGGAACATCGCTGGTGGACACTTCAAGACCTAATTGATTCTGGCGAAATCGTGGGACCGGTCGGGTTGGTTGAGTTTCTGAAGCACCACCTGGTTTAGGGCTTTTACCTTTCGCCGATAATGTACATTATGTCAACTAGTGTTTTTCAGGCAACTAGAGGCACTTCCCTTTACTTTTGATTAGTCCGCCTGTGTGGCGGCAGTCCACTGCGAGAGTTTCTCCGCAGCAGCGCCGGAATCGATTGCGGCTGAGGTCTTAACCAATGCCTCGGCGAATGCCTGGTTCAACTGCTCCTGAGAATCGATTTCAGCCCCGCTCAGGCCGTAGGCAACGAGCCCTCCTGCGGCATTAAGGGCTACCACCGAACGGATGGCAGACAAGTTGCCGGATTGGTCACCGGCAAACAGCGAGCGCGTGATCTGCGCGTTGTGCTGGGGGTCGCCGCCTAGTAAATCCTCGAGAGTGGCAATTTTTAGGCCGAAATCGGCCGGATTGAGCTCGAATTCGTGCACCACTCCCCTCTGAACCAGCCAAATATCGCTGGATCCGGTGGTGGTTAGCTCATCGAGACCATCTGAGCCCCTGAAAACAAGGGCATTTCGACCACGATTGGACATTTCTGCGGCCATTAGCGGGGCGATCTGGCGATTAGCCACACCAAGTGAGGTAGCCACCGGTTGGGCTGGGTTAGCCAACGGGCCGAGGAAGTTGAAAGTCGTCGGCACGCCCAGTTGCTTTCGTACCGGCGCCACGTAGCGCATCGCCGGGTGGAATACCGGTGCGAAGAAGAAAGTTAGGCCAATTTCACGAAAAATATCGGCAACGCGCTCTGGCGATAGGTCGAGACGGATGCCGAGCACCTCGAGCATCTCTGAAGAACCCGTCTTACCCGAAGCGGAGCGACTTCCGTGCTTCATAACCGGCACTCCAGCGGCTGAGGCCACGATGGCCGCCATAGATGAAATATTGACGGTGCCTACCAGGTCACCCCCGGTGCCGACAATATCGACCGCATCCGAACCGGTGTCCAGAATTACCGAATGCTGGAGCATTACATCGACGAGACCAGCCAGCTCTTCGACGGTTTCGCCTTTGCTGCGCAGGGCCAACATGAATGCACCCATTTGGGCTTCGCTGGCCTCTCCCGCCATGATTTGACTCATTGCCCATGCCGCCTCGACTCGATCTAAATTGCCTTTTTCAAGCAATTTGCCGAGTAAAGTTGGCCAGCTGTTTTGGAGAGTCATGCGTGCAAGTTTATTGCGAAAAAACCGCATGAAATAGGGTAAATAAGCCCGATTTGGCACTTTGTCTGGGTTAGCATAAATGCATGTCAACAGCGACTTTTTCTTCGCCTGGAATCCACCGTCCAAGTGCCACCTCAGTGGGCACTATTGTCTGGCTAGGCAGTGAGGTGATGTTCTTCGCCGCACTTTTCGCCATGTACTTCAGTCTTCGTGCCAACTCCCCTCAGATCTGGGAGCACGACACCGCAATCCTCAACGTGCCGTTCGCACTTACCAACACCTTAATTTTGGTGGCTTCTTCATTCACCGCCCAATTCGGTGTTTTCGCCGCAGAGCGCATGCAGCCTCGAGCCACCGGCTGGTCTCCGACCAAGTGGGGCATGGTTGAGTGGTTCCTACTCTCATACGTAATGGGCGCAATGTTCGTCTCGGGTCAGGTTTGGGAGTATGCAAACCTCATTTCAGAGGGCGTCATGTTGAACTCGAACTCCTACGGCAGCGCCTTCTACATCACCACCGGGTTCCACGCACTTCACGTGACCGGCGGTTTGGTCGCTTTCCTACTAGTTATCGGCAAGACCTTCGCCGCTAAGAAGTTTGGCCACTACGAGGCAACTAGCGCCATCGTGGTTTCTTACTACTGGCACTTCGTGGACGTAGTTTGGATCGGCTTGTTCCTAATCATTTACGTACTCAAATAAGAAGTGGCAGATATGAAAAAGAATCGTCGCAGTCCGTTCGCGGCAGCAGCCGTAATCGCAATTGGTCTCATCCTCTCGGGTGCTGGCTACGCGGCAGCATCTACAGCAATCAACAACACCCCTAAGTCTGAAGTGGCATCGGCCGCTCAGATCGAAGAAGGTAAGAAGCTCTTCCTGTCAAACTGTGCAAGCTGTCACGGTGTAAACGGAGTCGGTTCGAAGGTTGCCCCGACACTAATCGGCGTTGGTGCCGCTGCGGCAGAATTCCAGGTCGACTCGGGTCGTATGCCTGGTCAGGCAAGTGGACCTCAGCTTCAGGTCAAGCCGGTGCAATTCACACCTGAGCAAATTGACGCAATTGCTGCGTACGTTGGATCTCTCGGTGTCGGCCCAGAAATCCCGACCGAGGAAATGATTGCCGCTAATGGCGATGCAACCCGAGGTGGCGAACTATTCCGCATCAACTGTGCGATGTGCCACAACGCCGTTGGGGCCGGTGGAGCACTTACCGAGGGTAAGTACGCGCCTGCTCTCATGGGCGTGCCAAATGATCACATTTACGAAGCGATGTTGACCGGTCCGCAGAACATGCCGGTCTTCAACGACGCAAACCTCACACCAAAAGACAAAAAAGACATCATCACCTACTTGAAGTTTGTGGAATCAAACCCAAGTGCCGGCGGTTATGAACTTGCGGGTCTAGGTCCAGTTGCCGAAGGTCTATTCATTTGGATTATCGGTCTCGGTGTAATCGTTGCGCTAACCATTTGGTTGGGCGCTAAGTCAAATTAGTCTTCAGAGGAGCAGTCAAGTGAGCAAAGAGCACCGCTACGAAAGTGGTCTAGCTGTTGTTGCAACCGACAAGGTGAAGGACCCTGGCATCGAACCGCACCGCGTTCGAATGACCGACAAGTCCCCTGCCAAGGAGCGCGTCGCAAACCGACAGGTGGCTGCACTATTCATCGCCTCGGCAATCGGTAGCGCATTCGCAATTTTCGCGTACTTCGCATTCCCGATTACCGAAGACCTTGGAACTGTGCGCAACAACACATTCTTCTTGGGTCTAGGAATCACTCTTGGCCTATTTGGAATCGGTCTTGGTGCCGTTCACTGGGCCAAGACTCTTATGCCAGATGCAGAAGTTTCTGAAGAACGCCACCAAACTCGCGGCAGTGATGAAGTTCGTGCTCGCGCGGTTGAAATCATCAAGCTTGCAGATCAGGAATCTGGCTTTACTCGACGCAAGCTAATTCGTCGCACTCTCTACACATCGTTGGCGCTTTTCCCGCTGCCAGCAATCTTCTTCTTCGGCGACCTAGGTCCAAACCCTGGTAACAGCCTTCGCCACACAATGTGGAAGAAGGGCACTCGCCTAACCAAGGATCCATACGGAACTCCTATTAAGGCCTCTGAGGTAACTCTCGGCTCAGTCTTCCACGTGATTCCGGAAGGCCTGTCTGAACTTCCTGAGCACAAGCTTGAGGAAAAGGCAAAGGCTGCGGTGCTGCTAGTTCGCCTTGACCCTAAGGACCTTAAGGAAGACCCAGCCAAGAAGGACTGGTCTTACGACGGCATCGTGGCATACAGCAAGATTTGTACTCACGTTGGATGCCCGGTAGCCCTTTACGAGCAGCAAACACACCACCTACTTTGCCCGTGTCACCAGTCAACTTTTGACTTGACCGAACACTGCAAGGTTGTTTTTGGTCCTGCTTCTCGCGCACTTCCTCAGCTGCCAATCACGGTTGATGCTGAAGGTTACTTGGTTGCGCAGAGCGACTTCACTGAACCTGTTGGCCCTAGCTTCTGGGAGCGTTAAAAATGGCGACTACTACAAAAGAAAAAGGTACCTTCCTAGCTAACCGCGCAAACTACCTAGACGAGCGAGTTGGCGTAGCCGGCATCTTGAAGGAGTTTGGTCGCAAGATCTTCCCTGACCACTGGTCATTCATGCTCGGTGAAGTTGCTCTCTACAGCTTCGTGGTCTTGTTGATTTCAGGTACCTTCCTGACTTTCTTCTTCCAGCCTGCCATGACACCGGTCATTTACGACGGCGTCTATGGCCCGCTAAAGGGCGCAGAAATGTCAATCGCTTACGCATCGACACTCGACATCTCATTCGAGGTTCGCGGTGGTCTACTAATGCGTCAGGTGCACCACTGGTCAGCACTGCTATTCGTAGCATCTGCTGGTCTGCACATGCTTCGCGTGTTCTTCACCGGTGCATTCCGTAAGCCTCGTGAAATCAACTGGTTGGTTGGATTCTTCCTATTCGTACTTGGAATGGGTGGCGGTTTCACCGGTTACTCACTGCCTGACGACCTACTTTCTGGAAACGGTCTTCGAATCATCGATGGAATGTTGAAGGGCGTGCCGGTTATTGGATCGTACGTTTCATCATTGCTATTCGGTGGCGAGTTCCCAGGCGAGCAAATTGTCGCTCGCCTATACAGCCTGCACATCATGATCATCCCAGCGTTGATTATTTTGTTCTTGGCAGTCCACCTATTCATGGTCGTGATTCACAAGCACAGCCACTACCCTGGTCCTGGTCGCAAGGACAGCAACGTAGTTGGTTACCCATTGATGCCGGTTTACGTAGCTAAAGCCGGTGGATTCTTCTTCATCGTCTTCGGCGTAATCATGCTGATCTCGAGCACCTTCACTATCAACCCGGTTTGGAACTACGGTGGCTACGACCCATCTCCAGTATCTGCGGGTACACAGCCTGACTGGTACATCGGTTGGTTGGACGGTGCCTTGCGCCTAGCTCCAAGTCACCTTGAGTTCACCGGTCTTGGTGGAACCTGGTCATGGAACATCCTGCTTCCACTGCTCGTTGGCGTCTTGTTCCTAGTAGTAGTTGGTGCCTACCCATTCATCGAGAAGTGGATCACCGGCGACGAGCGCGAGCACCACGTGCTTGACCGTCCTCGAAACGCACCGGTCCGCACCGCAATCGGTGCCGCTGGCGTGACTTTCTACGCGGTTCTCTGGGCGGGTGCTGCAACTGACTTGATTGCAACCCAGTTCAAGATGTCGTTGAACCAGGTGCTTACCAGTTTCCAGATCCTGCTAATTGTTGGTCCAATTGCGGCCTTCTGGATCACCAAGCGCACTGCCCTATCGCTTCAGCGTAAGGACCGCGAGATTGTGCTGCACGGTCGCGAAACCGGGCGCATCATCCGCATGCCACACGGTGAATACATCGAAGTTCACGAACCACTGGACAAGTACGAGATGTACAAGCTAGTCGAGTACAAGAGCTACGTGCCTACTCTCGCCCGCCCAAACAGCGAAGGCAAGATCACCGTCAAGGCTCGCGTACGTGCGTCGTTATCTAAGTTCTACTTCCAGGACCGAGTTGCACCGGTAGGTCAGCTTGAATTGGACGCAGCACACCACGACCACGCCCCTGCGATTGAGGAAGCACCTAAGAAGGCTGCTCCAAAGTCAACTGCGGCTAAGAAACCTGCTGCTAAGAAGCCAGCGGCAAAGACCACCAAGAAGGCTGCCCCTAAAAAGAAGTAGCTTCGAATGAAGGCGCCCCGTGTAATGCGGGGCGTTTTCGTTTAACCTATCCCCGATCTAGAATCTAGACCATGCGTGAATTTGAAAACCCTGGACATCGCGCCGACCTATATCAAAATAGTTTCAGCAAAGAGCAAAATGCTCAGTTCACCACGCAGTTTGCGGCCATTACCGACGCGTTCAAGGATGCCCAGATTGCCGGTACACCGGTGAATGATCCCCTGGTGCAGGACCTAGTCCGCCAGCATTACGAGTTCTGCCTTAAGTTTTGGACACCCAGTAGAACTGCCTACAAGGCCCTTGCGCAGGGATATCTCTTCCCTACCGACTATCGCGATACCTACGAAAATGTGAATCCTGGGCTGGCCAAGTACCTTCACGATGCAATCGTGATTTGGGCAGACCAGAACCTCGAGTAAAGAAAAGGCCCGACTTTCGTCGGGCCGATTCTATGAAACTGCTTAGTGTGCGTACTGTCCCCGGCTGTGCTCGAAGACAAAGCCGATTAGCGCTACAAGTGCCAGCGGGAAACCGATGAAGAATAGCCACCAGCCCACAGCCAATGAAGCGAAGCAAATAGCACCGAAGGCGCCAAGGAAGAATGGCCACCAGCTCCATGGAGCAAAGAAACCGATCTCGGTATCGCCATCCTGAATGTTTGCATCTGGTCGGTCCTCAGGCAGTACTCCAGAACGCTTTGCGGTGTTCTGGATGTAGAAACCTAGGAATATCGACATTACCGAGAGCATAGAAATTGCCGCGGTACCGATTGGCTCGACGCCGCCATTGTTGCTTAGGCCAAACCAAACCGCATAGCCGATTGCGTCCACGCCATAAAAGACGCTTAGCCACCAAAAGAACGCTGCGTTAAATTTCATTTGTTAGCCCTTCTTCGAAGCTGCTTTTGCCTCAGGTGCGGCAAACTCTGGGTGGTTCAAATCGAATGCCGGTGACTCTGAGCGAACACGTGGAATCGAGGTGAAGTTGTGACGAGGGAATGGAGAAGCAGTTGCCCACTCGAGTGAGCGTCCGTAACCCCATGGGTCGTTCAAGGTGGTCTTTACTCCACGCTTGTGAGTGACGTACACGTTCCATAGGAACGGGATGATCGACAGAGCAAGCAGGGCTGAACCTACGGTGGAAACCTGGTTCATCCAGGTGAATCCGTCTTCCGGAAGGTAAGTCGCGTAACGACGAGGCATTCCGATGACACCCAACCAGTGCTGGATTAGGAATGTGGTGTGGAAGCCAATGAACAGTAGCCAGAACTGAATCTTGCCAAGGCGCTCGTTGAGCAACTTACCGGTCATCTTTGGATACCAGAAGTAGATTCCCGCGAACATTGCAAACACCACTGTTCCGAAAACGACGTAGTGGAAGTGTGCCACCACGAAGTAGCTGTCAGAAAGGTGGAAGTCGAGGGTTGGAGAAGCAAGGATTACACCGGTCAGACCACCGAAGATAAATGTGGTCAAGAATCCGAGTGAGTAAAGCATCGGGGTGTCGAAACTAATCGAACCCTTCCACATCGTGCCGATCCAGTTGAAGACCTTAACGCCGGTAGGAACTGCAATCAACATCGTGGTGAATGCGAAGAATGGCAACAGCACACTTCCGGTGACATACATGTGGTGTGCCCACACGGTCATTGACAGCGCAGCAATCGCGATGGTCGCGTAAATCAGAGTCTTGTAACCAAAGATTGGCTTGCGGCTAAACACCGGGAAAATTTCCGAAACGATACCGAAGAACGGCAGCGCCAAGATATAAACCTCAGGGTGACCGAAGAACCAGAACAGGTGCTGCCAAAGCATTGGCCCACCGTTAGCTGGATCAAAGATGTGTGCGTCAAAGCGACGGTCCGCACCAAGAGCAAACAGTGCTGCGGCAAGCGGTGGGAAACACATGATTACCAAGATCGAAGTTACCAAGGTGTTCCAGGTGAAAATCGGCATACGGAACATGGTCATACCAGGAGCACGCATGGTCAAAATTGTGGTGATGAAGTTAACACCACCCATGATGGTTCCGAAACCACCAAGGGCAAGACCAAAGACCCACAAGTCACCACCGATTCCCGGTGAGAACGAAGTGTTTGAAAGTGGCGCGTAGGCAAACCAACCGAAACTCGCGGCGCCCTGCGGTGTGAAGAATCCAGCTACTGCCACGAATGAACCGAAGAAATAGAACCAGTAAGCAATCGCGTTCAATCGAGGGAACGCCACGTCTGGGGCACCAATCTGAACCGGCATAAGTATGTTTGCGAATGCGGCGAAAAGCGGAGTCGCAAACATCAAGAGCATGATTGTGCCGTGCATCGTGAAGAGCTGGTTGTACTGTTCCTTGGTGCCAACGACAGTTAGACCCGGAGCTGCGAGCTGCGCGCGAATAACCAGCGCCATCACACCTCCGATTAGGAAGTAAATAAACGAAGTGATGAGGTACAGGTACCCGATCTTCTTGTGGTCGGTGGTGGTCACCCAATCAACAAGAATGCGACCCTTTGACTTCTTGGTGGTCGAACCAGCAGTTGCAGTAGCGGTAGCCATGTGCCTATCCCTTTGTCGATTCTGATGCCGGCTTGTCGCCCGGTAGGTTCTGGTTGCGGTCGTAACGCTCATCGAGTTGACCGACATTACCCTTGGCAGCAAGCTGAGCCATGTGAGCATCGTATTCGGCCTGCTCAACAACCTTTACGTTGAACAACATCATTGAGTGGAACTCGCCACAAAGTTCTGCACACTTTCCTTTGTAAGTGCCAACCTTGGTCGGAGTGAAATACATGTGGTTGGTGTGACCCGGGAATACGTCCTTCTTGTAGAGGAAGTCAATTACCCAGAAAGAGTGAACTACATCGCGAGCGCGAAGATCTATTTGTACGGTCTTGTTGACTGGCAAGTAAAGAGTCGGAAGTGCGGCTTCACTGCCCAACTCACCCTCGAACTGAGACTGGATTCCAGCTTCAAATACATTGGCGTTGGTGTAGTTGAAGTCCCATGACCACTGCTTGCCGATAACTTCGATAGTCACGTCTGGGTTTGGGGTCGGCTTTTCAATATCCGACATGGTCTTCGCAGTGAATGCGAAAAAACCAATCACCAAAATTAGCGGTACCACGGTGAACAAAGCTTCAATCGGGTTGTTGTAGCGCATCTGCTCTGGGAGGCCAGTGTCTCCCTTGCGACGGCGGTAGCGAATGATCGCGTAGAACATTAGTCCCCAGGCAATGATTCCGACGCCCCACAGGATCAACCAGGAGCCATTCCAGAAGCTGACGATACTGTCAGTGTGGTTGGTGACACCCGGCTCACCCGGCAAGAAGCCGCGTGACAATTCCGCAGGGGTACAGCCGGTTAGGGCCAGGATGAGGACCGCTGCTACTGGCAGACTGGCCCATTTGAAAGCATGCTTGCGACGCAATTTTCGCCCTTCAAGTGCAAAACGTTTACGGTTTTATCCTACGCTTTGACCAGCCCGAAAATGGCTAAAAAACGCCGAAAAATAAGGGTTTAAGGCAAAAATCCGACCCCAGAGGAGCCGGATTTTTGACTAAATCTTGACTAGTTGAAACTGTTGCCGCAGGCGCATGAACCGGTGGCATTTGGGTTGTCAATTGTCAGACCCTGCTTCATGATTGAGTCTTCGAAGTCGATGGTCGCTCCAACCAGGTAGTTTGCGCTCTTTTGGTCAACAATTACCTCCAGGCCACCGAAGTCCTTGACCAGGTCGTCCTCGCCCTTCGCTTCGTCTGGGTATAGGTCATACTGGAACCCGGCACAGCCGCCAACCTTTACTTCGATACGCAAGCGGACGTCTTCGAGCCCCTGCGCCTCAAAAAGGGCCTTGACTCGGTCGCGAGCGGTATCGGTGAGGATTACATCGTGGCTCAGGGTGTCAGTCATGGTATGCGCCTTTCGTTGCCTTAATTCTAAAGGTTTAACCTAGTTGACCCTCAGGTCATTCCCCTTATAGAGAAATAGGCTTTCCGCGACAATTGCGGACCGAAGTGTGTCTACATGGACAGATTCGTTTGGGCTGTGAGCACGGCTATCCGGGTCTTCTACACCGGTGACCAGGATTTGGGCTTTCGGGAACACCTCGATCAGGTCAGCAATGAACGGAATTGAGCCACCAATGCCGATATCTACAGCGGTTTCGCCAAAGGCTGCGCCCAAACTTGCCGAGGCGAGTTCCTTGGCCCAACCCTGATTCTCATCGGCAAAAGGCTTGCCCTGTTCGACTTCACCGTATTGCAGCTTTGCCCCGAATGGAAGATTTGCCTCAAGGTGACTGCGAAGTAAATTCAGCGCGTCGATTGGCGATTCACCCGGTGCGATTCGCATGCTGATCTTGGCCTTTATCGAAGGCAGCATCGTGTTGGAAGACTGAGCCACCGGCACGGCATCGAGTCCAATCACGGTAATTGAGGGTTTCATCCAGATTCGATCCAAAATTGAACCCGAACCGATTTGTTTGACCCCTGGAAGTAAGCCTGCATCGATTGCCAGCGCCTCGTCTGAATAATTCAGTTCGGAAGCCTTGCCGTGCTTGAGCCCTGCGACATTGACGTTACCGTCACTGTCGTGCAGGGTCGCCAGTAAACGAATCATCGCCGTCATTGCGTCTGGCACTGCCCCGCCATACATTCCCGAGTGCAAAGCGTGGTCAAGGGTACTTATCTCGATTACCTGCGAGACCAAACCGCGCAATGTCGTGGTTAGGGCCGGTGTGGTCGTCGTCCAGTTGGAGGAGTCAGCCACCACAATTACGTCCGCTTGGAGAACATCGCGATTTTCCTCGAGGAACTTGCGGAATGTTGGCGAGCCGGCTTCCTCCTCACCTTCGATAAAAACCGAAATGCCAACTTCAAAATCAGGCCCAACCATGTCCCGCAGTACTTCAATTGCGGTCAGATGGGCCACGATTCCAGCCTTATCGTCCGCTGCACCGCGACCAAAGATGCGATCTCCAACCACGGTCGGCTGGAATGGCGGAGTTTCCCATCGCTCTGAGTCCCCCGGCGGCTGGACATCGTGGTGTGCGTATAGCAAAACTTGTGGACGCCCGTTTTTTGCGGCCCGATGAGCGACGACCGCGAGCGCACCTTCCTCGCCATTGACTATGGCTCGTCGAATTTCTACAGTCTCGAAAATGCCAGTCGCCTTGAATTCTCCGGCTACGCGCTCAGCGCTCTGTTGAAGAGTTTCTGCCGGAAAAGCTGGCCAAGCGATACCCGGAATACGCACCAGCTCGCTTAGCAAGGACAAGGTCTTAGGAAATCTTGCCGCTACTTTCTCTTTAGTCAAAGTCACCGAAAGATTGTCTGGACGCAGTGAATCAGCAGAGAAGTTCATACGGGTAATCTTAACCTCAAACAGGTAAGGGATTTTCGATGGCTGAAAAAGCAAAAAGCACCAAGGCTGCTTCTACTGGCAAGGGTCAAGCAACCCCAACGCGCAAAGAGCGCGAGGCTGCCAACCGTCGCCCACTAGTTGGCGAAAAAACTAAGGAAGCTAAAAAACTATCTCGCGAACAACTTGCGGCCGAACGCAAGATTGCTCGTGAAGGCATGCTCCGCGGTGAAGAGAAATACCTTCCAATTCGCGATCGCGGCCCACAAAAGAAAATGGTGCGTGACATCGTGGATGCGCGTTTCAGTCTTGGCGAAATGATTCTGCCCGCAATGTTCATTTTCCTAATCGCTACCACAATCGACGTGTACTACGTGCAGTTGGCCAGCCTAATTGTCATGTGGATACTGTTTGCCGCTGTAGTTGCAGACGCACTACTCATCGGTCGTCGAGTCGAGCGAGAACTATCTTCTAAGTTCGGTTTCGGAAAATTGGAACGTGGACTTCGCTGGTATGCAGCAATGCGTTCATTGCAGATGCGCCCAATGCGCATGCCGAAGCCCCAGGTTAAGCGAGGAAAGAAGTAGCTAAAGCTGCTTCTTGATGCGTCTGGCCCAGAGCGGCCCCTCGTAAATAAAGGCACTGTACCCCTGC
>JACCDQ012128575.1_pt1 | contig 13139 bp, 12 predicted proteins | sample 7446031 | NCBI WGS metagenome assembly JACCDQ01 (sample SAMN15323442, study PRJNA562643) | freshwater metagenome | isolation source: river surface water | place: USA:Blue River Watershed | collected 2017-08-17 | reverse complement strand
TCCACCAGATGTCGCCGCCCCGGGGCAGGGTGCCGCCGGCGGTGGGATTGACGCGCCGCATCTGCGCGTTGGTCCAGCGCTGCACGTCCTCGCTCAGCAGCGAGCCGGTCGAGCCCAGGGCGCGTACGCGGGTCAGCGGGCCGCATTACTGCAGGTCGATCCCGGCTTTCATGCAGCTGGCGAAAAAGGCCGCGCCAGCGCCAAAGAAGGTGGTGCCGTTCTGTGCGGCAAAACGCCACAGCGTGGTCCAGTCGGGCGCCTGCTTGTGGCCGGCCGCATTCACCGTGGCGCCGCCGGGGCTGCCGTCGAAAATGCAGACGGTGGTGCCCGTGAGCAGGCCGCTCATCTGGCAGTTCCACATGACCCAGCCGGTGGAGCTGTACCAGTGGAAACGCTCACCCCAGCTGTTAAGCGCGTAGCTGCAGCCGATGTCGGTGTTGAGCGTGAACGCCAGGGCCACGATCAGGATGCCACCATGCCCGTGCACGATGGGCTTGGGCAAGCCGGTGGTGCCGCTGGAGTAGACCACCCACAGCGGATGGTCGAAGGGCACGCTCAGGGGCTCGAAGGCCGCGGTCTGCGCATCATTGCGCGCCACCGTCTGCGCCCAGGGCGTCACGCCCACACCGGCGCGCACCGCGAAGGGCGGCAGGTCCAGCACGGGCAGCACGATGAGCTGCTCCAGCGTGGGCAAGGCAGCGCAGATGCCGGCCACCACCTCGCGCCGGTCGGCGTCGCGCCCGCCGTAATGCACGCCGTCGCTGGCGATCAGCACCTTGGGTTCGATCTGCTTGAAACGGTCCAGTACCGCGGCCGTGCCCATGTCGGGTGCGCACAGGCTCCAGACCGCACCGAGGCTGGCCGTGGCCAGGAAGGCCACCATGGCCTCGGGCACATTGGGCAGGTAAGCCACCACGCGGTCACCCTGGCGCACACCCTGAGCCTGCAGGTGCAGGGCCAACGAAGCCACCTGGCGTTGCAGCTCGGGCCAGCTCAGTTCACGCGCCGGCTCGCCTGCGGCCAGGCTGCGTTCGTTGTGGCTGACGATGGCCGGGAAACCCGCAGCGTGGGCCATCTGCGCATGGCGCAGCACCTGCTGCACGTAGTTCACCCGCGCGCCCGGGAACCAGCGCGCGCCGGGCATGCGGTTCTCGGCCAGAGCCGCGGTGTGCGGTGTGGGCGAGTAGACGCCATAACAATCCCAGATGCTTTGCCAGAAGGCGTCGAGCTCGGTGACCGACCAGCGCCACAGCGCGTCATAACTCTCGAACTGCAGGCCACGCTGCTCACGCAGCCAGTTCTGGTACAGGCGGATCTGGGGCACGTAGGGCGCGGACATGGTCATCGGCAAGGGGAAAGTTTTGTGCGGACACTCTAGCACCGGCACCGGCCGGATCTGGGGGGCCAGCGGTCGGACTTGACATTTCGCACGCACGTGCTAAATTTGCACCATGACCCCGGACACCAAGACCGCCAAAAGTGAACTGACGCGCGCCGCCATCGTCGGCGCCGGCATGGACCTGGCCGCGGCCGAGGGCCTGGAGGCGCTGACCCTGCAGGCCGTGGCCGACCGGGTGGGCCTGTCCAAGAGCGGGGTGTTCTCGCGCATCGGCTCGCGCGAGGCGCTGCAGAAGGCTGTGGTCGAGGAGTTCGGACGGCGCTTCCTGGGTGACGTCTTCGTGCCCGCCATGCAACAGCCCAAGGGGCTGCCGCGGTTGGACGAGATTGTGCAGCGCTGGATCAGCCGCCTGGCCCTGCCCGGGCCGCACACCAGCTGCATCTACATCCCCGGCGCCTTCGAGCTGGACGACCGCGAAGGCGAGCTGCGTGAGCTGCTGCTGCAGGAGATCACGCGCTGGCGCGCCGCGTTGCGCCGTACCGTGCTGCAGGCGGTGGAGGCCGGCCATCTGCGCGCCGACACCGTGCCCGAGCAATTGGTCGGCGAGATCTACGGCCTGGCCATCGGCCTGCTGCACGACATCCGTTTCCTGCGCGACCCCGCCGCGCTGGCCCGCACCACGGCCAGCTGGTTGCGCCTGCGCCAGAGCTACCTGGCCTGAGGTACCCCCATGGTTTGCATCCCGCCCCGTGTTCGTCTTAATTTCGCACAGTTGTGCGAAGAAAGGAGTCTCTCATGTGGATGATCTTCATCGGCCTGGCGCTCGCCCTGGCCCTGCGCGGCCTGGTCGCCGCCTTCGCGTCGCTGCGCCACATCCCGCGCAGCAACCAGGACTGGATCTTTTTCTGAGGCCCCGCGTCATGTCGCCCCCCAGCTCCACCGTCCTACCCAGCGCGGGCGCCAGCCACTACGGCAGCGGCGTCCTCCTGCGCCTGGCCCGTCTGGGCCTGGGCCTGTCGCAGCAGCTCTGGCCGGGCCTGGCCGTGCGCCTGGCCCAGCGTCTTTTCGGCACGCCGCTGCCACCGCGCTGGCTGCGCCGCCCCCGCGCCTGGCCCGCGCACTGGCAGATCGAACGCTGGCCGTTCGAACGCGCCGGCCTCACGCTTTACCGCGACCGCCGCGCCAGCGAGGCGACACCGGCCGTGCTGCTGGTGCATGGCTGGGGCGGCCACGCCGGCCAGCTGCTGCCGCTGGCCGAGGCGCTGCAGCAGGCGGGCCTGCAGGTGCTGCTGCTGGAGATGCCGGCCCACGGACGCAGCGCCGGGCGCACCAGCAACCTGCCGCAGTTCGCGCGGGCCATCGACTACGTGGTGGCACGGCTGCAGGCCAGCGGGCTGCCCCTGGAGGCGCTGGTCGCCCATTCCCTGGGCGCCAATGCGGCCGCACATGCCCTGAGCCGTGGCCTGCCGGTACCACGTCTGGTGCTGCTGGCGCCGCCGGCCTCGCCCCTGGCCTACACGCAGCTGTTTGCGCGGATGTTCGGGCTGAGCGAACGCACGCGCGGCGCCATGCAGCGGCGCATCGAAGCACGCGAAGGCATCCTGATGCCGCAGTTCGAGCCGCCGGCCGTGGGGCCGCGCATCGCGGCGGCCACGCTGGTACTGCACGACCGCGGTGACCGCATCAACCGCCTGGCCGACGGCCAGGCCTACGCCGAGGCGATCGCCGGTGCACGGCTGCACATCACCGAAGGCCTGGGGCACATGAAGCTGCTCAAGGACCCGGCGGTGCTGGCCGAGGTGGCGGCTTTCGTGCGGCTCAGGCCGCGCTGAGGTTCTCGACGAGGTAACGCGCAAAGTCCTCGGCGCTCATGGGCTTGCCGAAGTGGTAACCCTGCAGCAGGGTGACGCCCTGGCTGGTGAGCACATCGGCAATGTCCTCGCTCTCCACCCCTTCGGCCACCGTCTGCAGGCCAAAGGCCGAGGCGATCTTCACCACCGCCTGGATCAGCTGGCTGCCTTGCTCGGTCTGGGCGCGGCGCACGAAGGAGATGTCGATCTTGATCTTGGAGGCCGGCATGTCGTGCAGCTGCGAGAGCGAGGAGAAGCCGGTGCCGAAATCGTCGATGGCGATGCCGAAGCCGGCTTCGGTCAGCTCGGCCAGGCGCTTTTCGGTGTGCTCGGCATCCTCCATGGCCACGCTCTCGGTGATCTCCAGGTCCACCACCGAGACGGGGATGGCCAGCCGGTCCAGGTCCTCCAGCAGGTCGGCCGTGAAGGTGGGCGTGAAGAGCTGGCGGCGCGAGACGTTGACCGAGATGCGCATGTCCAGCCCCTGCTGGCGCCAGCGGTGCAGGTTGGCGATGGCCTGGCCCCAGACCTGCTGGCCCATCTCGCGGATCAGGCCCAGGTTCTCGGCCATGGGCACGAAGGTGGCGGGTGACACCCAGCCATAGGTTTCGTCCTGCCAGCGCGCCAGCGCCTCACAGCTCACCACGCGCCGGGTGCGCGCGTCCACGATGGGCTGGAACCAGGTCTGGATACGGTTCTCGCGGATGGCCGTGGCCAGCCGGTTCTGGATATACAGGGCCTTGCGGTCTTCTTCACGCTGGGCGATCTCGGCAAAGAAACGCACCGTGTTGCGACCCTGCTGCTTGGCGGCGAACATGGCACGGTCGGCCTGCGACAGCAGGGTCTCGACCGTCTTGGCGTCGTCCGGGTACAGGGCCACCCCCATGCTGAAGGTGGCGTTGAAGTCGGCTTCCCCCACGCGGATGGGCTCCTGGCAGACCGCGGCCAGCTTGCCAATGGCCTCCTGCGCGTCGGCCTGGCTGCCGAGCTCGCCGAGCAGCACCACGAACTCGTCGCCGCCCCAGCGCGCCAGGGTGTCGCCCGAGCGCAGGCAATGGCGCATGGCGCCCGACAACGCCACCAGCAGCTCGTCACCGGTCTTGTGGCCGAACTGGTCGTTGACGTGCTTGAAGTGGTCCAGATCGAGGAAGCCCAGCGCCACCCGCTGCCCGCTGCGCTCGGCACTGCGCAGCGCCATCTTGCAGCGGTCTTCCAGCAGCACCCGGTTGGGCAGGCCGGTCAGCGCGTCGTGCAGGGCCATGTGGGTGACATGCTTTTCCAGCTGGTAACTCTGCGTGATGTCGCGCAGCACGCCGCGCACGCTGCCGCCGCGCCGGTTGCCGGTGATGAAGCGGTATTCGATCCACAGCTCCTTGGTGTCGGGGCGGCGCAGGCGCAGGCGCCCGCTCAGGCTGCTCTTCTCACCCGCGCCCAGCTGCTGGAACTGGAGCTGCAGGTTCTCCACGTCGTCGCGATGGATGTGCTCGAAGATGCGCGCCCCGGGCTGCACCTCGATGCCGGCCAGGCGGGCCCAGCCGGGGCTGGCGCGCACGTAGCGGCCATCGGCCGCGAGCTCGACCACGCCCTCCTCCAGCATGTCCAGGGTCTGCAGATGGGCGAAGCGTTCCTCGTCGTGCAGCAACACGCCATGCATCAGGGTGCGGCTGGCCTCGGCCACATCGGCGATTTCGTCGGGATCGGCCCGGGCCTGCACCAGGGCACGTTCCACCGCGCTGTCCAGCGTGTGGTCGCGCGCAAACAGGGCATTGGCACGCGAGAGCTGGGCGATGCGCAGCGCCAGGCCGCTGGCCCAGCGTCCCAGCACCAGCCACAAGACCGCCGCCAGCACACCCATCAGCGCAAAGCTGCCCAGCAGCACGATGGCCGGCGACAGCACCTGCCGCACGTTCTGGCGCATCACCAGCACCGGCGCACCAGGCTCATCGGGCAGCATGGGCAGGATGCGCTGCTCCTGGGGCGTGGGCCCGTCCAGGATCGGCCCGGTGTAGCTGGCCGACAGGGCCACGTCCAGCCCCTGCGTGCCACTGGAGCTGGCCAGCACCTGGCCATCGTGGACCAGGTACAGGCTGATGCCGGCCGCACTGAGCTGGCGCAGCACGCTGTTGTCCAGCGGCTGCAGCAGCACCAGCTGGCCGCCGCCCTGCTGGCCCAGCCACAGCGGCACCCGCAGCACCTGGAAGGCGGTGCGGTGCTCGGCGCTGTAGAACCAGCGCGGCTGGGGGCGACCGATGGAGAAATGCCGGCTCAGTACCCGCCCCTCGGGGCCGTACTGGAAGACGGCGCGCCCTTCGGCGTTGAGCACCACGCCCGAGGGGAAGCGGTCGAGCTTGCCTTCCAGGGCGGCGAAATAGGCGCGCAGGCGCAGCCAGTTGCCGGCCTGGTCGTTCTGCGAAGCGAACACGCGCATGAAATCGATCTGCGACTTCACCTCGTCGGCGTTGCGCAGCCAGCTGTCCTGCAGGGACTCCAAGGCGCGCTGCAGATGCTGCGTGGCCTCGTCGGCGGCATAACGCCGGGCCTGCTGCGCCAGCATCTGGTAGGCCAGCAGGCTCAGCAGGCTGCCGCTGATCGTGACGATCAGGAACACCAGGCTGAACCGCACGATCAGCTGGCGCCTGAGGCTGTGCCGCGCGCCCGGGGGTGGGGCCGGGGCAGCCGTGGGCAGCGCGGTGGGCGGCAGGGGCATGGCCAGGCGCAACGCTTCAGGCCGTGCGACCGGCCCAGCGGCTGTCGACCAGGTCGCGCACGCTCAGGCCCTGGGCCAGGAAGGCCGGTTCGGTGGCCCGCAGGAAGCGGTCCACCGTGGCCAGCTGCTCGTCGGAGAACTGGCCGTCGGCCGTGTAGATGTTCTTGCGCAGGCGCAGCACGTCGAGCAGCGCCTGGCGCTCGCGGGGATCGGCCAGTGCCAGGGCATCGACGATGTCGTCGGCACTGCGGCTGGCCATCCAGACCAGGGTGCGCTTGAGACTGCGGACCATCTTGTCCACCAGCTCGGGCCGCTCCTCGATCACGTCCTGGCGCGTGGCCAGCATGCCGTTGAGGAACAGGCCGCCGAGCAGGCGGCGCGTGACTTCGAGGTCATGGTAGTCGGCCAGGGTGTAGGCGATGTTGCCGCGGATCAGGCGGGTCACAAAGGGCTCGTCGCCGATGATGGCGTCCACCGTGCCCGAAGCCAATGCGGCATGCTGGCTCTCGTAGGACTGCCCGGCCGAGACGTAGTTGACCTGCGCAGGCGTGATGCCGGCCTGGCTCAGCAGGTATTCGGAGAACAGCTGCGAGGTGGAGCGTCCGCCGGGCACGTGGCCCTTGACGCCAACGACCCGGCCCTTGAGGTCACTCATCTGGCGGATCTGGCCGCGCAGCTCGCGCCGCACCAGCACGGTGTAAGCCGGCACCCGGGTCAGGGGCACGATGCAGGCCACCGGCTTGCCCGCGAGTTTCTGCAGGGCCAGGGCCGAGAGACCGCCGGCGGAAAAATCGCTGTTGCGCTCCAGCATGGCGCGGAAGGCCTGCGGCCCGCCGCCGACGTAGCGGATGTCGAGCTCCAGTCCCTCGGCCTGGTCGGCGCCGATGCGGCTGGCCAGGGTGATGGGCAGGAACAGCAGATTGCCCGGCCCGGGCGCGTGCACGATGGCCCGCGGGGGCGTGGCGGCACGCGCCGCCGAAGCAGCCCAGGCCGGGGCCAGGGCCCACGGGACCAGACGGGTCAAGACATCCCTGCGCGCCATCATCCAAGCACCTCGCATCGGTCAATCTGCTGATCGAATCAGATTACCCGAATTCACGCCGTCCTGCCCGGGGCGCTCGCGCCAAAAGGGCGAGGCGTGTGGAAAAGGTCGCCGCGCGGGCCTACTGGGTGCCGAAGATGCGGTCACCCGCATCGCCCAGGCCGGGCAGGATATAGCCGTGGTCACTGAGCTCGCGGTCGATGGCCGCGGTGTAGACCGGTACGTCCGGGTGCTCCCGGTAGAAGGTGTTGATGCCCTCGGGGCAGGTCAGCAGGCACAGGAATTTGATCGATTTGGGCTTGCACTGCTTCAGGCGCGCCACGGCTGCGGCGGCCGAGTTGCCCGTGGCCAGCATGGGGTCGACCACGACCACGTCGCGCTCCTCCATGTGCTTGGGCATCTTGAAGTAGTACTCCACGGCCTGCAGGGTCTGGGGGTCGCGGTACAGGCCCACATGGCCCACCCGCGCGCCCGGCACCACCGAAAGCACGCCGTCCAGGATGCCGTTGCCCGCGCGCAGGATGCTGGCAAAGACCAGCTTCTTGCCGTCGATGACCCGACCCGTCATGGTCTCCAGCGGGGTCTCGATCTGCACGTCCTGCAGCGGCATGTCGCGGCAGACCTCGTAGATCATCAGGCTGGCCAGTTCATTGAGCAGACGGCGGAAGCTGCTGGTGCTGGCTTCCTTCTTGCGCATCAACGTGAGCTTGTGCTGCACCAGCGGGTGGTCGATCAGGCGCACGTTGGCGCGGGCGGCGGGGTCGAGTTGAATCATCGCGCGTCATCCTTGGGGCACCAAACACTGGGCGTTATTGTGCCTCCTGGGAAGGCCGTTACCTTCATCACAGCGGCATGGGGCCTGCACGCCTGCCGGCATGGCGGGTGGAGGGAGCGGCGATCTCAGCCCGCGTCGCGGCGCACGCTGTCGAACGCCGGAAAGGAGAGGACGCCTTGTGCGCGCAGCGCTTCGAGCTCGCTGTCCGACAGCGAAAGCAGCGACTGCAGCACACTGCGGGTGCCCTCGCCGAGCATGGGCGGCGCGTGGCGTACCGGCAGTCGCTGGCCATCAAGCCGGTAGGGCGGCGCAAACACCGGCAAGGCCCCGGCCCCCGGATGCATCACCTCCTGCAGGAGACCGCTGCGGCGGGTGCGTGGGCTGGTCAGCGCCTCGTGCAATCCGGCCAGCTGGCCGCAGGGGACATCGGCGGCGGCCATACGCTCCAGCAGCGTCGCGCGTGGCAGGGCGCGGACAGCAGCCTGCAGCAGGGGCGCCAGAGTTTCGCGGTGTCGCACGCGTTCGGCGAGGCTGGCAAAGCGCGCGTCCTGGAGGATATCGGCACGCTGGATCACGTCGCAGCAGAACCTCTCGAACTGGGCGCTGGTGCCCACGGCGATGATCAGGGGCCCGTCCGAAGCCTCGTAGACACCATACGGCACGATGGAAGGATGGGTGTTGCCCCAGCGCTCGGGATCGGCGCCCTGCTGCAACGCGTCCAGCGCGTAATAGCTGCTGATCGAGAGGCCGCAGTCGTAGAGCGCCACATCGATCCGCTGGCCGATCTTGCGGCGTTCCCGGCGCAACAGCGCAGCCAGGATGGCCTGCGCCGCGTACATGCCGGTCATCAGGTCGACCAGGGCCACGCCGAACTTCAGCGGCGGCGCACCCGCCTCTCCGTTGAGCGCCATGAGACCGGCCTCGGCCTGGATCACCAGGTCGTAGCCGGGTCGTCCGGCCTCGGGGCCGGCGCTGTCATAACCCGCAACGGCGCAGTAGATCAGGTCGGGGCGCAAGGAACGCAGCGCCTGGTCGGTGACGCCGAGCTTCTCGACATCGCTGCGCTTGAAGTTGTGCAGCACGACATCGCAGGAGGGCACCAGGTCCCGCAGGATCTTCCGTCCCGCGGCAGACTGCAGGTCCAGCGTAACCGAACGTTTGTTGCGGTTCATGCTGTTGAAGTAGGTGCTCTCCGCGGCGCCGATGCGCGCACCCCAGTTGCGCGTATCGTCCCCGCGGCCCGGGTGTTCCATCTTCAGCACCTCGGCGCCAAAGTCCCCCAGCACCATGCCACACATGGGGCCCGCGAAGACACGCGACAGGTCCAGCACGCGCACACCCGACAAGGGCAGGTCTGCTGCGGTCCCCTCGGCAGGGCTGGCTGGGGCCGCTTCCGCGTGCCTGTCGCTCACTTGGCCGCTTCCGGTGCCAGGCGCCGCGCGATGAAGCGGCTGACAGCCTCGATCACCTGCGCGGACTCCGGCTCGTGCAGCAGATCATGCAGGGCCGGCCCGAAGGTCAGCAGTTGTTTGTCGCGGCTCGCGATGCGCGCATGCGCCTGCACGGTGCCTGCGGGGTCGGTCACGCGGTCCTGCTGGCCATGCAGCAGCAGCGCGGGCACCGTGATTTGCGCCATGCGGTCCTGCAGATCCTGCACACCGCCGAGCAGGGTGGCCACGGTGCGCGCGGGCAACTTGTCGCGGCTCAGCACGGTGTCCTTCGCCATCGCCTCGCGCTGGGCCGGGTCGCGAACCAGCTGGGCCTCGTCCACGGCTTCCAGCCCCAGTCCGGGCGCCAGCGCCGACAGGGCCATGACCACACGGACCTTGCCCGCGTCGACGCCGACCGGCAACGTCAGCGCCGCGCTGCTGAACACCGCACCCGCCCAGGCCTCGGGGTTGCGGGCGACATGCTGCGCCGCCACCATGCCACCGAGGCTGTGACCATAAAGAATCTGCGGCACCCCGGGGAAGCGCGCACGGGCCTGCGCGCGGGCCACGTCCACGTCGGTCAGGAGCTGCTCGATGCTGTCGAGGCGTTGCGCCGCACCGCCCGAGCCGCCGTGTCCACGATGATCCTGCGCCAGCACCGCCACGCCCGACGCCGCCAGCCCGCGGGCCAGCACGTCGTAGCGCCGCGCGTGGTCGTGCAGGCCATGCACCACGATCACGACAGCCCGCGCGGGTGTGGCCGGTGGCCAGGCGTAGCCCTGCAGGCAGTTGCCGTCGGGCGCCTGGGCGCGGTAGGCGATGTAGGGGCCCTGGGGCAGCGGGCCATCGCAGCCGCCTGTGACGGGCGCCTTCGCGCGCCAGACGGCCACCGTGGCGGCGATTGCAGCCAGCACCAGGACCAGCAGGGTGGTGAGCAGGATTTTCTGTTTCATGAGGTCGCTCCGAGGGTGGATAGGCGACGCTGCAGCCCGTGTTGCTGCAAGCGCCAGATGAGGAGGTCGATGCGGTCCTGTCCAAAGAAGGGCTCGCCCTGAAAGACCATGGTGGGGACGCCCCAGTGCCCGGAGCGCGCATGGGCGTCCTGGTTCTGTTCGATCAAAGCCTCCAGGGCCGGCACATCGTCGCGGGCCATCTGTTCCAGCGCCCCCGGGTTGAGCCCGGCGCGCGTCAAGGCATCGGCCAGATGTGTGCCCTCGTCCCAGCGCTCCACGTGACCGCTCCACAACAGACGGCCGACCTCGCGAACCATGGGCCAGGCGCGACCCTCGCGCTGCGCAGCGGCGGCCAGACGCATCAGGCGGCGGATGCGTGGTTGCTCGGCGGCAACCTCCAGCGTCTGCAGGTTCTGTTCGATCGGGTCGGGCCGCGGAAAGCGGTACGGGATCCCCTCGCGCTGCGCCACGCGCTGGGTGTCCAGTGCGAGGTAGGTGACAAAACGCGGATCGGTGCGCTTGAAAAAGGAGGGATCGCGCACCGCCAGCGGGTAGACCGGGCGCGCGGCGATGTCGACGTCAAAATCCCGGGCCAGGGCTTCGAGTCGCCCCAGAGCGAGGTAGCTGTAGGGGCTGCGGAACGACCAGAACAGGTCCACGCGGAGCGTCATGGATTGACCTCCTTCAGTCCAGTGTGAGGTTCAGCGCCTGTGCCAGCGCGATCCACATGGGCCGGCTCTCCAGGTCCATGCGCGCGAACTCCGCGGCCGTCCAGGGTTGCGGTGCGAAGCCGGCGCTCTGGTGCAGCTGCTGCACCCGTGGCGAGGCGGACGCTACGCCGATGGCTTGCGACAGGCGCTGGACCACGGCCGGCGGCGTCTGGGCGGGAGCCAGCACGCCGATCCAGCCCTGAATCTGGAACACCGGCGCCGACAGTCCCTGCTCCTCGAAGGTCGGCACGTCGGGCAACACCCGTGAGCGCTGGCGGGTGGTGACGGCGATGGCACGCACGCGCCCGCTGCGGAGATGCGGCATCACGCCCAGCGGGCTTCCGATGCCGGCCATGATGTGCCCGGCCGCCACATCCACCCACATCGGGGCCTCGCCCTTGTAGGGCACCTGGTCGACGTTCAGGCCGAGCCGGGCCGAGAGCTGCTGCGCCATCATGTGCGGGTGTGAGCCCGGTGCGTAGTTGCCGATCGTCACGACCTGCCGGCGGCCGTGTGCCAGCACGTCGTTCACCGTGCGCAGCGGCGAGTCGGCGGGCACCGCCATCACGCTCGGGCCCGGATCGAAGCCGGCCACGTGCACGAAGTCGCGGTCCGGGTCATAGGGCATCTTGCGGTACAGCACACGGTTCTGGTTGACGGTGCCGGAGAGCGTCCACCAGAAGGTATGCCCATCGCCGCCGCTGCGCACCAGCTCCGCCCCGGCCAGCATGCCGGCAGCCCCCGGACGGTTGTCCACCACCACAGGCTGACCCAGTTGGGTGGCCAGTGCCTCGCCATAGGCGCGGGCCATGGCGTCGGCCAGACCGCCCGCGGGATAGCCGACCAGCATGCGCACGGGCCGGCTGGGCCAGGCCGCTGGCTGCGCCTGCGCGAGGCCACAGCCGCTGGCCAGCCAGGCCAGGGTGAGCCAGCGGGATCGATCGGGGACGGGGACCAGCGTGTCGGGGGCCATGGGTGTCTCCTGCTCGGGGTTTGTCAAACCGGGTGATGTCGACCCATTCTTGGTGTTTCCACTTTCAAGATAAATACCAGGCAAAATAAAATACTGGTATCCAAATCGATACATATAGGGGCTGGCTCATGGGCATGTCGCTCGATCAACTCCGGGTGCTGGTCAAGGTGGTGGAGGCCGGCAGCCTGACGCGCGCCGCCGATGTGCTGGGCATGCAACGCAGCAATGTGAGCCGCGCCCTCGCCCAGTTGGAGGCCGAGCTGGGCGTGACGCTGCTGGAACGCAGCACACGCTCGCAGTCGGTGACCGAGATTGGCCGCGTGGTGTACGAGCGCGCGCTGGGCATCCTGGATGCGTTGGACGACACACTGCTCCTGACCCACCGCCAGGGTGACGAGCCCCGCGGCCTGTTACGCGTGACCTGCGGCGTCGAGTTCGGCATGTCCGCTGTGGGCGCCTGGGTCGAGGCGTTTCTGGAGCGCTACCCGCAGGTACAGATCGAGACGGAGTACGCGTCGCGTGAGATCGACCTGGTGCACGAGGGTTTCGATCTGGCCATTCGGGCAGGCGAACTGCCGGCCTCGCGCCTGAGCGCGCGCAAGCTCGGTGTCTTCCACTATGGCCTGTATGCCAGCCCGGCTTACCTGGCACGCCGGCCCGCACCGCAACAGCCTGCCGATCTGACGCAGCACGACCTGGTGGTTTTCACCGGTGACGGCGGCCTGTCCACCTGGACCCTGCATGGCGGCGGGCAGCGCGAGGTCATCCGCCCGCTGGAGGCGGCTCGCCTGCGGGTCAACGCCGGCAGCGCCGTACGCAACGCGCTGCTGCGGCAGCTCGGCATCGGCCTGCTGCCCACCCTGGTCGCACAGGAACTCGAAGACCAAGGCCAACTGGAGCGCGTGCTGCCGCAATGGGCGCCCGCGCCGCTGCCCATCCATGCGGTATACCCCCGCAACCGCTATCTCGCGCCCAAGGTGCGCGCCTTCGTGGACCTGGCCGTAGCGCAGTTTCCGGCCTGAGTCCCGCGCGCAACAGCGCGCCTTCCCAGAACGGGCGGGATGCTTTAGGATCGCGCGTCGCTTTTTACTCAAGGGTCTTCATGAGCCTGTTTCACTGGACCGAAAAGAACCCTCAGGTGCTGCAGCAAGGTGGCGTGATCGCCCCCGACGAGCGCCTGCCCTGGCCGCAGACGGCCGTGATGGGCGTGCAGCACGTGATCGCCATGTTCGGCGCCACCGTGCTGGCGCCCATCCTGATGGGCTTCGATCCCAACATCGCCATCCTGATGAGTGGCATCGGCACCCTGATCTTCTTTTTCATCACCGGGGGCAAGGTGCCCAGCTACCTGGGTTCGAGT
>JACCDQ011461869.1_pt1 | contig 13139 bp, 9 predicted proteins | sample 7446031 | NCBI WGS metagenome assembly JACCDQ01 (sample SAMN15323442, study PRJNA562643) | freshwater metagenome | isolation source: river surface water | place: USA:Blue River Watershed | collected 2017-08-17 | reverse complement strand
GTGGGCGGGGGACCGATCTACTACAACGCGGCCCTGAAGCACCCTGAATGGCCAGGCGGAGCGTCCGGGGTCACGATCGGCGTGGGCTACGACCTGGGCTACAACACCAAGGAGCAGATTGCCGCCGACTGGCACATGCTGTCAGCTGACGTCATCGAGCGTCTGCAGTCATGCGCCGGCATCAAGGGCGAGGCGGCCCGCCGGAAGCTGGCGTCCGTCCGATCCCTCGTCATCCCCTGGGACTTTGCCAACGCCGTTTATCAGAAGTCGACGATCCCGCGGTTCGCCAAGATCACGCTCAAGTCCTACCCGGGCGTCGAGACGCTACACCCGCACATCCAGTCCGCAAATCTGTCCTGGGTCTTCAACCGAGGCGGCGGTATCTCGGCTACTTCGGACAGGGACAAGGAGAAGCGGTTGATCCGGGCGGCCACGCCCAAGCAGCCGGAGAAGTTGGCCGGCTACTACAGGGCCAGCAAGCGCCTGTGGGTTGGGAAGGGACTTGACGGGCTGATCCGGCGGAGGGAGGATGAAGCTCGCCTCGTAGAGGCTGCATTCAAATAAAGCCATGAACCGTCGAAATTTCTTTTCCCGCCTGTTTGGCGCCATGCTCCTACCAGCTGCTCCGAAGTCTGTGGATGAAAGCGAAACGATCGACATAAACCACCCGCTGGCTGGATACATCGAAGTCATCGATAGCCACGGCAATCGCGTAGATTTAGTGCGTAGCGTCAACGTCAAGGAAGGATGGATTGATCGCTGCAAAACTTCGGTTTCATCCCTACCTCCCAGATCCATATTTGGATACTCACGCAACCCCTACTGCTTGGTCTTCGACTCCAAGGGTAATGTTGTGACTGAGCGTGTTCGAGGAGCCTTCAGCTTACGCCTGAAATCCGATGCCCCTGCCAGTCTCCATCGTCTTGCCTGACGAGTCTCCGCGCGCCATGCGGGTCATTCGACCTCCGACGTGCAGGAGGGGGTTCGAATATACCGGGCTTTCCCACAAGGCAGGGAACGATCGCCTGCGGTTCGTTACGCTGCGCCCAATCCGCATTTTATGCCTTGATGCTCTACCTGGAAAGGACGTCCTTTCATTCAGGGACGGGGAGGGTCATGAGGTCCTGCGCGTGGACAGCATGGGTTTTACCCTGGCATCGCACTTTAAGTGGAATGGCTGCTCCCCCAAGCGCTGGGTGCCGGTTTTCGGCTGGATCGGAACCCCCGACTTTCACCCGGCCACGATCGCAGCCTCGGCGCTCCATGACTGCCTGTATCAGTTCAATCGGGTGGCCGGCTTCCCATGGACCAGGGAACAATGCGACGACGTTTTTAGACAGATAATCGCGTCCTATGGCGAGGATAAGCTGGCCAGCGTGTATCATTTTGCTGTTCGGCACCTGGGTGCCTGGGATACCAAGAAAAAGCCTGAGCTGAGCATGATCGCGCTATAAGCAAATTTGTAAGCTCCAGGCTTGCTTCTGAAAATGGAGGAGTTTAGGTTGCAGAAAAGATGAGCCCGCGCCATTCCTCCACCGACGTCCGCCCCTCTGTGCTCCGTGAAATCGGCAGTGTTGTTTTGTGGGTGGTAACTATCATGACGACCTTCGCCACTGTCATCTTCTTCATTGCTCCGCTTCGGACATTGCCGGAGGATGTGACCGCGCTCCGCGAAGGCATGACAGAGCTGGCGCAGACGCAGGCCGTGCAAGCAGAGTCGCTCAAGAAGCTGGCAGAGATCGCATCCGATACCAAAGTGCTGAGGAGCGATGTCGATCATCACGCGGTCAAGATCGAAAATCTCGAGGGTCGCGTAGACAAGATCGAACACATTAAGTCGAAGTGAGGCCATGGCCGAACCCTATCCCCACTTTCTACCTGAGCTTTATCAAGAGATCCACGGATGTCTGAAAGAAGCGCCAGCGACGCCCTCAGGGTTGCGTCGCTTTTTTTTGCTGATGCTGCGCGGTCACTGGTCTGACGCTGGTAACCACGGACCGGATCTGCAGGAGAACCTCCGGTGCCTCTTCTGGACGCCTGAGAAGAACTCCCCGGTGAACATTGCGCTGCAAGGAGCATCGAATGAGCAGACGGATCCTTATTCAATTTTCCTGAGCCTCGGAAACTTCCAGTTCAAGCACATGTCGATGCGGGACGAGGCAGAGATCGAGGAGGATAATGCGACGACGATCACTGTCATGCCGGCTACGGCACAGCTGCTTATCAAGCACGAAGCTCCCAGCGCAGACCAGGCTTTTGACATGGCGTGGTCCACCCTGTGCTTCCTTGTTGGCTTCCGGCCGGCCATCCTTTCTGCCCTGGGCGGGGAGAGCGCTGGCTTCTTCCCCCAAGTTGTTGGCGAGCCCCGTCGGGAAGAAAACGCGCCCAAGACCCGTTTTCGCGTTGACGTTGGAGCCGCTTTAACGCTTAATGTCGCCGTCACTACCAACCTGGAGTCGCACAAACTCAAGCGCGTCGCGCTCACACTTCTACCACAATGATCCGCAACTATATCCGCCCACAAACTGAGATCTTTCAGGTGCTCGAAGACACCTCGAATCCTCTACTCGATCGCATGCATGCCGTTGTCGTGGGCCCCGCCTACCGGCACGCCGATGTCGAAGCAGGCAATTTGAACTACGTCCAGTATCAGGACAGTGACGTGCTGCCCTACACGCTGGTCGAAAACGACGTGGTGGTCTCCAAGGGCAGCGAGGTGGTGGACCAGGACAATGTGGCCCTCCATGCCCGTAACCTGCGCATCGAGCTGTTCGCGAACAAGACCGGATTCATTCTGGACCCAGAGAACCCGACTGGCAATGTCCTAGTCTACAACTCGGCCGACGGCTTCCTCAACACCGAAGACCCGGATCCGGCGCTGGACTTTGACGCCGGCCGCGCCCCTACTGTCGGGGACGTCTACAAGATCACCGACGGCGCCACCACGATCGAGCGCCGAGTCGTTGGCCTCCTGGGTAAGGACACTGACCCTGCAGCCGCTTTCTCCAGCTATCTTGGCGCGCTTGCCTGGCCCTACAGCTCGGCTCCTGCAAACACTGCGACCATCGTTTCCGCCAACTTCACGAACGGCGGCGTTCTGGCCGGCGACGGGGGCGCTCTCAGCGCAGCCGCCCAGCGCTATGTGCGCCGCTATGGCAAGGCCGGCCTTGGCGACCAAGGCGGTCTGCGCCTGAACATCGTTGTCCAGTGCACCACGGCCGCTACTGGATCTGATCCGGCGACCGCCGTGTTCCAGGCCATTGTCAACGGTTCCCCGCTCAGCGTGGTCGGAGCGATCGACTCCGTTACCGATACCCTGTTCACGATTGGCGGCGTCCTGGCCGACATCGAATTCCGGGTTCAAGCTTACCTCGACTGGCAGGTTGGTGACCGGATCAATGTCACGATTGACTACTCGGAAGAAGTTATCATCACCGACGAGACTGTTCTCGACGGTGGCTTCGATGTCTCGGCCTACACCTACGCCGATTCGATCAAGCGCGTTCCTTCATCCATCGTCGTGGAGCCCATTGCAATTTCCGACACCGACGTCGTGACCTTCCGGATCTCGGACACTGTTGGCCTGATGGTCCCGATCACCGTGACTTCAGACGGCGCCGCTCCGCTCGTCACCGCCCTCGACTACGACGGTTCGACGGTGACGCTTACCATTCCGACGTTCTCGGCAACCGCGTTCCATATCGGCCAGAAGTATGCCTACCTGATCACTCCGCCGGGGCGTTCGCACACGATCTTCGACAAGATCGTCCTGAACGTTCCGGTCGGCGCACTGAGCCAGCTTGCCACCCTTGAGGTGACCGGTTACGTCAGCTTTACCGGTCCCATTCCGGCCGTTGAGCCCATCCTGTCCGAAACCAACTTCACGGTGACCGAGGACAACGTGACGCTCGAGACCCTTCAGGTATCCGTTCCTGGTTACAGCAGCGAACTGAATTCGGTGCGCAATGCTGTCGATGGTATCGGCGAAGTGGCGGTGGTCTGGCGCGGCCTTCTGGCCGTGTCGCTGGCTGATGGACTCGTCCCGATCGAATCGGAGCAAGATATCATCGATACTTTCTACTCGACCAAGCTCGGATCCGAGCTCGGCTACGGCCTCAAGCAAGCTCTCACCGGTTCGCAAGGTAAGCTCATCTACGGCCTCAACACCGGCGGAACTTCCGTTGAAGCTTTCGCCGAAGCCTTCGCCAAGCTCGAGGCAGCTGTCGACATCTATGCGCTCGCCATCCTGACTACCGACGAGGACGTTATGAAGGCCGCCGCCGCGCATTGCCAGGCAATGTCGCTGCCGACTGTCAAGAGGTTCCGTCGGTGCTACGTCGGCACTGACAGCCCGGGAGAATATGCGATCCTCGATCTGCAGGACAGCGGGCTGCCATACACCGCGCAGGTACAAGAAGGCAATTCCGGTCTCTACAACTCCGTGATCTTCACCTGTGAGGTCGACAACTCGATCGAGGTCAAGCGCGGTGACCTGTTTGAAATCAGCGGTTCCGGAGAGCGCTACGTCATCCAAGAGGTCCATTCCAACACCCTGCCTGGAGCGATCGAGTCCATTGCGCTCCTTCTGACCACGGATGTAGGCTTCCCGATTGGTGAAACCGCAGTCCGGATTCTGGCTGCTGATACGCCAGAAAATACGGCGCGCTACGTCTGGCAGCGTTCGACCCGCCTGGGTGGCAACATCGACCAAGATCGCCGTATCGCCAACATCTGGCAAGATGGCGGTCGCAAGGAAGGTATCGTGATCCCCAACCGCTTCGGCGCTTGCGAAATCGCCGGTCTCCGCACGGCACTGCAACCGCAACAAGGTCTGACCCGCACGGAAGTCACCTACATCGACAGCGCGCCTTCGATGTATACCAAGTTCAAGCCCACGCTGCTGGACACGATGGCCGCCAACGGCGTCTGGATCATCGCCCAGAACTCGTCCTCCGGTCCGTGCTACGTGCGCCACCAGCTCACCACTGCAGTCTCCAACGGCAGCCTCTACTACGAAGACAACGCCGGCACCAACGTGGACTCGGTGTGCTTTGCCCTGGATGACATCGTCGAACCTCTGATCGGCAAGCGCAATGCTACGCCGAACACGGTGCTCGAAATCAAGAACCTTCACATCGAGCTGCTGGACAGCTTGACCAAGGACAACGGTCTCACTGCCATCGGATCCCAGATCATCGCGTTCTTCAACCTCGCCGGTGAAGATGGAACGATTGACGTCGCCATCGATCCGAACTTCAAGGACCGGATCAACGAGTTCATCGGCATCGAGATCCCGCTGCCGCTCAACAACGTCCGCATCGTGGTTCAGGCCCAAACCATCAAGCAAGATGGCGTGTTCGTGAACACCATCGCCGTGTCGCAGCTCGCTTCCTAATACCCCATCCCATAACCTATGAACACCATCTTTGGAACCAACAGAACTGCCAAGTCCGCCGGGCAAATGGCGTCATCCGAGTTTGCCCGGATCACGCTGGGCGGCATCGTGACTCTTGGGCAGAACTGCCAGGGGTCCTACAATCGCAACATCCAGACGATTTTCGAAATCGGCAATCCGAACGTTTACTGGATCGGCGGTCATGAGCAGGGTTCGCTGCAGATCCAGCGCCTTGTGGGCAAAGGCGGTTTCTTTGCCGAGCTCAAGCCTGATGCTTGCGGTTCGATCTCGCCGGTGTCGATCGACATCAGCAGCGGCAAGTGCACCACTGGTGCCGGCGGCCTGACCATCGGCGATGCCATGCTCGAGGGTGTTTCCTTCGGCTTTAGCGCTCAGGCGCTCGAAATCTCCGAGGGTGCTACCCTTCGGTTCGCTTCGCTGAGCCGCCGCTAAGATTCTTGTCATAGCACAAGCCCGCCTTCTACCCCGGTTACTGCGGGCTCTAGTCGGCGGGCTTTGTGCGGAAATTCGGGAGCTGTTTGCGTTATATGAAGTTGACCATGGTATCAAATGGTCACCTCACATAATGAGCGAAAACAATACCCAAACCGTAAGCGGCAGCGAAGCCGCGGCAAAAATCGCAAACGGTCAATCCACCCGTCGTGGATACAACCTGTCGGGTGTCCAGTTGGTCGCCTACAGGATGGAGCCGGGAGACTCCATGTTCCTCTCCCACCCCCGCATCCCAGAAGTCAAACTGCTGGTCCAGGGCCAGCATTTTGATTTCTTGCCCCCCTACAAGGGGCGCCCTGGTGACGTGCGTGACGCCACCATGAGCCAGTTCACCGCCAAGGTTCCCCTCTTGGTGGCCGTCCATGGCCCCCGCGGTCGCGGCAAGTTAACGCATGCACGTTCCTTAGGCCACATCCGGGCCGCCCGCGAAAGCGCGCCTGGATTCGGCATCGTCCGCGAGCTCCTCGAGGAGATCCCGGACATGCTGCGCCTGGAGCCCCGAATGCGGTATGGGTGTAAAGACGGGCACTACCCGGAACACCTGTCACTCGGGGGACCGCTCGGCGCGGTCGTCTACAGAGACGAGTTGGTGGTGCCTGGCTACCAGTATGAGGAGGGGGTGCGTGACAGCCTGCCCTTCACCTACATCGTCGAGAGGGCTCAGGAGGACCTGCTGGCTCACGCCTTCCGGCGTGGCGCTCAGGAAGCCTGGGCGATTCGTGAGGGCCGCCAGGCTCCGCGGGCTGTGGCGGTGGCCGGCGCCATGCGCACCGGCAACCTCGGCCCGGTGGAGGTCAAATACGACGCCGTGGGGCGCTGCCACGGTATCAATGACGGGAAGGCCAAGCCCTTCCTGTCGTTCAAGAATGGCATGAGCCTCAGGGTAGGGGAAATCATCACCCATCCGGCCATGCGCCTGGAGCTCGGACTTGAGCTCCTAGCCTCGACCGTGGTCCAGGTCAGTCCGGTAGCCGCGGTGTTCACCCAGCGCCGCGACAAGCTCCCGGGATTGCCTAAGTCGCCCAGGAGCGCGCCGGCCGCCCCCGCCGTTGTCATCGAACCTACGGCTGCCCCTGAGGCCGTGGAAGCGATCGTGGAGCCCGTGGCCGAGCCGGCACCGGTGGAAGCGATCGTGGAGCCCGTGGCCGAGCCGGCACCGGTGGAAGCGATCGTGGAGCCCGTGGCCGCCCCCGCCTTGGCGGTGACCGTTACGGCGCCCGTGGCTGTCACGGTTCCTGAGAAGCCGAAGAAGCCCAAGCCTTCGAAGCCCGCTAAGTCGCAGGGGCAGAAGAAGGTGCAGGCGCCGGTGACTCCGGCTAGCCCCGAAGAGGAAGACGCCGCCGAGGTGATCTTCCGCGAGGCGATCAAAGACATCGGCCCAACGCCAGATCTGGAGCTCCACAACGGGCAACTGCTGGCTGAATCTGGTGAGCGCCTGTCGTTTGACAAGGCGCAATACATCAACGAGGCCATCAAGGCCAAGATGGTGTACATCACGGAGTTCAACCGGGCGTGGACTGAGGCATTCACGGGCGTCATGAAGGGCCTGTGAGAAAATCAGCCGTCTGTCTGGGAGCGATCCCAGGCAGGCGTGCTTTTTTTTGGCATGACATCGTACCGGTATTCGCGCACAGTGCCCCTATGTCACGAATAAAGACGCCTACGGGCAAAGGTAGGGCGAGACAGTTGGCGACGGCGAACCGAGGCCGCCTCATTCCCGGAGAGGTGGTGAACGGCGTGATTACCGACTACGACGCCGCCAGGCAGCTCTACACGGTCAACGTCAAAGGCCAACCGGTTACTGGGGTGATTGCTGCCAACGGATTGTTTTCGGCGCTTATCGGATTCAAAACCTCGATGCGGATGGCTGTTGGCACGCAGGTGGTGATTGTCTATGGTTACCCATCGTGGATCGTGGCTGCAACGTCTGAGGACACTCCAGATCAGGCCAGCTACAACAGCGCAGTTATGACCGGAACCGGTATGAAGGACATGCTGGACCCCGCCGGGGACACGTCCTATGTTCCAGGCTCCCCGTCTTCTTCAGAGCTGTATCAGGGCGAGTTCGAGATCAGCAATATGATCGGCACCTTCATCCGGTTTCTGACTTTCATGGCCTCAATCGGCAGCGGAGAACGGGCTAAGATCGAGTGCCATTTGCTGCGCGACATGGTGCGCATTGTCAGCCGGAACTTCGAGCATTTCTCCTCATCTGGGGACTTCAAGATCATGGATGACGGACGGTTGTCGATGGAGATGAACGGAACCACCTACACGCATGAGCGCTGGGGAAACCTGAATCCGAACGATCCGAAGTTTTCCGGCGATGGAACCGAGATGCCCGAGGATATCGACCCGAAAGACACCGGGCGGTGGCGGTATTCGATGCTCGTTGGATTTATGGGAGACCTGCTAAATTCATGGTTTACAGACCCTGTGAAGTCAGTGGGCAAAATGGCCGAGGACGCTTTCAGGTCAGGCAAGGCCCGCGTGCACGTCGGCCAGGACGGTACGATCTTGATGCAGAGCTGTGCCGACATCGTGCTGGAACGCGTATGCCGGGTGCAAGTGCCGATCAGGATCAAACATGAAGAGGATCCTGAAGGCGTTCTGAAGGACGAGATGAACAAGCTGGACAAGTCTTTCCTAAAGCTGTGGAGGTGGCAGGAAGTTGACGAGCACCACAGGCTGTTCCAGCTGCGTGAATATGTGCGATATCTTAACCAGTATCAATCGCTGGCCAGACTGCATCAGTTGGAGAAGGCCAAAGGCAAGGACTGGAAAATACCGACCGAAGATGAGACGCCGAAGCCGGAGGCTGGCGCCGGTGAAAAAGATCGGACGGAGGCCAACTCCGGAAACACCTTCTGGAAGGATTGCTATGCAACAATCCGCATTTACAGGGACGGGTCGACGCTGACCCTGGACGCCTACGGAAACGCCACAGCCTCAGGACCCTATGGCATCCAGCTCTCCTCGACCCGGCACATTCAGTTGTTTGCGGCTGCTGATATCATCCTCAAGGCTGGCGGTTCTCTTTATGCGTCGGCCAAGCGCCATGTTGAGGTAGTAGCAAGTCGCGGGGCCTTGTTGCTGAAAGCGCGAACCGGATGGCGTGCGCTATGCGAAAAAGCAACAATGTGGCTCAAGAGTGATTTCGATCCTGAGAATCCTTACTCGCCAGAAGACGGAGATCCGGAGCCAGAGGTTGTCGAGGAACAAGGTATTCGCATTCAGGCCACGAAGGCCGAAACGCGCTGGCTGTCGGAGAAGAAAGCCAGGTTCATTGTCAAAAAGAAGGACGAAGATTTGGAGATCAAGACGAGCGGGAAGATGCTTATCGACGTCAAAAAAGACCTGGAGCTGAACGTGAAAGAGAAGATGCTCACCGTAGTCAAAGATATCTGGGCGGCATCAGCAAAGATGCTAACCAGCCGCTTCCGAAAAGGCTTCGCGATCGAGAATGTGTGCCATCTGAAAAACGGCATAAGCAAGCTGAACCGTTTCGATACCCTGGGCATGAGGTCTCATGGTGCTATTGCAGGCCCCAAATTCATCGGCAAACCGCTTGAAGGCCGGGCGCCTTACCGGCAGCACGAAAACCACATCGTTGTGTATGAACCAGAGGAGGATTTGTCACTTGATCTCGAGGAAGTGATTCCAGACCCGCTGCCTGTCGACGAAGAGCCCGGAGGCAATTTGTGGAAGATGGTCAAGCAAGATGAATATAAGTGGGACAATCCTGGCTATGCCGCGCCAAAAAATGATTTCGATTTCGAACCGCCAGCGCAGCAGACGTTGCGGTTGGATTCCGAGAAAAGCAGCGCATACGATGAGTGGAGCAAGATGACCGATAAACTCCTGTCGGCTCCAGAGACTGCTCCGGATACCCCCTGGCCGGGTGACGATTACAAGTGGAAGATCCACAATCCGAGCAAGCCTCTGTTGCGTGAACCGTCATCCGAGCCCGCCAGCTCCTACGGTTCTGAGTCGGAAACGCCATTGACAGCGCAGACTCCGCAGTTCAAAGTTCTGAGGAAATGAGCGATCAACCCGAAAACAAGGAGGTAACCGATATCCTCCGCCAGCACGGCTGGAGTATCGATTCGGCGGGGACTGAAGAGTCCCAGGAGAGCGGCGCCAGCCAGGCGCCGGAAGCCACGGAGGAAGAGCGAACGATTCAGTTGGACGAGGAGACCTTGTCCAAGCTCAAGCCCCCCGAGAAGGAGCGTGTCCGCTCTATGCCCGGCGGCGTATTCGAACCGACCGAAACGGATCCTAAGGTCAAAATCGATCCGTGGTCGAGGACGAACGACAAGATCGGAAAGGTAACCGTGGACTCGCAGGAGCTGGAAGAATACACGCGCTCCCTGTTGTATGACGAGAGGTTCCAACTCCAGATCCCTCTGCTCATGGGCAAGACGCCGCTGGTGGTGACTTTGCGTTCTCTGTATGTCGCGGAACGTGAAATCATCTCGATGGCTTTGTCGAAAGTGATTGAGTCCTACCCAATTCCTACACTCCAAAACGCGGCTCTGGTTGCCGACTATTACCTGAAGATGGCCCTGGCCTGCCAGGTGGTGGCGATCGATGAAAAAGGGCAGGACCCGTATGACGCCCGCCCAGAACCCGGGATGCTGCCTGAGAGCAGTCCGAAGGTCGCAGAGTTGGCGCAGCTGGTCCGGATCAAATATGGGCAGATGCATCAGGCCAAGTTCCAGCTCCTGGTGAGAGCCCTCCACATTTTCGAGACCAAACAAAAAATCCTGGAGGACGCCTATGCCAACCGGGATTTTCCTCCTCCCGCCGATGCCTCCTGATGATTCAGCTGTATCGGCGGGGTTTGCTGAAAAAAGAGTTGCCGTTTGGGATCCGAAGCCGGATGCGGGAAACCCTGCTGATGGAAGCGATCGAGGCTGAAAACGTCCAGGCTATGGCCTGCAACAGGCTGCAAGTGGCCTCGGCTCTGATCGGGCCGGCTCCGCTGCAGCCTCAGGCCCGCCAGCGCCTACTGCGTGACTACCAGCAAGACCTGCGCTATTACGACTACATCCGGTATCTGGACTATGACGGGGCCGAGCGCTACAAGTTCGACAATTCGTCGTTGGCTTTGGAGGCCGTTTATGAAATGCTGGAGCGGTCAGGGGTCATTCCTGAGCAACATTTCGGGCAGCCTGAGGAAGCCTAAACCACATGCCAAGCGAATACGATATCAACCTAGCCAAGCGTGAGGGAGACTACGCGATGTATGCTGCCGAGCAGGATACGTCGATTACGTCGATCGTGAACTTGCTGTCGCAGAAGCTGGGCGGAGAGTTCGGTCCGGTGCTACAGCAGATCGGGGTGGCTATTCAGGCCCTGGTTGGATTTCAGAACCAGGGAGCGCGAGGGGCCATGAACATGCTGGGCGCCGTTCAAAACTACGGCATGCCGGGCATGACTCCAGGCGGAGGCCTGGGGACCGTCAGCGGGCGGGACATGGTATCGCTTTATGCCACCCAGGCCGTCCAGCGCGAAGTGATGCGCCAATTCTACAATCCGGTTACCGGAATGCCAAACTCTAGGGCCTACGGCCTCAACCAACAGCAGCTGTCACAGTCGATGGCCGTGGCCATGAGCTCTGGCTTGCAGTATGCCAATGGGCCAGTCGTGCAGGGGGTGACCGTGACTGAGGCCTACCGACAACAGCAGATCGAGGCTGGTCGTGCCGACTTTGCCAAGACCAAGGACCGGACGCTCCTGAACCAGGCTGAAAAGCTTAGGATCGGTGAGACACACATGATCATGACGCCGGGCGGCAAAGAGCAGATGACCAAAATGCTCGAGGACATGAACCAGACAATGTCTGCGATCGTGGATGTCATGGGCAGTAATGCGATGAAGGATCTTGAGGGCACGATGCAGCAGCTCTTCGGCGGCGACATCAACAAGTTCGGACAGCAGGCCGCGCGCATGCGTATGGCCCAGATCCAGGCCTTGAGCTACCGATACGGCGGCGGGGAGGAGGGTAAGGCACGGGCGGTTGCCGCTCTGGGGGCTTCTGCCGCGGTCATCAACACCGGTGACACGACAACCGACTTCCACGCCGCTATCTACAGCGAGCGGCTGGCTGCCGCCGGCGGGCAGGCGGCGCTGAAGAACGCCGGTATTGCTGCCGGCCGAGGCGGGTATGCGCCTACGCGGAGCCATTCTGAAGTGGCGCAGGACGTAGGGTCTCAGATTGGCCAGATTGCCCGGGAAGAGGACGAGATGCTACTGGCGCAGGTGGCTCTTGCCTCTGTCCAAGGTGGCACACCAGAGCAGAAGAATAAGATGCTGGAGCTGGAGCAACGCATGGGTAAGGCGACGACGGCCGAAGAAATCAACCAGATCCGGCAGGAGGCAAGGGCGCTGGCCAATTCCATTCGTCCGGGAGCGACCCTTCAAGATTTCGGCGGTGCTGACGCGGCGCGACAAAACCTGTCGCCGCTGCAAAAAGAGCGTAATGCCCGGATGTATGCGCAAGCCCAGGTGGTTCGTAATCAGGCCAGGCTGCGCGATGAATTCGGAGGCGAACAGTTCTCCACTAGGCTCGGTCTGTCCAAGGAACAGGCTCAGATCGTTGGCCTGGGAGCCGCCAACATGGAAGGGTCCACTCGGGCAGAGCTCGAGAAGATCATGGATATTCAGGATCCCGCAGAGCGTGCGCGTAAGCTGCAGGAGCTCCGGGATAAGAATCCGGGTATTGATGCGACTCTCGGGCTGGCCAACCAGGACGAGGTCAACAAGTTCTGGGATGAAGTTGGAAGTGGTCGTATCACTTCCAAGCAAATGGAGATCTTTGGCAATGCGTCGCGCTATTTGCTCGGAGAGCACAGCGGTTTCGTTCCATTGGGAGAGCAGAAGAAACAGGCGGAGGACGAATACGTGAATTATCTGAATTCGAAGCGCTCGTCTGGTGTGGCGCCTGAGAAGGTTTTGGAGGAAGCGCTCAAAGGAATATGGGGCGACAAGACCTGGAGCAATGAGGAGGTCTTTGCTGAGATCGAAGCTCGAGGGGCCAAGGATAGCTTTACATCGCTGACCATGGACGCATCGGGCAAGAAGCTTGCAGCTTCAAAAGAAAACCTGAACGCCGTTCTGAGCATGGCCACCAAGGACGAGCTGGCGCAGCTGCAACAGATGGGCATGCCGAGCGATCCTGAAGCCGCCGCTAAATGGTTGAGCGAAAACAGCCGGGACGTGACGGCCC
>JACCDQ010758311.1_pt1 | contig 13139 bp, 7 predicted proteins | sample 7446031 | NCBI WGS metagenome assembly JACCDQ01 (sample SAMN15323442, study PRJNA562643) | freshwater metagenome | isolation source: river surface water | place: USA:Blue River Watershed | collected 2017-08-17 | reverse complement strand
GGCATTCTTTGATTTCCTGCCCCATGAACGCACTGGTTGACGTCTCCTTTTTTCCGCGCAATGCCAAACCCCTGAACAGCTATCGCAAGTTCTGGGCGTCACGTTTTGGCACCGCGCCTTTTTTGCCGATGAGTCGCGCAGAAATGAACCAATTGGGATGGGACAGTTGCGACATTATTTTGGTCACCGGGGATGCCTACGTTGACCACCCCAGTTTTGGCATGGCGGTCATTGGACGAATGTTAGAGGCCCAGGGGTTTCGGGTCGGCATCATTGCCCAACCCGATTGGCAAAGCGCTGAGCCCTTTAGAGTTTTAGGCAAGCCTAATTTGTTTTGGGGCGTGACCGCGGGCAACATGGACTCCATGATCAACCGCTACACTGCCGATCGCAAAATTAGAACGGACGATGCGTACACGCCTGGTGATGTGGGTGGCAAACGACCCGATCGTGCGGCCATTGTGTACAGCCAACGTTGCCGCGAAGCCTTTCCCGATGTGCCCATCATTTTGGGCGGCATTGAAGGTTCACTCCGCCGCATCGCGCATTACGATTATTGGTCGGACAAAGTTCGCCGTTCTATTGTGGTCGACAGCAAATGTGATTTGTTGTTGTACGGCAATGCCGAGCGAGCCGTGGTTGAAATTGCGCACCGATTGGCAGCGCGTGTGCCCGTGCAAGACATTGTGGATGTGCGCGGCACGGCCTTTGTTCGTCGACAAACACCCGAAGGGTGGTTTGAAATAGATTCCACTTCTGTCGATACACCTGGTCATGTGGAAGCGCACGTTAATCCTTACCTCATGATTTCGGAGCAGGCCCGTGAAAACGGTGCCACCTGTGCACGAGAGGATGAGGCGCAATCAGTGGCCGATCAGCAGAATGCAAGTTTCAAGGCTGTCGAAAAACCGCTTCAATTTGTGCCCAACCCCAATTTGCCCGCTATGACGGGTAAAGGCCAGCACAAGGTTCCTCCGAGAGATCGCAGCGTGATTCGTTTGCCCAGTTATGAGCAAGTCAAATCAGACCCTGTGCTGTATGCCCATGCCAATCGCGTCTTGCACCTAGAGACCAATCCTGGCAATGCACGTTGTTTGGTGCAAGCGCATGGCGAGGGCCACACGGCGCGCGATGTTTGGATGACACCGCCCCCCATTCCGCTCACCACTGCCGAAATGGATACCGTATTTGATTTGCCATATGCACGCAGCCCTCATCCCAGTTATGCCGATGAGAAGGGCTCGCACGACGGTGCCACCAAAATTCCGGCTTGGGAGATGATCCGCTTCTCAGTGAACATCATGCGTGGCTGCTTTGGCGGTTGTACCTTTTGTTCCATCACTGAGCATGAAGGCCGCATCATTCAGAGCCGCAGCGAAGCTTCTGTCTTGCGCGAAATTGAAGAAATTCGCGACAAAGTCAAAGGCTTTACAGGCGTCATTTCTGACTTGGGTGGGCCCACTGCCAATATGTATCGACTGGGTTGCAAAAGCCCCGAAATTGAGGCGGCCTGCCGCAAACCCAGCTGCGTTTTTCCTGGCATCTGTAGCAACCTCACCACCGATCACGGACCGCTCATTCAGATGTACCGCAAGGCGCGCAGCCTCAAGGGCATCAAGAAAATTTTGATTGGTTCTGGCTTGCGATACGACTTGGCCGTGCAAAGTCCTGAATACGTGAAAGAGTTGGTGACGCATCACGTGGGTGGCTATTTGAAGATTGCCCCCGAACACACCGAGTCTGGCCCCTTGAGCAAGATGATGAAACCGGGCATTGGAACTTACGACCGCTTCAAAAGCATGTTCGACAAGTTCAGCGCTGAAGCCGGTAAGAAACAGTTCTTGGTGCCTTACTTCATTGCTGCGCACCCCGGCACCAGTGACGAAGACATGATGAACTTGGCCATTTGGCTGAAGAAAAACGGTTTCAGAGCCGACCAGGTTCAAACCTTTTACCCAAGCCCCATGGCCTCAGCCACGGCCATGTATCACAGCACCAAAAATCCATTGCGCAAAGTGACGCGCGAGAGTGAAAAAGTGGATGTGGTGAAGGGTGAAAAGCGTCGCCGTTTGCACAAAGCTTTTTTACGCTATCACGATGCCAAGCATTGGCCCTTGTTGCGTGAAGCCTTGAAGGCCATGGGTCGCACCGATTTGATTGGCAATGGCAAACATCACCTCATCCCCACATGGCAACCCTTGTCGGATGATTATCAAAGTGCACGTCGCAAAAATAGCACGCCCAGCACACCTGGCAAAGCGCCGCGCAAAGGCACTGTGTTAACGCAGCACACGGGCTTGCCGCCACGCAAAAAACGTTAAGGGTGTGAGCCAAGTTTTGTCTTGGCGCCGCATACCGTTGCGGCACGGGTCAGCTTAAGCTTGCAACACGTTGAGCAGCTCAGTTTCAATGGCAATCTGCTCACGATTGTGTTGAAGAGCAGAGCCTTCAATGAGAAACGAGTCTTCGACGCGCTCACCCAATGTACTGATTTTGGCCAGCTTTAAGCTAATGCCGTGTTTGGCCAATACAGACGCGACGCTGTAGAGCAGGCCCAGTCGGTCACTGGCAGAAATGGCCAACAACCAGCTTTGCGCTTTTTCATCAGGATGCAGGGTGATGCGGGGTGCAATGGGGAAGTTCTTCACACGTCTTGAAACTCTGCCTTTGGTGGGGGCAGGCAATTGGCCTTTTTGGTCAATGGTGCTGGTCAGTCCCGATTCCACCATGGTGATCAATTCACGGTAGTGTTCTGGCAGAAGTGAGGTCACCACTTGGAAAGTATCCAAGGCATACCCATTTTTAGCGGTGTGAATTTTGGCATCCAAAATGCTGAAACCCGCTTGGTCAAAATAGCCACAAATGCGTGCGAACAAATCGGTTTGATCTTCTGTGTAAACCAAGACTTGCAAACCTTCGCCAATGGGTGAGATGCGGGCACGCACAATGCTTTTGCCTGCCAGTGGCACCACGGGCGCTTCACCCGTTTTGCCCACATAGCGAGAGAGTTGTCTGGCATGCCATGCAATTTCGCTGGCCTCATGTCGCATGAAGTAACCAACATCAAGCGTCTCCCACAAGGCTTTTTGGCCTTCATGGGGTTCGGCGTGCAGTGCAAGTTCCACCAAGGCATCGCGTTTACGCGCCTCAATTTCAGCATTGGCATCGGGTGCTCGTCCGCCCAGCATGCGCAGTGTGTAGCGGTACAAATCTTCTAGAAGTTTGGCTTTCCAAGCATTCCAAACTTTGGGACTGGTGCCTCGAATATCAGCCACTGTGAGGAGGTAGAGAGCCGTCAGATGTCGTTCATTGCCGACTCGTTTAGCAAAAGCCGCAATGACATCAGGATCGCTCAGGTCTTCCTTTTGAGCCACATGGCTCATGGTTAAGTGTTCGTTGACCAAAAAGGTGATGAGTTGTGCGTCGTCTTTGTGGATGCCATGTTGACGGCAAAACTGTTTCACTTCAACAGCGCCCAACTTTGAATGATCGCCGCCACGGCCTTTGGCAATGTCGTGAAACAAAGCTGCCGTGTAAAGAATGTAGGGCTTGTCCCAGCCAGCAGCCAACTGTGAACAAAATGGATATTCATGCGCGTGATCGGCAATGAAGAAGCGCCTCACATTGCGCAGCACCATCATGATGTGTTGGTCAACGGTGTACACGTGAAACAAGTCGTGCTGCATTTGTCCCACGATGTTTCTGAAGACCCACAAATAGCGGCCCAGCACCGAGGTTTGGTTCATCAATCGAAACGCATGCGTAATGCCATCATTCTCTTGGAGAATTTTGAGGAAGGTCGCCCGGTTCACGGGGTCTTTCCTAAACTTAGCATCCATCACAGTGCGCACGTTGTACAAGGCCCGCAGTGTTTTGGCTGAGAGGCCTTTCACACCATGCGTTTGTTGGTACATCAAAAATGTCTCAAGAATCGCGTGCGGCTTCTTTTGATAGAGATCGTCTTGCGCAACTTCTAAGAGACCACTTTTTTCATAAAAGTTTTCATTCAAAGGCCGCAATTCAATGCGGATGTCGCCGCGTTGCGCTTGTAAATATTCTTCAATATTCAGCAGCAAAATTTGGTTCAACTGAGTGACCGCTTTGGCAGCCCAGTAATACTGACGCATCAACACTTCACTGGCGCGCTGTGTGGGCTTGCCATCGGGCGAACTCTTGGCGGTGTAGCCAAACGATTCAGCCAAAACATGTTGAAGGTCAAACACCAAACGATCTTCTCGGCGTTTGGCCAGCAAGTGGAGGCGCGCACGAATCAAACTCAGCACGGCTTCGTTGCGTTTGATTTGTTTCACTTCTAGGGGCGTGGCCAAACCTTTTTTGGCCAAGTCATCCCAGTTGTTGCCCAAGCCTGCTGCTTTAGACACCCACAGAATGATCTGCAAATCACGCAGGCCGCCGGGTGATTCTTTGCAATTGGGTTCTAAGGCGTAGGGCGTATTTTCAAATTTGTTGTGGCGCTGCTGCATCTCAAGTGTTTTGGCCACAAAAAACGCTTGAGGATCCATCGCCTTGTCATAGCTCGATGTGAACTGACGGTACAGTTTTTGGCTGCCTGTGATGTATCGGCTCTCGAGCAAGGAGGTTTGAATGGTGATGTCTTTTTCAGACTCTAGCAAACAGTCTTGAAGCGTGCGGACACTGGAGCCAATTTCTAGGCCACTGTCCCAGCAACTGCCAATGAAAGCTTCAATTTTGGATTTGAGATCGGACGAGTCATCGGTGTTGGCACCATCGGGCAACAAGACCAAGACATCCACATCGGAGGAGGGGAACAATTCACCGCGGCCATACCCACCCACGGCAATCAATGCTTCACCGTGTTCAAAGCCTGCGTCGTGCCACAGCTGAGTCAGTAAGACGTCGGCCAAGCGAGCCAAACGGCCCAAAGATCTTTTCAAACCCCGTCCACTGGCAGAACTGTTGGCAATGTGCGCCCACAAGGCCTGTTTTTCCTGCCGATATTGGTCCCTTAATACCGACAAGTCAGCCATGGCATTAACCTTTGACGAAGGCGGGCACAGGGGGGCTACCCGCTGACAGTGTCAAAACTTCATAACCCGTTTCGGTGACCAAAATGGTGTGTTCCCACTGGGCAGACAAAGAGCGGTCTTTGGTGACAATGGTCCAGCCGTCGCCCATTTCCTTGATCTCACGCTTGCCCGCGTTGATCATGGGTTCGATGGTGAAGGTCATGCCTGCTTTGAGTTCGTCCAAAGTGCCAGGTTTGCCGTAATGCAAAACTTGTGGCTCTTCGTGGAACACACGGCCAATGCCATGGCCACAAAATTCGCGAACAATGGAAAAGCCCAGGTTTTCAGCAAACTTCTGAATGGCCCAGCCTATGTCGCCTAAGCGAGCGCCAGGCTTGACCTGCTCAATGCCGTGCCACATGGCTTCGTAAGTGATAGCGCAGAGGCGTTTGGCCGCAATGGAGGCTTCTCCCACCAAGAACATGCGGCTGGTATCGCCGTGCCAGCCATCTTTGATGACCGTAATGTCAATGTTGACGATGTCGCCCTTTTTTAAGGCTTTGTCGTTGGGAATGCCATGGCACACCTGATGATTGATCGAGGTGCAAATGGACTTGGGATAAGGCCCATAGCCTGGCGGTTGGTAATTGAGCGGGGCAGGAATACACCCTTGGACATTGACCATGTAATCGTGGGCCAATTTGTCCAATTCATTGGTGGTCACACCTGGCACCACAAAAGGTGTCAAATAATCGAGTACTTCGGAGGCCAGTCGTCCAGCGACTCGCATGCCTTCTGCGCCTTGGGCGTCTTTAATGGTGATCGTCATGGGGCGTGATTATCCCATTCAAGTGGCGAGTTTGTAAAAACAAGGGGGATCCAGCGGTTAAAATACACACTCGTTCAATGCCCCAGTCAGCGGTATTTGAGACATCTTTCCGAATGCCACCCAGCCCCAAGGCCACCCCGTGACCCTGCAAACTCTCATCCTCGAAGGCGGAAACGCCCTCAGCCCATTTCGTGCTCAGCAATTACTGCCACGCCTGCAAGCCCTGAACCCCCACATTGTTGGCTTGAGCGGGCAGTTTCTCCATCTGGTTTCCAGTGAAGAGCCCATCGAAGGCGGCGCCAAAGAGGTGTTGAGTCAGTTATTGACTTATGGTGACCCTTACCTTGTGCCATCACAAGGGACTCCAAAAGCTAACTTCACAATCTACGTCTCGCCTCGACTGGGAACCGTTTCGCCTTGGGCTTCCAAGGCGACCGACATTGCCCACAATTGTGGTTTGCAGGTTCGACGCATTGAACGGCTGGTGGCTTTCACCCTTGAGTGTTCAGATGCGGCTCAACTCAAAAGCCTCGATCAAGATCAGAAATTGGCCTTGGCCGATGTGTTGCACGACCGGATGACCGAATCCATTCTGGCAAAACGTGAAGATGCTCTGGCCTTGTTCACCGAATTACAAGCGCAATCGCTGTTGCATGTCGATGTGTTGAACGGTGGTCGACAAGCTTTGGTCAATGCCAATCAGCAATTTGGCCTGGCCTTAGCCGAGGACGAAATTGATTATTTGCTTCAGTCGTTTCAACAATTGGGCCGCAATCCCAGCGATGTTGAATTGATGATGTTTGCGCAAGCCAACAGCGAGCATTGCCGACACAAAATTTTCAACGCGCAATTCACCATTGATGGTCAAGCACAAACACACAGTTTGTTCGGCATGATTCGTCACACCCATCAGCAAAATCCGCAGCACACAGTGGTGGCCTATTCCGACAACGCGTCCATCATGACCGGCCATGAGGTGGAGCGCTTTGTGGCCAAGCAAGGTGGCGCTTATGTCAAAGAACAAGCGCTTCACCACGTGTTGATGAAGGTTGAAACCCATAACCACCCCACTGCAATTTCCCCATTCCCTGGCGCATCCACAGGCGCGGGCGGCGAAATTCGTGACGAAGGCGCCACGGGTCGCGGCTCCAAACCCAAAGCCGGCCTCACTGGCTTTACGGTGTCCAAGCTTTGGGATGGCGTGCACGGCAAGCCAGAACACATTGCCAGCCCCTTGCAAATCATGACCGAGGGCCCCTTGGGCGGCGCGGCGTTTAACAATGAATTTGGACGTCCTAATTTGTTGGGCTATTTCCGCGAATACGAACAATTGGTCGATGGCGTGGTGCGCGGCTATCACAAGCCCATCATGATTGCGGGTGGTTTGGGCGTGATCGATGACATCCAAACTCAAAAAATTCTGTTTCCTGCAGGTACCTTGCTGATTCAACTGGGTGGCCCAGGCATGCTGATTGGCATGGGCGGCAGTGCCGCCAGTTCAATGGCATCTGGCGCCAATGCAGCCGACCTGGACTTTGACTCTGTGCAACGTGGCAATCCTGAAATTGAACGTCGCGCACAAGAGGTCATCAACCATTGTTGGATCATGGGCAAAGACAACCCCATTCTGGCCATTCACGATGTGGGGGCGGGTGGTTTGTCCAATGCCTTCCCCGAGTTGACCAACGATGCAGGCAGAGGGGCTCGGTTTGACTTGCGATCTGTGCCGCTTGAAGCCTCTGGTTTGTCGCCCAAAGAAATTTGGTCCAACGAAAGCCAAGAGCGTTATGTCTTGGCCATTGCGCCTGAGTCCTTAGAGACCTTCAAGGCTTTCTGTGAGCGCGAACGTTGTCCCTTTGCGGTGGTTGGCGTTGCCACTGAAGAACGACAACTGGTCTTGAACGATGCACAGGCAACGGACGATGCTTTGAAAAATCCAGTGGACATGCCGATGAATGTGTTGTTGGGCAAGCCGCCCAAAATGCATCGCGATGTTCAAAGTTTGAAGAGAAACATCACCCCCATCGATTTAACGGGTGTCTCCTTGCAAGACGCGGTGGTTCAAGTATTGAGCCATCCCACCGTAGCCTCTAAACGATTCCTGATCACCATCGGCGATCGCACCGTGGGTGGCCTGACACACCGCGATCAAATGGTGGGACCTTGGCAAGTGCCAGTGGCCGATTGCGCGGTCACGCTGGCCGATTACAAAGGTTTCCAAGGCGAAGCCATGAGCATGGGCGAGCGCACACCCCTGGCCAGTGTCGATGCGGCAGCGTCGGGGCGCATGGCTGTGGCAGAAGCCATTACCAATTTGTTGGCAGCACCCATCGAGTTGGATCGCGTCAAACTGAGTGCTAACTGGATGGCGGCTTGTGGTGAGCCAGGCGAAGACGCCGCGCTGTACGACACCGTGAAAGCCGTGGGCCTAGAGTTGTGCCCCGCGTTAGGCATTTCTATTCCTGTGGGCAAAGACAGTTTGTCCATGAAAACACAATGGTCTGATGACCAAGGTCAACACAAAGTCACGTCTCCCGTGAGTTTGATTGTTAGCGCGTTTGCCAGCTTGCCCGATGTCCGTGGCACGCTCACGCCGCAATTGAACGCAGTGCTCGATGACACCAGCTTGATCTTGATTGATTTAAGCAAGGGTCAACAAAGAATGGGCGGCAGCGTCTTGGGCCAAGTGTTGAATCAATCTGGCGACCGTGTTCCCGATTTAGACGATCCACAGCAATTGATCAATTTGGTCAAGGTCGTCAACCTCTTGCGTGCTCAGGGCAAGATCTTGGCCTATCACGACCGCAGCGATGGTGGCTTGTTTGGCACGGTGGCCGAAATGTGCTTTGCCGGTCAAGTGGGTGTTGCCTTGAATTTGGATTTGTTGATCACCGAAGGCGATGGCATTTCAGACAGCCGCGCAGATCATGGCGATGCCAAAAACTGGGCCCAACAGATCAGTGCGCGCCGCGATGAATTGACACTCAAAGCACTCTTCAACGAAGAGCTGGGTGCGGTCATTCAAATCAATACCCAAGATCGTGCAGAGGTGATGCAAGCCTTGCGAGATCATGGTTTGTCTAAGTACAGCCACGTGATTGGCAAGACACGTCCTCAACATGCCACCATCGCGAAAGGTGTGGGCGCTCTGAGCATTTGGCGCGATACCCAAGAAATTTTCTCGGCCAAGTTGGAAGACTTGCATCAGGTGTGGGACAGCGTCAGTTGGAAAATTTGCCAACAGCGCGACAACTCTGTGTGTGCCGACAGCGAACATGCCCTGATCGGACACCCCGACAACCCAGGCTTGCACGTATCTTTGAGCTTTGAGCCCCATGAGAATGTGGCCGCACCATACTTGCATTTAAGCCACCCCCGCGTGGCTATTTTGCGAGAGCAGGGCGTTAACTCTCACATTGAGATGGCCTATGCATTTACAGAGGCAGGCTTCGAAGCACACGATGTGCACATGACCGATTTGCAATCGGGCCGCGTCAGTTTGAAAGACTTTCACGGCTTGGTGGCCTGTGGTGGCTTTAGCTATGGCGACACCTTGGGTGCAGGCATTGGTTGGGCGCGCAGCATTACCTTCAATTCACGCCTGTCTGACGAATTCAAAGCGTATTTCTCACGCACAGATACGTTCGGTTTGGGTGTGTGCAATGGTTGCCAAATGTTTGCCGAATTGGCCGACATCATTCCTGGCGCGCAAGATTGGCCGCGCTTCACCACCAATCAAAGCGAGCGATTTGAAGCCCGTTTGTCGATGGTCGAAGTGTTGGCGTCTCCCAGTTTGTTCTTCCAAGACATGGCTGGCAGTCGCTTGCCCATTGCCGTGGCCCATGGAGAAGGCTTTGCCAACTTCAAATACCGCGGCAACCCAGACAACGCCATTGCTGCGATGCAATTTGTGGACAACTGGGGCAAAGCCACGGAGGTTTATCCAGCCAACCCCAATGGCAGCCCGAATGGCTTAACAGCGGTGACCACTGCCGATGGTCGCTTCACCGCCATGATGCCGCACCCTGAGCGTGTCTTTAGAAATGTTCAAATGAGCTACACCTCTGGCGATATTTCTGCGCACAGCCCTTGGTTAAGGATGTGGCAAAACGCGCGACGCTGGGTGAAATAAGCCATCGCTCGCCCAGAAAAAAAGCACTGAGACCTTTGGGTTTCAGTGCTTTTTTTGATGGGTGCTGGGCACACCCATTTTCGGTTTATTGAATCTTGGCTTTGGCGCGCAAGTCTTCTTGGAACTTGGCCAACTTAGACTGTGTCAATTGCTGTGTGATTTGGGGTTTGACTTCTTCAAGCTTAGGCAATTGCGCTTCACGAATGTCATCCACACGAATCACGTGATAACCAAATTGGCTCTTCACGGGTGCATCGCTCAACTGGCCTTTTTCTAACTTCACCATGGCGTTAGAAAACTCGGGCACATAGCTGGCGGCATTGGCCCAATCCAAGTCACCACCGTTGGCTCCGGAACCTGGATCTTTGGAGGCTTTTTTGGCCAAATCTTCAAACTTGGCACCTTTTTTCAAGTCGGCAATCAGGGCTTTGGCTTCGTCTTCTTTCTCCACCAAAATGTGACGAGCACGGTATTCTTTGCCGCCATTGGCTGCGACAAACTTGTCGTATTCAGCTTTGATTTCGGCATCGGTCACAGGGTTCTTTTTCTGGAAGCTGGCAAACAACTCACGAATCAACAAGCTCTGGCGTGCCAATTCAATTTGCGCTTTGTAGTCCTCGCTGGCATCCAAGCCGCGCTTGCGGGCTTCTTGCATGAAGATTTCACGGGCAATCAGCTCTTCTTTGATCTGAGCCAAAATTTCGGGTGTGACGGGGCGGCCAGAACGTTCTACTTGCTGTTTCAAGGCTTCAACGCGTGAGCTAGGAACAGGCTTGCCGTTCACAATGGCCAAATTCTGCGCCCAAGCGGAGAAACTCAGTGCAGCGACCAAGCTCAAAGCTAATTTTGAAAGTTTCATTAGATTCCTCAATATGCAAGTCAAAGTTATTTGTTATCGAAATTCGATGGCCAAAGCATGCAAGCCTTGGTCCAAGAATTCTTGGAGCGAATCATACACAAGGCGGTGACGCTGTACGCGGCTAATGTTCTCAAATTGAGAAGAAGCGATGCGAACCCGAAAATGGCTGTTCATACCACTTTCATTGGCGCCTGAATGGCCGGCGTGGTGAGCGCTTTCATCCAAGACTTCTAAAAAAGTGGGCTGAAACTGGGTTCTCAGCACCGATTCAATGAGCGGTTGCCAAGACGAGTTGGCGGGCAAAGGGCCTAATTGGGTCATATTTAATTGGAAGAATCGCCAGGACGATCGGCAGATGAAGCGTCTTCAGGGGGGATATGTTTGGCAATGTAAATGCCCGTTCCCACGATGAAGGTGAGGGGAAAAACATAACCCCAAATTTTAAAGTTCACCCATTCTTCGGTTGAAAAGTAATAGGCGACGTAGGCATTAAGGGCCGACATGAAGAAACAGTACAGCATCCAGGCCACGCCTAAGGTATGCCAGTTTTGCGTGGGCAAATTGACTTGTGACCCCAACATGGATTTCAAGAAATTCTTTTTCAGGACAAATTGGGCAAACAACAAGCCGAGGCCCATGCAAGCGTAAAGCAGGGTGGGCTTGAATTTGATGAACCGTTCGTCATGCAGCACCAGCGTGAGGGTGCCGAACACCAAGATCAACCCTAAAGTGACTTTCTGCAATGTGGCCAATTTGCCATCCATCTTGAACATCACCCAACTTTGAACGAGGGTGGCGGCCATTAACACGGCGGTGGCTGTGTAAATGGTGTCGAGCTTGTAGGCCGCAAAAAACAGAAGAATGGGAAATAAATCGAGCGCTAATTTCATCTTATTTTTTTTCGAAATTCAAAGAAGCCGAGTTCATGCAATAGCGCAGACCCGTGGGCTCGGGGCCATCTTCAAAGACATGGCCCAAGTGCGCACCGCATTGCGCACAAACGCTTTCTACGCGGAGCATGCCGTGGCTGCGATCCACTTTTTGAGCCACTGCGTTTTCATTTGCAGCTTGGTAAAAAGAGGGCCAACCACAACCGGCATCAAATTTGGTATCGGCATCAAACAGCACAGCATCGCAGCAGATGCATTTGTATTGGCCTGGTTCCCAGTTCGTTTCGTATTTGCCTGTGAAGGGCCGTTCAGTGGCGGCTTTTCGCGTCACTTCAAAAGCCAAGGGCTCGGCATTCCTGGCACGGAGCCATGCGCGCCATTCGTCGTCGGTCTGAGGCAAGTTGTTGGTTGGCATAGCAAGATCCATTCAAACTAAGAGGAGCAACTGATTTCAATGTCGGAGGCCCAAGCGGGTGGCAAGTCGGCGTAGCGGTCAAACTCAGGTTGTTCGTCAAACGGGGACTTTAACAAGTTGAAGAGTGTATCCACCTCGGAATGGTCCCCTTGTTTGGATTTTTGAATGGCCACTTCGACCAAGTGATTGCGCAAGACATATTTGGGGTTGACACTCAGCATGCGTGCGACTGCGCCATTGTCGTTCTGGGTTTGGAGTTGCGACTGATACTGTGCCTGCCAGGCTTTAAAGGACTCACGATCCAGAAATAAATCTTGTACCGCTTGCCACTCTGGCGCCGACGACTCGGAATGGGGTGCTGCATGACTGAGTCGACGCCATAAAAGCGTGAAGTCAGTCCGTTCAGAGCCCATCAATTTGAGCAAATCTTGAATCAAACCCATATTGATTTTGGCTTGATCATCCGTCTGATTTGACAATCCCAATTTGCTTGAAAATTGATCAGTCCAGTGCGCTGTAAAGGCCTCTTTATAAGGCTCCAGCGCTTTCATGGCGAGCTCTTGGTCTTCGATCAGTGGCATCAGCGCTTGGCCTAAACAAAATAAATTCCAATAGGCAATTTGAGGTTGTTTGTCGTAAGCGTATCGACCTTGATGGTCGGAGTGATTGCAAATGTGTTGAGGATGAAAGCCATCAAGAAATTGGAAGGGGCCGTAATCCAAGGTCAACCCTAAGATGCTCATGTTGTCCGTGTTCATCACGCCATGGCAAAAACCCACTGCTTGCCACTGCGCCAACAAACTGGCCGTTCTTAAACTCACCTGCAACAGCAAATCAGCATAAGGATTGCCAAGGCTGTTCTCAAGTTCATCAAAGTAATGGGTCAGCGTGAAATCGGTCAGTTGTTTTAACGCGTCTAAGTTGTCGGCTTGATTTGCAAAATGCTCAAAATGGCCAAAGCGAATGAAGCTAGGTGCAACGCGGGAGACGATGGCGGCCGTTTCCAATTCCTCGCGGAGCACTGGC
>JACCDQ011558155.1_pt1 | contig 13143 bp, 12 predicted proteins | sample 7446031 | NCBI WGS metagenome assembly JACCDQ01 (sample SAMN15323442, study PRJNA562643) | freshwater metagenome | isolation source: river surface water | place: USA:Blue River Watershed | collected 2017-08-17 | reverse complement strand
GTGGCGCAGGGCAAAACCGCGCAGCTGCATGAAATGCGCGCGCAGTGGCCGTTCTTTGCCACCCGGTTGTCGATGCTGGAAATGGTCTACCTGAAGGCTGATCCGCAAATCGCCGAGTATTACGACGAAAAGCTGGTGCCTGAGCATTTGCTGGGCCTCGGTGAGCAGCTGCGCACGCAGCTCAATGCCGATACCGCGCTGTTGCTGCAGCTGATTGGCCGCGACGATTTGATGGCGAACGAAGCCTGGATCCGCGAATCCATTATGCTCAGAAACACTTATGTCGACCCGCTGCATATTCTGCAGGTCGAACTGTTGGCGCGGGTGCGGCATGCGCCGGAAACCGTCAACGACAATATCAAGCGGGCGCTGATGGTGACTATTGCCGGTATCGCCGCCGGGATGCGCAACTCAGGTTAAGCGTGCCGCGCTGTGTTGTGCTGCGTCGTCAGGCCGTGCCCGCAAGGCACGGCTTTTTTCTGTCTGTCAGCATGTTGTCAGCTGGTCCGGCAGTGGGTTCGGGCCGTATCGACAGGCCATTGAACGACTGGCGTGTGGTCGCCGTGACACGGTCGGCGCGACGCGGTCGCCACGACGTGGTCGCCACGACACGGTCGGCAAGCCAAAGCAGAACCCGCGCAATGAGGGTGGAGTACAGATGGTGAAATGGGCAGGCGGGGAAACGATGCACAAGCTGACCTTGTTTTACGACGGAGATTGTCCGCTTTGTGTGCGGGAAATGCAGCAGCTGCGCCGGCTGGACCGGCAGCATGTCTTGCAGCTGGTCGATATTCAGCAGCCGGAAACAGCGCAGTTATTTGCGCAGATTGATCTGGCACTGGCCAGTCAGGTGCTGCTGGCGCTGACCGCCGATGGCCGGTTGCTGCGCGGGCTTGATTCCACACATGCCGCCTGGTCGGCGATTGGCTTGGGTTATCGGACCGCCTGGCTGCGCTGGCCGCTGATCCGGCCTTTGGCTGATCTGGCTTACCGTTGGTTTGCTGCCAACCGTTACCGGGTGTCCCGCTGGCTGACCGGTCAGGCGCGTTGCTGCAGCGGCCAGTGCCGGCGCTGACCGCCGCGGCCGCATATCCTTATATCCTTCAGCGGACGCTGGCTGTCATTCTGAACGGCGCACTCAGCTGGCGGCCCAGCTGCAGCGCAAAGCCGCCAGTCACATACAACAAGACCAGGCTGGCGAGCGTCAACTGACCCAGCGCCAACTGATGGCTGACCAGCGCCAAATCGGCCAGCCCGGCGTGCTGGCTGCACAGCTGACTGAACTGCAGGCTGGCCAGACTGCCAATCACCAGCGGAAAGGTCAGCGCAGCAAAACCCGGATGAAAGGATGCGCGCAGCAACCGTATCAGCAACAGCCAGACCAGCAGATTCAGCAGCATCGCCAGCATATAAAGGCCGGCGCAGAGCAGCAGGTCTGGCACCTGTTGCAGCTGGCGGCAATAGGCCAGATATGCCACTAAGGTCAGACTGGCCGGCGCTGCCAGAATCGCCAGCGTACTTTGCTGCGCCGCCGCCGGGGCCGGCAGCAGGATCAGCCGGTACAGCATCAGCGGCAGCAGCAGGGCAAACATCAGCGCGCCAAAGCCAAACAAGCCGGTGGCGAACGGAGTGGGGACCTGCGCCGGCGCACTGACCACGGCCACCAGAATACCAACCGGTGGCACAAACCAGCTCGGCAACATCTGGCTGAGCTGCCAGTGACGCAGCCGCGCCCGCAGAAAAATCAGCAACAGCAACAGGTGCAGCGCCACACCGGCCGACCACAGCACCAGCCGGACTGTGCCGCCGGTCGACTGACTGAGCACCAGCAACGCCATCGCCATGGTTGGGGCGACACTGCCGGCCAGCGGGTCCTGCAGTTGTTGCCAGCACAGTTTCGGGTCGGCCAGCAATTTCAGCGGTAACAATAACCAGAGTGCGCCCGCCAGCAGGCTCAGGCTCAGGCTGAACAGGCCGGCAGCGCCGCTGATTTGTTGCACCAGTTGAGCGAGGCTGGCCAGCCCTAACGTCAGGCCGGCCAGCGGGACTGGCAAAGTGGCAAGCGACTGGCGTAATAACTGAAACATCACAAACTCCTGCAGACATGCGCTGCCCGACATCAGATGGGGCTATTGTCGGCGCTTTATTCGTTCAGTAATATCGAATAATTAAGTTGCATTTGTTTAGATAAACTAAATGGTGGGTTATGTATGAAATCAGCCTGCGCCAGCTGAAAGTCTTTGTGGTGGTGGCGGCAACGCAAAATCTCGGGCTGGCGGCCGAGCAGTTGTATCTGAGCCGGGGCGCGGTGTCGCAGGCGCTGAAAGCGCTGGAAGACAGCCTGGGCATGTTGTTGTTTGACCGTCAGGCGCAGCGGCTGCAGCTCAACAGCGCCGGCCGTCAGCTGTTGCCGCTGGCGCACGAAATGCTGGCCCGTCAGCAGCAAATCCAGCAGCTGTTTCGGCAGGACTCCGTGCTGACGCCGCTGCGGCTCGGCGCCAGCCGCACCATCGGCAACTACCTGCTGCCGGCGCTGCTGGCGACGCAACTGCAAGGGCTGATCGCCGCGCAAATCGAACAGCAGAACAGCCATTTATTGCAGCAGAAACTACTGAGTTACGAGCTGGATGTGGCGCTGATTGAGAGTGACAGCCTGCTGCCGGGCCTGAGCCGTCTGCTATGGCGCCGCGACCAGATGAAGCTGATTTGCCCGCCCGGCCATCCGCTGGCCGGCCAGCAGGCCGACTGGGCGGCGCTGAGCGGCAGTGCCTTTGTGTTGCGTGAGGTGTTTTCCGGCAGCCGTGAGCAGTTTGACCAGCAACTGGCGCCGCATCTGAGGGGTTATCAGCTGGCGTTTGAACTGACCAGTCTGGAAGCCATAGTCGCGGCGGTGGCGGCCGGCGCCGGCTTGTCTTTGGTGTCTGCGCTTGCTTGTCAGGGCGCGCTGGCGCGGCAGGAAGTGGCCGAAATCAGCTTGCCGGCGCCGTTGTGGCGCCAGCTGTGGATTTGTTATCCGCCGGCGAATCAGCAATTACCGGCGCTGCAGCAGCTGATCCACAGGCTGACGGCGGCAGCCGATGGCGGCTGATGCCAGCCCGTATTCAGCCAATGCCCGCTCAGGCCGCCGGTTCAGCCGGTTTTGGATTCAGCGTGCGCTCTTTGAAATCCTGCAGGCCTTTTTGGATCAACTGATAAGTCTCGTCGATATCGTCAGCGACTTTGCCGTCGAGTTTTTGCAGGCTTTTCAGAATATTGCGTGCATCTTCAAACCCTTTGTCGATACCGCTGCCGATGTGCGTCAGAAACTGATCCATGCTGTCTTCGTCGCTGAGGCCAGGGTTGCGCTCACGAAAAGCGCTGTAGAAGTTGGTGGCAAAACCGACGATGCGGTCTGCGGTGGCCTGCGGCGAGGTGTCTTCACTGGCGTAAGGATTGTTGTTTGACGGGCTTTCCACGCCGGCGCTGTCCGTGGCGGGCTTTTGCTCGGCCAGCCGTTTTTCTACCGCGTCTGAGACGGAGCGATACAGCAGCGACATGGCTTTGTTGTCGGATTTGACGCTGAGCGACAGCTGGTTGTCCAGAATGGTCTGGTTCAGTTGTTGCCGGTTGGCGGCTGACAGCTCGCTGGCGCTCGGTTTTTTGCTTTCTTCGGTTTGTTGGGTAGCGGTCTGTTGGGTAGCGGCTTGCTGGGTGGCGCTGGTTTGAGTGCTGTTGCTTTGATAACGACTGGCGACAGCATTTTGGCTGGGTTGGATACTCATGGTGGCGTTCCTTTGGCGATGGCAGTCAGACTATAGCTGCGTTATCGGCAGGAAATTGCCATAACTTGAGCAAAAAATTGCCGGTTCAGGCATTTTTTCTGTAAAGCCGCGCTGAACCGGCGTCAGCCCTTAAAAACCGGTCTCGAACCAGGCAGTGCCGGAGACGATTTCGTAAGTGCCGTTGCTGTACAACACAGTCGCGCCAATGTTGTGTTCGCTGTACGGCCAAATCTGAATGGTACAAGTGGTGCTGGTGGCGGAGCAGCTCTGGCCGGCCGGTAACTGCCAAATCACCTGACTGACCGAAGTCGCCAGATTCTGAATGCGGATGCTGACATTGGCGGGTTTATTGTCCAGCGTAAAGCGCATGCCAAAACAGTGTTGCGTCCAGCTGTTGTTTTGCGGGGTCTGCAGACGACATTCCAGATTGGCGGCCTGAGCGCCGCTGCTCAGGCCAGCCAGTAACAATAAAGCGGTAAGTGTTGATTTTTTCATGACAAAGTCCTTGGTCAGTTGAATTGCCGGTTTTTTAACCGGCTGCCAAAGACGCTACAGCCATCACCGCTCGCCGAACATCCGGCCTTTGCAGAAATCAAAACAATATCAAGTGTCTGTCACTGTTTTATTAAAAGGGACAAGGTTGATATTGCCGGATACCGGCAGAGGCGGCCTGGCGCAACAGGCGCTGGCTTGCGACCGGCACTGGCAGCGCCGGCAAATCGGGCAAGGCATCGGCCGGGTTGCCGCTGATCACTTCGTACAGCAGATAACTGGTCAGCAGCACGCCGGCTGGCGCCGCATGATTGCCGTCGCTGCTGTACAGCCGGATGTCCGGCCACTGCGCAATCACCGCATCCCAGACCGGCCCGACCGGGGCGACACAGGCCGCCTGCACCGCCGCGATTTGCCGGTGCAGCTGAAAGACCCGGCTGCCTTCTTCGCGGTTACCGGCGCGTGGATGTTCCGGATACAGCACAGGCGTCACGCCTTTGGCTTTGGCCAGCGCAATCCACTGTTGCGCGGCCTCGGTGGAGTAATGGTAGAGCCCGCTGGTTGAATATTTTTGTGCCTGCAGGATTAAGTGGCTCCAGGGCTGAGATTCGAGCTGCTGCTGGCTGACGCTGTCGCCCAGACGCTCATCGAGATAGGTGGCGCCACGGGCCAGCGTTGTGGTTGCCGGCTGGCCGGTGCCTGTTTGCAGCAGCAGCTGCAGCATACGGGGCAAATCGCCGGCGGAATGGCTGTTGCCAAACAGCAGGATGGTTGGTGGTGCCACAGTGCGATTGTCTGGCACCGGCAGATTTTCCAGCGCCCATGCCGGGGGCGGCACCGGTGTTGTTGGGTTGCCTGCGGTGGGCGGCAGCTGCGGTGTCGGGCTTTGTGCGCTGCCACCGCAGCCGCAAAGCAGGACAAAACCGAGCCATAAAACAGGGGTGATTGGGTGCATCCGGCTGATCTCCGTTGATTTCTCAGCGGATCACAGTAACAGCCAACACGTTAAACCGGCGTTGGCCGTGACCAGCGGGGGCAAGTCAGGGATGGTCGAGCAGCCGGGCTTCAGCGCCTTTCGGGTCCATTGCGGGCCGAAAGGCGCTGCTTCAGAACTCCTGGACTGCCGGACGCAACACGATTTCGTTGATGTCGACGTCCGCCGGCTGTTCCACCGCATACGCGATAGCACGGGCCACCGAGTCGGCCGGGATCTGGTTGTTCTGGTAAAAGGCTTCAACAAAAGCTTTGCTGTCGCCGTGCTGACTGCCGTGTTTGAGCTCAGATTCCACCGCACCGGGGGAGATGACAGTGGTGCGGATGCTGCCGCCTACTTCGTGGCGCAGCCCTTCGCTGATGGCGCGCACCGCAAACTTAGTACCGCTGTACACAGTGCCGCCCGGGCTGAATACCTTAGTGCCGGCCACGGACGAGATATTGATAAAGTGGCCGCTTTGCTGCGCTTCAAACACCGGCAGTGCGGCGGCGATGCCGTACAACACCCCTTTGATGTTGATGTCGATCATGCGGTCCCATTCGTCGGTCCGCCCTTCGCGCATCGGCGCAATCGCCATCAGACCGGCGTTGTTGATCATCACATCCAGCCGGCCGTAGGTGCTGACCGCCAGCGCCACCGCGGCCTGCAGCTGTGCTGCCTGGGTGACATCCGCCAGCTGCACCACGGCCTGGCCGCCGGCAGCTGTGATCCGTTGTTGCAATTGCGCCAGCCGGTCCTGCCGGCGGGCCACCAGCACCAGTCGGGCACCACGGCTGGCCAGCAGTTCAGCGGTGGCTTCACCCAGGCCACTGCTGGCGCCGGTGATCAGAATCACTTTATTTTCTACAGACATCGTTTCGCTCCTTTGGTTGGTGGACAAGGACTGGCTGTTGCGGGTCGCAGGCCGGTCGTTGAGAGCCATTCTGCCGTGCTGTACTTCGCCTGAAAATGGAATTAAATTGACATCAGAATTCCTTAAATTGGAATAATCCCATGAATAAACTGGAACTGTTGAGGCTGTTCTGCAGCGCGGCTGAGGTCAGCAATTTTAAAGAAGCGGCCCGTTTGCAGGCGGTGTCGCCGCAGACGGTGACCCGCGCTGTGCAGCAGCTGGAACAGCTGACCGGCGAGTTGCTGTTTCATCGTAATACCCGTCAGGTGCGGCTGACGCAGTTTGGCGAACAGCTGGCGGAGCAGGGGCGTCAGCAACTGGAGCAACTGGACAAGTTGCTGCGCCCGGTCAGCCAGCCCAAAGAGCAGGCCAGTGGCGTGGTGCGGCTGACCGCTCCCCATGCCTTTCGCGAAGTACTGTTGCCACTGCTCAGTGAATTTTGCTGCCAGTACCCTGAGATCCGGCTGGATTTACGCTTTGCCGATCAGCACAGCGCCTTGGTCGACGAGCAAATTGATTTAGGCCTGCGGATTGGTGTGCTGCGCGACCAGAGTTTTGTTGCTGCCGAGGTGGGCCTGATGTCGCTGCTGCTGGTCGCCAGCCCGGCATATCTGGCGGCGCAGGGTCAGCCTGACAGCCAGGCGGCGCTGGCACAGCACCGGTTTACCGGTTTGCTCGACGAGGCCACGGGCCGGCCCTGGCTGTTTTATACAGAGCAGGACAAAGTCTGGCAGCCGCCGGCTATCCATTGGCTGGCCAATGATGCGTTCAGTGAGTTACATGGTTGTCTGGCCGGGATTGGCATCAGCCAGCAGCCGTATTTTTTGCTGGCGCCTTATCTGGCCGATGGCCGGCTGGTGAGGCTGTTGCCTGAGCTGGAACCTGCGCCCTGGCCGGTCAGTCTGTACCGGCCGCAGCGTGGGCCGGTGCCGCTGCGAATCCGGCTGCTGTTTGATTTTTTGCGCAGCCGGCTCAGCGCACATCCAATGCTGCGTCCGGCCTGACATCACGCGGATGTGGCGGGGCAAACAAACGCAGGCCATGACCAGCTCTGCACAATATGGTGCCAATAAAAAAGGAGCTGCAGGCAGCTCCTTTTCGTGCGAAGGCAAGCCTGGGACGTGTTGAACGCCCCAGCCGTTCATCAGAAGAAGTTCTTTTTGAACTCCAGGCCAACAATCCGCGGCTCGTTGACAAAAGCCGTGTTGTTGTTGAAGTCGATCGCCCCTTTGACATTGTCTTCGTCGGTGATGTTGCGGCCAAACAGCGCCACTTCATAGTTGCCGTCGTAGTTCATATAACCAATGCGCAGGCCGGCTTCCTGATTGTCGTCGACGCGGAATTCTTTGGCGTCGTACAGGAACAGGTTGGTTTCACCCTGGAACGCCACATCACCGTAGACATAGATTTCGCCGCCAGATACCGGGAAATCATAGCGGGCGTTCAGCGTCAGGATGGTTTTCGGCGCTTGCGGGAACGGGTTGCCATCGACATAGGCCATCCCTGCGCTGTTCAGCGGGTCTAATGGCGTACAGGCTTTTGCCCCGCCACAAGTCGCTACCAGCAGGTTGGGGTCTTTCAGCTCAGTTTTGTTGTAGCTGAAACCACCGCCCAGCGTCAGCTGGCTCAGCGCCCGCCAGTCGAAATCCACTTCAAAACCATAGCCGGTGCCTTTGTCGGCGTTCAGCAGGGCGTTGCCTTGTGCTGCACCGCCAATGGCCGACAGCTGAATATCATTGATGTTGTAGTAGAACAGCGCGCCGTTTAAACGCAGCGTGTTGTCGAGCAGGTCGGCTTTGGCGCCAAACTCAACCGAATCAATAGTTTCTGAATCCGCCACTGTCGGGTCGCCTTCAAAAGCCACGTTCCGGCCCTGGATAGATTGGGCACGGAAACCGCGGGCCAGCCGGCCGAACAGTGAGGTGTTGTCTGTTAACCGGTAGTTGGTCGCCAGTTCCCAGCTGACCTGACCGTCGTCCACGCTGATCGGATCATAGGCTTTGATGGTGACCCAGCCCTGAGAGACCGCATAAGCGGACGGATTGACGTTCTGCTCACCGACAGAAAAATCTTTTTTATCATGGGTATAACGGATACCTGCTGTGACATCCCACTGACTGGTCAGCTTGTAGGTGCTCTGGCCAAACACAGCCCAGCTGTCGTTGCCGTGGTACACAGTGGTCGCGCCATAGGTGCCATCGATACTGGTGACGCCAAAAGAGGAATCAAAATAAAAGGCACCGACCTGCCAGTTGATGTCGCCTGAAGTGTCGCTGGCCAGCCGGATCTCCTGAGTGAATTGCTCCAAATCTTTCAGCTGGTCTTCGGTCAGCGCCTGAAACGGAATAAAACCCGGGCCGGTTTCATTGCCGCCATCGATGTCACCTTTGCCTTTGCCGTCGGCATTTTCCTGCGCAGTGACGGAGGTCAGCGTCATGCCGTTGGCCAGTTCCAGCTCCAGTTTCAGCGACGCGCCGAAGTTGTCGTATTTCTGGAAATTGTTATCGCCTTCGTTGTACGCCACCACGTCGCGGTCGTAATTGCCGTTTAACTGGTTGCTGCCAGTATCAAAGGCGTTGGCGCGAAATACCGACGAAGTGCCGTCCAACTTGCGGCCATGCACATTGAGCAGGGCGTCCAGATTGTCGCCTTCATAAAGGAATTGCAGGCGGCCGGCTTTTTCATCAAAGCCACCCATCACGTCTTTTTCTTTTTTGAAGCTGTTGTCGATATAGTCATCGCGGTTTTGCGACAACACCGACAGACGGGCGGAGACAGTGTCGCTCAGACCGCCGCCGGCCGCGCCTTCAAAGTTCAGCGTCCCCAGGTTGCCGACCGACACTTTGGTATAAGCATCAAAATCCTGCCGTGGTTTGGCGGTGTTGAACTTGATGATACCGGCCGTGGTGTTGCGGCCAAACAGCGTGCCTTGCGGGCCGCGGATCACTTCGACGGCGTCCATGTCAAACAGCGGAAAGCTTTTCAGGATGACGTTTTCCATCACCACGTCGTCCATCACGATGGACACTGGCTGAGAAGCCGCCAGGTCAAAATCCGTGTTACCGAGGCCGCGAATATAAAAACGCGGGGCGGCGCGACCATTAGAAGACTCGGCATACAGGCCCGGTACTTTGACCGCGAGGGCCTGAATATCATCACCGCCGGCAAAGATGGCATCGAATTTTTCGCCGCCTAAAGTCGCCACTGAAATCGGCACTTCCTGCGTACTTTGCACCCGTCTTTGCGCCGTGACTGTAATCACTTCCAGTTTCTGGTCGTCCTGCTGGGCTTTGTCACTTTCCTGCGCCAGCGACGCAGGAGAAAGCCCCAGCGCTGTGGCAACCAGTGCAGACTGGATGCTGAGCGCCAACATGGATTTTGCTTGTTTCATCAGTGGATTATCCTCAGGTATTTGATTTGTGATCTGGCAGAAAAGCCATAGCCCGCGTGGTCTGTGCTTAGGTTTAGCAGCTGCGGCGGTGCCTGTCAGCCTGCACTGGAGTGACCACAGGCAGGCAAAACGGCGCGCAGTATAACAAGCTTTATCTGCGCTTTCCGCTGTTCCCGAATATTGCAGCAAATGACAGAAATTCGCTGCAAATGCATCGAGTTTATTGCAATTTGTTGAAATTTTGTCAGTGGTGCGTGCCGGTCTTTTTTTACTAACCGCTGCGTGGGCCGGTCAGCCGGCTCAATCGCACAACGCTATAGTACACGGCGGTTTTGCCCTGATGGGAGGAGTAATAGCTGAGATGAATTAATCCGTTTTGGATCACCAGTCCGGCATAGCTGGTGTCACCGCCGGACGGCAGTTGCAGACACTCGGTTAAGGTGGCGTTTTCGCGGTCGAGCCAGCACAGGCTGGTCCGTACTTTGTGATCATAAAGCCGCACCACCGCCAGCAGACGGCCATCTGGCAGCTGCGCGCAAACCGGCCCGCCGATGCGGCAGTTCAGTTCACGCCACTGCCAGTCAAAATAAGGCGGTTGGGCTTCGCCGAGCAAGCCGCGATGCGGGTCGCGCCGCAGCAAACACAGGGCGGTGCCGTCCGGCAGAAACATCAGGCCGGATTCATTGGGGTAACCGGCGTCATTGAGCTGGCTGACCCAGGGGCTGAACGCGATGCCATCGGTGCTGCGGTACAGCCGGACAAAACGGTTGCGCAGGCAACTGTACCCGACCGCATAAGCTTCCTGCTGTTGCCAGCAGAGCCGCCACAACCAGATACCCGGCTCGCCGGTGGCGATGGCGTCGCTCCAGTGTTCGCCATCGTCTGACAACCACAGATAAGACTGATGATAAGCGGTCTGACCGTCAGGCAGCGTCAGCGGCCGATGCAAAGCGCCGGCGCCGAGCAGCTGCAGCCGGCCATCCGGCATCACAATCAATTTGCCATCGCGCAGGTCGGCATGGTCACTTTGCAGGACCGCCACAGCGCGCCAGTGTTTGCCATTGTTGTGGCTTTTTAAAATGCGCAGCACGCCATCGGGCGAGACATGGGCGTTGGCTTCGCGAAACACACAAAACAGCGCACCGCCAAAAGCGACCAAATCGGTAAAAGCGTTGTGATCACCGGCGCGCCAGATACAACGTGCTTTGGCGGTTGGCAGTTTTAAAAAGGCCGGTCGGGCCGGATAAAAGCGGCGTTTGCCGCAGCGGATTATTTGGGTTGCCACAATTCGAACCTGTTGCCTTCCGGATCCGTTGCCCAGCCAAAACGACCATAATCTTCATCCTGCACCTGGTCGTCAACCAGAGCGCCGCCGGCGCGCAGCTGCGCCAGCATGGCGTCCAGGTCGGCAACCCGGTAGTTGATCATCACTTGTTGCCGGCGGTCGCCAAAATAATCGGTGTCGGCGCTGAAACCCGACCAGACCGTCATATCGCCTGCTTTGGCGGTCAGGCATCCGTAGGTCTGGCCGGGGTCAATCGCCACGCCCAGATATTGCTGATACCAGGCGGCCAGCGCCGCTGGGTCGCGGGCGCGTAAAAACACGCCGCCAATGCCGGTGATTTTTTCCATGTTGCAGTTCCTGTCGGGGTTGTGAACGCGGCCAGCGCCGCTGGAACTGCAGTGATTTTTACAGCTGCGGTTCCTGTAACCAGCCTAGCACAGTCTCAACCCCGGACAGTTGGCGATGCTGCAGGATCAGTTTGCGGCCCAGCGCCAGTGCCCGGCTTTCACATTGATTTTTCAGCCGTTTGTCAGAAATTTTCTCCAAATCCGCCACGTGCGCCAGACCGACCACCCGGCGGATCAACTCAGTGCCGGCATAACCGAGCGCGTCTTTGATCACCTGCTGGACAAATCGTTGCTGATACAACTCGCTTTGCAGCGCCAGATCGCGGGTTTCGCGGGCCGCCAGCGCCAGAAACTTGCGTTTGTACAGCTGCTCAGTGGCGGCGATTTGTTCAGACAGATAATCCTGCTGCGCCCGGCGACGGCTTTCATCAGCGAGTAAACCCGGCAGCGCGCAGTAATTGAGCAGTAAATTACCGATGAAACTGCCGAGGTCAAAGCCCAGCGGGCCGTAAAAGCCGAACTCGGCGTCGATCAGTTTAGTGTTTTCGTGGCTGACAAAAATACTGCCGCTGTGTACATCGCCATGCAGCAATGCCTGTGGGCAGGATTCAAATTTGGCTTTTAACTCCGCCACTTCCGCTTTGACGGCGTCGTCAAACCACAGCGCAGTGACCTGTGGCTTCAGCGCCGGGTCAAACTGGTTGCGCTCGTGGTTGCAAAAAGGGTCGGTGAAAAACAGATCTTCGGTGATCTGGCACAGTTCCGGGTTCATAAACTGGGCGGTGCGCGCTTTTTTGAAGGGGGCATCCAGCGCAAAATCTGAGGTGTAAAAACCGGTATGCGCCAGGTAGGTGGCCATATGCTCGGCCAGCAACGGGAACTGTTTGCCCTGATTCAGCGCCTGGCGCAGGATCTGATGGTCGCCTAAATCTTCCAGCAAAATCGCGGCTTTTCCGGCGTCATGATGCAGCACTTCGACGGTATGGTCCGGCACAATTTTTCCGTGGATCAGCAGCACTTCGGCTTCGATGCGGGCGCGGTCCAGCGTCAGTGGCCAGCTTTCGCCGACGCAACGGGCATAAGGCAGCGCCTGTTTGACGATCAGGCTGGTGCCAAACTGGTTTTTCACCCGAAACACCAGATTCAGATTGCCGTCGCCAAACTCCTGACACTGCAGCTGGCTGTGCTCACCAAATAACTCGCTGTGATCATTGGCAAAAATCGCTGCCTGTTCGGGCGTAAAGGTCTGATAACCGGCCATATCCGTGATAACTCCTGGTGGTCTTGATGTCTGGATGTCCGTATAATCGCAAAATCCGCCTTCTTTCTGCAACGGTTGATTTTGCCTATGACCCAACTGACGTCGGCCAGCCTGCGGCTGGTAGATCAGCAATTATGGCTGCTGGACCAGACTTTATTACCGCATCAAACGCAGTGGCTGCGCATCGATGACACCGCCGCGCTGATTGACGCGATTGTCGCACTCAAAGTGCGGGGCGCGCCGGCCATTGGCATTGCCGCTTGTCTGCAACTGGCGGCCCGCGCTCAGCAAGGCGCGCCGCGTGACGTGCTTAAAACCGAAGCGCTGCAACTGCGCTCGGCCCGGCCTACCGCAGTCAACCTGATGAATAATATAGATTTGTTGCTGGAGGCGCTGCAACAGCCGGATTACGCCAGCGCAGTGGTGAGTGCCGCAGCGGCGGTATTTGCTGAAGATGTCGCCTTGTGCCAGCAACTGGCGCAGCTTGGCGCTGCGCTTATCCAGCCCGGCGAGCGCATTCTGACGCACTGCAATACCGGTGGGCTCGCCACCGCCGGTGTCGGTACTGCGCTGGGTGTCATCACCCAGGCGCACCGGCAGGGCAAAAATATTCAGGTCTATGTCGATGAAACCCGCCCGCTGCTGCAAGGCGGCCGGCTGACCGCCTGGGAGCTGCAACAGCAGGGCGTGCCTTATCAGCTGATCTGCGACAACATGGCC
>JACCDQ012174219.1_pt1 | contig 13145 bp, 9 predicted proteins | sample 7446031 | NCBI WGS metagenome assembly JACCDQ01 (sample SAMN15323442, study PRJNA562643) | freshwater metagenome | isolation source: river surface water | place: USA:Blue River Watershed | collected 2017-08-17 | reverse complement strand
CAGGTTGGGCGCATCGGCGCGGAACACCACATCCCAAGCGGTGGTGAACTCGTTGACGGTGCGGCCCCAGGACAAGGCTTCGTACGCGATCTTGATGCCGTAAGGAATGGCCAGCATGGCCAGCTTGCGCAGGTCGCGCGCGATGTGGTCAAGATCGTCGCTGGCGTGCCGGGAGGTGGACGAGCACACCAGCAGCACGTCGCAGCCCAACGCGGCGCACATCTCCAGCATCATCTTGGCGATGTCCACCTTGTAGTGGTGCAGGTGGCCGCTCAGGCCCTCAAAGTCGCGCAGCACCTGAAATCCGGTACCCCTTAGGCCGCTGGCGTGCACCGCCTTGACGGCCGCGCGCCAGCCGTCGGGATGGCCCACGAGGTCGTTGGCCTTGAGCATGACCTGGCTGAAACCGGCGTCATTCATCGCCTCCAGCTTGGCCTCCAGCGGCCCGGCCAAGGTGATGGTGTCCATGCCAAAGGTGGCGATGGTTTTGTCAACGGGGTGGCTGCGGCGCATGGTCAGGCCCCCGGTGCGTCGCTGTGAACCAGCTCAAACACCACGGAACCCAGGTAGGTTTTGGTGATGGCGCCGCGCGGCTCGGTGTGTGCCGCCTCGGTTTCCACGAACTCCACGCCCAGGGCGCGGAAGGCTCGCACCGCCGCCAGCACGTCTGGCACGCCCAGGCCAATGCGCTGCAGGCGCTCATTGGCGTCGTAGACGTTGGGCTCAGGCTCGATCAATTGCAGCATGAAACGGTTGTCCGCCGCCAAAGCCGGCGTGCGCAACAGCTTGCCTTTGGGCATGATGCCGTAGCGCTCTTCGTCCGGGATCAACTGGGTGCCGAACAACTCGGTGTAGAACTCGATCCAGTCGTAGCTGCGGTCGGGGCCGATGTACTGCACGATGCCAAAGAAGTGGACGCCGGCGGTCGCGGGCGGGTGCTGGTCCACGGTGGGAATCGGCACAAAGTCCACGTCGTAGATGGAGAACTCCTTGTACCGGTCCACGAAATAGATGCGGCTGCCGCCCGCGCCGTGGATGGCGGGGATGTTGAGCTCCATCACCTCGGCGTGGGTGGGCACCTCCCAGGCGCCGCGCTCCAGCACGTAGTCGTAAGCAGCGCGGGCATCGCGCACCCGCAAGGCCAAGGCCGAAATGCTCGGCACCTCGCTGCCGTGGCTGGCGGCACGCGCTTCGTCCGGATGGGCGTTGACCACGATGTTCATGTCGCCCTGGCGGTACAGCAGCACCTCGCGCGAGCGGTGGCGCGCGATGGGCCGAAAACCCATCATCTCCAGCACCTGGCCCAGCGCCTGCGGCTTGCTGGTGGCGTACTCGATGAATTCCACCCCATCCAGCCCGATGGGGTTGGAGGCGTCGCTGAAGGAAGCCTGCAGGGGTTCGCGCGATGCGTCGGTCTTGGTCAGGAAGTCGCTCATGGGGGCCTCTTTTCAATAGCTCAAACGCGCCAGCGAACGCAGGTGTTCGGCGGTGGTGCTGGGGTAGCCGAAGAACTCCAGGTAAGCGGGAATCTGCTCGAACAGCATATCCGAGCCCACCTGAATGCGACAACCGCGCGCTTGCGCTGCGGTCAGGAAAGCGGTCATTTCGGTGCGCATCACCACCTCGCCCACGAAGGTGTCGGCCGACAGGCGGTCCATGTCGATCGGCAGCGGATCGCCCTCGTTCATGCCCAGCGGGGTGGCGTTGACGACCAGGTCGTAGCCGTTCGGGTCTTTGGTGTGGAGCTTCAGTGCAATGTCAGGGTACTGGGCCTTCAGCCGTGCACTCAGCCCTTCGGCGGAAGCGGTGTTGACATCGAACAAACCCATGGTGCCCACGCCCGCTGCGGCCAGCGAGGCGGCAATCGCGCTGCCCACGCCGCCGCTGCCCACCACCAGGGCGCGGGCGCCTTTCAGGGCCAGGCCTTTGCGCTGCACGCCACGCACAAACCCTTCGCCGTCGAACAGATCGCCCACCAGCCGGCCGTCGGCCGTGCGTTTGACGGCATTGCAGGCGCCCGCCACCCGCACCGTGGGGGTCACCTCGTCCAGCAGGCCCACCGTGACCACCTTGTGCGGCATGGTGATGAGCGCCCCCCGGATGTTCTCCAGCGTGAACACGCTGCGCAGCAGCTCAGGGTAGGTCTCGGGTTTGCTGCCCATGGGCACGACCACGGCGTTGATGCCCGACGCCTCGAAGTACGGGTTGTAGATCATCGGCGCCTTGAAACTGTGCGTGGGGTAACCGATGTGGGCGATGATTTCGGTGTGGCCGTTGATCATGGTGGGTGTCGTGATGGGCGGGTAAGGCGGTGGGTAAAAACTGACGGTGACTGTACGGTCGCAGCGCCAAAGCGGTGCACGAATACGCCCGGCATCCGATCGATCATCGATCCAAATTGATCGATGATCGCCTCTTCAAAGGGAAATCCCGCATCACCGGCGGAACTCAGACGGGGCTCAGGGGACGCTCAAGGCTTCTTCGTGGCGGCGGATTGGACGAACTTGCGCACCAGGCCGTCCATGGCGACCAGGTAGCCGTCCACCCCAAAACCGATGACGATGCCCGCCGCGGCCGGCGACACCCACGAGTGGTGACGGAATTCCTCGCGCGCATGGACGTTGGAGATGTGGCATTCGATCACCGGCATCGGGTCCACGCCTTTGATGGCGTCGTGCAGCGCGATCGACGTGTGGGTGAAGGCGCCCGGGTTGAACACCACGCCCAGCACCTCACCGGCCTTGTACAGGCGGCCGTATTCTTGAATCTTGTCGAGCAGCGCGCCCTCCCAGTTGCTCTGGAAACACTCGACCTCGTAGCCGATCTTCTCGCCATGGGCTTTGCAGAAAGCCTCCACGTCGGGCAAGGTGGTGTAGCCGTACTGGGCCGGTTCACGGGTGCCCAGCAGGTTCAGGTTGGGGCCGTTGAGGATCAGGATTTTTTTCATGCGGGACTCCGGAAAGTGAGAAAGTCAGGCCAGCTCCACCACGCGGCCGGTGCGCGCGGCTTCGGCAATGGCCTCGGTGATTTTCAGGTTCTGCAAGCCGTCGCGGGCACTCACCAGAGGTAGAGCTTCGCCACGCACCACAGCGCCAAAGTGTTCCATCTGGTGCCTCAGCGGATCGTCGCGCACCATGCCCATCGTGCCCACCTCGAACGGTTTCCACCAGGAGCGATCTTCCGGGCGGGGATAGGTCTTGAGGCGCATGGTGGGCACCGACAAGCTGCCGTTGGTGCCCACCACCACGTAACAGTCCTCGTCGTTGTAGCTCGGGTAGGCCTTGTTTTCCTCGCTGGTCTGCTCCCAACTGCGGGGGCAGGCCGCCGTGTCGCTGAGCATGAAACTGCCCAAAGCACCGTTGGCAAAGCGCAGGTTGATGGCCACCGTGTCCTCCACCGCAAAGCCGCGCACCGCGTTGGACGCGAACGCCTGCACCGCCACGATCTCGCCGCACAACATGCGCAGGTTGTGCACCTCGTGGATCATGTTGATCAGGATCGGGCCACCGCCCGCCTCGCGGCGCCAGGGGCCGTCATCGAAGTAATGGTCGGGCTTGTAAAAGGTGGCACTGCCCATGACCGTGACCAGCCGCCCCAGTTGGCCAGAGGCGACCACCTGTTGCGCTTTGGCCATGATCGGGCTGTGCGCGCGGTGGTGACCGATCAGCACCGGCACGCCGCTGCGTTCGGCCGCATCCACCAACGTCTGGCCTTCGGCCACCGTGGTCGCGATGGGTTTTTCCACCAGCGTGGGCAAACCCGCCTTGATGCACTGCAACGCCTGGGGGACATGCAGCGCATTGGGCGTGGCCAGCAGCACCCCGTCGGGCCGGTCCTGGGCCAGCAACGCGTCCAGTGTCGCGTACAAGGGCACACCCGCTTGCGCCGCCACCGCCACGGCGGCCGGCGACGGGTCCACCACGGCAGACAAGGTGCAGCTTGCGCTGGCCTGCAACACCCGCAAGTGGGCCTGTCCGATCAGTCCGGCGCCGGCAACGGCAATGCGGGTGGGGCGGTTCACGGGTGCACCCAGTCGATCACTTGCGGACTTTGGCCAGCTCGTTCTGCAGTTCCTTCAGCGTGTCCTGGCCCACGTTCACGCCGTACTTGGCGGTGACCGGACGCATCATGTCGCGCAGCTTGTTCACTTCCGCGGCGGGCAGCTCGGTCACTTGCATGCCACCCTTCTTCATGTTGTCCAGCGCGCTGGCCACCTGGGCGCGGGCCTGGGCGCGCTGGAACTTGGCCGCTTCCTGGGCCGCATCGGCGACGATCTTCTTCTGCCCAGCGTCCAGGCCGTCCCAGAATTTCTTACTGATCACGACCGACTGCGGGTTGTACTGGTGGTTCGACAACACCACGTGCTTCTGCACTTCGTAGAACTTGTTGGCGTTGATCACCGTCAGCGGGTTTTCCTGGCCGTCAATCGCTTTTTGCTCCAGCGCGGCGTACACCTCGGGGAACGGCAGCGGGGTCGGGTTGGCGCCCAGTGCTTTGACCCAATCCACGTTGATCGGGTTGGGAATCACGCGCAACTTCAGGCCCGCCAGGTCTTCCACCTTGGTGATGGGGCGGCGGCTGTTGGTGATGTTGCGGAAACCCAGTTCAAAGTACGCCAGGCCCACGATGCCTTTTTCAGACAGCTTGTCGTGCAGCTTCTTGCCAAAGGGGCCGTCCACGATGAAGTCGGCTTCCTTTTCGTTGTTGAACATGAACGGGAAGTCGTAGATGGCGAATTCCTTGACCTGGCTGGCGAAGATGCCCGAGTTCATGGACGCCATTTCGAGCGTGCCGCCCTGGATGGCCGACACGTTGGCCTGGTCGCTGCCCAGCGTGCCGCCGGGGAACAGGTTCACCTTCATCTTGCCGCCGGATTTGGCTTCCACCACCTCCTTGAACTTCTCCATCCCCATCACAATGGGGTGCCCCTTGGGGTTCTGGGTCGCGAACTTGATGGTTTTGTCCTGGGCCTGGGCAGTGCCGAAAGCGGCCACGGCCACGGCGGCCACCAGGGTTTTGAGCATCAGACGTTTCATGGTGTCTCCAAAGGATGGGAAGCGGTACGCGAGAACTCGAAAGCGACCCGTGGCGTACCAACTCACGGGAACGCTGGAAGCCATCAGTTGCCGATGAGCCAACGCGCAGGAACCATCACGATCTGCGGGCACAGGACCATCAGGAACCTCAAACCAAACTGCGCCAGCATGAAGGGCCAAACACCCTTGGTCACGTCGTCCATGCTGACTTTGCCCACGCCAGCCACCGTGTTGAGCACCGTGCCCACCGGCGGCGTGATCAGGCCAATCGCGTTGTTCATGATGAACAGCACGCCAAAATACACCGGATCGATGCCGGCTGCTTTGACGATGGGCATCAACACCGGGGTGAGGATGAGGATGGTGGGCGTCATGTCCATGGCCGTGCCGACCACGATCACCAGCACCATGATGGCAAACATCAGCAAAGTGGGGCTGTCGAGCAGCGGTTCCAGCAACGCGACCAGTTGATCAGGCAACTGGGCCACGGTGATGAGCCAGGCCGACACCATGGCCGCGGCCACCAGGAACATGATGACGGAAGTGGTTTTGGCAGCCGCCAGAAACAGGCCGAACAACTGCGACAGCCTCAGCTCGCGGTAAACCACCATGGAGATCAGCAACGCGTACACCGCCGCCACCACTGCCGCTTCTGTCGGCGTGAAAACGCCGAACTTCAGGCCGACCACCACAATCACCGGCAAGCCCAGGGCCCAGACCGCATCGCGCAGCGCCTGGAACACTTCGGCGCGGGTTTTGCGGGCGGGCGGCGACACGTTCTCTTTGCGAGCCACCCACCACCAGGTCAGGCACAGCGCCAATCCCAGCAGGATGCCCGGAAAGATGCCGGCCATGAAGAGCTTGGAGATCGACACGTTAGCCGCCACGCCGAAAATCACAAAACCGATCGACGGCGGGATGATGGGCGCGATGATGGACGCCGACGCCAACAGACCCGCCGAACGGGCTTTGTCGTGGCCAGCGCTGTGCATCATGGGCAACAGCAGCGCGGCCAGGGCGGCGGCATCGGCCACCGCAGAGCCCGACAGCGAAGCCATGATGACCGCGGCCATGATGGCCACATAGCCCAGACCGCCACGCACGTGACCCACCAGCGACATCGCGAACGCCACGATGCGTTTGGACAGGCCACCCGCGTTCATGATTTCGCCGGCCAGCATGAAGAAAGGCACCGCCAGCAGGGGGAAGCTGTTGGAACCTTCGATCAGGTTCTGCGTCAGGATCTGCGCGTCGCACATGTTCAGGTGCCACATCAACGCGGCGCCGCACAGCAGCAGCGAGAAGGAAATGGGCACACCGATCATCATGGCGGCGATGAGCGAGCCCAGGAAAATGGCAATGGTCATGGGATGGGTCTCCGGTGGGCTCGGGTCAGGGGTGCGGGTTGCCGTGGGGCATGTCGTCGGACTCGCGGATGCCGATCAGTTCGCTGTCCGGCATGCGACCCGAGAGCAGGCGCCACAGGTTCAGCAACAAAACAGGCGCCGCCAGCGTTGCAAACACCACGCCGCTGCCGTAGAAATAGCCCATGGACGTTTCCATGACCGCGCTGGTCGAATCCCAGTTGATGCGCGCCTGGTCCAGCGAGCCTTTGAAAATCAACCAGTCGATGAACAACATGGACACCAAGGCCAGGCCCAGACAGATTTTTTGGCCGCCGATGGGCAACCGGGAGACGAACGAATCGGTGCCCAGGTGGGCCCGCTCATTGAGGGCCACCACCGCCCCCATGAAGGTCATCCACACGAACAACCAGCGCGACAACTCTTCCGACAAGGTGATGCCCGAATTGAAGCCGTAGCGCATGACCACGTTGCCAAACACCATGACCACCATCAACGCAAGGCTGATGACCATCAAGGCCGACAGAGCACGGCAGTAGTGGCTGATGATTTTTTCAAGCATGACAGGGTTCTTGTGACGTCCAGACCAGAAATGTACGAACTGGTTAGTTTTTTGTGGATTGGGGTTTTCCCTAGGTCACTCACCTGCCCTGCGCGGCCCCCGTGCCGCCATCCCGATCAAGCGCGCAGGTAGCGCTCAACCATGTCCACGATGCTGGCGCGCCGCTGCGCAACCACCGCCGGATCTCGAAAGTCGCGCTTGAAAATCAAACCAAAAGTGTGGCGGTTGGACACGTTGAAAAACGTGAGCGCCGAAATGGAGGCGTGAATGTCGATCGGGTCCAGCCCGGGGCGGAACACGCCACTGGCCAGCCCACGCTCGTAGAGCTTCTGGATCGACGAAATCGCCGGCACGTTGAGCTGCTGGATGCTGGTGCTTTGCGCCAGGAACTGACCCCGGTTCATGTTTTCCGAGATCACCAGCCGGATGTAGTTTTCGTGGCTGAAATGGTGGTCGAAAGTGAACTCGACCAACCGGCGCAGCGCGGCCATCGGCTCTAGACTGTCGAGGTTTTGTTCGCCCTCAATGGCGCGCATGCGGCGGTACGACTCTTCAAGCGCGGCGAGGTACAGGCCCTCCTTGCTGCCGAAGTAGTAGTAAATCATCCGCTTGCTGGTGTGGGTGGCGGCCGCGATTTCGTCGATACGGGCGCCCGCCAACCCTTTTTCCGCAAACTCCGCTATCGCCACTTCCATGATGTTCGCCATGGTGCGTTCGGGGTCGTTGGTGCGGGAGGTGGTGCGCGCCGGGGCCAATCGGGCGGACGACTGGCGCACCTTGGAATGTACCGTTTGGTTCATTCCAAGAGTATAGGAGAGCGGCTCTGCGCCGCCAAGGCGGTTGGGGCCTGGAGCCGCACAAACGCCTCGAAATCCTGCAACTCCAACGGCCGGCTGTACACGTAGCCTTGCACTTCATCGCAACCGCAGGTCTTGAGCCACACCATTTGCTCGGAGGTCTCGACCCCTTCGGCAATGCTGACCATCTTCAGGCTGTGCGCCACCCGAACGATGGCGGTGACGATGGCGCGGTCGCTCTCGCTGATGCCCAAATCGCGCACAAAGGACTGGTCGATTTTCAGCTTGTCGATGGCGTAACGCTTGAGGTAACTCATCGACGAATAACCGGTGCCAAAGTCGTCCAGCGACACCCGGAAGCCGATGTCGTGCAATCGGTCGATGGTGGCGCCGGCCAACTCTGGATCGCGCAAGGCGACGGCTTCGGTCAGCTCCACCTCGATGCGGGTGGGCGACACGCCCAGGCGCTGCATCACCGCCAGGAACTCGTCCACCAGTTGCGGCCGGTCAAACTGCACCGCCGACACGTTGACCGCCACCACCAACGGAGGCAGGCCCAAAGCATCCCATCGACCGATCTGCTGAGCGACCTGCTCCAGCACCCAGAGGCCGATCGGCACGATCAACCCGGTCTGCTCGGCGATCGGAATGAACTCCGCCGGAGACACCAAGCCCCACTTGGGGTGGCGCCAACGCAACAAAGCCTCGGCCCCCACGAGCTGGCCGGTGCCCAGCGCCAGTTGGGGTTGAAACACCAGGAACAGCTCGTTGCGCTCCAAAGCGTCTTTCAGACTGGCCGCAAGCTCCAGCGAACGCTGGCTGTTGACCTGCATTTCCGGCGCAAAAAACCGCAGCCCGTTGCGCCCCTCCTGCTTGACCTGGTACATGGCCACTTCCGCCGCCGAGGCCAAGGCGCCTGCAGTTTGCGCGTCGTTGGGGAACACCGCGATGCCGACCGACGCCCCCACCGAAATCATGCTGCCCTGGACCAGCAGCGAACGCTGCATGTCAGTCAAGGCATCGCGCACCATCAGGGTCACGGTGGCCTGGTCCGCCTTGGGCACCAGGGCCACAAAGGTGTCGCCCGAGTAGCGCGCCAGGCTGATCTGCCCGCCCCAGCACGCGCGCAAGCGGTTGGCCATTTCCACCAACAGCTCATCGCCCGCCGCGTGCCCCAGCGTCTCGTTGATCACCTTGAAGTTGTCGAGGTCGATCCAGAGCAGAGACAGGCGTTCGTGGTTCTGCGCGCCCTGGGCCAGGGCGGCCGCCAACTGCTCATCGAAAGCCTTGCGGTTGATCAGCCCCGTGAGGGTGTCGAAGTCCGACAAGGCGCGAATGCGCTCCTCGGCCGCGCGGCGCAAGGTGATGTCCTCTTTGTGGGCCACGAAATGGGTCAACTGCCCCTGCCCGTCGCGGATGGGGTAGAGCGACGCGCGCTCGATGTAGGTCTGCCCGTCTTTGCGGCGGTTGATGAATTCACCCTGCCAGGGTTGGCCCTGGTTCAGGTGCGCCCACAGGTCGGTGTAGGTCGACAGCGGGGTTTTGCCGGATTTGAGCAGCGCCGGCGTGCGGCCGAGCACTTCGTGCGACGGGTAACCGCTGACCTCGGTGAAGGCTCGGTTCACGTACTGAATGGCGGCGCGCGCATCGGTGATCACCACGGGGTAAGGGCTTTGGTCCAGCGCCTCCGACAGGCGGTGGATGATGGCCTCCTGCCGGCGCTCTTTGGTGTGGTTCCAGATCGCGTCGGCCAACACCTGCAGGGCTTGCAGGTCTTGACCGTCGTAGTCGCGCGGCTTGTTGCACACCGCCAGCAGCAGCCGGACTTTGCCCGCATCCACCACCGGCGTACTCGCCAGGCGCTGCACCGCAAAAGGCAACACGGTGCCGGCGGGTGGTGGGGCCACGGTGTTGTTCAGCCGCGGCTGGGGGTCGCGCAAAGCGGGCGCCAGGTAGGCGCACAAGAGGCCGTGCTGGCTCTCGGGGTCGTCCTTCGTCAACTCGCAGGACCAGACGCCATGCTGAAAGTGTTGCTGATTCTCGTGCACCAAGTGCACACACGCCGAGGCGCTGGCCGTCAACCGTTGGGCGTGCTCGACACCACGGCGCAGAAAGTCCTCGTCGCTCTCGCCGTGCCGGGGTTGCTGCAAATCCAGCAAGGCCGCGTTCAGGTGGTTCTCAAAATCCACACGCCGTTCGTTGTCCACGGTTTCGGTGATGTCGCGCGACAGCACCAAATAGCTCACGCGCTGGTCGTCTGGCGACACCTTTTTCGCCACCGACAGCTCGAAATGCCGCACGCCCTCGGGCACCGGCAACGCGATCCGCTGGCCACGACTGATGCCCGCGCGTTCGGCCTGCACCAGGGCTGCGTGGCAGGCGGTGGCGGCCTCGGGCGGCAGTACATCGCGCAAGGAGCGCCCGATGAGCTGGTGCGCCGGTGCCGCCAGCTTGCCGGCTTCGGTGGCGTGCACCGTCAAGTAGACGCCCTGCGGGTCCACCTCGAACAGCAGGTCGGGCAGCGTTTCCAACGTGGCCCGCTGGTGCAACTCGGACGCCAGCAAATCCTGGTAAGGCTTTTGCACCGTTTCCACGAACAGGCTGCGGTACAGGAAACCATACGACGCGACCTTGTACACATGGCCGACCACGTTGTAAATGTCGGTGACGTTGGCGTACAGGGTGAAAAAATACTCCGCCATGGCCATCGTGAACGACGCCAAGGCCAGCTGCGACGCCCCGAACACGCGCGGATCGCGCAGGTGCCGCCAAAAGCCCAAGCCGGCCACGGTGTAGGCCGCGATCAAGCCGTACTCGAACCAGATCTTGAAAGCGGTCAAACCCTCGCCCGGGATGAAGGTGCGGGGCATCCAGTCCGGGCGGAACAGGAACACCGCATGCACCGCGACCAGCAACACCGCCATGCCCGCCAAACCGAGGTAGCGGGACTGACGCCCCCACCAGGCATTCCACGACGGCGGGGAAAACGCGACGTACAACAGCACCAAGGCGGCCAACGTTCGGGCCGCCAGCCAGAAGTTGATGCCCTTCTCCGCGCCACTGGGCGTGACAAAATCGGGCATGCCAGCGAACGACAGGGTGTGCGACAAATCGAACACCGCCACCCCAAAGAACGCGACCCCCAGCACCATGGCCCGCCCGTTGTGGCCGTAGCGTTGGGTGGCCCAGGAAATGCCAAACACCATGGCGGCCACGGCCATGGCCAGCACTTCCATGGCGGTGTGCAAGGGCACGTAACCCGCCAGGCCACGGGCGATGTCGGGCGCCGGCAGCACCTGCACCAAACCCAAACTCGCCAACAAAGCCATCAACCAGACCAAAGACTGGTGAAACTCTGCACGGTGGGTGGGGTGAACCATTTTTGTAGTATACGGACACGCCCACACAACACACAGCGCTGGCACTGCATCTCCAGCACGCGTTCTGAAAGATTTTGGTGAATACCCCCGCCCTCGCCTCCACGTCCCCGTCAGGCACTGCTTCGGCCCTTCAGCTCGCCGGGCACACGCCGATGATGCAGCAATTTCTCACGTTGAAAGCCGACTTTCCCACCACACTGTTGTTTTACAGAATGGGGGACTTCTACGAGCTGTTCTACGAAGATGCCGAGAAGGCCGCGCGGCTGCTGGACATCACGCTGACCCGGCGCGGCCAGTCGGCCGGACAGCCGGTGGTGATGGCGGGCGTGCCCTTCCACTCGGTCGAAACCTACCTGGCGCGGCTCATCAAGCTGGGCGAATCGGTGGCCATTTGTGAGCAGATTGGTGACCCGGCCGCATCCAAGGGCCCGGTGGAACGCAAGGTGGTGCGGGTGGTCACCCCCGGCACGCTGACGGATGCCGAACTGCTGAACGACAAGAGCGAATCGCTGCTGCTGGCGGTGCACCAGGGCGCGCGCGCCACCTGCGGCCTGGCCTGGCTGAGCGTGACCCAGGGCGTGCTGCATCTGGCGCAGTGCCCTGCCGACGAACTGCGCGCCTGGATTGTGCGCATAGGCCCGAGCGAGCTGCTGCACAGCGCCGACGTGAGCACCACCTTTGAGCAGAATCTGCAGGAACTGCAACGCCAGTGGCCCGCGCTGGCCGCCAACGGCGGGCAAGCCCGGCTGAGCCTGGCCTTGCGCCCCGCCTGGGCCTTTGACGGCTCTCTAGGCGAACGCAAACTCTGCGAACAACTCCAGGCCGCCAGCCTGGCGGGCTGGGGCGCGCAGGATTTGCCCGAAGCACACGCCGCCGCATCGGCCCTGCTGGACTACGCCGAACACACCCAGGGCCGCGCCCTGGCCCACGTGCGCCAGTTGCAGGTGGCCCGCCCGCAGGCCTTGATCGACCTGCCCGCCACCACCCGCCGCAACCTGGAGCTGACGCAGACGCTGCGCGGCGAATCGTCGCCCACGCTGTTCTCGCTGTTGGACACCTGCCAGACCGGCATGGGTAGCCGCGAACTCAAGCGCTGGCTGCTGGAGCCCTCGCGCGAACGCGACACCGCCCGCGCTCGGCTGCAGGCCATTGGCGCCCTGCGTGCGGGCCTGCACGGGCCGCTGCGCAATGCGCTCAAGGGCGCGGCAGACGTGGAACGCATCACCGCCCGCGTGGCACTGCGCCAGGTGCGCCCGCGCGAACTGGTGGGCCTGGGCCAAACGCTCGAAAAAGCCGCCAGTCTGTCGCTGGGCCTGCAACAGGCGCTGCACAGCCTGGCCGCCAACAACGCAAGCGGGGCATCCCCCCTGCTCGCCCGACTGACCGAACAGCTACAGCCGCCCGAAGGCTGCGCCGTGCTGCTGCACCGCGCCCTCCTGCCCGAACCCGCCGCGCTGGTGCGCGACGGTGGCGTCATCAACCACGGTTATGACGCTGAACTGGACGAACTGCGCGCCATCCAGACCAACTGCGACGGCTTTTTGCTGGACCTGGAAACCCGCGAACGCGAACGCACGGGCATTGCCAACCTGCGCGTGCAGTTCAACAAGGTGCACGGCTTCTACATCGAAGTCACGCAGGGCCAGCTGGACAAGGTGCCCGACGACTACCGCCGCCGCCAGACGCTGAAAAACGCCGAACGCTTCATCACCCCCGAGCTGAAGGCCTTTGAAGACAAGGCCCTGAGCGCGCAGGAGCGCGCCCTGGCGCGCGAGAAGTGGCTGTACGAAGGTTTGCTGGACGAACTGCAGAACCACGTGCCCGCGCTGGGCGAACTGGCCCGCGCCATTGCCGCGCTGGACGCGCTGTGTGCCCTGGCCGAACGCTCGCTCACGCTCAACTGGAGCGAGCCGGAATTTGCGCTGGAGCCCTGCATAGAAATCCGTGGAGGGCGCCACCCGGTGGTGGAAGCGCGCCTGAACGAAACCGGCGCTGGCGCCTTCATT
>JACCDQ011865819.1_pt1 | contig 13145 bp, 15 predicted proteins | sample 7446031 | NCBI WGS metagenome assembly JACCDQ01 (sample SAMN15323442, study PRJNA562643) | freshwater metagenome | isolation source: river surface water | place: USA:Blue River Watershed | collected 2017-08-17 | reverse complement strand
GTGATGGCATCCACAGAACCAGTGCCTTCAATTTTGCGATAAGCAGGGGCTGGAACTTTGGCTGCTGGATCACCATTCTTTGACCAGGCAGAGTAGTACTCAACCAATGGTCTTGTTTGAGCGTCATAAACATCTAAACGCTTTTTAACTGTTTCTTCTTTATCGTCTTCACGCTGGATCAAGTCTTCACCAGTTTCATCATCTTTACCAGCCACTTTTGGTGGGTTGAATGTGACGTGATAAGTGCGACCTGAAGCAACGTGTACGCGACGACCGCTCATGCGATCAATGATGGCGCTAAAAGGTACGTCGATTTCTAAAACGTAATCAATTGGAACGCCCGCATCTTTCATGGCTTGCGCTTGAGGAATGGTCCGTGGGAAACCATCAAACAGATAACCCTTCGCGCAATCAGCTTGAGTTAAACGGTCTTTAACAAGACCAATGATGATTTCATCAGAAACCAAACCACCAGAATCCATCACTTTTTTAGCTTCGATGCCAAGCGGTGTGCCAGCCTTAACAGCTGCACGGAGCATGTCACCAGTAGAAATTTGGGGAATACCAAACTTCTCACAAATAAATTTAGCCTGCGTTCCTTTACCGGCACCTGGCGCGCCTAATAGGATCAATCGCATGGTTAACTCCCTTTTATTAATGAATCAGGTAATGCAAAATTTAAAAAAGTATAAGAGTAGGCTGATTGCTTGACAGCTTGCTGACTCTTTCAAATAACTTAGGGATTTTCCCATTATTTAGCCCTGAAGGCTAATTTTTGACCCTAGGACTTACCCAAGCAGGTAAAAACTTGGCGGACACGCTCTAAATCCTCTGCTGTATCAACGCCTGGGGGTGGAGCCTCATCAGTTAGTAAAACTTGGATAGCGTGACCATGCCAGAGGGCTCTGAGCTGTTCTACAGCCTCAGCTTCCTCAATTGGGGCCGGTGAAAGTTTCGAGAATTTCTTTAAAAAGCTGGCTCGATAGGCGTACATCCCGATGTGTCGGTAGCACTGAGCTTGGTACTGCTCAGGATTTCTGCTAAATGGGATGGCAGAGCGCGAAAAATAGAGTGCCTGATGAGATTGGTTCATGACCACTTTAACGACATTGGGGTTGTTGATTTCCGCAGAGTCATGGATGGCCAGGGCTGTGGTTGCAATCGATGCTTGAGGATGTTGCGACAATGTTTTCGCAACATCGGTGATCAAGTCAGGAGGTATCAAAGGTTCATCACCTTGCACATTGACAACGATTTCATCATCTTGCAAATTGAGTTTGCTCACAACTTCGCTTAATCGATCTGTGCCTGTTGGATGATCTTTGCTGGTCAACATCACATCCAAACCATGGGCTTTACATACATCAAAGATGCTTTGATCATCAACTGCAATCACTACCCGTGAAGCTCCAGACATCAATGCACGCTCTGCCACCCTTACCACCATGGGTTTGCCAGCAATATCAGCCAATGGTTTATTGGGTAAGCGAGTCGAGGCTAAGCGTGCAGGAATAACAACCAAGAATGGGATGTCAGGCTTCATTGGGTTTTTTTATAGGTTTGCTTCTATGGTTTTTTCATTAGGTCTTATTTAGGCGCATTCAATTCACGCGCTTCATTCACCAGCATGACTGGGATATCGTCGCGAATCGGAAAAGCCAATTGATCGGCTTTGCAAATCAATTCATTCGTCTGAGCATCGTGATGTAAAGGAGATTTGCAATTTGGGCAGACCAAAATATCAAGTAAACGTTTATCCATGATGTGTCAGCGAGTGAGTGATTGGGTCATCTTAACAAGTGGTGTTTGGATTTGAAGAAAAACTTGAAACTAAACTTGCTTCTTTGAATCAAGGTTTAGGTCTTTTTAAAATCTCAAGCATTTGCACAACAAAGTCATTTGGCAAATCCACCGTTATAGGTAAAACCCAGATACGCTCATCATCCTTATAGTCGTTGAGTTGTTTGCATTTTACGGCATCCTTCTCAGTGATGAGTATCACTTTTGCAGTATTTTCTTTGAATGGATTGGTGGCATAGTCAAAATGATCTGGTAACGCCATTTCCTGAAACTTCAATCCAGTAGACCTTAATAAATCAAAGAATTTCTTTGGGTTGCCCAAGCCTGCTGCTGCCAATATCTGTTTCTCAATAGGCTCGTCAGAACTCAGAAGTTGAGTGATGTCATTCAAAGCCATCCGATGGGATGGTGATTTGAGTTGATAAAGCTGATCAGTTTTAACGGACAGTTCAAAGTTAGGAGCGTCCTGAAAGAAAAGTGGCACACCTTCAGAATTGGTGGTTTCAGGGCTGGTAATGTTCAAGGTGAAGTCGCGGGCGCGATCAGGTTTTTCTCTAAGTGGTCCTGCAGGCATCAACCATTGATTACCTTCCCCTCTCGCATCACGCAAAACTAACTCAATGTCTCTGCCACCTTCTCTGGCTGGCCAACGTTTGAGTTGGTAATGCTGTAAGCCATCGTCACTGATGATCACGTTCACTTCGGGGTGTTTGATCAGTAACGCTTTTGCTGCTTTGACACGATGACTGTGAACCATGATGGGGGTTTGTTGATGAGCTAATTGCTGAGCCATATAGCAAGGCTCGTCACCGTGTTCACTGGGCAATGATTCTGGAGTGACTTCCTCGGGCGCTAACTTCAGCTTCGATGAATCACTTTGATAGCCTCTAGAAATGATGCCTGGTTTGAAACCATGAGAGTGCAAAACTTTTGCAATGGCCAAAACAGTTGGAGTTTTACCTGTGCCACCCACACGAATGTTTCCAACAATCACCAGCGGCACTGGAATCGAACTGCTTCTGAGTATGCCTAAGGCATAAAGAGCTTTTCTGAGATTTGTTAAGCAGCCAAAGATAATTGATACAGGCCATAGCAAGAGAGCTTTTAAACCTCTTTTTTCCCAAAATGCAGGTGCTTGCGTGTGTTTGTTTTGGCTCATGGTGCCAATGCTACTTTGACTTTGATTGGGTGGCAAACACGATATTCGGCAAATTTGCATTGCGTGCAGCTTCCATCACTTGCATGACAGCTTGATGAGGTGCTTTGCCGTCTGCAGCAATGATCACCACCGGACCATTATCACCACCGGTATTTTTGGCAGACTGACTCAGGCTTTGTGCCAACTGATCAATGGCCACTCGTCTTCCATCAATGGCCACTCGACCATCTGATGAAATCGCCACAGAAATATCTTTTGGTTTACTTTTTGATGCAGCCCCTTCAGCGGCTGGCAAGGTGATGGATAGCTCTTGATAGCGAGTGAAGGTGGTGGAGATCATCAAGAAAATCAAAATCACCAACAGAACATCGATGAAAGCAATTAAATTGATTTCAGGAGCTTGTTGTTGACTGTTAGGGGTGCTTAATTTTCCTGGGGAAAAAAGGCTGCGATTATTTTGACGAAAAAGCATGACGGTCAATCAAATGCTATTCAAATGAGCGAGTAATTTTTTTGCTGCTGCATCACACTCTCGTTGGCGCTTTTCGGCCATTGCTTTTAGACCTCTCCAACCTGCATAAGCTGGAATTGCAATCAACAAGCCGAAGGCTGTGTTGTACAAAGCAATCGAAATACCATTGGCCAATTGTTGAGGATTAGCACCAACACCTTGGTGGCTGCCAAAAATTTCAATCATGCCAACAACCGTGCCAAATAATCCTAAAAGAGGGGCGATCGTTGCAATCGTTGCTAGGGCACCCAAATAGCGTTCTAACAAAATAGTGACAGACTCCGCAGCATCTTGCATGGCTGCAATAATTTTTTCTTCTGAGCCACCTTGTGCTTTTTCTAAGAGGGCTGCCGCCAAAATCTGTCCAAGGGGTGCCGCATCTGATAATGCTTTTGTTGCATCCTGAGCGGTTTTAGGCTGTTTTAGAGCGCCAGAACTGGCCAACTGGATAGCTCCTTCCAATAACTGTGGTGGGGTGATCCGTTTGGCCTGTAAAAACCAAATTCTTTCGAAAAGAATGGCTAAAGCGAGGATGGATGTGAGTAATAAAGGCCAAACTGGCCAGCCAGCGGCAATAAGAATTGTGTACATACCCTATACTTTAAACGATGGAATTGTGTGGGCATCAAAGGTCTGTTGGAAAAAGCATCAAGCTTGTGGATAACTATGTGAAAAACTTTCTTTAAGTTGCTCGCTAAGCCCTTGATTCTTTGTTGTAGGTGCAAATTTTCAAAAAATGTAAATTAAATAATATGTTTAAAATCAATTACTTATATGAATTTAATTGGTTTTAATCGGAGTTTGGGGTAGCTACCCCAGTTTTTAATTGGTCCTGTGGATAGTTATTAACCGCGAAGCCATATAGTTACTAATTTGACGTGAATAAATGACTGAAATATCAAAAGAAATTATTGGGGTTGGAGATCTGAACCGCGCAATTGCCAGTGTTTTGGAAGAGGGCATTGGTAATGTTTGGGTTCGGGGGGAGATTTCTAACTTCAAGGCTTATGAAAGCGGGCATTGGTATTTCTCTTTGAAGGATGCCGAGGGTCAAATTCGCTGTGTCATGTTCCGCGGTAGAAATGGTCAAGTGGGTTTTGTGCCCAAAGAAGGTGACTTGGTTGAAGTGGCCGCTAACATTTCTGTTTATGTCCCACGTGGCGATCTTCAGTTAAACGTTGGCATGATGCGCAGAGCTGGCCAGGGTGGTTTGTATGAAGCCTTTTTAAAACTCAAAGAGAAGTTGGGCAAAGAAGGTCTGTTTGATGAGGATGCCAAACGAGCTCTTCCAAAACATCCAAGGCGCATTGCAGTGATCACATCACCTCAAGCGGCTGCATTAAAAGATGTTCTCAGTACCTTGGCCAGAAGGGCGCCTCACATACCCGTCACAATCTTTCCAAGCTTGGTTCAAGGGGTTGATGCACCCCCAGCTCTGATCAAAGCTCTAGAGGCCGCTTATGCGGCTCATAAGGCAGATGAAATAGACGTCATTCTCTTGGTAAGAGGTGGTGGCAGTATTGAAGATTTATGGGCGTTCAATGATGAGGGCTTGGCCAGGGTGATTGCCCAATCTCCAGTGCCTTTGGTTTCTGGGGTTGGTCATGAGACTGATTTCACAATCGCAGACTTCGTCGCTGATGTGCGCGCCCCAACACCAACAGGCGCTGCTGAATTGGTCACGCCAGATCGACAGGCTCTATTGCAAGACTTAGCCAGCCTCAGTCAGAAAATGTCTACACGCGTCAGTCAAAGAATTGATAAAGAGGCTCAGCGTTTAGATCAATTGTCTTTAAGGCTTTCTCATGCCTTGCCAAATCCTGATCGCATGAGAGAGAAGATTGAACAATTGACGATGCGTTTGGACCAATCCTGGCAAGTCAGGGTCAATGTTTATTCAGAAAAACACCGCAGCTGGGCCAGTCATTTGGAGCTTTTAAGCCCTCAAAGAACCTTGGACAGAGGTTATGCGATTCTTTTGAATAATGAAGGTCAGGCTGTGCGCGATCCAAAGAGCATTCATCAGGGTGATCAAGTCGACGTTCATTTGGCTTTGGGCAGTGCCCAGATTGAAGTATCAAAAGTGAGCCTTTCGGCAAAAACAATTTCAAAAGAATAGAATAGCGTTTTAGTTCAGTCACACCACTCAAAGATCAATAGGAGATTTTATGGAACACACATTGCCACAGTTACCGTATGCACTAGATGCATTGGCACCACACATTTCAAAAGAAACATTGGAATTCCATTACGGCAAGCATCATCAAACCTATGCCACTAACTTGAATAACCTCATCAAGGGTACAGAATTTGAATCAATGAGCTTGGAAGAGATTGTTAAAAAGTCTTCAGGTGGTGTGTTCAATAACTCTGCTCAAGTATGGAACCACACTTTTTACTGGATGGGTTTGAAGCCAAACGGTGGCGGTGCTCCAACAGGTGCATTGGCTGATGCGATCAATGCCAAGTTTGGATCTTTTGAGAAATTCAAAGAAGAGTTCACAAAGTGCGCGGTTGGCACATTTGGTTCAGGTTGGGCTTGGTTGGTGAAGAAGTCTGACGGCACTCTTGATTTGGTTTCAACCAGCAATGCTGCAACACCTTTGACAACAGATGCCAAGCCTTTGTTGACATGTGACGTGTGGGAGCACGCTTACTACGTTGACTACCGCAACGCCCGTCCAAAATATGTTGAGGCATTCTGGAACTTGGTTAACTGGGACTTCGTAGCAAAGAATTTTGCCTAAGCTATTAACTTCTTAGGTTCTTAAGCTCTTAAGTTGTAAGCACTCGGTAACATCAAACAAAAAAACCTCTTGGTTGAATAGACCAAGAGGTTTTTTATATGGTTGCAAGTAAAACTTGCTACGCGAAAACTAACAACTAGAAAGCCAACTGCAGTAGTTAAAACAGCAACATTAGCTTCCTATTATCTCAGTCTCTGAAGTTGTTGAAGTTCAGGGGTGCTTCTTCAACGTCTTTACGAAGCATTGCCATCGTTGTTTGAAGATCATCTCTCTTGGCGCCAGTAACACGCACTGCATCACCTTGAATGCTCGCTTGAACTTTGATCTTGCTGTCTTTGATAATTCGCACAATCTTCTTGGCAAGTTCGGTGCTGATACCTTTTTGGATCTCAACAATTTGCTTGAGCTTGTCGCCTGAAATCTTTTCAAGCTTGCCGTCTTTTAGAAAGCGCACATCCACATTGCGCTTGGCTAATTTGGCTAGAAGCACATCACGAACTTGTCGTAACTTAAAGTCATCGTCACCATAAAGAGTGAGTTCTTCACCTTTTTGTTCGATTCTGGCATCTGATCCTTTGAAATCGAAGCGTGTTGAAATTTCTTTATTGGCTTGCTCCAGAGCATTTTTTACTTCAATCATGTCTGGTTCACATACAACGTCAAATGAGGGCATGGGTCACCTAAAAATCAATTGAAAAGTTAATCACAGTTAAGATTGTGGCATGAAGATTGAATTAAATGCCACATTACGCGAACACAATACCTTTGGTTTTGATGTGTCTGCCCAATATTTGGTCCATTTGACCGAAGTTGTGGATGTGCCTGAATTGATTCAAAAAGCTCAAAAAGACAATGTTCCTTGGCAAATCTTTGGTGGCGGCAGTAATTTGGTCTTGGCCAAAGACTTGGTCGGTTATACCGGTTTGATGGAAATTAAAGGGCGCCAACTTTTAAGAGAAACCGCCACGCATTTTTATATTGAAGCGATGGCGGGAGAATCGTGGCATGAGCTGGTGCATTGGTCTTTAGAAAATCATTACGATGGCTTAGAGAATTTGGCGCTCATTCCTGGAACGGTCGGTGCAGCACCTATTCAAAACATTGGTGCCTATGGCTTGGAATTGGCGCAAGTATTTGACAGTCTTTGTGCCTTTGATACTTTAAGTAATAAATTTGTCAAACTATCCAAAGAGCAATGTGAGTTCTCATACAGAAACAGTATTTTTAAAAAACAAGCAGGACGTTATGTGGTTGTTTCTGTTTGTTTTGAGCTTGCCAAAAAGTGGCAGCCCAATATTTCTTATGCAGAATTGAATAAAGCTTTTCAAGATCAAGAGAAAGTTTCAGCCAAAGACATCTTTGAAAAAGTGTGCTCGATTCGTCAAGCGAAATTGCCAGATCCTCATTTGATTGGTAATGCTGGTAGTTTTTTCCATAACCCAGTTGTGAGTTATCAGAAATACCTTGAGCTAAAGAAACAATTCCCATTATTGGTGAGCTACCCGACTGATGCGAGCAATGATGAATGTGATTGGAAGTTGGCTGCTGGTTGGTTGATAGATCAATGTGGCTTCAAAGGACTGCGTCAGGGTAATGTGGGTGTTTATGAGAAGCAGGCCTTGGTCTTGGTCAATCATGGCGGTGGTACAGGGGCTGAATTGCTCAAGCTAGCAGATACCATCAAGCAAAAAGTCAAAGAAACATTTGGTGTTTCTTTGACGATTGAGCCGATCATTTATCAATGATCTAAAAATTTATTCAATTCCAAATAAGAAATAAATAAAAACTAAATAAAAATAATTTAATGGCTAAAGCAGGAGTAGCCAAAGCGGTAATGTGACTGCAGCTGCAATGGTCATGATGGAAATGCATACCGCCACCAAGGTTCCGTCACCACCCATGCGATTGGCTAAAACATAAGCCGTTGTGGCTGTTGGCATGGCAGCAAAAAGAACGACGCTGTTGAGTTGTGCTTGAGATAAGCCCATATAGCGACCCAAAATGAGTGCCACGGCTGGCATGGCCAATAACTTGATGGCACTCCAGTAGGCAATCAGTGCGCCATCTTTCTTGCTTTGTATCCACATCAAACCAGAGCCAACAGTGAGAAGTCCAAGGCCAATGGATGCAGCACCTAAACGTGACATGGCAAGCGCAATCGGTTCAGGTAGTTTTAAACCCAGAATGTTGCTGATGAGTCCTAATGTGGTTGCGATGATCAAAGGATTTCTTAAAAGCTCTTTGAAAATGTGAGATTCAGAATTTTTTGCCAAGGCCCATACGGCAAATCCATTTGCAACAGGTACAAAGCACCCAGTGGTGAGCGCCATCAATGCCACACCTTCTTCACCAGCTAAGCGACCCGCAGCAGCAAAGGCAATATAAGAGTTAAAGCGAAAAGCTGTTTGAAAGCCTGATGACCAGCTCATGGAAGATGGTTTGAAAATCCATTTGGCAGCAAAGCTCAGAGCCATGGCACTGAAGAAGGCCACAGCGGCAACTAACAACATATTGCTGGTACCACCCCAATCAAAGTGGGTTTGATTGATCGAATGAAATAAAAGAGCAGGGAAAAGAAGGTAATAAACGAGCTTTTCAACACTCTCCCAGACTGTTTTATCTAAAACTGTGTAGCGCACCAATAAGAAACCCAGCAAAATGAGCAGGAAGTCTGGGAGCAGTAAAAATGCAGTATTCACAGGGTCTCTTTTAGAATAAAAGCTCAATGGTAGTCAAAAAAACAACTTCTGGCAGAAAAACTGATATTGAAGAGCAATTTCAGGATGATGCCCCTATGAGCAAGGTATTGATCAGAAGCATGGAAGCGGTTGATATTTTCTGCGATGCTTGCTGGTTGGAAGATGGCCTATCTAAAAACACCCTGAGTGCCTATCGACAAGATTTGAATATTTTTTCTAAATGGTTGGACGCTGATCGTCATAAGTTCATCTACGATGCCAATGCTGCTGATGTGATGGCATACATCGCTCATCGACGATCAGATAAAGCGACTACAGCCAATCGTCGTTTGACAGTTCTTAGACGCTTTTATCGTTTAGGCATACGTAAAAATTTAATCAAAGCAGATCCATGTCTTAATTTAAGAGCTGCAAAACAAGCCCCACGTTTTCCGAAGACGCTCAGTGAGTCGCAGGTGGAATCTTTGCTCGCTGCCCCCGATTTAGAGACATCATTAGGGGTGCGTGATAGAACCATGCTGGAGCTGATGTATGCCAGTGGTTTGCGCGTCTCGGAGATCGTGTCATTAAAAACCATTGAAGTTGGTTTGAATGAAGGTGTTGTGCGCGTGGTCAGCGGTAAGGGCGGTAAAGAGAGATTGGTGCCATTTGGTATGGAAGCTGCAGGCTGGCTAAAGAGGTACCTTGAAGAGTCCAGACCTCAACTTCTCAGCTCCTCTAAGCAACATTCTTCGAGTCAGTATTTATTTTTAGCGCGTCATACGGGTGATGGCATGACTCGCCAAGCTTTTTGGCACATCATCAAGCGATACGCCACGATTGCAAATATCAATGTGCCTTTATCGCCACACACACTCCGTCACGCCTTTGCCACTCATTTGCTGAATCACGGCGCTGATTTACGTGTGGTGCAATTATTATTAGGGCATGCAGATATTTCAACGACTCAGATATACACCCACGTGGCACGTGAACGTCTGAAAACTATTCATCAACAGCATCATCCAAGGGCAAGCATATGAACCAATTCATGTTCAGTGGTTTAGTGGTTTTAATGGCGTATTTGATCGGTTCTATTTCATTTGCGGTGCTTGTCAGCAAGCTCATGGGTTTGCCTGATCCACACAGTTATGGTTCTGGTAATCCTGGAGCCACCAATGTGTTGAGAACAGGCAGTAAGGCTGCTGCTGTTCTTACTCTTCTTGGTGATGCCGCCAAAGGTTATGTTGCAGTTGTTCTTGCTAGAGCTTTGGTGGGTGTTGATATTGATTCTTGGGTTTTACCCGCAGTGGCAGTAGCCGCATTTTTGGGCCATGTGTTCCCTGTTTTTCATGGTTTCAAGGGTGGTAAGGGTGTCGCCACAGCCTTGGGGATTCTTCTGGCGATTAATTGGGTGCTTGGCCTGACAACTTTATCAACCTGGTTGATCGTGGCAGTTTTCTTAAGGTACTCATCTTTGGCAGCTTTGGTTGCAGCACTATTTGCCCCTGTTTATTTTGTTTTCTTGTTTGGCATACAGCCAATGGCCTTGGCTATTTTTCTGATGAGTGCTTTATTGATTTGGCGCCATCAGTCAAACATTAAAAATTTACTGAATGGTACTGAGGGTCGCTTGGGTAAGAAGAAATAACTCAGAATTAATGATGCATTAAAAAAGCCACTTAGTTTTGCTAAGTGGCTTTTTGTTAACTAGCTTTAGTTCAGCTGTTTTGATTCAATTTATTTGATGATCAAAACAGGTTGTTTAGATTGAGCCAATACTTGAGATGTCACTGAACCCATGATGAGGCTCATCAAAGAGCTACGACCATGAGAACCCATCACAATCATTTCTACTTTCCCTGTCTTGGCTTCATCAAGGATGGTGTCTGCCACATGACCAATTTTCTGAATTAGTTTGTAAGGCACTTTTGCCTTATCTAATTTAGCCGTGGCTGCTTTAACAGCTGCTTTGCTTTGATCAGCGTACCAGTCAGCAATTGATTTTTTGGAAATATATTGCGTAACTTCAGGTGGAATGACGTTAGGTTCAACATGCAAAACGATCAAACCAGATCCTTTGCCTTCAAACATTGATGCATTTTTAATCAAATAATCAATTGCTTTGATGCTGTGCTTTGAGCCGTCAATCGATACAAGAACTTTCATTGAATCTCCTTAAGTTACTTCATTAATATGCTTACTCTTTCATATTAAGCCATATTTATTCAATCTAATCAAAATGAATTTTTGCTCCAGTAAGTTTTCTTTTGGAGCTTTTATTGAAAGCTCAATTAAATCAACGCATCTTTGGCCGCATATTGCTTGAGTGTTTCAAGGTCAACGAACTCAAGTGCATTGATGTGAGTACTTTCTAGTTTTATCAGGGGCGCGCAATTAGCTGCGAGAGCTTCTCTCCAGCGATTCAAACATAAGCACCACTGATCACCTGCCACCAAACCAGGAAATGCCCACTCTGGACGAGGTGTGATCAAATCATTGCCTCTTTGAAGACTGAATTGTAGAAATTCATCTGTCACAACCGCGCACACTAAATGACTGCCTTTATCTTGAGCATCTGTTTTGCAGCAACCGTCTCTGAAAAATCCAGTGAGTGGGTCGAATGAACAGGGAACGATTGGTTCACCAAACACATTGAGAGTCACTTCTTGCGCTGCGTGATTGTGGGCTTGCTTAAGTGTCATGAAATTCAACCAATCTGTTAATAATGACATCAGTGTATTGGCTTTCCTCTATTTGTGTGATTGCTTGCCAAAGCCCCTATAAGCGAACAGCTTTAATAAAGATTACACTGAAAAGACATGAATTCATCTGCTAAATCTGCCAACTCACTCAAACCATTCACGCTTTTCTACGATGGTGCTTGCCCTTTATGTTTGGCAGAGATCACTTTTCTGAAGTCACGCAATCAGGCTGGCTTGCTGATTTTTGTGGATATCAACTCTGCCAACTATGATCCCCATAAAGTGGGTGTTTCTTGCAAAGAAGCTTTGGCAAAAATGTATGGTCAAGTTGAGGGAGAGTCGCCAATCAATGGCGTTGCTGTTTTTGGGGAAGCTTATCGCAGAGCTGATTTGAAAACATTGGCTTGGATTTTTACAAGACCTTGGATGATGCCCATACTGAAGCCGAGTTACTGGTTTTTCGCCAAGTATCGACATGGCATTTCTTCTTTATTGGGCCCTTATCTTTTGAAATTGGTGCGCAAACGCTATCCAGCAATCAGGGATTAGTGGGTAATAAAAAAGCCCCATCAAAATGATGAGGCTTTTTGTGTTTGGTGGGTCGGGCGAGACTCGAACTCGCGACCAACGGATTAAAAGTCCGCTGCTCTACCGACTGAGCTACCGACCCAATCTTGCAAAAACAAAGATTATAGCGGACTTTTTAAATTAGAGCTAGATTTGCCTACTTTTGGCCACCGGTGGGTTCTTGGCAAAGTAGTTGCGAATGCCTTTCAGAATAGCTTGGGCAATCTGTTCTTGGTACTCATGATCATTTAATCGAGCCTCTTCTTCAGGATTGCTGATGAATGCGGTCTCTATCAAAATCGATGGAACATCGGGTGCCTTGAGAACTGCAAAGCTGGCTTGTTCAACTTGTGGTTTATGAAGTTTTGCAAAGCCACCAATTTGTTTTAAAACGGCATCACCAAGCTTTAAGCTATCTTTGATCTGAGCTGTGGTTGACATATCAAGAAGCAATTGGGCAACTTGCTTGTCTTGTGTCTTGATATTCAAGCCACCAATCAAGTCGGCACTATTTTCTTTATTGGCCAACCATCTGGCTGCCGTGCTGGTTGCTCCTTGTTGAGAAAGGGCAAATACCGAAGCACCTCGCGCATGAGGTTTGATAAAAGCATCCGCATGAATCGATACAAATAAATCTGCTTGAACACGGCGTGCTTTATTGACGCGCACATGCAATGGCACAAAGTAATCGCCATCACGCGTTAAGTAGGTGCGCATATCAGGCTCTGATTCAATTTTTTGTTTTAGTCTGCGTGAGATCGCCAATACAATGTCTTTTTCTCGAGAACCTCTTTTGCCAATGGCTCCTGGATCCTCACCGCCATGACCTGGATCAATGGCAATGGTCAAAAGTCTGCGATGAGTTGGTTTACTTGCTTTGCTGTCAAGTTTAGCAAGTTCATTCGATTTATTGGCTTCTGCTTTTTGAGCTTCTCGTCTAGCAATGGCGCCAATCGGGTCATCAGCATCTAAGGCAGC
>JACCDQ010392436.1_pt1 | contig 13145 bp, 11 predicted proteins | sample 7446031 | NCBI WGS metagenome assembly JACCDQ01 (sample SAMN15323442, study PRJNA562643) | freshwater metagenome | isolation source: river surface water | place: USA:Blue River Watershed | collected 2017-08-17 | reverse complement strand
TCTGCATGTCGGGCCACTGGGCCAGCAGCTTGCGGGCGGCCGGGTCTTGGTGGTACTCGCGTTGCTGGGCCAGGTCGATCACGGCTTCAGCGGCTTTTGCGCGGCCTGCTTTGCCCACTTTCAACATCTCGGCGGTGGCGCGCAGTTGCTGGATTTCACGGGCCAGATGGGCCTGTTGCCGGGCGCGTTGCTTGTAACCCCGAACGGTGTCAGAAATTTCAGCCAGGTAACGGGTGCGTGCGGGTGGCACCACGGGCGTTTGGTTGCTGCTGTGGCGCACCTGAACCTGCGGCAGGCGCCCTTCTTTCAGTGGCAGGCCCAGTTCACCCAGGCGCTTCTTCAAAGCCTGGAACAAGGCGGTCACGCCGTCGTCGTTGAAGCGGGCGGCCATGGTGCCGAACACCGGCATCTGCTCGGTGGGGGTGCCCCAGGCCTCCTTGTTGCGCTGCACCTGCTTAGCCACATCGCGCAGCGCGTCGCTGGCGCCCTTGCGGTCGAACTTGTTGATGGCCACGAACTCGGCGAAATCGAGCATGTCGATCTTTTCCAGCTGGCTGGCCGCACCAAATTCGGGTGTCATCACGTACATGGGCACATCCACGTGCGGCACGATGGCGGCGTCGCCTTGGCCGATGCCCGAGGTTTCCACGATCACCAGGTCAAACCCCGCCACCTTGCAGGCGGCCACCACGTCGGGCAGAGCGGCTGAAATTTCCGACCCAAAGTCGCGCGTGGCCAAGCTGCGCATGTAGACACGCGGGCCGTTCTGCCAGGGCGAAATCGCGTTCATGCGGATGCGGTCGCCCAGCAGCGCACCGCCCGATTTGCGGCGCGAAGGGTCGATGCTGATGACCGCGATGCGCAGTTCGTCGTTCTGATCCAGGCGGAAACGCCGTATCAACTCGTCCGTCAGCGACGATTTGCCTGCCCCGCCTGTGCCCGTGATGCCCAGCACCGGCACCCGGCAGGCTTGTGCGGCATGGCGGATTTGTGGCACCCAGGCGTCAGCGGTGCCGGACCGGTTCTCAAGCACCGTGATCAGTTGGGCCAAAGCCCGCCAGGCCGACTCGGTTTGCCCTTGAATCGCTTCCACGCTGGAGGGGGCGTGAGCCGCCAGATCCCGGTCGCAACGCATCACCATTTCACCGATCATGCCTGCCAAGCCCATGCGTTGACCGTCCTCGGGGCTGTAGATACGGCCCACGCCATAGGCCTGCAGCTCTCGAATTTCGGCAGGCACGATCACACCGCCGCCGCCGCCAAACACCTGGATGTGCTCACCGCCTCGGGCCTTGAGCAAATCGACCATGTATTTGAAATACTCGACATGCCCGCCTTGGTACGAACTGATGGCGATGCCCTGCGCGTCTTCTTGCAGGGCAGCGGTCACCACCTCGTCCACCGAACGGTTGTGGCCCAGGTGAATCACTTCGGCCCCCATGCTTTGCAGAATGCGCCGCATGATGTTGATGGCAGCGTCGTGGCCATCGAACAAACTGGCGGCGGTGACAAAACGCACTTTGTGGCTGGGGCGGTAATTGGCCAGGCTTTTGTATTCGGCAGACAGGTCGGTCATCGAAAGGGTCTCCTGTGGGGTGGTGGCCCACTGCATTTTGGCGATCTTTGTTTACTTGACGTTTACGTAAACGTAAATTTGTTGGAATGTTAACCGCAAACCTTGATTCACACAAAAAAGGGCGCACGAAGCGCCCTGTGAAGGAAAGTCGAGTACCGGTTACCGGTACAGCACCTGCGGCAACCACATGCCGATGGCCGGGAACAGGTAGAGCAGCACAATCGCCACCACCTGGATGCCCATGAACGGCAGCATGCCCGCAAAAATCTGGTTCAAAGTCACGTGCTTGGGTGCCACGCCTTTGAGGTAGAACGCACTCATGGCCACCGGCGGGCTGAGGAAGGCGGTTTGCAGGTTCAGCGCCACCAGCAGGCCAAAAAACAGCGGGTCCACCCCAAAGTTGTCGAGCAGCGGAATGAAGATCGGCATGAAGATCACGATGATCTCGGTCCATTCCAGTGGCCAGCCCAGGATGAAGATAAGGACTTGGCTCAGGATCAAAAACTCGGTTTTGGACAGGTTCATGCCCAGCACCCACTGTTCCACCAGTTCTTGGCCACCCAGCAGCGCGAACGCGGCCGAAAAAATCGCTGACCCGACGAACAGCCAACACACCATGGCGCTGGTCTTCGCGGTCAAAAACACGGAATCTTTGACCACTGTGAAAGTGAGCTGTCGATAAGCAGCAGCCAGCAGGAAACCGCCCAACGCGCCCACGGCCGCGGCTTCGGTGGGTGTGGCCAATCCAAACACAATCGAGCCGAGCACGGCCAGAATCAGCACCAGCAAAGGGAAGAAGCTGGAGAGCAGCATCTTGAACACTTCCAGCCGCGTGAAGCTGAGCATGCCGTAGAACAGTGCCATGGCCAGCATGCCCACGCCCAATCCGACCCAGTAACCGGTGGGCGCGGGTTGTGCCGTGGCGGCGTTGTCGGTCACGCCCGTGGCTGGGCCGTTGGAAGCAGGCGGCGGTGCCTCGGAGCTGGCCGTTGGGGGCGTGGCCACCGCTTCAGCAGCGTCTTCTTCACCCATGGCTTTCAGCGGTTCATCGGCTTCGCCCGGCGGAGCCTGCAATGCATCCTCGACCCCTTCGGGTTCGGCCAGGCCATCTGGGTCGGCCGCTGCGGTGTCCGCATCGCCTTCGCCCATCGCTTGCAGTTCGGCGTACTGTTCCACCGGTTTCACTGTGGTGACGCTTTGGTAGCTGGCGATTGAAACCGCTGCAAACAACAGCGCAGGGGCCAACACAATCGCCAGCTGTTTGAGCAGGTAGGCGGTGGGCACATTCGCGTTGTTGCGTCCTTTCAGGGCCCTGAGCAGCCCGGTCAGGGCGGATTCTGCATGCTTCATGCCCAGGCGTTGCAGCTCGGGCGCCAACGGTACAAACCGTTGCTCGGCCGTGAGGGGGGGCGCCCATTGCGGTTTGAGTTTGGCGATAACGATCACATAAACGATGTACAGCCCCGCCAGCATGATGCCTGGGAAAAATGCTCCGGCGTACAGCTGCACCACCGACACGCCAGCCGTGGCACCGTACACAATCAACAGCACCGAGGGAGGAATCAGAATGCCCAAACAGCCTCCGGCGGTGATGGCGCCTGCGGTCAAACGAACGTCGTAACCCGCGCGCAGCATTTGTGGCATGGCCAACAAGCCCATCAGGGTCACCACCGCACCCACAATACCGGTGGCGGTGGCGAACACCGCACAAGTGACCAGGGTGGCCACCCCCAACGAACCCGGAACCCGTGCCAACGCCAGGTGCAGGCTTTTGAACAACTTCTCGATCAGGTTGGCCCGTTCCACCAGGTAGCCCATGAAGACAAACAGCGGTATGGAAATCAGCACGTCGTTGCTCATGACCGAGTAGGCGCGCTGCACCATCAGGTCCAGCGTTTGCTTGACCGCTCCGGCAGTGGTCTGGTCGCCTGAGTGGTAGGCAAAAAAGGCGAACAGCATGCCCATGCCCATCAGCGTAAACGCGGTCGGAAAGCCGAGCATGATGGCCACCACCACCAGCGACAGCATCAACAGACCATAGTGGCCGTTGGTCATGGTGTCCACACTCAGCACCATGGTCAGTGCGGCAAGGGAAATCAGCCCCATCAGGCTGAAGCCAAACCAAAGTTCTTTGCGGATTTTCATGCTGGGCCCCCTGTGGGGTTTTCGTGTTTTGCGATGAAGCGATCCAGGGCCTCGATGTCGCTGTCTTTGACGTGAACCATTTCTTTGAGCTTGTCCACATCCACTTCTTCCACGTCACCGTCGCGCTTGGGCCATTCGCCCGTTTGCAGGCACATGACGCAGCGAACCATTTCCACCAGGCCTTGCAGCAGCAACATGCCGCCGGCCAGCGGGAGCATGAACTTGAAAGGGTAGACCGGCAGCGCGTCGGCCGAGAAGGTTTGTTCGCGGATGGCCAGCGAGTCCTGGGCAAAACTCCAGCCAGCCCAGGTCAGGGCCACCACACCTGGCAAAAAGAAGATGAAATACAGCGCCAAGTCCACTGTGGCTTGGGTGCGTGGTTGAAAAAAACCGTACAGCACATCGCCGCGCACATGCCCGTTTTTGGACAGGGTGTAAGCGCCTGCGAGCATGAACAAGGTGCCATAAAGCATGATTTGCATGTCCAGCACCCAGGCATGGGGTGCGTTGAGCACATAGCGGGAGAACACCTCCCATGAGATCAACAGGGTCAGCAGCGCAGCGGTCCAGGCAGCCGCTTTGCCCACCCAGGTGGACAGTCGGTCGACCAGCAGCAATGTGTTTTGCATGGGGAGTTCCCAGTCTTCGTGAGGAAAAAAACAGGGGCACGTGGGTGCCCCTGCTTCGCGGGCAGTGAGCGATCAGCCCTGCTTTTTGGCACCACGGCCAAAATAGTGGTTGTAGGCCATTTTGAAATCGACGGTGTAGTCGTTTTGCCATTGGCCCGCACGTTGTGCAAAGGCACGTTGTGAATCCAGCACCTTCTTGAAAAGGGGGTTCTCAGCGGCTTTTTTCTCGATGGTCTTGTCCCATGCGGCCAACTGCGCACGCAGCACGGCGTCTGGGGTTTTGTAAAACTTCACACCTTGCTTTTTGAGTTCGGTGTAATCCTGTGAATTGCGCTGGATGGCTTTCCAGCTCATGTCGGCACTGGCCGCCTGCACAGCGTAATCAATGATGGACTTGAGTTCGGTGGGCAGCGCGTTGTACTTCGGGCCGTTGAACAGCACCTCGAACTGTTCGCCGCTTTGGTGGAAGCTTTGCAGCATGCAGTTTTTGACCACGTCGGGAAAGCCCAGCAGGCGATCGGACGAGGCGTTGTTGAATTCGGCGCCGTCGATCAGGCCACGGTCCAGGGCTGGCACGATCTCGCCACCGGGCAGCGGGTTCACAGCAGCTCCCATTTCGGTGAACACGTCCACCGCCAGGCCGACGGTGCGGAACTTCACGCCCTTGATGTCCTCGACTTTGGCAATCGGTTTCTTGAACCAGCCCAAAGGCTGAGTGGGCATGGGCCCGTACAAGAACGTTTTCACGTCCATGTTGATGCTTTTGTAAATTTCTTCGACCAGTTCTTTGCCGCCGCCATAGTTGTGCCAGGCCAACACCATGTTGGGGTCCATGCCGAAGGCGGGACCCGACCCCCACAACGCCAGGGCCGAGTTTTTGCCGTAGTGGTAGGCGATCACGCCGTGCCCGCCGTCCAGCGTGCCCTTGCTGACCGCTTCCAGCATCTGGAACGCCGGGACCACCGCGCCAGACGGCAACACTTCGATTTTCAGGCGACCACCGGCCATGTCATTGACCTTTTTGGCGAAATCCAAAGCGTATTCGTGGAATATGTCTTTGGACGGCCAGGTGCTTTGGAAGCGCAGGGTGGTGGTTTGCGCCGACGCGATCATGGGCGCTGACAGGGTGCCTGCCGCTACCGCAGCGCCTTTGAGCAGGCCGCGACGGGAGGTGGAAGATTTTTTCTCGGTCATTTCAAAGGTCTCCGATTTCGTTGGAAGGAAAGAAACGCGTTGGCATCGTCCTTTGAAATGGAGGGGTGTGAACATCGGGTTTTTACCAGTGCTTGTTCACCTAAGTGACTCAAAATGGCCCCAAAAACAAAGCGCTCCCTCTGGAGCGCCGTGCTTTGAAAAAAATTCATGCGGGGTTGGTATATTTTGGCGACCCCTTTTTTGGGGTCATTGCCCAATGTGGCGGCGTGCCAACCACATACCTGCCAACATGGTGGGCACGAAAATCAACACGTCCTGCCCACCCACCAGCAACGACGCAATTGCCGGGCCTGGGCAGTAACCGGCCAGCCCCCAACCCACGCCGAACACGGCGGCACCAGCCACCAGTTGTCCGTCCAATTTTTCCTGGTGGGGCAAGTGGTATTCGTGGTCCAGCCAGGGAGCGCCTTTGACCGTCCCATGTTCAAAACGCAGCGCGCCAAAACCAAGCAAGGTTACCAACACGGCACCCCCCATCACAAATGCCAATGACGGGTCCCAACCGCCAGGGAAGGGCCCCGTGGCCATGGCGCCTAAATCCAGAAAGCCCAATACCTTGCTGGGTTGGGTCATGCCCGACATGACCAGGCCCAACGCAAACAGGAAACCAGAGGCCCCACTCAACAACAAGGTTTTTTGGTTGTGGTTCATGTGCGATTCACCAGATAAACGGTCAAAAAAGCGGTGGACATGAAGGTGATTACAGCCACCACCGAACGCAACGAACGGCGCCCCAGTCCGCACACGCCATGCCCGCTGGTGCAGCCATGTCCCAGCACGGTGCCATAGCCCACCAGCAATCCTGCCAAGGCCATCAAAGCCGGGTGACGTGGCGCACCAGACGGTGCAGAAGTTCCCAGCCAGTGGGCAAACACCGTGCCGCCCAGGACCAACCCGGCCAGAAAGGCCCAGCGCCAACGGTCTTGCGGTAAGCGGTCCAAAGCGGCAGCGCATGTGATGCCGCTGACGCCCGCCACCCGCCCCAAACCCGCCAGCAGCAACCAAGCCGACAATCCAATCAAAATGCCACCCAGGGCGGCCCAGACGTAGGGGTGCACAGCAACTCCAAAAGTGTCTCGTTACAAAAAACCAACGGCCAGTCTCTCACTTGCCTCCATTGTCGGGAATCTTTAATATACTAATGGGGGTATGTTGGCGCGGTGTGTCCAACCCTTTATTTTCGCAGGAAGCTGCCATGAAGTCTGTCAGTGATCCGGAACGCAAGCGCGCATTGCTGCTGCGCCTCAAGCGAGTGGAAGGGCAGTTGCGCGGCATCCAGCGCCTGATCGAAGACGACACCGACTGCGAAAAAGTGGCCCAGCAATTGGCTGCGGCCCGCAAGGCGCTCGACAAGTCCTTCTTTATGATGGTGGGTTGTGTGATCGCTCAAGGCGACACCCCTGCCGATGACGTGGCCGACATGCTGGCCCGTTTTTCCTGACGCTTTCGTTTTTCGAGTGCCCACGCCATGCAACCGATACAGCTGTTTGACCCCGACTCCAGCACCTACACCTATGTGTTGTTCGACGAGACCACGCGTGAAGCCCTGATCATCGATCCGGTTGACCTGCAGCTGGAGCGCGATCTGGCCGCTTTGCGGCAGTACGGGCTGAAACTGGTGTGGACGGTTGAGACCCACGCCCATGCCGACCATATCACCAGTGCTGGCAAATTGGCAGAGCACGCGGGCGCCAAAACAGCGGCCCCGGCAGGATGCGGCATCCACACCGCTTCCTGCCAGCTGCAGGACGGTGACGAGCTGGTGTTTGGCGCGCACAGCATCCGGGCCATCAGCACCCCGGGGCACACCGCTGGCAGCATGTGTTTCACTTGGGAGGCGGGCGGTCAACGGCATGTGTTCACGGGTGATACCTTGCTCATCAACGGATGCGGGCGCACCGATTTTCAATCGGGAAGTCCCCAAGCGATGTTTCACAGCCTCACCCAGGTGTTGTTTGCTTTGCCCGACGACACCACCGTTTGGCCGGGGCACGATTACCAAGGCCGCACCAGTTCCAACATTGGCCAGGAGAAGGCACAAAACGCCCGGGTGGCCGGCAAGTCGATGGACGAATTCGTGGCCATCATGAACAACCTGAACCTGCCCAAGCCACGCCGTATCGACGAGGCGGTGCCCGCCAATCTCACCTCGGGTATCCGCCACGACGCTGACGGCGCTTTGCTGATGCAGCCGCGTCCGGTGGCCGGTTATGCTGGCGATGTGTCGCCGCAACTGGCTTGGGATTGGGTGCAGGCCGGTCAAGCCGTGATGGTGGATGTGCGCACCGATGCCGAGCGCGAGTGGGTGGGTTTTGTGCCTGGTGCGGTTGGCGTGGCCTGGAAGCAGTGGCCCGGCATGGCCATGAACCCCCAGTTTGACAACGCTTTGTTGGCTGCCGCCGAGGGCAAAAGCAAAGTGGTTTTGTTGTGCCGCAGCGGTGTGCGTTCGATTGCCGCAGCCAAGCGCGCCACCGAACTGGGGTTGAATGCCTACAACATCCTGGAAGGTTTTGAGGGTGACCCCGACAGCAATGCCCAACGGGGCCGCAAAGGCGGCTGGCGCTTTCACGGCTTGCCCTGGCGTCAGAACTGAAAGCACAGGTTTCATGGCAGGGAAATCCCGAGGTGCCATGTGGCTATGATGCGCGCATGACTTTTTTGGCATTGGATGTCGGTAACACACGCCTGAAGTGGTCGTTGTACGACGCACCCATGGTAGGGGCACGGTTGCTCGCCCACGGCGTGCAATTTCTCGAAAACATCGAAACCCTGGCCGATGGCGACTGGACGGGGTTGCCAGCGCCTGCCCGCGTGCTGGGCTGTGTGGTGGCCGGCGATGCCGTCAAACGCCGGGTGGAAGAGCAGTTGGAATTGTGGGACACCCCGCCGCAGTGGGTGGTTTCCAGTGCGGCCGAAGCTGGAATCAGCAATGGCTACGACCATCCCGCCCGCTTGGGTTCCGACCGATGGATCGCCATGATCGGTGCCCGTCAGCGTTTGGTGGGTCGGGGGCAACGCAGTCCCTGTGTCGTGGTGATGGTCGGTACCGCCGTCACCGTGGAGGCCATAGACGCTGAGGGTCGGTTCCTGGGGGGCATCATTTTGCCGGGTCACGGCATCATGTTGCGTGCCCTGGAGTCCGGCACGGCAGGGCTGCACGTACCCACGGGCGATGTGCGCGACTTTCCCACCAACACCAGCGATGCCCTGACCAGTGGTGGCACTTTTGCAATTGCCGGGGCGGTGCAACGCATGGTGGACAACCTGCGCCAGCATTGTGGTGAGGAGCCGGTGTGCATCATGACCGGTGGGGCTGGCTGGAAAATGGCCCCCAGCATGACCGTGCCCGTGGAGCTGGTGGACAGTTTGATCTTTGACGGGTTGCTGCAGGTAGCGTCCCAGCGCTTTGCCACCGTTTGAGGGTTGTCAGGGGCGGTTGAGCCAACGGGTGGCCAGTTCCACCCAGAAAGTGCCCCCCAAGGGGATCAGGTCGTCGTTGAAATCGTAGCGGGGGTTGTGCAGGGTGCAGGGGCCCACGTCGTGGCCGCCCCCTTCGTAGCCGGAGCGGTGTGCCCCATCGCCGTTGCCAATGAACAGGTAAGCGCCGGGTTTCGCCTGCAGCATGTAGGCAAAATCTTCGGCACCCATGGTGGGTTCCTGCTTCAACACCCGGGTTTCACCCACAATACTTTGTGCCACCGCCCGAGCAAAATCGGCTTCGGCCCCTGAATTGATGGTGGGCGGGTAGTTGCGTTGAAAGTCAAACGCACAATAGGCACCGAAAGCCGCACACGTGTGTTCAGCCAGCACCCGCATGCGTTGCTCAATCATGTCAAGCACCTCGGTGCTGAAGGTGCGTACCGTGCCTTGCAGTTCGCAGCTGTCGGGCACCACGTTGGTGGCTTCGCCAGCATGAACCATGGTCACCGAAATCACGCCCGCATCCACCGGTTTTTTGTTGCGCGTGATGACGGTTTGGAAGGCCTGCACCAGCTGGCAGGCCACCAGCACGGGGTCGGTGCCGGTGTGTGGCATGGCGGCGTGCCCCCCTTTGCCCGTGATCGTGATTTTGAATTCATTGCTGGATGCCATCACCGGTCCCGGGCTGACCGCAAAAGTCCCGGCTGGGTAACCGGGCCAGTTGTGCATACCAAACACCGCTTGCATGGGGCAACGATCGAACAGCCCATCCGCGATCATTTCGCGGGCGCCTCCGCCGCCTTCTTCAGCAGGTTGAAAAATCAGGTACACCGTGCCATCAAAGTTCCTGTGTTGGGCCAGGTGCTGGGCCGCAGCCAGCAACATGGCGGTGTGGCCATCGTGCCCGCATGCGTGCATTTTTCCGGGGTGGGTGCTGGTGTGGGCAAAGGTGTTCAGTTCGGTCATGGGCAGGGCATCCATGTCGGCGCGCAAACCCACTGCACGGCCGCAGGCCCCTCCGTCGCGTCCGTGCACCACGCCCACCACGCCTGTGGTGCCCAGGCCGCGTTGGGTGGAAATACCCCATTCGGCCAGTTTCTGGGCCACCAGTTCCGCAGTGCGCACCTCTTCAAAACACAATTCGGGATGGGCATGCAGGTCCCGCCGCAACTGCGCCAGCTGGGGGGCTTGTTGAAGGATGTGGTCGTTGAGTTTCATGCGGCGCTCCTGGGGGCTGACCCACTCATGGTAGCGAAACCGGCTTGGTTTTGCCGTTGCCGGGTCTGTGTCGAGTGAAAATAGACCCATGACCATCCCTTCCCCTGCCCAACCCGACGTTTCCACTGTTTTGGGCGCCTGCCCGCACGATTGCCCAGACACCTGTTCACTGTTGACCACGGTGCAGGCCGGTGTGGCGGTCAAGGTGCAAGGCAACCCGCAGCATTCGCACACGGGGGGTGTGCTGTGTACCAAGGTGTCGCGCTACGCCGAACGCACCTACCACCCCGAACGGGTGTTGCAGCCTCTCAAACGCGTGGGGCCCAAAGGGACTGGGCAATTTGAGCCGGTGTCTTGGGACGAGGCCCTGGACGACATCGCTCAGCGGTTGCAGGCCATTGCCAACCAGGACCCGCAGGCGGTGTTGCCGTACAGCTACGCAGGCACCATGGGCTTGGTCCAGGGCGATAGCATGTCGGCCCGCTTCTTTCACCGCCTGGGAGCGTCCTTGCTGGATCGGACCATTTGCGCCTCGGCAGGGGCGGCGGCGTTGGAATTTACCCTGGGTGCCAAAACCGGCATGCGGGTGGAGCAGTTTGCGCATTCCCGGTTGATCCTGATTTGGGGCAGCAATTCGGTGGGCAGCAACCTGCACTTTTGGCGCTATGCCCAAGAGGCCAAGCGGCATGGGGCCAAGCTGGTGTGCATAGATCCGCGCCGTTCCGAAACCGCCGACAAGTGCCACGACCACATCGCATTGCTGCCCGGCACCGACGCCGCGCTGGCCTACGGCCTGATGCACCAGCTCATACAAAACAACTGGCTGGACCACGCTTACATCGCTCAGCATACCCTGGGCTGGGCTCAGCTGCGCGAGCGTGCCTTGGCCTGGCCACCCGAACGGGTGGCTGCGTATTGTGGGATTGCGGTGGAACAAGTCATTGGGCTGGCGCAGGACATGGGCCGCTGTTTTGAGCAGCAAGAGCCGATCGCCATTCGTTTGAACTATGGCATGCAGCGCACCCATGGCGGTGGCAATGCGGTGCGCGCGGTGGCGTGTTTGCCCGCTTTGCTGGGGTCTTGGCGCCACCCCGCCGGGGGGCTGCTGCTGAGCGCTTCGGGGGCCTTTCCGGTGCAGCGGCAGGTGTTGCAGCGCCCCGATCTGTTGGCCCGGTCTGGGGTGGCACAACCGCGCACCCTCAACATGAGCACCATAGGCAACGATTTGCAGCGGCCCACCTCGGTCGAGTTCGGTCCCCGTGTCCAGGCCCTGGTGGTCTACAACAGCAACCCGGTGGCGGTGGCCCCAGATTCCAGGCAGGTGGTGGCAGGTTTTTCGCGGGAGGACCTGTTCACCGTGGTGCTGGAACACTTCCAGACCGACACCGCCGATTACGCCGACTACGTGCTGCCCGCCACCACCCAATTGGAGCATTGGGACGTGCACCTCAGCTACGGCCACACCGATGTGCTGTTGAACCGCCCAGCCGTCGCCCCCTTGGGGCAGTCCAAGCCGAACACCCAGATATTCCGCGAACTGGCGCAGCGCATGGGTTTTGTCGATACTTGTTTTCAAGACAACGATGAAACCCTGTGCCGCCAGGCCTATGGCGCCGCGGTGGACTTTGATGCTTTGTTGCAACACGGCTATGTCCGTTTGGCGCTGCCCGACGCCCCGTTCGCACAAGGCGGCTTTCCCACACCTTCGGGCAAGTGCGAGTTTTACAGCGAACGCCTGGCCGCCCAAGGGCAGGACGGCTTGCCTGCCGTGCTGCCCAACCACGAAACCCTGGGCAACAGCGCGGTTTATCCCTTGGCCATGATTTCGCCCCCCGCCCGCAACTTCCTGAACTCCACTTTTGTGAACGTGAAAAGCCTGCGCGACACCGAGGGCGAACCGCTGCTGGAAATGCACCCGCAAGACGCCCAGACGCGCACCATCCAGTCGGGCGATTGGGTGTGTGTGTTCAACGACCGGGGCCGTTACCACTGCAAAGCCGATGTCACCGAGCGGGCCCGCCCCGGGGTGGTCAACGGCTTGGGGGTGTGGTGGCGCAAACTGGGCGTGCGCGGCACCAACGTCAACGAAGTGACCAGCCAACGCCTCACCGATCTGGGGCGGGCACCCACGTTTTACGATTGCCTGGTGCAGGTGGTGCTGGCCGATTGACAGGGCCTTGTCACTCCAAAGAGTCGATCAAATCGATGTAGGACTGCATGGCTTCTTCGGCGGGTTGGCCCTTGAGCGAACTCCATGCATCCCACTTGGCGCGGCCCACCAAATCCGAAAACCCGGGCTTGATGGCCCCATTGTCGCCTTCGGTGGCCTGTTTGTAGAGTGCGTAAATTTTCAGCAGCGTGGCGTTGTCTGGGCGTTGGGTCAGTTCTTTTGATGCTTCAACGGCCGCTGCGAACGCCTGGTTCAAATCTGTCATGGGTTCATCCTCAAGCTACACCCCTGCATTGTCACACCGGCCGCTGCCCGATAATCGCAAAGCAACACCACACACCGACTCTCAAGGGACACACAAATGATTCTCATCACCGGCGGCGCCGGCTTCATTGGCAGCAACTTCGTGCTCGACTGGCTGGCCCAGTGTGACGAACCGGTCATCAACCTCGACAAACTCACCTACGCTGGCAACCTGGAAAACCTTGCCAGCCTGCAGGGCGATGCGCGCCATGTGTTCGTGCAAGGCGACCTGGGCGACCGTGCTTTGGTCGATGCCCTGCTGGCCCAGCACCGCCCCCGTGCCGTGCTGCACTTCGCAGCCGAAAGCCACGTGGACCGTTCCATCCACGGCCCCGAGGACTTCATCCAGACCAACATCGTTGGCACCTTTCGCCTGCTCGAAGCCGTTCGCTCCTATTGGAGTGCCTTGCCCGAGGCCGAAAAATCCGCCTTCCGCTTCCTGCACGTCAGCACCGACGAGGTCTACGGC
>JACCDQ011728645.1_pt1 | contig 13148 bp, 9 predicted proteins | sample 7446031 | NCBI WGS metagenome assembly JACCDQ01 (sample SAMN15323442, study PRJNA562643) | freshwater metagenome | isolation source: river surface water | place: USA:Blue River Watershed | collected 2017-08-17 | reverse complement strand
GTGACCCCCTACTATAATAAGCCTACGCAAGAGGGCCTTTATCTGCACTACAAGGCCGTTGCGGAGGCGGTTGATATCCCGCAGATCCTCTACAACGTGCCAGGTCGGACAGGCTGTGACATGTTGACAGAGACGGTGGTGCGTCTCTCAACAGTTCCTAACATCATTGGTGTGAAAGAGGCGACAGGCGATCTTGGCCGCGCCAAGGCGATCTTGGATCAGGTCGATCCCTCGTTCCTTCTTTACTCGGGTGATGATGCAACGGCCGGCGAATTCTGTTTGCTGGGTGGGCATGGTGTCATCTCAGTGACGGCCAATGTGGCGCCGCGCCTGATGCATGATCTTTGTGTTGCCGCTCAGGGTGGCGATGTGAGCCGGGTCAAGACCATTGACGCCAAACTGCAAGGATTGCACAAGGACCTCTTTATCGAGTCCAATCCGATTCCTGTGAAATGGGCACTGGCCGAGATGGGATTGATCAAGCAGGGGATTCGATTGCCGCTCACCTGGCTTCTTCCGGCCTATCATGGCGTGGTTCGTGCGGCGATACGCCAGGCTGGCGCAATTTGATTGGGTACACGATGTTCCACCAGGTCTCCGTAATCGTTATTCGATCCCTCTTTACGATGGGTGTTCTGGCTCTTGCGGGCTGTACCATGGTGAAAAGCTGGTTTCCGGACAAACACAAGGAATATCAGTATGTCAGTGAGATCCCTGCTCTCGAAGTGCCACCCGATCTGACCTCTTCGACAATCGATGGTGCGACCGGGGGTTACCGCGAATCCTGGCAATCTGCAGCCACCGAGGAAAAGCCGGCTTCAGCCAGTTTGCGTGAGGCCACTCCACCTCCGGGGACGGAAATGACGCCGGAGAGGGCCAAGGAGCTGGAAGCGGCCCGCAATCACCCCAAGCCGGTGCTTGCTGAAAATCTACAGAATATTCCGGTCATCGAAGTTCAAGCGACTTACGATATCGCTTGGGCAGAAATCGCCAAAGCGCTGGGTCGAATGCGACTCGAAGTGATTGATCAAAACAAGACCGATGGCATGATCGTGGTTCACTATCGAAAGGAAGACCATCTCTATGAAGACCGTGGTTTGATCGGCGACCTCCAAGATATGTGGAACGGAGGGGCGCCTAAAACCTACGAATATCGGATCAAAGTCGAGCCGTATAAAGGTGCCACGTCGATTTTTGTTCTGGATACCGAGGGCGCAACGATCAAGGGCGGTGAGGGCTTTGAGCTTCTCAAGGACCTCAATCAGGCCTTGCAGACTACGGCGCTCAATCCAAAGTCGGACAAGCAGGCAAAATAATCTCCACAGAGGCGTTGAGGGCAGCTGTCTTCACGTCGGGCCCTCAATGACGGTGGGGAAGGGGCTTCTCCACCTGCAAACCATACACCCAACCTGAAGGCTGGCTCATGCTCATTACTCTCAAGGGTCCCAAGGCGCTTTCTACCTTTCGTGGTGAGCGACTGCTAGAAGATCTCCAGACGATTTGTCCCCATTTGGTTGGGATACACGGTACGTTCGAACATCTCGTTGAACTGCGTCGCCCCCTGCAAGGGGAGGAGGAGACTCGGCTACGCACGATCTTGGCTTACGGCGAAACTCCGGCTGAAACGCCCTTGGGATTTGATCTTTTGATCGTCCCCCGGCTCGGCACGCGATCACCTTGGTCCAGCAAGGCTACGGATATTGCCCAGATTTGTCGGTTGGATGCCGTAATCCGGATTGAGCGGGCCATTCGTTATACCTTGACCGGACTGGACGCCGCGCCGAATGCCAAAGTGCTTCAGCAGTTAACGGCAAAGCTGCACGATCGCATGACGCAACAAGTGCTATCACCGGGAGATGAGGCGCGCGTTTTTCATCATGACAGTCCTCAACCTCTGGATCGGGTGGCTATTCGCAAGGATGGACGCGCAGCCCTGGATGCGGCGAATGTCAGTTTGGGTCTGGCGTTGTCAGAAGATGAACTCGATTACCTGTTCACCAGTTACAGCGCTTTGGGCCGCGATCCCACGGATGTCGAACTGATGATGTTTGCGCAGGCTAATTCGGAGCATTGTCGACACAAGATCTTCAATGCCAAATGGACAATCGATGGTGAGGCGCAGGATCTGTCGCTTTTCGCGATGATTCGCAATACCAGCAAAGTGGCCCCTGCAGGCATTCTTTCAGCCTACAGTGACAACTCTGCTGTCATCGAGGGGCCGATCAGTCCTTTCTTCCTTCGCGAGCCTGAAGCGTTTGGTTATCACTATCAGGAGGAGCCCGTCCACATCCTGATGAAGGTGGAAACCCACAATCACCCGACAGCCATCTCTCCGTTTCCCGGGGCGGCGACCGGATCAGGCGGGGAAATTCGGGATGAAGCGGCCACCGGTAGAGGCTCTCAGACTAAGGCGGGCCTGACGGGCTTCTCGGTCTCAAACCTCAGGATTCCGGGCTTTGAGCAACCTTGGGAGTCTGATCATGGCAAGCCTGAACGAATTGCCTCCGCGCTCGACATCATGTTGCAAGGCCCCCTCGGTGGCGCCGCATTCAACAACGAATTTGGACGCCCCAACATTTGTGGTTACTTTAGGACCTTTGAACAATCAGATCCTGATGGCCAAGGGCTTCGTGGTTATCACAAGCCGATCATGCTGGCCGGTGGGATGGGGAACATCCGCAGTTCCCAGCTCGGCAAGAATCCATTACCCGAGGGCGCGGCAATCGTTGTGCTCGGCGGTCCTTCCCTGTTGATTGGGCTCGGTGGTGGGGCAGCTTCATCGGTCGCTTCGGGTGAAAGTGCCGAGGATCTGGATTTCGCCTCGGTTCAGCGCGAAAACCCGGAAATGCAGCGGCGGTGCCAAGAAGTCATCAATCGCTGCAACGCATTGGGTGAGGCAACACCGATTCTCTCCATCCACGACGTGGGGGCCGGGGGATTGTCCAATGCAGTCCCGGAAATCATTCATGATGCGGGGCGCGGCGGACGCTTTGAACTCCGTGAAGTCCTCATTGACGAGCCGGGAATGTCCCCGATGCAGATTTGGTCGAATGAATCGCAGGAGCGTTACGTTCTGGCCATTGATCCGGAACGCCTGGCGGACTTCGACCGATTCTGTGCGCGGGAGCGCTGCCCTTATGCGGTGGTGGGTTATGCCACCGAGGACGAGCAGTTGGTCTTGGCCGATCGCCTTTTGGGTGATGATGCTGTCAATATTCCGATGTCTCTTTTGTTCGGAAAGCCGCCCCGGATGGAGCGCGAAGGCATTCGCAGGGCCCCTCATCTCAAGGCGCTGAATACCGGACAATGGCGTCTTGAAGAATCGATTCATCGCGTGTTGCGCCATCCCGTGGTTGCCGACAAGAGCTTTCTCATTCATATTGGAGATCGTTCGGTGGGGGGGCTTGTGGCTCGTGATCAGATGGTCGGTCGATGGCAAATCCCGGTCGCTGATCTGGGTGTTACGGCCTCTGGCTACCATGCCAACACCGGTGAGGCCATGGCGATGGGCGAGCGGGCACCGGTGGCTTTGATCGATGCGCCAGCATCAGGACGTATGGCTGTGGGTGAGGCGTTAACCAACATCGCCGCGGCATCAATAGCTGATCTTGGGCAGATCAAGCTCTCGGCTAACTGGATGGCTGCTGCTGGGTCAGTCTCTGAGGATGCCCGGCTTTTCGATACGGTCAAGACCATTGGGATGGAGTTATGCCCGGCCCTCGGGATTGCCATCCCGGTAGGCAAGGATTCTCTGTCGATGAAAACCGTCTGGCGCGATACCGATGGTGAGCACGCGATGCGGTCTCCACTGTCCCTGATCGTCTCCGCGTTTTCTCCCGTACTGGACATTCAAAAGACGCTGACACCGGAACTTCGGCTGGACCTTGGCGATACGGAGTTGTTGCTCATCGACTTGGGTGAGGGACGTCATCGATTGGGTGGATCGGTCTTGGCGCAGGTTTATGGCGAACTGGGCGAGATTTGCCCGGATCTGGATGATGCGGAAACCTTTAAGCGCTTCTTTAGGGCGATCCAAAAGCTCAATCAAGACGGCCATCTTCTGGCCTACCACGATCGGTCCGATGGGGGTCTCCTTGCGACCTTGGTGGAGATGGCCTTTGCTGCGCGGGCTGGACTTGAGATTGACTTGACGGCTATCCAGGGCAGCACGCATGAGGTGCTGTTCTGCGAGGAATTGGGTGCCGTGATTCAGGTGTCTTCCGCAGCGTTGACGCAGGTACTTGGTGATCTGAACGAACAGGGACTTGGGCATTTGACCCATCGGATTGGTAAGCCTACCCCGGATGGATTGATTCAAATCTCGAACTCAGGCAGCCTCGCTTTTGCCCAAAGTCGAAGTGAGCTTCAGGCCATTTGGTCGGAAACCAGCTTCAGGATGCAGGAACTTCGGGATAATCCGGAATGTGCGCGAGAGGAGTTCAATCGCATTCAGGATCCCGAAGATCAAGGTCTGGTCTCCGTGCTGACCTTTGATTCCCAGCAGGATGTTGCGGCCCCTTACTATCGAAAGTCCAAGCCGCGTGTCGCTGTTCTGAGAGAGCAGGGCGTCAACGGCCACGTTGAGATGGCTGCGGCCTTTGATCGCGCCGGATTTTCAGCCGTTGACGTTCACATGAGCGATTTGATCGAAGGCCGTCAGAACCTTAGGGATTTTACGGGGCTGGTTGCTTGCGGGGGCTTCTCCTACGGTGATGTTCTGGGCGCCGGCGGTGGTTGGGCGCGCTCAATTCTTTTCAATCCTGGGGTTCGTGAAGAGTTCGAAACCTTTTTCCATCGATCAGATACCTTTGCCCTCGGGGTTTGCAATGGTTGCCAGATGATGTCTCATCTCAATGAGTTGATTCCTGGTGCCTCCGCCTGGCCGAGTTTCCAGCGTAATACGTCTGAGCAATTCGAAGCCCGCGTCGTAATGGTCGAAGTGCAGGACTCCCCCTCAATCTTCCTCAACGGGATGAGTGGTTCCCGAATGCCGGTAGTCATCGCCCATGGCGAGGGTCGGGCAGTTTTCCGTGAGTCAGGATCAGACGATGCGCATGTCGCGCTTCGCTATGTCGATGCCCAAGGGCGTGTGACAGAGGCGTTTCCCTTCAATCCGAATGGATCACGCGGTGGCGTCACGGGACTGACCACGAGTGATGGGCGTTTTACGATCATGATGCCGCATCCCGAACGTTGTTTCCGCTCGGTCCAGAATTCCTGGCAATCACAAGACTGGGGCGAGTACGGGCCTTGGATGAGAATGTTCCGTAATGCCCGTGTTTGGGTTGGCTAGGCGTGTTCTAACGGGGAGTGGTGAGGCCTCCTCCGGGGTCTCCGCGACCGCTTTCGCCTTACTGGTAGTCTCTCTCCTCGAAGGGTGCGCGTCCACACCCGTGACCATTGCGCCCAAGGCTTCATTCAATGCGGCCATGGCGAGGCAGCGACTGGAACCTGGAAGCAACGGAATCGCGGGGAAAGTTCTTCTCAGGCTCTCCAGTGGCGGTGCGCTGACCTGTGGAGGGGGCGTGGCTCGTTTGATTCCCGTAACACCCTATGCGGAAGAGTGGTCTGAATTGACCTATTACCAGCAGCCGTCACCTAAGGGAACGCCACCGGAATTGGCTTATCTTCCCAAATCGCCAAAACCCCCCAAAGAGGTTCAGGTGAATCCGGTATTCTTGGCGACTACGCGGCAGGTTGTCTGTGATCGGGATGGCCAGTTCCGGATGGATCAGATCGCTGATGGCGATTACTTCCTGGAAGCCGATTTAGTTTGGCAGCAGGACATTTACGATGAAATCCATTTCTTCTACGGGCGAAATTATCTCTCGAAGGAAGGCACGGTGTTGAAGCGTTTCCATATCCAGGGTGGAAAGACGCTTTTTCTCGACCTTCAATGGAACGTCACCAATCAGCGATTTAACTTCTAGCGCAGTCCGAAGGTAGCCTCAGGGGGGGGTGCCGCGCTAAGATAGTGGTCAAATTGATCTTCATGGGCTCCATTTTGCGAGCCACTATCCTCTGGAAGTTGAACATGACTCAGTCCGAGAACGCGGTTCCGGTCGCACACAACCAATACAAAACAGATGATCTTCGGATCACCGGAATCAAAGAAGTTATTGCTCCGGTTCAGGCCCTTGAGGAATTTCCTATTACCTCGGCTGCCGCAGACACGGTGCTCGCCGCGCGTCGAGAGATTCAGAAGATACTGTCCGGTGAGGATGATCGCCTTTTGGTCATCATTGGGCCCTGCTCCATTCATGATCCGCAGGCCGCTGTCGACTACGGCAAGAAGTTGCTGGAACTCAAGCGCCGGTTCGCTCAGGACCTTCTCATCGTCATGCGGGTTTATTTTGAAAAGCCCCGAACCACCGTGGGCTGGAAGGGGTTGATCAATGATCCGGACCTTGACGAGAGTTTCAATATCAACAAGGGGCTGAGAACGGCTCGACGCTTGCTCCGAGATCTCAACGAGCTCGGTATGCCTTCAGCAACCGAGTATCTTGATGTGATCTCACCGCAATATGTGTCGGATCTCATCTCTTGGGGTGCGATTGGCGCCAGAACCACAGAAAGCCAGGTGCATCGTGAGCTTGCCTCGGGGCTTTCTTGCCCGGTGGGATTCAAAAATGCCACCGATGGCGGCGTTCAGGTGGCCATTGACGCAATTCATGCGGCAGGGCGTCCTCACCATTTTCTGTCGTTGACGAAGGCAGGACATTCCGCGATTTTCTCCACCACGGGAAACAAGGACTGTCACGTGATTCTGAGGGGTGGTAATGATCGCCCAAACTACGACCCAATCAGTGTGCAGCACGTTGCCGATGCGCTTGAGAAGGCAGGCCTTCCTGACCGCATCATGATCGACTTTAGTCATGCCAACAGTCTCAAGCAGTATCACAGACAGCTTCAGGTGGGCGATGAGGTCGGGCAACAGATTGCTGAGGGCGATCGGCGGATTTTTGGTGTGATGGTTGAAAGTCACCTGGTAGCGGGGAGTCAGAAGCTGGTTCCAGGTCAGCAGCCTGCCTTCGGTCAGAGCATCACGGATGCCTGTCTTGGTTGGGATGACAGCGAGGTTCTTCTGGAACGCCTGGCGCAGAAGGTTGTCCAACGGCGTAAGGTTCCGGCCTAGTCGCAGCCTTGGGAAACGAAATCCCGAGTAAATTAGTGTAGAATTATTGGGTTTATAGAGGAGCTCTTTTTGGGCTCCGATGCTTCTTCCGCTTCGGAAATTCAATTACGAGGAGACATTCAATGAGCGTATTGGTTGGCAAGAAAGCCCCTGATTTCAAGGCAGCAGCAGTTCTCGGCTGTGGCAGCATCGTTGACGACTACAGCTTTTCCGAGAAGACCAAGGGGAAGTATGTTGCAGTGGTCTTCTACCCCCTCGATTTCACTTTCGTTTGCCCGACCGAGCTGGTTGCACTCGATCATCGTCTCGATGAGCTGACGAGCCGCGGCGTTGAGGTTCTCGCTGTTTCTGTCGACTCGCAGTTCACGCACGCAGCTTGGCGTAATACGCCGGTTGAGAAAGGCGGGATTGGTCCGGTTCGCTACACCATGATTGCTGACGTCAGCCACGCCATCACCAAGGCCTATGACGTTGAAGTTGAGGGCGCCGCTGTGTCTTACCGTGGCACCTTCTTAATCGACAAATCGGGTGTGGTTCGCCATCAGGTGGTCAACGATCTGCCGCTGGGTCGCAACATGGACGAGCTGATTCGTATGGTTGATGCACTTCAGTTCTTTGAAGCCAATGGCGAAGTCTGCCCGGCAGGCTGGAACAAGGGCAGCAAGGGTATGAAGGCTGATGCGGCAGGAGTTGCATCCTACCTCGCAGAAAACGCGAGCAAGCTCTGATCGAGACGCTCCAAGTCAAAAAAACGCCCGGTAACGGGCGTTTTTTTTGCCATACGTTAATTCGTATCGCTAGCCTTCATGCGGCGGAGGGTGAGGTAATAGAGGATGCCAGCCACCAAAATGCCGACGAGCACTGAGGAGAATCCCCACAAAGATCCGATTGGGCTCGGATTGGACGCCGAGTGAAGCTGGTTCATCATGGGCTTTGCAATTGAAAGGCTCCAGATGAAGTTGGGGATGTAGAAGGCAATTGCCCCGCCAAATGCCCATTGAAAACCGGGAAGGCGGCGGGTTTCCGCTGCCTTATAAAAACCAAAGGCGATCAAAATCGCAGCCAGACCTCCGAACATAAAGATTCCTCTTGTTGTTATGGGACGAAATCGATCGCCCCAAATGAGGGCGATGTTTGGACGGACACCACCTTACTCTGAAAGTTCCCGATTTTCGCCGCCAGATTGCGCAAAGAATCGATACAGTGGAAGGCCTAATATCAGGAGCACGATACCCATGAGGGTCTCCATCGGTCGTCGGTAGCCAATATTGAGGCAAAACAACAAGGCGACTGTGCTAAAGGCGAGGGGCACCCAAGGGTAACCGAAAGTTCGGTAGGGTCTTGGAAGCTCTGGGTGGCTCCGTCTCAAAACCATCACGGAGAGGGCGGTCAGGCCATAGAAAACCCAGGTCCCGAAAAGGGCATAGTCAAGCACCCGTTCAAATGCCGCACGATCATGTCCCAGTAAAAGGATGAGTAGAGCGGCAAGCAGGGATTGCACGGCCAATGCCCGTGAAGGGGTGTGATGTGAGGGGTCGACGTGGGAAAGTCCTTTAAAGAGAAGCCCATCGCGCGCCATGGCATAAAAAACTCGGGCGCCAGAGAGGATCGCCCCGTTTAATGCGGCGAGTGTCGAGAGGATAGCCGCCAGGGTCAGAGCCTTGCCCCCTTTCTCCCCCAAAATGCGTGTAGCCACATCTTGTGCGACGTGCTGGGAGTTCTGGATCTCCTCGATTGGGAGAACATAAAAATAAGCGAGGTTGGTCAGGATGTAGATCAACGCGACCCCTAGGATCCCAAAGACCAGCACCATGGGAATGGTTTTGGTCGGATTTTTGATCTCACTGCTGACGAGCGTGACGTTATTCCAGCCGTCATAGGCCCAAAGCGCAGCAGCCAGCGCTGCGCCCCAGCCGGCCCATTGGCTGCCAAAATCGGGATCGGGAAGTCCCTTTTCGGTCACAAGACGAAGCCAACTCCCATCGCTGTAGCCCAATGAAAGAATCACCAGACCCAAGATGGCCAGAATTTTTAGCAGGGTCAGGACGAGCTGGAGGGCACCGCCTTTGGCGACACCCAGAAGGGGTGGGAGAGTGAGTAGAAAAATCCAGCCCATCGCGACGATCTGGATGCCAGAGATCCCCAAATGTCCAACCGTCACGATGTCGTTTTTGAGAAGAGGAAAGAGGTAGCTCAGAAAAAGGCTCGAGGCCAGCCCGATGGCGGCAATAGACCCTGTCTTTCCAATCACGATTTGCTGCCAGCCGAAGAGGAATCCGAACAGAGGGCCGTAGGCCTTTCTGAGGAAGGCATATTCACCACCGGCCTCGGGGAGAGCCGCCCCAAGTTCTGCGTACGTCAGGGCGCCGCATACGGAGAGCCCCGCACCAAAGAGCCAGACCAGAAAAACAGAGATGACGGAACCCGTCTCTCTGGCCATGGTTGATGGGACCAGAAAAATCCCTGTTCCAATGACCGTGCCGGTGAGTAGCGCTGCTGCGGGTAAAACCCCCAAAGCACGCTCAAGTCCGGGTGTCAGGGCATTATTGGCCATCATTTCCTACCAGAGCTTAATCTTTTCTTGGTGATAGCCATCCGGAATATTCGGGGATTTCAGGGAGTGTTCTGGCGTTTTTACGCCCAGAAACTGAAGGTCCATTCCGGGGTTTGATCCGCCTTCGCGAAATGCAACAGGGAGTCCTGAGATCTTACTGAGGTCGCTGGTGGCCAAATTGAGGCCGAAACGGGCAGAGAGTGTGCCGGCATTTTGTATCATCGCGCGGCTACTTGCCGTCATTTGTGAGAGCGTTTTGGCATCGGGTTCTGGCAAGGCCAGCGAGAGGGGATCGGCCAGGCAGAAATCAAGGTGCGTGCCGCTACTATCCACCTTAAAAGGTCGGCATTCGATGCCTGCGATGCGTTGAGACTTACCTGCGGCTACCAGCTTGGTTTTTTTTGCCGTTTTCTGAAGGCGATTGATCTGCTCGACCGGGACTTTCTCAAGCAGTCGGCCCCATTGCTGCTGTTGGTCAGCTGAAAGACCACCCATTTGTTCGCCCAAGCCTTTGACCAGAGGAGCAACCAATTCCAGTTGCTCGGAAAGTTGCCTGACGGATTTTTCGCTAAAGGTGGTGAAGGATTTTCGCTTGCGATCAATCACAGCCCATTGGCCGCTTTGGGCATCAAATAGGAGATCCATTTCGGCATCGCCACCCAAGCCATGAATCCAGGCCTGGCCATTCTGAATTTCAAGCTGTTGCTCTACCGGACTGCCTCCCGTTTTTAGTCGGTAGGCCAGGACAGAATCGGCGAGGCATTCGATGCTGAAAGTGCACAATACAACTGCAAGGCAAAGGGCAAGTCGACAGCGGGTTTCTTTCATGGGGGGTCTGAGCAGAGAGAAGTACTTTAGGCTCCAATGGTAGTATGGAAATCTGCCTCTTGGAATGTTTCGCCACAAAGAGGGCTCGGACTTGAGCATGCACGATCACACTTCGCATTCCCATCACAGCCACCATCACCAACAGGCACCGTCCTCAGGTCGGGGAGCCAAGCTTCGCCTCATCACGGCGTTGGTTCTGACTTTTTGTTTTGTGTTCTATGAAGCTCTGGCGGGGCTTCAGAGCCAGAGTCTCGCACTTCTCTCTGATGCGGCACACAACCTGACCGATGTGGTTGCGCTGGCCATCAGTGGCTACGCGCTTCATTTGGCTGAAAAGCCGGCCCATGCGGCTCGGACTTTTGGTTACCATCGAGGCGGGATTCTGGCGGCACTTTTCAACGCGGCAACCCTGTTGGTGATTGCTCTTGGAATTGCTGCTGAGGCTTGGTTTCGCTTTCAATCCCCCGTGCCTGTCTCTTGGGAGACACTGGTTGGCGTCGGAAGTCTCGCGCTTGTGGTCAACGGGATCAGCGCTTGGCTAGTGGGTCATGGATCTCATGATGACCTCAATCTTCGAAGTGCCTTTCTTCACCTTTTGGGGGATGTCCTCTCCAATCTGGGGGCGATTCTCGCGGGTATTGGGATTGGCTGGACTGGAAAGCTTTGGCTTGATCCGTTAGCCAGTCTTCTGATCGGGGTGCTGATTCTATGGAATGCTTGGGTGATCGTCAGAGAAACGCTGGATATTCTCATGGAGGGGGCGCCAAGGGATATTGGCGTTGATGACGTTGGACAGGTGTTAGCTGCCCATCCCCGAGTGATCGGCATTCACGACCTTCATGTGTGGAGTCTGTCACGAAGTCTACGGTTCCTCTCCGTTCATGTCGAAGTTGAAGATCTACCTGTGAGTGAAACCCAACTGATCCGACATGAATTGTCTCTAAAGCTCCTCGAGAATTTTAGAATCAGCCATGCGACCTTTCAGTTTGAGTCCGAACCGGCATGTCAGCAACGGCTTTACTGCAATGTTTCTGACGCGCCGAAGCGCGTACCACATAGTGAAATCTCCGATGATCCCTGCACCTGTGATTGAGTGCGATTAATCTCGTTTTCCCCTGAAATCGCCGAAGCGAGCAAACAAGACGGGGAGCGAAATCAGGGATAGCAACGTCGAGGTGACCAGACCTCCAATGATGACCGCAGCCATGGGTCCCATGATCTCCCGACCTGGGTTGTCGCTATCGATAGCGATCGGTAAAAGGGCTAATCCTGTCACCAACGCCGTCATGAGAATGGAGGGGAGTCGCTGAAGCGCGCCGTGGAATGCGGTTTCCATGCCCCATTTCCAGCCTTCCTTTTCGGTGAGGTGTCGGTAATGCGAAACCAGCATGATGGTATTTCGGATGGTAATCCCAAAGAGGGTGACAAACCCGACCATCGATCCTACGGAAAGGCTGCTGCCAGAGAGAAAAGCTGCCCCGACGCCCCCGGCTAGTGAAAATGGCAAATTGATCAATGTAAGCAGAAGGTTACGGGTGTTTCCAATGGCAATACCCATGAGAATCAAGACGCCTACCCCGGCCAAAAGGGCATGAAGGAGCATACGATCCCGTGCTTCAGATTGGGCGATAGCCGCGCCGGTAAATTCTGGGGTCACGCCTTCAGGAAAGTGGACTAGCTTCAGGGTTTTTTGATGCAGCTCGCGCACAAAGGAATCCAGATCGCGTCCTTCAACATTGGCTGTCACGGTCTGCACGCGTTGGCCTTGCCGATGCAGAATGTTGTAACGGCCGCTACTTTGAATGAACTCCGCTAGCTGTCCAAGTTCGATGTACTGGCCATCTGGCGTTCGGATGGGGAGTTCCTGAAGCACAGGAAACGCCTCACGTTGTTCTGGAGGCAGAATAACCGAGACATCATACGCTCGGTTTTCAAGATAGTAGGTCCCTACCGTTTGTCCCTTGAGAGCGCTCTGGATAATCTGGGCGACTTCCAGCGGGCGAATGCCCACGCTAGCGAGGCTTGGAAGATCGAGTCGCACATCCAGCAGGGGCGTTCCCGGAGGCGATCTCAGCTGCACATCGGTCGCGCCTTTCATGCCTCGAATCACGGTGGCCAGTTCGAGAGCAACCTCATCCAGCGCCAGAAGGTCATGACCATAGAGGTTAATGACGATCGGGGAGGTATAGCCCGAAATCGTCTCCTCGACGCGTTCCGTTAGAAAGGTATTCGCTTCGGAGAGCATTCCGGGAAAGTTATCCAGAACGCCTCGGATCTTTTCAAGGACATTCGCTTGGCCCTGTCCGGAGAGTTCTTTCAGTCTGACTTCATATTCACTGTAGTGGCTCCCATAGGTATCTGCACCACGCTCAGCTCTTCCCGCCCACTGGGAAGCGGAGTCGATGCCGTCGATCTTGAGAAACTCTTTGACCAGTCGGCTACCCTCCCGCAACGTTTCATTCAGGGCGGTTCCGGGAAGGCTGGTGGTGTGAATGATGTAGTGCCCTTCACGAAGTTTTGGGAGGAAATCGCCGCCTAGCAGGGGGATGAGGGCGAGAAGGCTCAAGGACAGGAGAAGAGGGGCCCAGAGTGATTTGAGCGGGTTATTCCCCGCCCAGAGGAGAATTTTCC
>JACCDQ010365867.1_pt1 | contig 13150 bp, 12 predicted proteins | sample 7446031 | NCBI WGS metagenome assembly JACCDQ01 (sample SAMN15323442, study PRJNA562643) | freshwater metagenome | isolation source: river surface water | place: USA:Blue River Watershed | collected 2017-08-17 | reverse complement strand
GCCCGAAGCGCCCAAGGGCCACGTTATCAAGTCGCCCATGGTGGGTACCTTTTACCGTTCATCCAGCCCCGGCGCCAAGGCGTTTGTGGAACTGGGCCAGACGGTCAAAGAAGGCCAGCCCGTCTGCATCGTGGAAGCGATGAAGATTCTGAACGAGATCGACGCTGACAAATCGGGCACCATCACCCAGATTCTGGTCGAAAACGGCGCTGCCGTCGAATACGGTCAACCGCTGTTTGTGGTTGAGTGAACCGGAACGCCCCATGTTCAAGAAAATCCTGATCGCCAACCGTGGCGAAATTGCCCTGCGCGTGCAGCGCGCCTGCCGCGAAATGGGCATCAAGGCGGTGATGGTCTACTCCGAAGCCGACCGCGAAGCCAAATACGTCAAGCTGGCCGATGAAGCCGTGTGCATCGGGCCAGCGCCTTCGGCGCAAAGCTACCTGAGCATGCCCGCCATCATCTCTGCGGCCGAAGTGACAGACGCCGAAGCCATTCACCCGGGCTATGGGTTTCTGAGTGAAAACGCCGATTTTGCCGAGCGCGTGGAAAAAAGCGGGTTCAAGTTCATCGGCCCCACGCCCGAGTCCATCCGCATGATGGGTGACAAGGTGTCGGCCAAGCAAGCCATGATCCGTGCCGGCGTGCCTTGCGTGCCCGGTTCCGAGGGTGCTTTGCCCGACGATCCGGTGGTGATCAAACGCACCGCCAAGGCGATCGGCTACCCTGTCATCATCAAGGCCGCTGGCGGCGGCGGTGGCCGAGGCATGCGCGTGGTGCACACCGAGGCGGCTTTGCTGCACGCGGTGCAAACCACCAAGGCGGAAGCCGGGGCGGCCTTTGGCAACCCCGAGGTTTACATGGAGAAATTCCTCCAGAACCCGCGCCACATTGAAATCCAGATCCTGGCCGACCAGCACCGCAACGCGGTGTACCTGCACGAACGCGATTGCTCCATGCAGCGCCGTCACCAGAAGGTGATCGAAGAAGCGCCCGCGCCCGGGATTCCACGCCGACTGATCGAAAAGATCGGTGAACGTTGTGCCGCGGCGTGCAAGAAAATTGGCTACCGGGGGGCGGGCACGTTCGAGTTCCTGTACGAAAACGGCGAGTTCTATTTCATAGAAATGAACACCCGCGTGCAGGTGGAGCACCCAGTCACGGAATGGATCACGGGCATTGACATTGTGCGCACCCAGATCGCGGTGGCTTATGGCGAGAAGTTGCCATTTACCCAGCGCCAGATCCAGCTGCGTGGTCATGCGATCGAGTGCCGTGTCAACGCTGAAGACGCTTACAAGTTCACCCCATCGCCCGGCCGGATCACCGCGTGGCACACGCCCGGTGGGCCGGGGGTTCGGGTGGATTCACACGCCTATGCCAATTACATGGTGCCGCCCAACTATGATTCGATGATTGGCAAGGTCATCGTGCATGGCGACACCCGTGAACAGGCGCTGGCACGCATGCGCACGGCCTTGTCCGAGGTGGTGATCGAAGGCATCAACACCAATGTGCCGTTGCACCGCGAGTTGATGGTAGACGCCAGTTTCTGCCAGGGCGGTACCAACATCCATTACCTGGAAGAATGGTTGTCCAAACGTGAACGCTGATCCCGTGGTGCGAGAGCCGATGTTCGAGTTGGTGCTGATGGCACCGGAAGAAGCCATCGAGGATGTGAGTGACGCGTTGGAGGCGCTGGACGCGTTGAGTGTTTCGGTGGAAGATGCCGACGCTCAGACGCCTGCCGAACAGGCCTTGTTTGGCGAGCCCGGTATGCCGGCTCCCAAGGCCGGTTGGCAGCGTTCGCGCGTGGTGGCCCTGTTTCAGAACGAAACGGTGGCCCGCGAAGCGGCCGATTTGCTGGCCTTGCAGGACTTTTTTGGGGATTGCGAACTGGTGGGTGTTCGCACGGTGGCCGACCAGGATTGGGTGCGTTTGACCCAGTCCCAGTTTGCGCCGGTGGAAATCACGCCCAGCTTCTGGATCGTGCCCAGTTGGCACGAACCTCCCGCGCAGGCCGAGCAGGTGATCCGACTGGACCCCGGGCTGGCTTTTGGCACGGGAACCCACCCCACCACGCGCATGTGTTTGCGCTGGATTGCACAGCGCAGCCTAGGCGGGTTGCGGGTTCTGGATTATGGGTGTGGCTCAGGTATTCTGGCCATCGGCGCGGCCAAGTTTGGGGCCGCTGATTTGGTGGCGGTGGACATTGATCCGGCCGCAGTGGAATCCACCCAGATCAATGCCGTGGCCAACCATGTGCAATTGAAGGCTGGCTTGCCCGACGTCGCACAAGGCGTGTTTTCGGTGGTGTTGGCCAACATACTGGCCACGCCCCTGAAAGTGCTGGCGCCGCTGCTGTGCAACCATGTGGCGGCCGGAGGGGATTTGGTGTTGGCTGGGATCCTGGACCGGCAAACCCAGGAACTGCAGGAGGCCTACGCCCCTTGGGTGACCTTGGAAGTGGCCGATACCCAAGAGGGCTGGGTGCTGATGGTGGCACGCAAGCCCGCTGCCTGACCGTTCAGCCGTTTCGCGCATGGGTTTCATCACACGCTGCCCCGCTTGCGCCACGGCATTCAAGGTGGTGCCCGACCAGCTGAAAATTTCAGAGGGTTGGGTGCGTTGTGGTCACTGCCAAGAGATCTTCGATGCCACCATGGATCTGCATCCCTGGTGGGACGGGGCTGCTCCCGAAACTGCCCCTCTTGAGCCCCAGTCGTCTTCGTCCACACACGCCCGGGTGGCAGGCCCTGCGCAAACAGCAGAACCCGAGTCCCAGACGCCGGCAGATGCTTCATTGCCTGTAGCCACCGTTGAGCCAGTCGAGCGCCGGATCGATGAGGTCGACACGGCATCTGAGGACGGCCCCCAAGAGTCGGTGGACGCCGTAGATGAGCCGTGGCCCGCTTTTTCGGCTGATCCGGATGAGGTCTACCCATCGGTTCAGCGCGATGCAGAACCTCGCTTGGAGCCGGTCAACACGGGTTTTGAGGATGACGCGGCATCAATCGCCCCGCTGTCTTTTGTTCAAAAGGCTGAGCGCGAAGCTTTTTGGCGCCGCGCTTCGGTGCGCTGGACGCTCACGTTGCTGAGCCTGTTCGCTTTGACGTTGCTGGTGTTTCAATGGGCCTGGATGTGGCGTGACACGCTGGCCGCACGCATGCCAGCGACCCGGCCGGTGCTCGAATCCGTGTGCGCCTTGGTGGGGTGTCGCATCGAACCGCCGCGCAGCCTGACGGCGGTGCAGTTGGACAGCGCCGCTTTGTGGCGCCGCAACAGCACCGATTTTGTGTTCGACGTGGTGTTAAAAAACCAGGCCGCCCACACGGTGGTGACACCCGCCCTGGAGTTGACCCTGACCGATGCGACGGAACAGGTGCTGGTGCGGCGCGTGGTGCTGCCCCAGGACTGGCCGCAGAGTACACTCAGCTTGGGGGCTTTGCAGGAATGGCCGGTTCGTTTTGAGTTGGAGTTGCAGCCGGACGCCGCCCGTGGGATGACCGGCTACCGGGCGTTGCTGTTTTACCCCTGATCAAACCACGGCATTCGCCGCCTGCCACGCTTGCAGTTGGGCCATGGCCGCGGCCTTCTGGGCGGCGGGTAGGAAAGATGCTTTCATCCCGTCCACCTGCATCTGCACCAGTTGCTGGATGCTCAGGCCGGTTTCGGTGTGCAAGTGTTCCAGTTCTTCGCACAGCGTGGTGGCCGACATCAAACGGTTGTCGGTGGAACAAGACACACTCAATCCTGCAGCCAGCATCGCCTTGATGGGATGCGCTGCCACCGATGTGGCCGCTCCGGTGTGCACGTTGCTGCTGGGGCACACCTCAAAATGCAAACCCCGGTCCCGTGCCTGCTCGGCCCAAGTGGGCAGCGATCCGTCGTCCTGCCGCACCACGTTCACGCCGTGCCCGATGCGGGTGGCACCCAATTGGGCCGCTTCCAGCACCCGCGAACCAACGTCGGCTTCGCCTGCGTGCAGGGTCAACCCCAGGCCGGCATTCAGCGCCGTTTCAATGGCTTGGGCGTGTGCGCTGGGGGGAAAGCCGAATTCCGGTCCGGCCAAATCGAAGCCGATCACCCCTTGGTTTTGGTAACGAACGGCAATCCGGGCGGCTTGTGCGGTCACGGTGGGGGATTCGTGGCGCATGCCACAGATGATCAAGCCGCACGCCAGTCCGCTTCGTTGCAGGCCGGCCAGCATGGCTTCGGTGGCTGCTTCGGCGCTGAGGCCAAAGGGTTCAAACAGCTGGGGCGCCATGCGAAATTCGGCCAACACACAGCCTTCGGCCTGCGCGTCCATGGCCAGTTCGTAAGACACGCGTTCGCAGGCTTCGGCGGTGGCCATGGCTTGAACCGTGAATGCAAAACCTTCCAGGTAGCGCACCAGACTGCCCGAATTGGCATTGTCCAACATCCATTTGGCAACAGCGGCCGGTTCGCTGTGCGGCAACGTCAAACCCCGCTCGGCAGCCATTTCGATCAGGGTTTGGGGGCGCAGGCAGCCGTCGATGTGTTCATGCAGGGTGACTTTGGGCAAATCGCGCCAAGCGAATGGGGCAGCAGTGGTCATGGTGATGTGGGGTGTTGAGGGGGTTGGAGTGACAGGCATGGGGTTGGGGTAAACCTGAACAAAAATTGTACTTTGCCCCATTTTTCAAAAAGCAAACGTTTGCTATACTGAAATTTGAAGGTTCCTGGTGCCGATTGTTGTTGGGTTTCAGGGCCTTGTCCATTCCCCGTGTTGTTTCCATTTGCTTGTTTCAGGAGTTGTCGACCATGAGTATTGCTTCCCTGTTCCGTTTGGGTTTGGTGGCTGCGGCCTGCGGTGTGTCGGCTTCGGCGTGGGCGCAGCCCGCGGTGGTGTTCGACATGGGTGGCAAGTTTGACAAGTCGTTCAACCAGGCGGCTTACGCAGGCATTGAACGTTGGAAAAAAGAAACCGGACAAAATTACCTCGAATTTGAAATCGCCAACGAGACTCAGCGCGAACAGGCGATTCGCCGCATGGCCGAACGGGGCGCCAGCCCCATCATTGGCATTGGCTTTGGCCAGGCATCCAGCATTGAAAAAGTGGCCAAGGAATTCCCCAAGCTCAAGTTCGCCATCATTGATATGGTGGTTGCTGCACCGAATGTGCAGTCCGTGGTGTTCAAAGAACACGAGGGCAGCTACCTGGTGGGTGTGATGGCGGCCAAGGCCAGCAAGACGGGCAAAGTTGGTTTTGTCGGGGGCATGGACATCCCGCTGATCCGCAAATTCCAGTGCGGTTACGAACAGGGTGTGAAAGCCACCAACGCCAAAGCCGAGGTGTTTGCCAACATGACCGGTACCACCGGCGCGGCATGGAACGATCCGGCCCGCGGCGGTGAATTGACCAAAGCCCAGTTCAACCGTGGGGCGGATGTGGTGTTTGCCGCTGCAGGGGGCACCGGCATCGGGGTGTACCAGGCCGCCAAAGACGCGGGCAAGCTGGCCATCGGGGTGGACAGCAACCAGAACCATCTGCACCCGGGCACCATGCTCACCAGCATGCTCAAGCGCGTGGATGTGGCGGTGTACAACGTGGCCAAGGCCCACACACCTGGCATTTCGGTGTTGGGCTTGAAAGAGGGCGGTGTTGACTACGCGCTGGACGAAAACAACAGCAAGGTCGTCACACCCGACATGAAGAAGGCGGTTGAGGATGCGAAAGCGGGCATCCTGAGTGGCAAGATCAAGGTGGCCGATTACATGGCCGACAACGCCTGCAAATACTGACCCCGGCTGGTTTGCCCTGACACGCACACACACCCGCCCCCGATGAGTTCCATCAAAGACGTGGCGCGGGTGGCGGGTGTGTCGTTCACCACGGTGTCGCATGTGCTCAACGGTACCCGCAAGGTCAGCGAGGGCGCGCGTCAACGCGTCTTGCGCGCTGTCAACGAGTGCGGTTACGTGCCCAGTGCCGTGGCGCGTTCGCTGCGTATGGCGCAAACCCACAACATCGGTGTGCTGGTGCCCGACATCAGCAACCCCTTCTGCGCCGAAATCACCTTGGGGGTGGAAGAGCAGGCCAGTCAGTCGGGCTATGCGGTGCTGCTGGGCAACACCGGCCCACAGGGGGTTCACCAGGCGCGCCAGCTGGAGCATCTGTTGGGCCGGCGTGTGGACGGTGTGTTGCTGGTGGCCGGTGTGTTTGGAGACGACCCCCAGCACCCTTTGGAGCAGGTGATTCGGCAGCGTTTGGCGGTCTCCCGCACCCCGTTGGTGATGATAGACCGGGACCCGGTTTCGGTGGCCAGCGATGTGTTGCAGGCCGATCAGTTCGCGGCCGCGCATGCCGCTACCTCGTATTTGCTGGAGTTGGGGCACCGACGCATCGCTTTCTTGAGCGGCCCTCCTGATCTGGCGATTAGCCATGAGCGCTTGCGAGGTTGGCAGCAGGCCATGTTGTCGGCGGGCTTGCAGGCGTCGACCACCGACGTGTGGACCGGTGACTTTTCAATCGAGTCCGGCTTTCAGCAGGGTGTGCGCTGTCTGCAACGCGCCGGGGTGACGGCGATTTTGGCCGCCAACGACATGATGGCCCTGGGTGTGTTGCGTGCGGCGGCTTCGTTGGGGGTAGCGGTGCCTGGCGCGCTTTCGGTCATGGGCATGGACGGCATCACCATGGGTGAATACAGCAGCCCCAGCCTCACCACCGTGGGCGCGTCGCTGCGCGCGGTGGGACGGCAGGCCGCTCAGATGCTGTTGGACCGCATGGCCCAACCGCAGGGGCCGCAACGCACCGAACGCCGGTCGTTCGATTTGATGGTTCGTGAATCGACAGGGCCGGTACCCGCTGGGGACGCGGTGGCCAATGGCCAGGGGGTGACATGACTGAGCCCAACCAAGCACCGCTTGCGGTGGAAATGCGTGGCATTTGCAAACGGTTTGGCGCTGTGCAGGCCAACCAGGGGGTGAATTTGAGCGTGCCTGCAGGCACCATCCACGCCGTGGTGGGCGAGAATGGGGCGGGCAAAAGCACCCTCATGTCGATTTTGTACGGGTTTTATGGTGCCGACGAGGGCGATATCCGGGTCCAGGGCCAAGCGGCACGCATACGCAACGCCCAGGATGCGATTGCCCTGGGCATAGGCATGGTGCACCAGCATTTCATGTTGGTGGACAACCTCAGTGCTCTTGAAAACGCCATGCTGGGTGCCGAATCGCACGCCCTACTGTACCGGGCCGAGGCGCCTGCACGCCAGAAGCTTCAGGCGTTGATGGACAGCACCGGCTTGCAAGTTCGGCTCGATGCGTTGGTCGAAGACTTGCCTGTGGGCGACCGCCAGCGGCTGGAGATATTGAAGGCCTTGTTCCGGGGGGCCCGCGTGCTGATCCTCGATGAGCCCACCGCCGTGCTCACCCCGCAGGAAATCGAGCAGCTTTTTGTGGTGCTGGAGCGTTTGCGTGAACAAGGCACCACGGTCATCATCATCACGCACAAGCTCAAAGAGGTGATGCGCCTGTGCGACGGTGTGACGGTGATGCGCGCTGGCCAGGTGGTGCTGGAAACCTCAGTGGCCGATACGTCGGTGAATGCCTTGGCCCAGGCCATGGTGGGGCGCAGTGTGCACATGGGGGCCGAATCTCGCACACAACCTGCCAGCAGCCAGGCCATCCCTTTGCTGGAGGCGCAGGGCTTGCACGTGCGCGACCACCTGGGGGTCGAACGTCTGGCGGGCGTCAGTTTGGCCTTGCAAGCGGGCGAGATTGTGGGCGTGGCCGGTGTGTCGGGCAATGGCCAGTCCGAATTGCTGGAGGTGTTGTGTGGTTTGCGCACGGCCAGCCAAGGCCGGTTGCAGTTGCTTGGCGAGGGTTTTGAGGCCACCGGTACCTGGCTCAACCCGCGCCAGGCCCGGGCCTTGGGCCTGGCCCACGTGCCGGAAGACCGCCATGCACGTGCCATGGTGATGGGGTTTGCGGCCTGGGAGTCGGCGGTGTTGGGGTACGAGGCGCTGCCCGTTTACAGCCGCAGGGGTTGGATGCAGCCCCGCGCCATGCGCGCTGCTGCGGCCGACATGATGGAACGTTTTGACGTCCGTCCGCGCAACCCGGAGCTGCGCTGTGGTGGCTTCTCTGGTGGCAACCAGCAAAAACTGGTGTTGGCACGCGAATTGGGGCAAGGTCCCCGCGTGCTGTTGGTGGGGCAACCCACAAGGGGGGTGGACATCGGTGCCATCGAATTCATACACGGGCGGCTGCGTGCCATGCGCGATGCGGGGTGCGCCGTGTTGCTGGTGTCGAGTGAACTGGATGAAATCCTGGCGCTGGCCGACCGTGTGGTGGTCATGAACCAGGGGCGCATCACCGGTGAACTGCCGATTGCCGATTGCAACGAAACCCGTTTGGGCTTGCTGATGGCTGGAGGTTCGGTGTCATGAAACAAGCCGTTGCACTGCCCCGGTGGGCCGATCTGTTCTTGTTGCCGGTGCTCAACTTGGGCGTTGCGTTGGCGGTGGCCGGTGGGGTGGTGTTGCTGGTGGGGCAAGACCCGCTGGAGGTGATCACCGTTTTGCTGCGAGGCGCGTTTGGCACGCAGCGGGGCATCAGCTACACGCTTTATTACGCCACCACCTTCGTTTTCACCGGGCTGGCCGTGGCGGTGGCGTTTCACGGCGGCCTGTTCAATATCGGGGGGGAAGGCCAGGCCATCATGGGGGGGCTGGGGGCGGGTTTGATGGCGCTGTGGTTGTCCAGTGCCCTGCCTGCCTGGCTGATGCTGCCCCTGATGGTGCTGGGGGCGGCTTTACTGGGCATGGCCTGGGCGTTTGTGCCGGCCTATTTGCAGGCTTACCGAGGCAGCCACATTGTCATTACCACCATCATGTTCAATTTCATGGCATCCACCTTGCTGGTGTATTTGCTGGTGAATTGGCTCAAACCCCCAGGGTCCATGTCGGTGGAGAGCGCGGCGTTTGCCGAATCTGCCAAGTTGCCGGGCATGCACGAGGTGCTGGCCTGGGTGGGTGTGGAATGGCCGTCGTCGCCGTTGAACGCCAGCATCTTCCTGGCCGTGCTGGCCTTGGTGGGGGTGTACCTGTTTCTGTGGCGCAGTTTGCCCGGTTACCGTTTGCGAGCGGTGGGGGCGTCCGAGTCGGCGGCGCAGTACGCGGGCATCCGGCCGCAGCGTCAGATTGTGGTGGCCATGGCGCTGTCGGGGGCCTTGGCGGGCATGGTGGGGGTCAATGAAATTGCGGGGGTCACAGGCCGCCTGTTGTTGGACTTTGTGGCGGGCGCCGGGTTCACGGGCATTGCCGTGGCCTTGATGGGGCGCAACCACCCGGTGGGCATTTTGTTCGCCAGCCTGCTGTTCGGCGCCTTGTTCCAGGGCGGGGCCGAGGTGGCGTTCGAGGTGCCCGGTTTTACCCGTGACATGGTGGTGGCGCTGCAAGGCTTTATCGTGCTGTTTTCTGGGGCCATGGCCTACGTGGCGGCTCCGTGGCTGGCCCGTGTGCTGGCGTTGATCAAGTCCCGGGAGGTGGCCCATGGATGAGGTGTTTTTGGGCTCCATGGTGGCATCCACCCTGCGGGTTGCCACCCCATTGGTGCTGTGTGCTTTGGCTGGTTTGTTCAGTGAGCGCAGCGGTGTGGTCGACATTGGGTTGGAAGGCAAGATGCTGTTTGCCGCCTTTGCGGCGGCGGCCACGGGTGTCAGTACCGGTTCCCTGGTGTTGGCACTGTTTGCGGCATTTGCCGTGTCGGTGGCCTTGTCATGGCTGCACGGTTTTGCCACGGTCAGCCATGCGGGAGACCAGGTGGTTTCGGGGGTGGCCATCAACATCATTGCAGCCGGTTTGACTGCGGTGTTGGGTGCGGCGTGGTTCCGCCAGGGTGGGCAAACGCCACCGGTTTCAGATGGGGTCCGGATCGGCCCGATCGTGCCCTCGTGGAGCGAGGCCGTCACGCCTTGGCCCGGCATCGGGCAATTGTTGGGGCAGGGGGTGCTGTCGCACAACCTGTTGGTGTACTTGACCCTGGCTCTGGTGCCGGGCGTGTGGTGGCTGTTGTGGCGCACCCGGTTTGGTTTGCGTTTGCGAGCCGTGGGCGAAAACCCTGCCATGGTGGAGGCAGCGGGGGTGTCGGTTTCTCGCATGCGCTATGCGGCGCTCACGCTCAACGGCTTGCTGTGCGGTTTGGCCGGGGCTTATCTGGTGCTGGCGCAAAGCGCATCGTTTGTGCCCCACATGACGGCCGGGCGCGGTTTTATGGCCTTGGCCGCGCTTATTTTTGGGAAGTGGCACCCCGTCAAGGCTTTGTGGGCCTGTTTGCTGTTCGGTTTTTTGGACGCGGTGGCCATACGTTTGCAAGGCGTCAGCCTGCCGGGGGTGGGCGAGGTGCCGGTTCAGGTGGTGCAGGCATTGCCCTATGTGTTGACGGTGGTGCTGTTGGCCGGATTCATCGGTAAAGCAGTGGCGCCCAAAGCCTTGGCCCAGCCGTACATCAAGGAGCGTGTATGAGCGTGCCGGAGCGCTACGTCGAGCAGACCGGTACCTACGACTGGCCGGTGGCTTTGTCCGTCGGCGTGCGTGAGTCGTTGTGGCGCGCAGCGGCCCAGGCCCAGCTGAATGCCTACGCGCCTTACTCCCGTTTTTGGGTCGGGGCAGCCGTGTTGGACGAGCACGGTCGCATTCATGCCGGGTGCAACGTTGAAAACGCCGCCTATCCCCAAGGGGTGTGTGCCGAAGCCGGGGCCCTAAGCGCCATGGCACTGGCCGGAGGGCGTCGCTTGCAAGCGGTGCTGGTGCTGGGTGACGGCGACGCCTGGGTCACGCCGTGCGGAGGCTGCCGCCAGAAAATCCGCGAATTTGCGTCCCCCCAGGTGCCGGTTCTGCTGGCCAACCGGCAAGGGCTGCGTGGCATGCTCACGCTGGAGGCCTTGTTGCCCCACAGCTTTGGTCCCGATCATCTGCCTTCTGTTATTTCAACTTCTTGATCCTATGACTGCTTTAGAAGTGCTTCAACAACGTTTGCCCCAGGCGCGCCCGCGCATTGCCTTGGTGCTGGGTTCTGGCTGGGGGGGCTTGGTGGACAAGGTGCAAAACCCGGTGCGCATTTCCTACGCCGATCTGCCGGGTTTCCCGCTGCCCAGTGTGCAGGGCCATGCCAGCGATTTGGTGTGGGGCCGCATTGGACCGCACGAGGTGGTGGTGCTGACCGGGCGCAAGCACACCTACGAAACCGGCGAACCCGATGGCATGAAACTGCCCCTGCGCACCGTGCGTGCCTGGGGTTGCGAGGTGTTGGTGCAAACCAACGCGGCGGGCAGCTTGCAACCGGATATGCCGCCTGGCAGCCTCATGGCGCTCAGCGATCACATCAATTTCGCCCAGCGCTCCCCCCTGACCGGTGAACCGGGCTCCGAGAAGTTCGTGAGCATGGTCAACGCCTACGACGAGGGTTTGCGCCAACAGTCACTGCAAACCGCGGCACGGCTGGGAGCCCCTTTGCACCAGGGTGTGTATGTGTGGTTCATGGGGCCGCAGTTTGAAACGCCCGCCGAAATCCGCATGTTTGCCCGTGTGGGGGCCGACGCCGTGGGCATGAGCACCGTGCCCGAGACCATCATTGCCCGCCATGCCGGCATGAAGGTGTTGGCGTTTTCGCTCATCACCAACATGGCCGCGGGCATGTCCAACGAGACCCTGAGCCACGCTCACACGCTGGCCCAGGCCCAGGCCGCCAGCGAGCGCGCCAGCGGTTTGTTGGAACAGGTGTTGACCGATTTGACCTGGTGAACGGGAACCCTATGAACGACATCGATTGGAGCCAGGTCGCTCGCACCGCCCTGGCGTGTCTGGACCTGACCGATCTGGCCGACGACAGCAGCGAGGCTTCGGTAGACGCCTTGTGTGCCAAGGCCCGAGGCGATGTAGCCGGTTTGGGCCCCGTGGCCGCGGTGTGTGTGTGGCCGCGGTGGGTGGCACATGCCCGCAACCAGTTGCCCAAACACATTGCGGTCGCGGCGGTGGTCAATTTCCCCAGCGGCGATGAACCTGTGGACGCGGTGCTGCGGCAAGTCGAAGCATTGCGTCAATCCGGGGCGCAGGAAGTGGACGTGGTGTTCCCCTACCACCATCTGATGGTGGGTGGACCCGATGAGCTGGCTTACTGCGCTCACCTGCTGCAACAGGTGCGTCAGGCCAGCCAGGGTTTGCTGTTGAAAGTGATTCTGGAGAGCGGTGAATTGGCGCCCGAACGCCTGCCCCAGGCGTGTGACCTGGCCTTGCAGGCCGGAGCCGATTTTCTGAAGACCAGCACCGGCAAAACCCCCCACGGGGCCAGTCTGGAGGCCTGCAGCATCCTGCTCCAGGCCATTTGCGAGCACCCTCGGCGGGATCGCCTGGGTCTCAAACCCTCGGGTGGTTTGCGCACCGTGGCCGATGTGCAACCCTACATCCAGTTGGTGCAAGACATGCTGGGACCAGACGCTGCGGTGCCCTCCCGGTTTCGCATAGGTGCCAGCGGTTTGTGGAACGACATCGCGCGCGTGCTGGGTGCGCAGCCCCTGTCGACCATGCCCAGCCCTGGCAGTTATTGAACTCAAACATGCTTGCACAAGAAATCATACGCACCAAACGCGACGGAGGTGTTCTGGCACCGTCCGAGATCCAGGCTTTTGTGCAGGGGCTGGTAGACGGCTCCTGGAGCGAAGGCCAGGCCGCCGCACTGGCCATGGCTGTGTTTTTTCAGGGCATGAGCATGCCCGAACGGGTGGCGCTCACGCAGGCCATGATGCGATCGGGGCAGGTCATGGAATGGGGCAGTGCGCAGCTCGACGGCCCGGTGCTGGACAAACATTCCACCGGGGGGGTGGGTGACAAGGTCAGCCTCATGCTGGCGCCCATGGTGGCGGCTTGCGGAGGCTATGTGCCCATGATCTCGGGCCGGGGCCTGGGGCACACCGGCGGCACGCTGGACAAATTCGACAGCATTCCGGGTTACACCACGGCACCCTCCACCGAACGGTTGCGTCAGGTGGTGCGGCAGGCGGGTTGCGCCATCATTGGCCAGACCGCCGATCTGGCCCCAGCGGATCGGCGCCTGTACGCGATCCGCGATGTCACGGCCACGGTGGAATCGGTGCCACTGATCACCGCCAGCATCTTGTCGAAAAAGT
>JACCDQ011113134.1_pt1 | contig 13152 bp, 12 predicted proteins | sample 7446031 | NCBI WGS metagenome assembly JACCDQ01 (sample SAMN15323442, study PRJNA562643) | freshwater metagenome | isolation source: river surface water | place: USA:Blue River Watershed | collected 2017-08-17 | reverse complement strand
TGTAATTCCACAAAATGGGTGAAGATTTCGCCCACGTAGTCCATGGTGTAAGGCCGGTCGCTGTGGCGGGCAATTTTGGTGACCTGCCAGGGGCTCAGGTTGCTGTAAATGTCTTTGGTGAGTTGCTGGCTTTTTTTGCTCAGTTGCTCGATTTCATCGGAAATGTCTACCGCCGATTCGGACTGCACATAACGCAGTTCTTCAATTTTTCCTTCCAGCTCCGCGATGGGTTGCTCGAAGTCCAGGAAATTCTTTTTGGCCAAGGTCTGACTCCTTTGGGCTTGGGTTTTGTGCGGTGGCTCAGTAAGCCACAGGCACGGGGTCCAACGAGCGCCAAATATACCAAGTTGCCACACTGCAGTACGGCGCCCAGGCGGCGGCCACCTCGCGCGCCTCGCTGCGGCTCACGGGTTCACCCGAAAAATAGCTTTTGCTGATGCCGTTGATCAACCCCACGTCATCGAGTGGGAGCACGTTGGGGCGCAGCAGGTAGAAAATCAGGAACATCTCTGCCGTCCAGCGTCCGATGCCACGAATGGCCACCAATTCCTTGATGATGGCTTCGTCGTCCATGCCTTGCCAGGCATCCACGTGCAACAGCCCACTGTCGAAGTGCAAGGACAAATCCACCAGATACTCCACCTTGCGGGCGCTCAAACCGGCAGCGCGCATGTCGTCCACCTTCAGGCGCAACACCTGGGCCGGGGCCACGCTGGGCAGCAGCGCCTCGAACCGGTTCCACACCGATTGCGCCGCCTTGACCGAAATTTGTTGCCCCACCACGCTGCGCGCCAGGGTGGTGAACGCATCCCCCCGCGATTGCAAAGACGCATCTGGGAACTGCGGGATGAGCTTGTTCATCACGCGGTCGCGCTTGACCAGGTGGTCACAGGCGTCCTGCCAATAGGTGGGACGCAGCGACGCATGACGCGCGCTGCCGTTGTGGGCCGTCAAAGGCGTTTTAGGCATGGCTCACGCACGCTCCCAAGTGGTTCCACCAGCCTGGTCTTTCAACACCACGCCTTGCTCCAGCAGGGCTTGGCGAATGCGGTCGGCTTCAGCAAAGTTTTTGGCGGCCTTGGCTGCAGCCCGGGCGTCGATCTGGGCCTGTATGGCCGCCTCGTCCAGCCCATGCGTTGTTCCCCCTTGCAAAAAGGCTTTGGGGTCTTCCTGCAGCAAGCCCAGCGTGGCCCCCAAAGCCTTGAGCAACCCGGCCATTTCAAGCGACCGGCTGCGGTTGACCTCGCTGGCCAGATCGAACAACACGGCCACCGCCTCCGGGGTGCCAAAGTCTTCATTCATGGCGGCCTGGAACCGGGCTGCGTGGGGCTCGGCCCAATCAATGGCCACCTCGGCAGCGGGCACCGCGTCCAGCGCGGTGTACAGGCGCTTCAGGGCGGCTTTGGCGTCGTCCAGGTGGGCGTCGCTGTAGTTGAGTGGGCTGCGGTAGTGCGCACGCAGGATGAAGAAGCGCACCGTTTCGGCGTCGTACTTCTGCAGCACCTCACGGATGGTGAAGAAGTTGCCCAGGCTTTTGGACATTTTTTCGTTGTCCACGCGCACAAAGCCGTTGTGCATCCACACGCTGGCCAGGGGCTGGCCGGTGGCGCCTTCGCTCTGGGCGATTTCGTTTTCGTGGTGCGGGAATTGCAGGTCGGCACCACCGCCGTGGATATCGAAGCTTTCGCCCAACATTTCACAGCTCATGGCCGAACACTCGATGTGCCAGCCTGGGCGGCCCAGGCCGTAGGCACTGTCCCACTTGGCTTCGGCGGGTTCGGTTTCCTTGGCGGCTTTCCACAGCACAAAGTCCAGCGGGTCGTGCTTGCCGTCGTCCACCGCCACGCGCTCACCCGCACGCAAGTCGTCCAGGCTCTTGCCCGACAGTTTGCCGTAGCCATCGAACTGGCGCACGGCGTAGTTAACGTCACCATTGGTGGCCTTGTAGGCCAGTCCTTTTTGCTCCAGCGTCCCGATCAACGACAGCATTTGCGGCACGAATTCGGTGGCACGCGGCTCGAAGGTGGGACGCTCGATGTTCAGGGCATCCGCGTCCTCGTGCAGTGCGTCGACCATGCGGTCGGTCAGGGAACGGATGGTTTCACCGTTTTTCAGGGCGCGGGCAATGATTTTGTCGTCGATGTCGGTGACATTGCGTACATAAGTGACGCGGTAACCGCTGGCTCTGAGCCAGCGCTGCACCACATCAAAAGCGACCATGGAGCGTGCATGGCCCAGGTGGCACAGGTCGTACACGGTCATGCCGCACACATACATGCGCACATGGCCGGGCTCCAGGGGCGCAAAAGCGTCCACGCGGCGCGTGAGAGAGTTGTAAATACGCAGGGTCATGGGGAATCACGGTGGGGGCCCAAAACGTCCCCTCAGATACAATCGTCGCCAGTATATCGGGGCCTGTTGATCGGCGGCAAGCCGGATGGTTCCATCCAAAGCGCCGCTCGCAACCCGATCCAGAGCGCGTATTTTGCCTGCTTCGGCCGCAAGGCCCTTCGTTATTTTTCATCAATATCTCTCATGGTGTCTGTTTTGGCTGGCATGTGCGCCTCAGCGCAGCACGGGAAGCAGTACCGCCGCTTGTGGCAGTGGCTGGTGTGCGTGGCGGTCTGGGCCAGTGCAGGGTCTGCATGGGCGCAAGAAGCGGTTTCGGAACAGGCACAGCGTTGGGCGCGCGCGGGGCAATGGGCGCAGGCCCGCGACCTGGTGCAGGCACACCTGGCCGAGTACCCGAACGATGTGCAGATGCGGTTGCTGCAGGGCGTGGTACAGCAGCGACTGGGGCAGTTGCAGCAGGCCCAGGCCACGTTCGAGCAACTGACACGCGATCACCCCGAACTGCCCGAACCCTACAACAACCTGGCGGTGCTGCAAGCCCAGACCGGCCGCTTAGAGGAAGCCCGCGCCAGCCTGGAACAGGCCCTGCGCCTGAACCCGCAATACGGCACTGCACACCACAACCTGGCCGACGTGACCCTGCAACTGGCGGCACAGGCTTATGTCCGCGCCGCCGACCTGGACGCCACAGGCCAAGCCCCAGCCTTGCGCCAACAGGCCCATACCTTGATGCAACTGCTGAACACAACCCCACTGCAATAACATGCCCCTCATTCAACGCCGCCCCCTGATCGCTGCGGCCGCAACAGCGGCCTTGCTCGCAAGCCTGAACCCATCCACCTTGTGGGCCCAAACCCCTGCAGCCCCTCAAAAGGTCAAGCTGGAGACCAGCCTGGGCACCGTGGTGCTGGAACTCGACGGCGCGAAAGCACCCAAATCGGTCGAAAATTTCGTGCAATACGTCAAAGACGGCCACTACAACGGCACCGTGTTTCACCGCGTGATCGACGGATTCATGGTCCAGGGGGGAGGCTTCACCCCTGACATGCAACAAAAACCCACCCGTACGCCCATCACCAACGAGGCTGCCAACGGCCTGAAGAACACCAAGTACACGATCGCCATGGCCCGCACCGGGGAACCGCATTCGGCCACGGCTCAGTTTTTCATCAACGTCGCTGACAACACTTTTTTGAACCACACCGCTCCCACGCCGCAAGGTTGGGGTTACGCGGTTTTCGGCAAAGTGGTGGCCGGCACCGAAGTGGTTGACAAAATGCGCTTGGCCCCCACTGGCAACAGGGGCATGCACCAAAACGTGCCCACCACACCCATCACCATCCTCAAAGCCACTCTGGAGAACTGAACCATGGCCAACCCTCAAGTCGAATTGCACATCGCCGGCCAAGGCGTGATCACGCTGGAACTGGACGCTGAAAAAGCCCCCGTTTCCACCCAAAATTTCCTGTCGTATGTGAACAACGGCCACTACAACAACACCATTTTCCACCGCGTGATCAAGGATTTCATGATCCAGGGTGGTGGCTTTGAACCGGGCATGAAACAAAAACCGACCGGCGCCGAAATTCAGAACGAAGCCAACAACGGTCTGAAAAACAACAAGTACACGATCGCCATGGCGCGCACCAATGCGCCCCACTCGGCCACCGCCCAGTTCTTCATCAACACCGTGGACAACGGTTTCCTGAACCACACCGCACCGAGCGCACAGGGTTGGGGCTACGCGGTGTTTGGCAAAGTCATCGGCGGCACCGAGGTGGTCGACGCTATCCGGGGTGTGAAAACCGGGCGCAAGGGCTTTCACGACGACGTGCCAGTGACCGATGTGGTCATCGAAAAAGCGGTGGCACTGTAAACCCTTCCATGGGCCGGCCCACGCAGCCACAGCCCATTCCGGTGGCGGGCACAAGCGCCACCGGTGCCCCCCACTGGCACAGGCTGCAAACACCCCGTGGCTGGCAGACGGTGGACTTGGTATCGGACCTGCATCTCAACGCCGCAGAGCCCGAAACCGCCGAGGCGTTTTTTGCTTACCTGGCCCACACCCCCTGCAGCGCTTTGCTGGTGCTGGGCGACTTGTTCGAGGTTTGGGTGGGCGACGATCTGCCCGGACCAAACAGCCCAGCCGACCACGCAGAAACCGCTTTCGCGCGGCACTGCTGCAAAGGTTTGGTCCAAGCGGCCGAACGGTTTCCGATTTATGTGATGCATGGCAACCGGGACTTTCTGTTAGGCCCCACTTTTTTTGCGAGCACACACACCACCCTGCTGCCGGACCCGACCGTGGTGCTGGGCCCTCACAGCAGCACATTGGTCACCCACGGTGACGCCTGGTGCCTGGATGACCACGATTACCAGACCTTTCGGCGTCAGGTTCGCCAGGACCCGTGGCAACGCGATTTTTTGGCCCAACCCCGGCCTGTGCGTGAAGCGGTGGCACGGCAATTGCGCTCACAAAGTGAGGCACTGAAAGCTGCCAGTCGGGCCGCCGGGCGCACCCAGACGGCCTACGCCGATGTGGACACTCCCACGGCGGAGCATTGGTTGGCCCTGACCGGGGCGACGCGCCTGATCCACGGCCACACCCACCGGCCAGCGGTTCACGCCCTGGCAAACGGGCAGCAGCGTTGGGTGTTGAGCGATTGGGATGCCCGACCGTCTTCAGCACGTCTGGAGGTGCTGCGTTGGGACTTGGCTTCGGACCAGGTGCAACGCGTAGCGGCCACGTTGCCCTAACCCCACCAATCCTTACTTGCGCAACAACACCTTCAGCACGTTTTGCAAACGGCGCGCGGTTGCACCGTCGTGCGACTGGGCCAGCACCTCGGCCAAATCGCGTGGCCAGGTTTCGGAAGGTGCCGGATCGTTGCGACGGGTCAGCAATTGCAGTTGCAACATGCGGCGTGCGGCCAACTGATCGGCCGGTGTCGGCACTTCAGCGGCCATTTCCAACCGCAGCAAAGCCTGCGCAGCCTGATCGGTCTTGCCAGCTTGCGCAGACTGCTGCAACACCTGGGTCCATTGCACCCGGCCTTGGGCGGCCAGCTTGCCACCAAGCGCCTGCGCCGGAGGAACGGCAGCGGGATCGCGCTTTTCCCAGGCACCCAGCAATTGGGTCACCACTTCGCCGTGGGCTTGCGCAGCCAGTTTCTTCAAAGCCAGTTCGGCATGCTCCAACGCATCGCGCTGCGCCCGGAAAGCACTGTCCCCAAGGCGCGGGCCACGGGGTTCAAAACGCGCTTCGCGGTTGTCGAAACGGTCGGCCCCTCGCGGACCCCGATCGTCACGTGGCGGACGTGCATCTCGGCCATCACGGCGGTCACCAGGCTTGGCACCGAAGCCTCGACCGGGCTGAACCGGCGCCGCTTTTTGCATGCCAGGGCGGTCGTCACCCCGCATGGCCACCAGCTTTTTGGGCGCAGCAACCGGCTTGGATGTTTCGGCAGCAGAAGCGGAAGATTCGATTTCGGGGGCCTGTGTTTCGTCACCAGAAACAGAAACCGCAGCCGGTGCAGCAACCGTTTCGGAAGATCCGCCCGCCGCCGCTGTCTGGGCGGCGGCCTGACCGCGTATGGCCAACTGCAGGGCCTGCATGGCTGTCCGGATCTGCTGTGCATCACCACTGGCATTGGCGGCCTCCAGTGCCTTGGATGCCTCCAAAACCGCACGATCGTTCTCGTTCAGTGCAGCGGCAGATTTTTCGCGCTCGGTGGTTTTGCGCTCGAAAGCCTCGTCGATCGGTTTGCGGAAGGCTTCCCACAGCTTTTGCTCCAGTTTGCGATCCACCGGCACGCTGTGCGCTTCTTGCTGCCAGCGTTGCTGCAGGGCCTTCACAGCGTCGATTCGCAGCGGCGTTGCCTGCCCCAGCGCCACAGCCTCGTTGATCAGGGCCTGGCGACGTTCCCGACTGGCGGCCTGAGCAGCCTCCAGAGGACCGTGTGCCGCCTGCATCACCTCTTTCCACAGGGGCTGCAGTTCGGCAAAGGCCTTTTCGCTCAAATGACCGCTTTGGCGCCAACGTTCAGCGAAGGCGTGCAATTCGCGTTGTTGCAATTTCCAGTCGGTGCTGTTCGCGTGCTGGACGGTCCAAGCGCGCACCTCGTCAACCAAGGCCATGCGTTGGGCCTTGTGCTGCTGGTTTTGCTCTTTGATGGTGGACAACCACGTTTCAACCACTTTGTAGGCCTGGTTACAGGCTTCGTCGAATTTTTTCCACAAAGCATGGTTGGGCACGCCCCCTTGATCGGTGGCTTTCCATTGCTCACGCAGCTGGCGCAGCGTCTCCTGCATCTTGCGTCCACCGAAAGATTGCCCCTCGGGGACCTGGGTCAGGCCCTGGGCCTTGGCCACCAGTTCTTCGCGCAGTTGGTCAGCACGCCAACGCTGCCAACCTTCCAATTCACCGGCCTGCACCAGGGCAGCGTGAACGGCTGCGTCCAGCTCGCTGCCAATGTAGCGCCCGTGCTCTTTGAGCATGGCACGCAAGTCGGCGCCCGCCTTGGGAATGGATTTCGTGTGCCCTTGGGCCACTTCGCGCTGCAGCACGTCCAGGGCCGCTTGCACCACTTGCGTGGCTTGCGCCTTGCGGGCAGTCAATTCGGCCTGCCCCACGGCAGGTTCTGGCGCCACCAGGGATTCACCCCGGGATTCGCGGATTTCGTCGGCCCAAACAGGCACGGCCGGCAGCGGGGCGCTGGCATCCTCGGCCGCTGCGACGGTGACTTGCAGAGCCGCTGCAAAGGCCTCCCACACCAAACCCAACTGCTGCTTGGCCACGTCCAACTGGGTGGCGTAACGGGGCTCCAGGCTGTCCCACTGGGAATCGTCGTGCAAGGACTGCACATGTTGCTGCCAGGACTGCACGTCGGCCCTCAAAGCCTCCAGGTTGCCTTGCGCTTCACGCCAAGGTTTGGTGGAGTGCAATTCGATCCGCTGGGCCAGCAGCACGGCCGCCTCGCGTTCCACCTGGGCCCGGTGTTGCAGATCTTCCAAACCCTTCATTCGCTCGGCCAGCCGTGCTTTCAGGTCCGACAAAGGCTCGCGCGACAACGGGGCCCCGGCCTTGGCGGCATCGCGTTGCCAGGCCATGGCATCGGCTAGGTTCAGGCGCGGTTGTGCCAACAAAGCCTGCGCCTTGGCAGCCCATTCTTCGGCAATCGCCTCTTGGGCTTTGAGCCGCTTGATGTCGTCCAGCTTTTCCTTCAAGGCTTTTGCCGCACCTTTGTCTCGGTGCGAAAGCTCACGAAACACATCGACCATGGACTCGTAAGCGGGCTCGGTGGCCAGCCACTCGCGCAGGCGTGCGGCACGCTCGCCCGAGGTGGGTGCGGTGAACGCTCCACCGGTCAAGGCGTCGAGTTGAGACAATGGAACGGGCTGGGCGTTGGGCTTGGAAGGGGTGTTCACGACGAAAACGGAATCGGCAAGGGAAACCGCTATTGTCGCCTGCTTTCAGCCCCACAAGTCCAGCGGTGGATCGTGGGTGATGGCGCGCAGGATGTCGGAACGCGAAACATAGCCAATGACCAGCCCTTCCGCAGCGACCACGGGCAGGCCCGGCAGACCCGTTTCCAGCAGCGCCAGGGCCAATCGACGTATGTCGGTACCGGGCTCCACACTGGGTACAGGCGACAGCATCCATTGCGCAACGGTCTGCATCATCCAGGCACGCCACACAATCGGGTTGGCATGGGGATCAGGCAAACGTTCCGGGTGCATCAACTCGCCCCAACCCAGCAAACCCACCAGCTGTTTGCGGGCGTTGACCACCGGCGCCTGGCTCAAGCGGGTCTGCGCCAATTGCTGCCAGGCCTGCCAGATGTTGAGGGATTCATCCAACAGCACGGGCTCGTGCGTCATCACCTCGTCCACCCGGCTCAGGGGTTGACGGCCCGTGTCGGGGTGTTGGGCCACGGCGTAGGCGTGCAGGGCCTGCTCGGCGGTGTGGGTCAGTTCATGGGCCGGCGCGGGGTGGGCCAACGTTTTGGCGTGCAACGCCGAATACCCCCCCGGGGCGCGGCGATCCCGGTCGGGATCGATGGCCCAGGCACGCGTGGCGCGCAACGCGGGTGCAACCTTCCGCAGCTCTTCGAAAGGGCCCCAAAACATCTGCCCCGATGTGCCATAAATTCCAAACATGCTGCACCTCGCTCTGGCGCATGTTACGACACACCGCCCCGTCAGCGCGTTGGCTCTGGCAAAAACAGGGCCTGCAAATCGCTCAAAAAGTCGAAGCCACGGTCGGTGGGACGCACCTGGTTGCCGCTGCGCTCCAGCCAACCCTGGCGTTCGGCCTTCTGCAACGCAGCCTGAACCCGTTGTACCGGCAGCCCTGTGCGTTCGCTGAACAAGCTCAAATCAAAACCATCGCGCAAACGCAAGGCGTTGAGCATGAACTCAAACGGCAGTTCCTGCACCGGCACTTCGGTTTCACTGGAAACCGCTTGCCCCTGGCCTGCATGGTCCATGTAGCTCTTGGGTTCACGCCACCGCACCTGCCGAAGTATGCGGTGGGCAAAACTGAGCTTGCTGTGCGCCCCGGCACCTATGCCCAGGTAATCACCAAACTGCCAGTAATTCCAGTTGTGCCAACAGCGGTGACCCGCCCGGGCGTAGGCCGACACTTCGTAACGCGCCCAACCTTCACGGGCCGTGCGCTCTGTGATGCGGTCCAGCATGTCGTAGGCGGTGTCCTCGTCAGGCACGACCGGGGGGTGGTTGGCAAAATAGGTGTTGGGCTCCAGTGTCAGGTGGTAAACCGACAGGTGCGGTGGGTTGAAACCCAGCGCCACGTTCAGGTCGGCATCCAGATCGGCCAGGGTTTGGCCCGGCAAGGCATACATCAAATCGATGTTAAAGGTGTCAAAACACTGTGCGGCCTCGGCCACCGCTTCACGGGCCTGCTGTCCGTTGTGAACACGCTCCAAAGCGCCCAAGAACCGATCATCGAAACTTTGCACACCGATGCTCAGTCGGGTGACACCTGCCTGCCTGAATTGCCGAAACCGGTCTTTTTCAAAGGTGCCCGGGTTGGCTTCCAGGGTGATTTCCGCATCCGCCTCCAGGCGAACCAAAGCCCGCACATCGGACAACAAGCGGTCGATTCCCGCTGGAGAAAACAGGCTGGGCGTGCCTCCACCGATGAAGACACTGTGCACCGACCGACCCCAGATCTGCGGCAAGCTTTGCGCCAAATCGGCCCGCAAGGCATCGAGATAGGCCTGCTCGGGCAACGCGCCGGCCTGCCCCGAAGCCGCGCCCCACTCGTGCGAATTGAAATCGCAATAGGGGCATTTTTTCAGGCACCAAGGGAGGTGGATGTACAACGCCAAAGGCGGCAATGCAGCCAACTGCAACGTGCCAGGCCGGTACAACTGGACAATCGATGAGCTCATGTCTCGAACGCAAACCAACGCTCGCGCATCAGCTCCAACATGGCGCGCGCTGCGCGACCGCGGTGGCTGTTGGCGTTTTTTACCTCCACGGGCAACTGGGCAAAAGTGCGCCCAAATTCGGGCACCCACATGATGGGGTCGAACCCAAAGCCGTTGCTGCCCACGGGTTCCTGCGCAATCAAACCCGACACCCGACCAGTGGCGATCAGCGGTTCGGGATCGTGCGGGCTGCGCACCGCCACCAGGGTGCTGACCATGGCCGCGCGCCGGTTGGACACACCTTGCAGCTGCTCCAGCAAAGCACGCACGTTGTTGGCGTCGCTTTTTTCGTAGCCGAACTGCGTGCAGTAATACGCAGTGTCCACCCCGGGCAAGCCACCAAACGCATCCACACACATCCCGGCATCGTCGGCCATGGCGGGCAAACCGCTCAGGGCAGCGGCATGGCGCGCCTTGGCCAAGGCGTTTTCCACAAAGGTGCGATGGGGTTCTGCCGCCTCGGGGATGTTGAGATCCCCTTGCCTCACCAGTTCCACCCCCAACGGCGCAAACATGGCCTGCAATTCGGCCAACTTGCCCGCGTTGTTGGAGGCCAACACCAATTTGTGCACGTTCGCCACCATCAGCCGCCCAGCGCCGCGCGCTGCAATTGCATCAACTCGGCAATGCCCTGATCGGCCAAAGCCAACAACCGGTTCATTTCTTCGCGGGTGAAGGCAACGCCTTCGGCCGTGCCTTGCACTTCCACAAAATGTCCGGCCCCAGTCATGACCACGTTCATGTCGGTGTCACATGCCGAATCCTCGTCGTAATTCAAATCGAGCACGGGAATGCCCTGGTACATGCCCACCGACACCGCTGCCACTTGCTGCTGCACGGGGTTGCGGGTCAATTTGCCTTCGGACAACAAGCGGTTCACCGCGTCCTGGGCGGCCACAAACGCCCCGGTGATGCTGGCGGTGCGGGTGCCACCGTCCGCCTGAAGCACGTCGCAATCCAGGGTGATGGTGCGCTCCCCCAAAGCCGCCAGATCGAACACCGCCCGCAAAGAACGTCCAATCAGGCGCTGGATTTCCTGCGTCCGCCCGCTTTGCTTGCCCTTGGAAGCCTCGCGGCTGCTGCGGGTGTGGGTGGCACGCGGCAACATCCCGTACTCGGCCGTCACCCATCCTTCGCCACGGCCCTTTTTATGGGGCGGTACGCGGTCTTCGACCGAAGCGGTGCACAGCACCTTGGTGTTGCCAAATTCAATCAGCACCGAACCTTCGGCGTGCATGGTGTAGGCGCGGGTGATGCGCACCGGGCGCAGCGCTGCCGCAGCACGGCCGTCCGGGCGACCCACCGGGGCCGCAGCAGGAGTCAAAGTGTCGGTCATGTCTTGTTGTCTTTTTTCAGGTTCGCCTGGCGAACTGCGGTTTTTTGTATGGCTTGGTTGATTTCGGCGATCGAACGCTCAATGGCCGCATCGTCAAAGTCGTCCAGGTCGGACAAGGCGGCATCAGTGGCCTGGTGCAGCGACGACGAAAAGCCATCTTCGCCCACAGCGTCGGTCGAAATCACGTGGGTGGGTTCAAACTCATCGGGGGTTTCCCAGTCCAGCGCCAGCAGCGACACGTTGTCGCCGTGTTTGCCTCCGCGGTCCAGCGCCCAGCCCGTCAGGCGCAGCACCGCGTCCTTGATGGGGCCTTCGGACAAACCGGCGCCGATGGTTTCGTCGGCCAGCACGCCCCACAAGCCGTCCGAGCACAACAGCACCCGGTCGCCCTGGTGCAAAGGTGCGGGCTGGCTTACATCGAACAACGGCACCGCTGGAGACCCCAGACAAGTGAACAACACATTGCGGCTGATGGCCTGCGGCGGCAGCTGCCCTTTGGCAAACAACTCCGATTTTTCGCTGTAGGAGTGGTCCCGGGTGCGGCTGAGCACCCGCCCACCACGGACCCAGTAAAACCGGGAATCGCCACAATGGATGGTGCTCAAACGCCCCGACTGCAGCACGGCCGCAACCAAGGTGGTGCGGGGGTTGTCGGTCATCTGCCGTTCCACCGCGTAATCCAGAATGCGACGGTTGGCCGCGTGCAATGAATCGGTCAAAAACCGTTGCACGTCTTCCAGCTCGGGCTTGGCAGCGGCCAAAAACCGCTGGTTGAACACCTCGACCGCCAGTTCGGCCGCTTTTTCACCCTCCGGGTGCCCCCCCATTCCGTCGGCCAACACCAACAGCACGGCCTCACGGGTGTAGCTGTAGCCCAGGCGGTCTTCGTTGATTTCACGACCCCCACGCCGGCTGGTCTGGTAAACGGTGAACTTCATGGGTTCTGGTAGCTCGACGTCGCATCGGCCTGCAGCTTGGCGCGCTTGGTTTCAGACACCAGGTTCTCGAACTGCATGCGCACACGCTCGCCCAGACTCAATTTGGTGTACTGCCGGTCGATCTCCCGGTTCAGTTCCTTTTGCAACGAGAACACCGACTGCGGACGCGCCAGCGGGTCCAGCGACATGCACCACTCCACCACTTCGATCAGGTTGTCGGAATACACGCCACGCAGGCGACCCATGGTGGCGCTGAGGCGGTCCTTTTCCAAACGTTGCGGGGCGTCGTTGGGCGGATAGCCTTGCATGCAGGCGTAGATGCAGGCCCCCACGGCGTAAATATCGGTCCAGGGGCCCAAGGCCGAGTTGCGCTTGTACATCTCGGGCGCAGCAAAACCGGGCGTGTACATGGGGCGCACAAAATTGCCCTCGGTGTTCAGTACCTCGCGGGCGGCCCCAAAATCGATAAGCACCGCGCGGTTGTCGTCCGTGATGAACATGTTCGCGGGCTTGATGTCCAGATGCAGCATCTTGTGCTGATGCACGATACGCAACCCCCGCAACACCTCATCAAACAACGAACGTATGGTGGATTCCCGAAAGATTTTGGGCCGCTTCAGGTCGCGGGCGGTGATGATGTAATCCTGCAAGGACGCACCTTCCAGATAGTTCATCACCATGTAAACGGTTTCGTTTTCCCGGAAGAAGTTCAGCACACTCACCACCGACGGGTGAGCAATTTGCGCCAGCGCACGGCCTTCTTCAAAAAAACTTTTCAGTCCCAGCCGATACAGCGACAACTTTTCCGGTGGCACCACAGGCAGCAGCTCGCCTGGAGCACGCGTGGCCAGGGCCGAGGGCAGGTACTCCTTGAGCGCGATTTTCTGGCCGGTACCATCCACCGCCAAATACACCACGCCAAAACCACCCGCCGCCAATTTGCGGATGATCCGGTAGCCACCGATCAAAGTGTCTGGGGGCAAGGGGGCGGGTTTGGTCTTTGACATAATCGGACGTGTGGCAACCCATGCCGTTGCTGCGATCCTATAGCGAGAAAATTGAATGCCAGTTT
>JACCDQ010426712.1_pt1 | contig 13152 bp, 18 predicted proteins | sample 7446031 | NCBI WGS metagenome assembly JACCDQ01 (sample SAMN15323442, study PRJNA562643) | freshwater metagenome | isolation source: river surface water | place: USA:Blue River Watershed | collected 2017-08-17 | reverse complement strand
TTTTTTTGAAAAGATAGCTTCCCATGCTGGCCAAACGCATCATTCCCTGCCTTGACGTGACCGGTGGTCGTGTGGTCAAGGGCGTCAACTTTGTCGAACTGCGCGATGCCGGTGATCCGGTCGAAATTGCCGCCCGCTACAACGAGCAGGGCGCAGACGAACTCACATTCCTGGACATCACCGCCACCAGCGATGGCCGGGACGTGATCTTGCACATCATCGAAGCCGTGGCCAGCCAGGTCTTCATTCCGCTGACCGTGGGCGGCGGCGTGCGCACCGTTGAAGACGTGCGCCGCTTGCTCAATGCCGGGGCCGACAAGACCAGCTTCAACTCTGCCGCGATTGCCAACCCGCAAGTCATCCGCGACGCCTCCAACAAATACGGCGCGCAGTGCATCGTGGTCGCCATCGACGCCAAGCGCCGCAGCGCCGAGGACGAGCAACGCATCGGCGCTCATGGCCTGCCCATGGGCCCTGGCTGGGACGTGTACAGCCACGGTGGTCGCAAAAACGTGGGTCTGGACGCCGTGGCCTGGGCCACGCAAATGGCGGAATACGGCGCAGGCGAAATCCTGCTCACCAGCATGGACCGAGATGGCACCAAAAGCGGCTTTGACCTGCAACTGACCCGCGCTGTAAGCGACGCGGTCAGTGTGCCCGTGATTGCGTCTGGCGGCGTGGGCAACCTCGACCACCTGGCCGACGGCGTGAGCATCGGCGGCGCCGACGCCGTGCTGGCCGCGAGCATCTTCCATTACGGTGAATACACCGTGCAACAAGCCAAGCAGCGCATGCGCGAGCGTGGTATTTCTGTCCGTCTTTGATCGCACACCATGAACTGGCTCAATCAAATCAAATGGGATGAGCACGGCTTGGTGCCGGCCATTGCGCAAGAGGCCTCGACCGGCGACGTTCTGATGTTCGCCTGGATGAACCGTGAAGCCTTGCAAAAAACCGCTGAGCTCAAACGCGCTGTGTATTTCAGTCGCTCTCGCAAGAAGCTGTGGTTCAAGGGCGAAGAATCCGGCCATGTGCAGACCGTGCATGACATCCGCCTCGATTGCGACAGCGATGTGGTTTTGCTCAAGGTGACACAGCTGGGGCATGAGCCCGGCATCGCTTGTCACACGGGGCGTCACAGCTGTTTTTTCCAGAGCCTGCAAGGCGAAGACTGGGTTGCGGCCGATCCCGTGCTCAAAGACCCTGAAATCATTTACAAATAAGCCCATGAGCGCACTCAATTCATCCGATACGCTGGCCCGGCTGGCGGCCATCATCGAAACCCGCAAAGTGGCCAATGGCGGCGACCCTGAAAAAAGCTATGTCGCCCGCCTGCTGCACAAAGGCCCTGATGCTTTCCTGAAAAAGATTGGCGAAGAAGCCACCGAGACCGTGATGGCCGCCAAGGATGTTGACCACGGCGGCGATGCGGCCAAGCTGGTCTATGAGGTGGCCGATTTGTGGTTTCACAGCATGATCGCGCTGGCGCACTATGGCCTGACACCCGCCGATGTGGTCAATGAACTGGCCCGCCGAGAAGGCCTGAGTGGGCTGGAAGAAAAAGCCCTGCGCAAAGTGCAAGAGCGCGAACGCTTGGGCGAATGAGTTGCCGTCATGAGCACGCCTTCGTCCGATGACAACAACCTCACCGTCAGCTGGGTCAGCTATATCCTGCATCTGATCGTGGCCGTGAGTGCCATTACCCCGGGTGGGCAAATGGGCCCGGCTTTGCTGGTGGTCGCCTTGGTCATTGACTTGGTCAAGAAGGGTGAGGTCAAGGGTTGGGAGGCCAGCCATTTCAGTTTTCGGATTCGCACCGTGCTTTGGGCTGCTGTGCTTTACTTGGTCACGGTGCCTTTGTGGTTTTTCTTTTTGTTCCCTGGCTGGCTGGCCTGGGGGCTGATTTCCATCTGGTTTTTGTACCGAATTGTTTTGGGTATGGTGCGTCTGAATGCGCAGCGTGTCATGACCGAATGAGACTGAAAGTGTGTGAACGATGAGCGATTCCAACTGTATCTTTTGCAAAATCATCGCAGGGCAGATCCCCTCGCGCAAAGTGCATGAAGACGAGCATGTGTTTGCTTTTCATGATATTTCGCCTTGGGCGCCTGTGCATTTCCTCATCATTCCCAAATTGCATGTGCCTTCGATGGCACACCTGACGCCTGAGCATGAAGGCTTGATGGGCCACATGATGACCTTGGCGCCCAAGCTGGCGCTGCAAGAAGGCTGCAAGCCTTACCCGGAAGGTGGCTTCCGGATTGTGCTGAACACCGGCGCCGAAGGCGGGCAGGAGGTTCACCACCTGCACATGCATGTGATGGGGGGACCTCGCCCTTGGCTGAGGGGTTGATTTCGGGGTTTTGATCCTCAAGTCCCTGATTCATCAAGGCCGTTCGTGGCCTGGGGTTCTGACCCCTTAGAATCCCAAACATCATTAGGAGATTTTCATGGGTTCCTTTTCCATTTGGCATTGGTTGATCGTGCTGCTGATCGTGGTCATGGTTTTTGGCACGAAAAAACTCAAGAACATGGGTTCTGACCTCGGTGGTGCTGTTAAAGGCTTCAAAGATGGCATGAAAGATGGCGGCGCGTCAGCTGAGGACAAGCCTGCAGCTCAGGTGCCTGCAGCTTCGGCAGCAGAAAAAACCACCATTGACGTTGAAGCCAAGACCAAGTCTTGATCGCTTGAACATCTGAAACTTCAGCTGTGCTTGATTTAGGCATTTCCAAAATGGCGCTGATCGGCGTGGTGGCGTTGATCGTCATCGGCCCCGAGAAGCTGCCCAAGGTCGCTCGTACCTTGGGCACCTTGATTGGCAAGGCCCAGCGCTATGTGTCCGATGTCAAGGCCGAAGTCAACCGGTCGATGGATCTGGAAGAGCTCAAGAAGATGAAGGAAACGATGGAGACCGCTGCTCGCGATGTTGAGCAGTCGGTTCAGACCTCCGCTTCTGAATTCGAAAAGGACTGGTCGCAAACCACAGGCGCCTTAAATGACTTGCCTGAGCTGGAGACGCCACCGCCGAGTTACAAACATCCGGACAAGAACTGGCGCCTTAAGCGCGGTGCTGTCCCGCAGTGGTACAAGGCTCGCTCAGGTGTTAGAACCAAGGCGCTTTCCGGCGCAGCCCGCGTGGCACGCTACCGACCCAAGTCTCTCAACACCTTCTGATGGATGGCCCCTTGTGGGGGCTGCTGTCCAATCGATTGCCCTATGTCCGACACCAACCCCCCTGACGAACTCGCTGGCTCTGAACAGCCGTTTGTTGCCCATCTGATTGAATTGCGTGATCGCCTGATCCGTGCCGTCGCGGCCATTGGCATCGCTGCAGCAGTCTTGGCGCTTTTTCCTGGCCCAGGGGAGCTGTACGATATTTTGGCGCAGCCGTTGGTGGCCCACTTGCCTAAAGGTGCAACCTTGATTGCCACCTCGGTGATCTCGCCTTTCATGGTGCCACTCAAGATTTTGTTGATGGCGGCTTTTCTGATCGCTTTGCCTGTGGTGCTTTACCAAGTGTGGGCTTTTGTGGCACCGGGGTTGTATGCGCATGAAAAGAAGCTGGTGCTGCCCTTGGTGGTGTCCAGCACGGTGCTGTTTTTCATGGGCGTGGCGTTTTGCTACTTTTTTGTGTTCGGTCAGGTGTTTGCGTTCATTCAAAGCTTCGCACCCAAGAGCATCACGGCCGCACCAGACATCGAGGCTTACTTGAGTTTTGTGCTCACCATGTTCCTGGCCTTCGGCTTGGCCTTTGAGGTGCCTGTGGCCGTTGTGGTGTTGGCCCGCATGGGAGTGGTCACGGTGCAAAAGCTCAAGGATTTCCGGGGTTACTTTGTCGTTTTGGCCTTTGTCATTGCTGCTGTAGTCACGCCACCCGATGTGGTGTCTCAGCTGGCATTGGCCATTCCGATGTGCATTTTGTATGAGCTGGGCATCTGGGCGGCGCAAGTGTTCATCAAACACACCCAGGCGCCAGAAGATTCTGCGACTGTCTGAAAAGGCAGCTCCGCATCAAAAAAGGGAGCTTTCGCTCCCTTTTTGCTTTTTGATTCTCTCTTCAGACCCTGTCACTCAGCGACTGCTTTTGCGCATGGGCGGGCGTTCTGCAGGGGTTAACTTCAGGCTCACTTCGCCTTGCCTGCGCCACACCTGGACATCGGTGGGTGCGCCCGGTGTCAGCGCGGCGACTTGGGTCAGGAGCTCGGACACATTGGTCACCGCCTGTCCGGCGATCTTGACGATGACATCACCAGGGCGAATGCCGGCTTTGGCAGCGGGACCATTTTGCAAAACGCCAGTGATCACCACCCCCTGTGGCACGATTTTCCCATTCGATTTGGGCAATAGAAAGCTCTCGGCCAGCTCGGGCGTCAGGTCTTGGGGTTCGACGCCGATCCAGCCGCGGGTGACCTTGCCGTTCTTGAGCAAATCCTGCATCACCTGTTGAGCGGTGGAGACCGGAATGGCAAAGCCAATGCCCATGTTGCCGCCCGAGCGCGAATAGATGGCGGTGTTGATGCCCATCAGGTGACCGTGCACATCGATCAATGCACCGCCTGAATTGCCGGGGTTGATGGCGGCATCGGTCTGGATGAAATTCTCAAAGGTGTTGATGCCCAAATGGCTGCGGCCCAATGCGCTGACAATGCCCGATGTCACGGTCTGCCCCACGCCAAATGGATTGCCAATGGCCAGCACCACGTCACCAACCTGCAGGTCCTGGGGTTGACCCAGCACGATGACGGGCAACTTGTCGAGCTGGATTTTCAGCAAAGCCAGATCGGTGTCGGGGTCGGTGCCGATCACTTTGGCTGCGGCACGGCGACCATCGGTCAGGACGACCTCGATGTCGTCCGCATCTTCCACCACATGGTTGTTGGTGAGGATGTGCCCTTCTGGGCTCACAATCACGCCACTGCCCAGGCCGCCGACGTTTTCATCGGATTCGCCATCGAAAAAACGTGACCAGGGATCGGTGTTGGCCGAAGACCGGTTTTTGCTGGTGTTGATGCTGACCACAGCGGGCGAGGCTTTTTGTGCTGGCGCACTGAGGCTGCCGACGGGCCGGTTGAGTGCAGCGCCTGACGGCGCTTGCAGCAAGGTGATGCCTTCAGCTGAGCGTTGTGCGTTGCGAATCCATTCGGGCTTGAGTGTGGCCACCACAAACCAGGCCGCCAAAAGCACGGTGACCCATTGAGAAAAGAAGAGCCAATAACGTTTCATGGACATCATTGTCCTTGATCTGACTTTCCCGTGTGCCCGGTCTGTGAACAGTGGTCAGGCCTTGGGCCACAATACATCTCATCCTCCTGAATACCGTCCACATGACCGATGCCAAAAACCTGGGCCGAGCGCTGGATGCGCTGCTGCAGCCCGAAAAGTTCCGTGATTACGGCCCCAATGGCCTGCAAGTAGAGGGCGACCGCGATGTACGTCTGTTGGTCAGCGGTGTGACCGCCAGTCGGGCTTTGATCGAAGCGGCGATTGATGCGAATGCTGATGCCCTCCTGGTCCACCATGGTTTGTTCTGGCGTGGCCAGGACGGCCGGGTGACGGGCTGGATGCGTGAGCGCTTGCGCTTGCTGTTGACGCACGGTATCCATTTGTTTGCCTACCATTTGCCTTTGGATGCGCACCCCGAATTGGGCAACAACGCCCAGCTGGGGCGGGTTTTGGGTTTGCAGGCTGACGGCCGTTTTGGTGAGCAGGATTTGGGCTTTGTGGGGCAGGGCAGTCAGGCTTGGGCCTCGCCTGAAGCTTTGGCCGATCACGTGACCAGCACGCTGGGACGGCAAGTCACGTGTGTTGGCGATGTGGCTCGGCCTATTCGCCGCGTGGCCTGGTGCACGGGTGGAGCGCAGGGCTATTTCGAGGCGGCCATCGCTGCGGGTGCGGACGCCTTCATCACCGGTGAAATTTCGGAGCCGCAGGCCCATCTGGTGCGTGAAACGGGTGTCGTATTTTTGGCGTGCGGCCACCATGCCAGTGAGCGTTACGGTGCCCCCGCTGTCGGTGCACGTGTGGCGCAGGATCTGGGTCTTGCGCACCGCTTCATTGACATTGACAACCCTGCTTGATGGCTGAGCGCTGTATGACACACCACCCCTTGCCCATCGCGATCACGCCAGGAGACCCTTGCGGGATCGGCCCTGAAATCATTGCCCGAGCCTGGCGAGATGCGCCTGAAGTGACGCGTCACTGCTTTGTGGCCGGTGACGTTGGCCTGATGCGTCGGGCCATGGCCTTGGTGCAGCCGGTGCCTGCCTTCCCGATCTGCGAGATCAGTGCGCCCTCTGAAGCCATGGCGCTTGCGCCGCATTGCTTGCCTGTGTTGCAAGTGGTGCCCCAGGCGCCCGTTTTGCCATGGGGGCAGGTGGATGCGCGTGCTGGTCAGCTGGCGGGTGAAGCGGTTTTGTGGGCCACCCGCGCAGCATTGCGAGGTGAGGTGGCGGCTTTGGTCACCGCACCTTTGCACAAAGAGGCCTTGCATGCCGCTGGGGCGCCGTACGACCAGTACCCGGGGCACACCGAATTGCTGCAGGCCGAAGCCGCTCGACATGCGGGTGTGTCGCTGGCGCAGATGCCGGTGCGCATGATGCTGGCCAATGACGAGTTGCGCACGGTGCTGGTCAGCATCCACGTGTCTTTGCGTGAAGCGCTCGATGCGATCACGGTCGATCGTGTTTTGCAGACTTTGCGCGTCACGCACATGTCCTTGTTGCGCTTGCTGGGGCGTGCGCCACGCATGGCTTTGGCTGGGGTCAATCCGCACGCGGGTGAGGGGGGCTTGTTTGGCCGCGAAGAAATTGAGGTCTTGCAGCCGGCCATGGATCAGGCACGCGCAGAAGGCTTGGATGTGCATGGTCCCTTTGCGCCCGATACGGTGTTCATGAGGGCACGCAAAAAGCCCGATGGCCAAAGGGAGTTTGACGTGGTGATCGCGATGTACCACGACCAAGGCTTGATTCCGGTCAAGTATTTGGGGGTGGAGCAGGGCGTGAACGTCACGCTGGGCTTGCCCTTGGTGCGGACCAGCCCGGACCACGGCACAGCCATGGATCTGGCAGGCCGTGGCGTGGCCGATGCCCGCAGCCTGGTTCAGGCCATTCGCATGGCCCGTCAGCTGGTCAGCGGCGGGCACTGACCGGGCAGCGTTTAGCCTTTGCTTTTGAGGCTGTCGCGGATTTCACGCAACAGCAGCACATCTTCAGGGGTGATGGCTTCGGCGGGCGCTTGGGCAGGGGCCTCTGCCACCAGTTTGTTCATTTGGCGAATCATCACAAAGATGATGAAAGCCAGGATGATGAAGTTCAGCGCCACGGTGATGAAACTGCCATAGGCGAATACAGCGCCCATTTTTTTGGCTTCGACCAAGGACAGCCCCGCGGCTTGACCGGCCAAGGCCACGTAGTAGTTGGAAAAATCGAGGCCGCCAAAGGCCTTGCTGACCAGCGGCATGATCAAGTCACCGACCGCCGAGTCGACGATTTTGCCGAACGCGCCGCCAATGATCACGCCGACGGCCAAATCCATGACGTTGCCTTTGACGGCGAAAGATTTGAATTCTTGAAGAAATGACATGGCAATCCTTGGGTTGAAATGTGAATGACAAAGTTTATTCTTTTTTTGGAGGGCATGATGCAAGCGCAAGCTTTGTAAGTCGGTTGCCTGTTTCACTCCGCTACAATCCTCGGTTGACCCCGATAACGACTCGCTAGAGGATTCTCATGAGTGACACCCCAGTCGACAGCAGCAAGCGGACGTGGCTGATTGCCTCCACTTGCGCAGGCGCCGTAGGCGCTGGCTTTGTGGCCACCCCCTTCGTCAGCAGCTTCCAACCTTCCGAACGTGCCAAAGCCGCAGGCGCAGCCGTCGAAGTGGACATCTCCGCCCTCCAGGTGGGTGAGAAGCTCACTGTCGAGTGGCGCGGTAAGCCGGTTTGGATCATGAAGCGCTCGCCAGAGCAGCTCGAATCCTTGAAAAAGGTGGAAGGTCAGCTGGCTGACCCCGCTTCCAACCGCACCGCATTCCCCATTCCTGAATATGCCAAGAACGCTCACCGTTCGATCAAGCCGGAAATCATGGTGGCCGTGGGCATCTGCACGCACTTGGGTTGCTCACCCGGCGACAAGTTCGCTGCAGGCCCTCAACCCTCGCTGCCCGACGATTGGCAAGGCGGTTTCCTGTGCGCATGCCACGGCTCGACCTTTGATTTGGCTGGCCGCGTGTTCAAGAACAAGCCCGCACCCGACAACCTCGAAGTGCCGCCTCACATGTACCTGTCTGACACCAAGCTCCTTATTGGTGAAGACAAGAAGGCTTGATGGAGAACGACATGGCTGAATTCAAAGAAATTTCTCCGAACGCCCCCGTGGGCGCCAAGCTCATGAACTGGGTGGACAACCGCTTCCCGGCTTCCAAGCTCTACAAAGAGCACATGAGCGAATACTACGCACCGAAGAACTTCAACTTCTGGTACATCTTCGGTTCGCTGTCGCTGTTGGTTTTGGTCATCCAGATCGTTACCGGCATTTTCCTGGTCATGCACTACAAACCAGACGCCAACGTGGCGTTTGCCTCTGTGGAGTACATCATGCGTGATGTGCCTTGGGGTTGGCTGATCCGCTACATGCACTCGACTGGCGCTTCTGCGTTCTTCGTCGTGGTGTACCTGCACATGTTCCGTGGCCTGATGTACGGCAGCTACCGCAAGCCCCGCGAGCTGGTCTGGATCTTCGGTTGCGCGATTTTCCTGTGCCTGATGGCCGAAGCCTTCATGGGTTACCTGCTGCCATGGGGTCAGATGTCCTATTGGGGCGCGCAGGTGATCGTGAACCTGTTCTCGGCCATTCCTTTCATTGGTCCTGATCTGGCTTTGCTGATCCGTGGCGACTTCGTGGTCGGCGATGCCACCTTGAACCGCTTTTTCAGCTTCCACGTGATTGCTGTGCCGCTGGTTTTGTTGGGTTTGGTGGTGGCGCACATCATTGCGCTGCACGAAGTGGGCTCCAACAACCCCGATGGCGTTGAAATCAAGGGTCCCAATGCCCCCAAAGATGCCCAAGGTCATCCTTTGGACGGTATTCCTTTCCATCCTTACTACTCTGTGCATGACATCTTCGGTGTGAGCATCTTCCTGATGGTGTTCTCTGCGATCGTGTTTTTTGCCCCCGAGTTTGGTGGTTACTTCCTCGAGTACAACAACTTCATTCCGGCTGATCCGCTGACCACGCCTTTGCACATTGCACCTGTGTGGTACTTCACGCCTTTCTACTCGATGCTGCGCGCCATCACGAGCGAGATGATGTATGCCCTGATCGCTTGCGTGGTGATCGGTGCCGTGTTGGCTGTGCTCAAAGGCAAGTTGCCTCAGCTCCTCAAGGGCGCCGTCATCGGTGCTGCCGTGGTGATCTCTGCCATGATGCTGGCCATTGATGCCAAGTTCTGGGGCGTGGTGGTCATGGGTGGCGCTGTCGTGATCTTGTTCTTCCTGCCATGGCTCGACAACAGCCCTGTCAAGTCGATCCGTTACCGTCCTGACTGGCACAAATACCTGTACGCCGTGTTCGTGATCAACTTCCTGATCCTGGGCTATCTGGGTGTGCAGCCTCCTTCCCCGATCGGCGAGCGCGTCTCTCAAGTCGGTTCCCTGTTCTACTTTGGCTTCTTCTTGTTGATGCCTTGGTGGAGCAAGCTGGGCACGCCCAAGCAGGTTCCTGACCGTGTGACCTTCACGCCTCACTGAGATCCGGAGATTCAAGAACATGAAAAACCTCAAGAAACTCGCACTGGGCTTGGTGATGGCCCTCGGTCTCCTGTCCGGTGCCCACGCCTCTGGCGGTGGCATTGCCTGGGACAAGGCACCATCCAAGACCAATGACCTGGCCGCTTTGCAAAATGGTGCCAAGTTGTTCGTCAACTACTGCCTGAACTGCCACTCTGCCGCCTTCATGCGCTACAACCGCCTGAAAGACATCGGTTTGACCGAGCAGCAGATCAAGGACAACCTGTTGTTCGCATCCGCCAAGGTGGGTGACACCATGAAGGCCGCGATCGATCCGCTGCAAGCCAAAGAGTGGTTTGGCAAGAACCCACCTGACTTGACCTTGATGGCGCGTTCACGTTCGGGCCATGGCGGCACGGGTGCAGACTATCTGTACACCTACCTGCGCACCTATCACCGTGACGAGACCAAGCCTACAGGCTGGAATAACTTGGCATATCCAAATGTGGGCATGCCCAACCCCCTGTGGGAGCTGCAAGGCGAGCGTCAGCCCGTCTATGAAGAGCACCAAGAGCACGGTCATGCCGTGCAAGTTTTCAAAGGCTGGAAACAAGTCAAGCCTGGCACCATGACCCCTCAGCAGTACGATGAGGCCGTGGGTGACTTGGTCAGCTACATGCAGTGGATGGCCGAGCCAGCACAGAACAGCCGCGTGCGCATTGGTGTGTGGGTTCTGTTGTTCCTGGCCGGTTTCACATTCATCGCCTGGCGTTTGAATGCCGCCTATTGGAAAGACGTCAAGTAATTGATTTTTCACCCGGTGCTTGGCACTGGGTTTTGCGGAGTGGTGGGCCTTGGGGCCTCCCACTCTTTTTGATTTTTTGAGGAGCCTCCCACCATGATGGTGCTTTATTCCGGAACCACTTGCCCTTTTTCACACCGCTGCCGCTTTGTGTTGTTTGAAAAAGGCATGGACTTCGAGATCCGTGATGTGGACCTCTACAACAAGCCTGAAGACATCAATGTGATGAACCCTTACGGTCAGGTGCCTATCCTGGTCGAGCGCGATTTGATTTTGTACGAGTCGAACATCATCAACGAATACATCGATGAGCGCTTTCCTCACCCACAGTTGATGCCTGGTGACCCGGTTGACCGCGCACGTGTTCGCTTGTTCTTGCTGAACTTTGAAAAAGAACTGTTTGCGCACGTTGTGACGCTGGAAAACCGCACGCTCAAAGGCAACGACAAGGCTCTGGAAAAAGCACGCGCGCACATCCGTGACCGCCTGACCCAGTTGGCCCCCGTCTTCCTGAAGAACAAGTTCATGCTGGGTGACAACTTCTCGATGCTGGATGTGGCGATTGCGCCGTTGCTGTGGCGTCTGGACTACTACGGCATTGAATTGAGCAAAAATGCTGCGCCTTTGCTCAAGTACGCCGAACGCATCTTCTCGCGCCCTGCCTACATCGAAGCGTTGACACCTTCCGAGAAAGTCATGCGCAAATAATTGCCTGTGAGGACCGACATGTTCAGCGACACCGAACTGCCATCAACCCGTCCGTACCTGATTCGGGCTTTGTATGAGTGGTGCTCCGAGAACGGCTTCACGCCCTATGTGGCGGTCAAGGTCGATGGCTCGGTGCAGGTGCCGCGTGAATATGTGCAAGGTGGTGAAATCGTCCTGAACGTCAGCATGGACGCCACCAGCTCCCTGAAGCTGGGCAATGAGTTCATCGAATTCAAAGCCCGCTTTGGCGGCAAGCCCCGCGACATCATGGTGCCCATTGAACGTGTGATGGCCATCTACGCCCGTGAGAACGGACAAGGCATGGCTTTTCCGGTCAGTGATGTGCAGACCGATGTTGCACCAGGCCTCTCTGCTGTGGACAGCCCGGTGGTTGATGATGCAGAGGGAGGGCCTACGCCACCGCCAACTTCTGGACGCCCGGCCCTGACACGTGTGAAGTAAAAAAATACAAGCCTCGGCTCAAACTGGGCTGACTTGCACGTTAGAATCTAGCCCGTGCCGCTTTAGCTCAGTTGGTAGAGCACCCGCCTTGTAAGCGGTAGGTCGTCAGTTCGAATCCGACAAGCGGCACCACAATCAAAAAGCCCCTGATCGCAAGATGAGGGGCTTTTTCTTTGGCGGGTGGCGTGGCTCAAAGCGTGCGCCCCTGCACCTTGATGCGGATAGCGGTCACGGGCATTCCTTTCTGGTTCAAATGGGCCTGCAAAGCCGGGGTCAACTGGCGCAGCTTGGCAGCCACGGCGTTGGAGCTCACCAGCAGGCACCAAGCGCCTTCTTCGATGGGACCGGCCTGCACACTGGCGCGCAAAGGGGCAGGCAGCAGGCTGCGAATGGCCTGCAGTCGCTCGGACGATGCGCGCACCCGACTGGCCAGCAGGGCAAAAGTCGGCGACTCTTGAACGGCTTGCTGAAGGGGGATGGCGTGGTGGCGTCTTTGCATGTGCTGGAAGAGGTGATGGATTATCACGCAGTCGGTCTTTCAGACAGGGCTGGTGGCTCAGAAAGCGCAGCTGCAAGGGCTAAAATGAGCCTTTGGTCTGACATGGCCATGCCCTTGCGTCGCAAGACTTGTTTTTCGGCGCGACGGCTTCAAATGAACTTTTTAACTTGACAGGACAGACGGTCTGTTTTTAGCCCCAGGCTGAAAGTGGATCCCGTAGACATGGCCATCCCATTCCTCACCAAAATTTTCGGCAGCCGCAACGACCGACTGCTCAAGCAATACCGCAAAACGGTGGAGCGCATCAATGCACTGGAAGCGGGCCTGGAAGGCTTGAGCGATGACGAGTTGCGGGCCAAGACCGAGAGCTTCAAGCAGCGCGTGGCCGCTGGTGAGAAGTTGGACGCATTGTTGCCTGAAGCTTTTGCCGTGGTGCGTGAAGGCTCCAAGCGTGTCATGAAGATGCGCCACTTTGATGTGCAGTTGTTGGGCGGTATCGCCTTGCACAACGGCAAGATTGCCGAGATGCGCACCGGTGAAGGCAAGACGCTCACCTCGACCTTGCCTGCCTACCTGAACGCGCTATCCGGCAAGGGCGTGCATGTGGTGACGGTGAACGATTACCTGGCCAACCGCGACGCGCAGTGGATGGGCAAGCTGTTCAATTTTCTGGGTTTGACGGTGGGCATCAACCTGCCGCAAATGCCACGCGAAGAAAAACAAGCCGCTTACAACTCGGACATCACTTACGGCACCAACAACGAATACGGCTTCGACTACCTGCGTGACAACATGGTCTATGAAGCGCAAGACCGTGTGCAGCGCCCGCTGAATTACGCCATCGTCGACGAAGTGGATTCGATCCTGATTGACGAAGCGCGCACACCTTTGATCATCAGCGGCCAGGCCGAAGACCACACCGCCACCTATGTGGCGATGAAGCAGGTCATCCCCTT
>JACCDQ010974610.1_pt1 | contig 13155 bp, 14 predicted proteins | sample 7446031 | NCBI WGS metagenome assembly JACCDQ01 (sample SAMN15323442, study PRJNA562643) | freshwater metagenome | isolation source: river surface water | place: USA:Blue River Watershed | collected 2017-08-17 | reverse complement strand
AGCCCCGGGTCTGAACGCGTTCAGACTAACACGTGTGTCAACCCCTTGGGAGGGGAAAGCATGGCTGCTCCGAAAAAGGTCACGCCAAAGAAAAAGGGCCGGAGCGCTAAGCCTCCGGCCGCTGCTGGCGATAAGACTTCTATGGCTGGTGAGAAGATGTATCCTCGTCCGGCAATGAAAAAGGTTGCGCGGAAGGGGAAACGTCCCGGGGCCAAGAAGTAAAGCAGGGCTGGGTAATAACGCGACGCGTTATGGTGTGCCGCTGAATTCCGCACAACCATGTGAGCGCGAATTTAATCATCATCTTGTGGCCTCGGACTGCCGCCCCGTAGCTGGTCCACCTGGTACAGGCAAGGTCCAAATCTTCGTCGTCCGAAAAGACCATGGTTTCGTATGGGCGCGGCTTTCCGGTCCACGCGTCGGAGCTGATTCCCCACGGCAGATACACCGTGGAGATTCGGGCCGTGCGGCGTTGTTTCCAGACGAGGTGGTCTAGTGCCACCTGCGGATTGACCGGGCCGCGACTGTAATTCACAAGCTTTCCGTTTTGAACCTCGAACGGGTCGAAATCCATTGGTGACCCGTCCGGGTTGAAGCAGGTATTGGTGAGCATCACCGCAGTATAGGGGACGTAGCTCAAGCTGGTAGAGCGGGACACCGCGCACTTGGCGCCTGGTCCTGTGTCCGAGTTCAAATCTCGGCGTCCCCACTCCCGCACGTGGACCGACCGGCCCCACGGCGGCGTAACCGAAGACCGGCAGCAGGAGCCCAACCGCATTCCCCCGGGTGCGTTGGTGGCCTGACGAATAAATAGAAACGGGTGTATGTAAGTGTCTGAGTGGTATGAGGAAAATGACGATTCCGAGCAGCAGGCCAACAGTCAGGAGACTGGCAAGGGCTTGCGTGCGCAGTTGGAGCGCGCTTTGGCGGAACGTGACGAGGCTCGCAAGAAGTCTAGTGAGCTAGGTGCAAAGTTCCGGCGTGCCGAAATCGCGGGGTTTCTCCGCGATAATGGTTGGTCCCCGAAGGTGGCTAAGTATGTGCCGCCGGATGTGGACCCGACCACCGAAGCCCTGAATAAGTGGGTGGAGGAAGAGGGCGCCGAGCTGTTCGGCCTTAAGAAGGCTGAGAGCAATTCTGAGACTCCTGCGGAGGAGTCCGGTGGTGAACAGAGCCAGACCGTTTCTCCGGAAGTCCAGGACGCTTTCAGGCAGATCAGCGCCACGGCGTCTGCGGCGCACGTACCGCAGGGCAAGGAAGCGGATCAGCTAGCGCACATGCTGACTCTGAACGATTCGCAGTTGCGGGAATATCTGCAAGCGAACGGTGCGTCTTTTTAACTCATAACCGCTGAGACAATCCCTTTATTCGTCTCAGTGAAAAGGATCGGTAAATGGCCAACGCCTTTACCGGGACGACTGAGCTGTCCAATCTGGTTAAGACCGCTTATGACCGCCTGGTCGAATTCGGTCTGCGCTCCCAGACGGTTATTCGCGCCATCGCGGATAAGCGTCCGGCACAGCTCACGAACCCCGGTTCAACTATCCAGTTCCAGTTTTACAGTGACCTTTCCGAGGCTACGACTCCGCTGACGGAGGACGCAGACCCGGATTCGGTGGCTGTCCCGAACACGAGCACCGTCAACCTTACTCTGAATGAGTACGGTAACGTTGTTCTCCAGACGCGAAAGATTCGTCTGTTTGCCATCTCCGATGTGGACCCCGCAATTGCGGATATGGTCTCGTTTAACATGGCTAGCACCCTTGATACCCTTGCACTGACGCAGCTCCGAGCGGGCACTAACGTCATTTACTCGGGTACCGGTAACGCTGCCACGGCGGACGTTGCCACTGGTGACACCATCACTTCGGCCAACATTCGGCGTGCGGTTGCGAAGCTCCGCGCCGGTAAGGCCATTCCTCGTCGTGAGGAGCTGTGGTGGTGCGGTATTCACCCGGAGGTTTCCCACGACCTGCGCGCGGAAACGGGCGCTGGCGGGTGGCGACTGCCGCACGAATACAACACTAACGGAAACATCTGGAAGGGTGAAATCGGCGTTTACGAAGGCGCCTTTTTCATCGAGTCGCCGCGCATGTACAACGCGACCGACGGTACGTCGTCGGCGCGCGTTTACCGCACCATTCTGTGTGGTCAGCAGGCGCTTGCCGAGGCCGTTGCCGAGGAACCGAAGATTCACTTCGGCCTCGTGACTGACAAGCTCGGACGATTCCGGCCCGTGGGTTGGTATGGCGTTCTGGGCTGGGCCCGCTACCGCGAGGCCGCGCTTTACCGCATCGAGTCCGCTAGCTCTATCGCTAGCTAATCGCACATAACAAAGGGCCCCCTCACCGGGCGAGGTGTCGGGGGCCCTTTGTCGTGCCGGGAGAACATACCATGCCGACCTTTACGCCGCCAACCCGTGAGCAGGGTCCGCTAGGTGAGGGCCGGTTCCTGGGCCGCTACAAGCTAGCGCGCGGCATTTCCATTTATGTGCAAGGCAACGAAGTCACGGAAGTCCAATTCCCGTGGCAAGGAACGGTAGAGGCGGACGGGGTCCGTTTTTACGCAGGCGGTCACGTCCACGAAATCACGGACCAAGAGGCCGCAATTCTTATTGCGGCCGGTTACGCCGCTTTCATTGAAGGGGCTAACCAGTTGCCTGACGACGACTTCGTATTGGTGTCTTCAAAGGGGCAACCCAATGGTGTTGCTTCTCTGAATTCTTCGGGCACCGTTCCCGTGGGGCAGCTCCCCACCCTCTCTCCTGGCGTCCACTCTCACGACGCCTCCACTGATCTTACGGGGCTGATAAGCCCCCTCATTCTGCCTGGGGCGACCGTAAACGCCCTGGGGGGTATCCGGCTAGCCGGTGACCTGGGCGGCAACGCCACGTCGCCCACAGTGCCGGGCCTGCTGAACAAGGCCGATGTGGGACACGGGCACGCGGCCAGTGATATCACGTCGGGGGTTTTCAATGTCGGCCTTATCCCGGACCTTCGCTCTACCTATCTCGGGGTTAGCGCTCTGGGTGTTGCTAATGGTGTCGCCCCCCTGGGATCAGACGGCAAAGTCCCCTCTGCCTATCTGTCCTCCGGGAGTAGCGGCGGTGGTACCGGGGCCGCCATTTCTGAGTATGCCCTTACCTCTAACCAAAACATTCCAGTGCCGTCCGGGACGTTTTCTACCGGCGACATTCAATACATTCACATTAAGGCCAGCGGCGCCGACCGTGTAGCCACGATGGATGCCGCCTACCGGCTGTCCACAAATGTGGGTTCCCGCACGGTGAGCGTTCCCGCGAATCAGATTGCCGTGGTCACCACGCAGTATTCGAATCTGATTTCGGCGTGGGTCATTCTTGAGGTGCACTACAGCTCGGGCACGAACACGCCGGGCGGCACGCTGTCCGCTGGCGCGGACGCCTCGCTGTCCGCTGGCGCGACGTTTAGTCGCACCGCGACGGAACCGGCCACCACGATCACTAGCCGTTCGTGGTCGATTATCTCGGGCCCGATGGGCGAGGGAACGACGATCGGTAACGCGGCAGCTCTGTCGTGGGTGCCGGGCAGTTCGGTGAATAAGACTACGACGACCGACATTCGTCAGCCGGTATGCATGGAAATGTGTTTCGAAATTGTCAGCACCGCTGAGAATTCGACCACTGATTGGACATCGGCTTACGATTATATTGAGGACATCGGTGACCAAAGAGGTTACACCGGTGGCCTTATCGGTTTCACTTCCGCGACTCAAGACATGCTTGAGTTGGTCGAATACTACGCCACTCAGAAAACGTCCGGCAACCTGCTGACTCCGTGGATTCCTGGATTGCAGGAATGCGCCGACGTGGGCTATGGGCCGGACGCGTCCGACGCGGCGGAAACGAACCTTGGTTCGGGTTTCCAAATTGACTGGGCTAATGCCGCGAATACTGACCCGATCTTCCGGCGCTGCCAGCGGGAATTGCGTAAGAGCATTTACTGGGACGAGGCGCTAACGGAAGCGTTGGCCGATGGTGTCGGGCCTTTGGGCCTTGCATTGCATTACGATATTTTGGTTAACCACGGTCCCGGTGAGGATTCGGAATCGTACGGCGGAATCATTGATGCCGCCCGCGCTAGCACCGCTAAGCCCCCGTCTGCCGGGGGCAACGAAAAGAACTACTTGATCAAGCTGTGCGATTTGCGGGATGCGGTGTTGGTGGGGTGGGGCGATTTCCAGTCGGACGGCCGCTCAACTATTTTCCGGAAGCTGTGCAACGACAATAAGCTGACGTTGCTAGCGCCGTTTAGTTGGTCTGTGTACGGCGGGAACTTCTCGATTTCCACTCGCCCCGACCCTCCGTCAGACGGTGTGTTGGGTTCCTACGTTCTCCGCTACACCGCCACTGGCGCCGGTTCGGACGACGTTACCGTCACCGTTTCCTGACTGTAGCTCCGCGACGATTTCCATTTTCGCGAGGTAATACAAGTCGGGAAAGTATTGGGCTAGGCGCCTTAGCGCCCGCTGTTCAACCATTTGGCGCCACCGGCGTTTCTCGACCGTTTCTCTACTTCTCTCGGGGCGGGCCATATGTGCACCTCCAATTGCGCTACGCAGGATCACGAAACCTGGGGTGACTGTATCCGAGCCAAGGCCCTCCGCATCGGATATTGCCAGTCTGCGGCGGGTCGCGACGCGACGGCGCAGAGGCGGTGGGATGCCGAGTTGGACCGCTATAAGGCGGCTCGGGCTGACGGTATTCAGCCCGAGGGAACTAGCACCGCAAAGATTAATCAGGCGGTGGCCCTTTCGGAAAAGCACGGGGTTGCGTATGGCACCCCGGCATTTGAGGCCGCTAAGACGGCGGCCCTGAATGAGGTTATCAACCAATAGGGGGTTTCGGCTGTGGCCGATAACTTGACTAATACGGCTGAGACGAACGCCCTTAACTGGCTTACGGGCAATTCGACTACGGCCCCGACGGCGCCATTGAAGTTGCGCCTTATGACCGCGAATGGCAACGACACGACTGGCGGCACGCAGGTCACTGGTGGTTCGTACACTTCGCAGACCGTGACGTTTTCTGCGGCGTCGTCTGGCTCTACTTCGAATAGCGCCGACGTGACCTTTACCGGTATGCCGTCTGCCACCGTTACCGGTGCCGAAATTTGGGACAGCGCGGGCACCCCGGTCAGATGGTGGTACGGGGCCCTGAATGCCAACAAGGTTGTTGCCGCCGACGACACGTTTGTTGTGCTCGCCGGGGAACTGACCCTTACCCTCTCCTAAGTTAGGGGGCCAGGGCAATGGCCCTCGCAGCCACACTCGTTGACAATTTCAACGACAATTCTGTTGACACTACTAAGTGGCCGAATAACTACGGCACCTATTCGGAGACTGGCGGCAGGGCCCGGGTCGGTTGTGAGCACACGTCCGGCACTCCTGACTATGCCGGGTACTACTCGGACGCCATCTACGATCTAGAGGGCTCTCAGTTCCGGGTACGCATGTACCCGGCCGCCCTCAATGGGGCGACCGCTGCGGCGGATAACTGCTACACGGCTATTTCGTTTCAGTCCGGTACCGACGGCACCGACCTTTATATCGGCGTCGACCGTGGCCTGAATCAGATTCAGTTCTTTAACAGGGTCGGCTATTCGAACCAGACCGGTGGTACCGGTTCTACGACGCTCACGTACGACGCCACTAACCATGCGTGGGTGGGCCTGCGGTGCAATACCACGTCGGTGTTTTTCGAGACATCGGCGGACGGTACTACGTGGACTGTGCGCCGGACGATTACTTCCCCGGCGTGGGTGCTGTCGTTGACGGCGGGCCTGTTCCTTATGGAGTCGGCCCGCACTTCGGGTACGGATAACTTCGCCGAGTTCGATAACGTCAACACCACGGGTGTCGTCACCACGGAGGGCGACGCGGACTGGACCGTTCAGTCTGTCATGGACATTGACGGCCTGGTCCGGAAGCTCGGGGAAGCCGACTTTACGGTTCAGTCGAACTGGTCGGCGGCGGGTACTGTCATTACCCCCGGCGCAGAGATTGACTGGTCCGCCGCGTCGAGCATGAGCGCATTCGAACCGCTCATGATTGTGCACGGCACCGCCGAGTTTTCGGCCGATACTGAATTCACGCTAGAGCCCACTATATTTCACCAGATCAGTGGCCTTGAATGGTCTGCCACTGCCGGATTCGAGTTCACTGGCGCTGTGGAGTCCCCGGCGACTCCCGTCCCCACGCTGGCAGAGCTCGTGGAGGTGATCCGATCTCAGTCGTTGAGCGTCGGTCGGGACGACGTGCAACAGACATGGCTGACCAGCCCCGTGGGCGTCAATGATTTGACGCTGCTGGTTGCGGACGCTACGCAAATGCGCCGTGGTGTCGCCGAGATTGACGACGAATTGTTTTGGGTGTCGGGCGTTGACCGTTCCGGCAATGCCGTAGCTATCGCCCCGTATGGGCGCGGCTATTGGGGCAGCACAAAAGCTAGCCATGCGGTGAATTCGCAGGTGCGGACTGCGCCCCGGTTCACTGCCGTGGAGATTAAACGGGCGATCAATGAAGCAATCATTTCCGCCTACCCCACACTATTCGGTATTTCATCTACCGACTTGGTCGCGGACGGAATCACCGTGGGTTGGGATATCCCCGACTCCGCTGAGCGTATTCTGTCCGTGGTGTGGCAGCCCCCAGGGGCAACACAAGAATGGGTGCCCGTCCGGCGTTGGCGCGAGACTCTTTCACCGCAAACGGCCAATTCGCGGCTTGAGATTCTGGAAGGGATTTTTCCCGGATCTACGATTCGAGTCACATACGCGCGACTATTGACCGCACTTAAAGACAATGATGACCTTCTCACCGATACGGGTTTGACTGTAGAAACCCGCGACTTGGTTATCAATGGTGCGTTGTCTCGGCTGTTCTCGTCGGCGGAGGCGGGACGCCAGGGCTACCAGTCGATTGAGACTAGTGAGCTGAATCAGGATGTGCCGCCGGGCGGCAGCTTGACTTTGGGTCGCTGGTATTTCCAGTTGTATCAGGCCGGTATTGAGCGGGAGCGTATGCGCCTGCTGAATCGGTATCCCCCGACCGTTCATTTGACGAGGTAAAATCGTGGCACGCAATTATTCGAATACTGCGACCGCCACCACTCTGAGCGGTGGGATTAACGCAGCGGTTACCACGATGGTTGTTGGGACTGTCGCCGGTCTTCCGGCGACTTTCCCATACGCCGTGATCGTGGACTATCAGGCGGCCTCACAGGAAGTGGTGTTGGTGACTGCTGCGGCAGGCACCACGCTGACGATCACCAGAGGCTACGACGGCACCTCCGCACAGTCGCACAGTGCGGGGGCTGCCGTCGTCCATGGCGTTATCGCGAAAGACCTTTCGGACCCACAGGCCCACATTGATGCCACCACTAATATTCATGGTCTTTCAGGTGGCGCGCAGTTGGTGGGCACGTCGACAACTCAGACCCTAACGAACAAAACCATTTCGGGGTCTGACAATACGTTCAGCAATATCCCCGGCAGCGCCATTGTTGGTGAGGTGGGGTCGGGTACGACTACCACGTTCGAGGCGACCGTGAGTCTTGAGACTCCGGTACTCGGCGTGAATGTGGATCCGACGACGATGACGAATAAGAACCTTGAGGTTCACCAGTCGTCTACGTCGAATGTGCCTCTCACGGTTTCAACAGAGGTGGCGTCGCCATCGGCGAACGCGTTCGAGGTCAAGAACAGCTCGGGCACCACGACGGTTAGGGCCAAGGCTGACGGCACCCTCTCTGCGGCCGGTGACGTGGTCGCTGGCGGCACAGCGCCGCTCGCCAGTGCCCGCCTATCCAGCACGGCGGGGAACACGTCACAGGTGCCTCTGGTCGGGCAGGGCGCCAGTGGTCAGACCGGGGCTCTCCTCGAACTACGCAATTCGGCCGGCACCGTACTATTCCGGGTCAATTCGGACGGCGCGATTTCGACGGCCGGGCATGGTGTCCACACGGCCACCGGCACCAACATCGCGCTGACGGCGCGGGGCAACGGCCAGGACATCGCCCGCTTCCTAGACGCGGGCGGCAACCTGGTTGGTGTTGTGCGTTCGGATGGTTCCACGTCTTTCGAGAATCCGCGTGGAATGATCACGGGCTCGAATTCGTGTGGCAATAATGCGTTTGTGACTATCAGCGGTGGCACCGCTGACTTTGATTCGACCGGTGACATGACTTTCTCTAACCGGTTGGAGGCCCCGCGCTCGGGTATTTATCAGTACAACGCTATTGCTTCGTATGAGAATACTTCGGGCGCGGGGTATCGTCGTTGCATTGTTCGCCGGAACGGTACGACTCTCGACCAGGCGGCGAACTTCCCGTCCAGTTTCCTGGCCCCGGCGTGTGTCTCGAATCTGGTGGAGCTGGACGCCGGGGACGAGATTGATATCCAGCTACAGCAGAATTCTGGTAACACGGTGACGTGTAACTGGAAACTGTCGATGCATTGGATCGGCGACGCCTAAAGCCCCCGTTTCAATTTGAACAGGGCCAGCCTCGTGTTTATGTACGCGGGATCGCTTATCGCGTCTAGGTGTTCCGCTTCGGTCAGCTTGCGGGTATGCCACCCGAACGCCGTTCGGATCAGCATGTAGGGCTTTTCGTCTTCGTAGCAGATCCCCATTAGGGGCTTTCCGATGGGGGCGTCGTGCGGGCCCCGGCCGTCGAGAGACATTGTCGACTTCACCGGCCGTGCGCAATGCGGGCAGTGGAATTCAGCAGCCATCGCCGTTGTCTTTCGTGAGGCACAAATCCACGGTCGCAATAATGGGGGGCTCTTTCAATTCCGCCTCAATGGTGCAGTGCCCACGCCCCTCGTTCTCGGGGACATGCACGAATTCCATGTGGAAGCTACGGGCGCACCCGTAGCACGTGACACCCAAGTACGTGTCGGACCCGAACCCGTCTATGTGCAGCTTTTTTCGGGCGCACGCCGGGCAAGGAACTGCCGGAATTTTTGGATACATCCATCTAGTATAGGGGGGGCCGCGTGCCTATCCCGGCCCTACTCCCGGCGAGCCTGTCTCTGCCGCCCGGCATCGCTGCCGCGTTCGTTGACTCCACGCTCGCCTATGACTACGCCATCGCGGGCTATCCGTTCCTCACCGCGATCCGCGATGAGCGTCCGTTCTACCGGCGGACCGCCGAATTCAAGCGCGAGCAGATTGACCAGACGGCATCACCCGGAGAGCAGACGCTCTCCGGGTGGTGGTATCGCTCGCAAATGTCTTGGCATGGTGGCGCCGGACAATTGTACGGCGACCCTAATAGCAGTGATCGTTACACGGATATTCGATTCTTCGATAGCGCTGGCGTCGATGTGTGGACGGCCGGAATCGCGTCACTGCTTCCCAATACGGTGTCTGTTTCTCACGCCGCTGTTTCTGACGCCGTTGGGTACCACGCGGAAGGCGCGGACTGCGCTCTGTTCGTGGGGGGAACGACGCCAAGAGTTGTGTCCACCTCTGGTGGTACCGATACCACAACGGCAGGCACGTGGGGATTCTCCCCCTCGCCCACGGCGTGCACGACGGACGGCGGGAATCTGTATGTAGGAAGTTCCGCAGGCATCTACAAGTCTCCGACGGATAGTGATGCCGCGTCGCTTTCTTGGTCACTCCTCTGGAATTCCGGATCACCTGTTGGTGCGCTTGAATGGGTGCACGGTAGGCTGATCGCCGGTATCGGTGATTCCATTTATGAGCTTGCCGGGGGTACGCCACCAACGCTACCGACCGCCCTCTATGAGCACCCGACGCCGGGTTGGGTGTGGACGAGTATTGCTGAGTCTCCGACCGCGATTTACGCGGCGGGCTATTCAGGTGTGACCGGGGGAATTTACAAGTTCACTGTCTCGGCAGACGATGGTGGTTTGCCCACCCTGACTGGTGGAATTGTCACGGCGGTATTGCCAACCGGCGAGGTGCCGCACGCTATTCACGGTTACCTCGGTAGTTACATTGCCATCGGGACCAATAAGGGAATCCGGGTCGCCACGGTAGGCAACAATGGAGACTTGACATACGGTCCATTGATCGTCGAAACCGAACAGCCCGTTTATGGTTTCGCTTCCCGGGATCGCTTCCTGTGGGCCACGGCTAGTGGCCACGTGGCAGGCCAGTTCTCCGGAACTATCCGTGTGGATTTGGGTTTGGATATCAGCGACGGCGGTTTGCGCTTCGCTTATGCAAACGACTTGTTCCATGATTCCTCCACAGGCACCGTTAAAGGCATCTCATTTATCGGTGGGACGGACAGACTAGCGTTCGCGGACCAGGGCAACGTCTTCTATGCGCACGCCACACAGAGGCGTACAACGGGATGGTTGCAAAGCTCACGTATTAGGTTTAACACCCTTGAGCCAAAGCTGTACAAGCTCCTGCGCATTCGTGGCCCTGAGCTTGAGGGCGCGCTTACGGTCAGCACCATCGATCAAAACGGTAGTGAGACTTCCATCCTCAACTTGACGGGTAACCCCGGGCAAGAGGATTTGCAAATCTCCCAGCCGACCGGCCCACAGGAATTCCTTAGCCTCAAGTTTACGCTCAATCGGAGCACCTTGAATGCTGCCTTGGGTGCGGCGATAACTGGTTACCAAATCAAGGGCCTCCCAGGGGTCGCACGGAAACGCCAATTGGTGATCCCCCTTCTCTGTATGGATATCGAGAAAGACGAGAATGGGGTGAAGTGGGGTTACGACGGTGCCGCCTTGGAAAGGCTTGAGGCTTTGGAGGCCGCTGAGGACACGGGCGGCACGGTGTTGGTTCAGGAATTGAAGACGGGCCGAGCTTATGAGTGCACCATCCAAGACATCGTTTACGTCCAACAGACTCCCTCGTTCCAAGAGCAGGGGTACAGCGGATACGTCACGGTCACGCTCCGGACGGTGTAGCGACGGCGGCGAGAATGACGCCGGACACGACGCACAGGAGCCCCGCCGCGATAACGAGGGCCCGTTGGTTATCGGTGAGCCCTTTCCACGGGTGGACCATGAGGAACACTCCGCCGAGCATGAATGCGGTTCCGAGGATAAATATCAGGAACGGAATCATTCAGGTCAGCGCCAAAATAATGAGGCCGATCCCCAGGGCGATAGCGAAACTGATAGCTGTCGCGTCTCTGCGGGAGACGAATTCGCGACCACACACGGACGCGTGGAGGCCAATGCCGAAACCGATAGCGGCGGCGCCGATCCACATTTGAATAGACTCATACCATTCCACTCAACGTCTCCTGTCGCTAATGAAATACATGTACATGACGAGAAAACAAATGACGCAGGCGTAGAGACAGACGCAGGCCGTCCATTCCGGGCTTTCGGCCGGTATTTGCACTGGCCCTTGCCTTTGCGCCACACCTTCTCCGCCCACGGAGACACCCGGGATTGGATGGACCACACGGGGGCCAACCCCGAAGACGCTCGCTTCCTGGCTCGGTTCCAAAAGTTCGTGCTCCCCCGCTGGTACCCGGATGTTCGCCCTACGGGCGTGATGGACGTTACAACCCGGCTGGCGATCGTGCGCGTACAACACCATCGGCGTGTCCCCCAGACGGGGCGCCTCGATGAGGACACGTGGGTCTACGCGCAGGAGCACGACCCACACGAATGAGGATGCATGGATGCGGCGGTAGTCACTGGGGTTCTGGGAATTGCTTCCGCCGTTGTGACCGGCGTACTCGCACTGATGAGCACGCGATTCAGTGAGCGGGCTCGCATTCGAGAGAAAGAACGTTCGGAAGTAATAACGGCTTTGCGGGCCGTGATCGATGAACAGCAAGAATACATCCAACTATTGCGTAAAGGTTTGAAACCTGATGACCCAAGTTGAGCGCGTGTTTACGCCGGGTCGGCTGGCAATAGGGATCGCTTTCACGATGGTGATTTCTATTGTGTCGTTCACGTTTACGCTTTGGCTGGTGACGACTCGCGCCGCTGATGCTGCGGCGGCGAAAGCGTCCCGCGAAACGTCGTGTGGTGTGTGGGGATTCATGGCGGCAGTTGATCCCCCGCCTACGACGGCGCGCGGGAAGGATTTGCAGGAACGGGCCGCGTATTACTACGACCTGTTCGATTGTGAAAAGGTGGTTGTAGAGCCATGACGCAGGCGTATAAGGATTGGGTGGCGGCCGGAGGCAATTGGACGGCCTGTAAACCAGCACGTGACTTAAAGGCACTGCTGATTGAGATGGGTGTCAATAAGTTTTCGATCGGCACCATCGGTGACGTGGAGGGGCATCTTAAGGATGCCACCCCGGAAGACCACACGCCTTTCAGCGTGGATCAGGACGGCATGGGCCGGTATTACCGCAAGGGCTATGTGATGGCGATCGATGTGCCACATGATCCTAAACGCGGAATTCATTGTGGTGAAATCGCGGAACGTATCATTGCGGATAAGCCTAGCTGGTTCAAGTATTTGATTTGGAATGGCCCTAAGCCTGCCGGTTATAGGGATCGGCGTAACGCCTATAAGAGACTGTCTCGCCCTGGGCATGACAAGCACATGCACATTTCGTTTTGGGCTGGCAGTGAAGAGGCGACGGTTGATTGGGCCGGGTATGTATCCCCCAGTGTGGGGGCGGAAAAGGAGATTGATCCTATGGCGGCTCTTACCGATACCGAACTGAAAGACCTTTACAAAAAGGTCAAGGATATCCATTGGACTTTGACCAATGGTACTCCTGAGCATGTCCGGGATAAGGATACGGAGGCGCGGGATAAGAAGCAGGATGACGCCATTGCCAAGGTCAATGGTGATGTTGCTGTACTGACTACTAAGGTGGATCAGATTCTTGGATCGGTCAACATTCTGGCCGGGGAGTACAACAGCACACATCAGGATGTTGAGGGCAAAGGCGCAACCGATGGCACTGCATAGCGCGGATGTTCCTAAGACCGACCCGAAGCGCCTCGCCGGTTGGTTCCTTGCGTTGTTCGTCGTGTCGGTGATCGTCCGGTACAACGAGTTGGCTACGCCGTGGTTCGAGATGGACAGTAAGGCGTGGCTGGTTGTGCTCAACGGCGGCATCGATGCCGTGCTGGGGGCGCTGGTTGTGTGGCTGAGTCCAGCAGCGAAGTCCCTGGGTATCAAGTAGAACCTTAGAACCTT
>JACCDQ010046973.1_pt1 | contig 13155 bp, 9 predicted proteins | sample 7446031 | NCBI WGS metagenome assembly JACCDQ01 (sample SAMN15323442, study PRJNA562643) | freshwater metagenome | isolation source: river surface water | place: USA:Blue River Watershed | collected 2017-08-17 | reverse complement strand
GGCTGGTTGATGAGTTCGGCTTTTTTGTCTTTGGGCCCGTAGTTGGGAGATATCAAGACGTAACCCGCAAGGGCCTGACCTTCGGGCCGAGCGCCCAACCAGGTGGCCAACGTGGCGCCAGTGGACACACCCACCAGCAGCACGCGGTCACCCAGTTGTTGGCCCACGCGCACGGCCTCCAGTGTGTCGGCAAACCAATCCTGCGCCGTGGCTTCGCCCATGGCTGGGTTGCTGCGGCCGTGGCCCGACAGCCGTGTGTAAAACAGGTTGGCTCCCAGGTGCTGGGCCACAGTTTCGGCCAATGGGGCGGTTTCAAGCCGCGATGCACTAAAGCCATGCAGATACACCACCGCCCACGGTGTGCGCTGGCCCGGGGTGCCGTGCCACACCACTTGCTTGTTGAGGCCCGGGCGAATGTCAGTAAATGCGGCCTCGGACCGGGCCAGCCAGGCGTCCAGCTGGGCTGCCACGGGCGGCGCTTCGCGCGGGGTGGGCGTGTCAAGGCCCAAGGTGTTTGTTGGCCCAGCAAAGTAAGCCGCCAGTGCCAATGCCACGCCCAACAGCGCCGCGCGTGCAGCCAGCGACCAGATCCGTGCTTGTGTTGCAAAAGACATCATGCGTGCCACCTTTTTGGGTTTTGTGACCTTTAAAGCACCACCGGTTCTGGCTCCAGCCGGATGCCAAACCGCTCGTAAACACTGGTTTGGATGGCTTTGGCCAGGGTCATGACCTCGCCGCCAGTGCAGGGATGATCAGCGTCGCCCTTGTTCACCAGAACCAGCGCTTGCTTGTCGTAAACGCCGGCGTGCCCCAGGGTTTTGCCTTTCCAGCCGCAGGCGTCGATCAACCACCCAGCGGCCAGCTTGGTGCTGCCGTCGGGCATGGGGTAGTGCACCACCTTGGGGTCGCGGCCAATGATGTCGGCGCACTGTTCGGGCGTGACGGTGGGGTTTTTGAAAAAGCTGCCGGCGTTGCCAATGACGGCCGGGTCGGGCAATTTGGCCTGCCGTATTTGGCACACCCACTCGAATATTTGCTGGGCAGAGGGTGCCAGCACACCGGTTTCGGCCATTTTGCGCTCTAGGTCCAGGTAGCCCAGCACGGGCTTCCAAGGCTTGGGCAACCAAAAGCGAACATGGGTGATCAGCGCCCGGCCCGCAAGCCCGAAACCAGCGCTGCCCGAGCGCGCGTGTTTGAACACCGAATCGCGGTAGCCAAACCCGCATTGGGCGGCGTTCAGGGTGAAAGACTGGCCGGTTTCCAAATCCACCGCGTCCAGCGAATGAAAACGGTCTTGCAGTTCAACGCCGTAAGCACCGATGTTTTGCACGGGCGAAGCGCCCACGGTGCCCGGGATCAGGGCCATGTTTTCGAGGCCCGGCCAACCTTGCTGTAGCGTCCAGGCCACAAAACGGTGCCAGTTTTCGCCAGCGCCCCCTTCAACCAGCCAGCCCTTGTCGGTTTCTTGCACCAAGCGTTTGCCTTCAATTTCCACCTTGAGGACCAGGGGCTTGACGTCGCCTGTGAGCACCAAATTGCTGCCGCCGCCCAGCACAAAGGTGTCGGCGGGCTGCCAGCCTAGGGCACCCACCAGGGCCTGCACATCGGCTTGGGACCGCACGCGTTGCAGGCGATGGGCCTTGGCCGCAATGCCAAAGGTGTTAAATGGCTTCAGCGCCACGTTTTTCTCGACTAACATGCGGGGATTGTCTCACCCCTCTCTAGCACTGCCAGCCGATGCCCTCTTTTGACACCATACTCGAAGCCAACCTGGTCGAAGTTAAAAACGCCGTCGAGCAAGCCTCGCGCGAAATAGGCACCCGTTTCGACTTCAAAGGCAGCTCTGCCGCCCTGGAACTCAAGGACAAGGAAATCACCCTGTTTGGTGACAGCGATTTTCAAATCCAGCAAGTGGATGAAATTTTGCGCAACAAGCTGACCAAACGGCAGGTGGATGTGCGCTTCCTGGACGCAGGCAAAATTGAAAAAATAGGCGGCGACAAGGTGAAGCAGGTGGTCAAGGTACGCAACGGCATTGCCACCGAAGATGGCAAGAAAATCCAGCAAGCCATCAAGAACAGCAAAATGAAAGTGCAAGCCGCCATACAGGGCGACGCGGTGCGCGTGACGGGTGCCAAGCGCGACGACCTGCAAGCCGCCATGGCAGTGATCAAAAAAGAAATTCCGGACTTGCCCTTGTCGTTTAACAACTTTCGCGACTGATTTGGGTTGAACACCGTGACGCTTTTGCACGCCCCCCACCCCCACATGCAGCGCTTGCAGCTGTGGTGGGTGACTGTGGCATGTGCACTGCTGCTAGGTGGGCCGGTGTGTGCGCAAAACGAATCGACCCAAACGCCTGCGCCAGCCGTGCAGCTGACCGGTTTGGCCGCAGGGCGCGCTTTGCTGGCAGTTGAAGGCGAAGCGCCGCGATTTGTGAGCCCCGGGCAAGCGGTGGGTGGCGTCAAGCTGATCAGCGTCGGTAACGCCCAAGCGGTGGTGGAGCACAAAGGCCAACGCGAAACGCTGACCTTGGGCCAAACCCCGTTGCGCGCGAACCCAACGCCAGCGGCCACACCGGCCGACAAGCGCATTGTGCTGACCGCTGACAGTGGCGGCCATTTCACCACCCCGGGGCAAATCAACGGCCAACGGGTGCAGTTTTTGGTGGACACCGGTGCCACGGTGGTGGTGATCAGTGAATCAGAGGCCCAACGCATAGGCCTGAACTACCGCAATGGCGCGCCGGCCCGCGTGAAAACCGCCAACGGCGAGACGCAGGGTTATCAACTGCAGATCACGCAGTTGCGCATCAATGGCCACACCGCTTACAACGTGCCTGCCGTGGTGCTGCCGGCACAGTTGCCCTTTGTGTTGCTGGGTAACAGCTACTTGTCCCGTTTTGACATGCGCCGCGAAAACGACCGCATGGTTTTAGAAGCACGCTACTGAGCCCCAACATGACCTTTCCCACCCTGCCCAACACGGCTCAGTTTGAACTGCAACGCTGGATGCACGATTGGGCGGAGCTGGAAAGCCGCTTGTCCTTGGTGCTTTTGAAACCGCAGCAGCACACACAGTTGCCTGCAGACTTGGCCCAATTGCACGAGCAACTGACCGGCTTTTTGCAGCAAGACCCAGATGCCACCCTGTATTGGTTGTTTCAGCTGGCGGCGTCTAGCACGGTGGGTTACAGCACGTCGCATGCGCTGGTGTGTGCGAGCTTGTGCCATTTGGTGGGGCCGGTGATGGGCCTGACACAGGCACAGCAAACCCCCTTGACCTGCGCTGCCCTGACCATGAACCTGGCCATGACACGGCTGCAGGACGAACTTGCCGCCCAGCAAACCCCGCCCACGCCGGCACAAAGGCTGACCATCGACCAGCACCCTGCCCTGGGCGCGCAAATGCTGCAACAGATGGGTGTACAGGATGCCACCTGGCTGCAGACGGTGGCGCACCACCACGACGCCCTGACCCCGCACACCGACCTGCCAACCCGTATTTTGATGGCCTGTGACCGCTATGCGGCCCTGATAAGCCCACGCGAAACGCGGCCCGGGCGGTGCGTGACCGATTCGGCCCGAGGGGTGATTGTGCGCAACGGGCACGGCGTGGATGAAGTGGGACATGCCTTGCTGCGCACCGTGGGTGTGTGCCCGCCCGGCACCTTTGTGCGCTTGCACGACCAGCAGGTGGCGATTGTGCTGCGCCGATCGAGCCAACCGGCGGCCCCCTGGGTGGCTACCGTGCTGGACGCCACCGAACACCCCTTGGTGGAACCGGAATTGGTTGACACCGCCGAAGACGGCCGAGGCATTGAGGCGGCGTTGTTGACGCGTTCGGTGCGGGTGCGACTCAACCACGCCAAGTTGCTGCAGTTGAGCCACTTGGCGGCACAGAGGGCCTGAACACCGGGGCTGCAACAAAGCCCAGACCGGCAAAAACCCGCCCGAGCCCTGTGGCTGGGGGGTTTATTTCTTTTTGCTGCCGATTTTGGACTCTTGCCCGGCCAGCAAACGGTTGATGTTTTCGCGGTGACGCCACAACAGCATCAAACACATCACAACCGTGGCCACCGCCACCGCCGGGTCCATGGGCCAAACCACATCGGCACCGAACACATAAAAGGTGGGCGCAAACACCGAAGCCACCACAGCCGCCAACGACGAATACCGAAAAAAAACCGCCATCAGTACCCACGACGCCAAGGTGGCCAAGCCCAACCAAGGCTGAATACCCAACAAAACGCCCGCTGCCGTGGCCACGCCCTTGCCCCCCTTGAAGCCGAAGAACACCGGGAACAGGTGCCCCAAGAAGGCAGCCAGCCCCACCCAAGCCACCACACCTGCACCAATGCCCCACTGGGGCCCCCACTGCACCGCGCACCAAACCGGCAACCAGCCCTTGGCGGCATCGAGCAACAAGGTGACTACGGCGGCCTTTTTGCTGCCTGAGCGCAGGACGTTGGTGGCCCCGGGGTTTTTGCTGCCATAGGTGCGGGGGTCGTGCAGCCCCATCGCCCGGCTGACGATGACGGCAAACGACAGCGACCCGATCAAGTAAGCCAACGCCACAGCCAACAGGCCAGTCAATTCAGTCATTTTGTTTCCTGGTTGCGAGCAGCGGACTTACAGCGCGGGGTCCCGGCTTTCCCAGCGAATAGCATCGATTTGCGCCAGCAGCTCGGGGGACAAGGAGGTGCCCCAGGCGTCCAGGCATTCGTCCAACTGCGCCACGGTGGTAACACCGATGATGGTGCTGGCCACCTGCCATTTGGTGTAGCAAAAAGCCAAGGCCAACTGGGTGGGGGTGAGGCCGTGTTCGCGCGCCAAAGCGTTGTAGCGGCGCGCTGCGGCCAAGGCCTCGGGGCGGCCCCAACGCTGCTTTTTCATGGAGTCGTAGATGGCCATGCGGCCGCGGGGGGCGTTGTCGGCGTCCAAGCCGGTTTCGTCGTATTTGCCAGTGAGCAGGCCAAAGGCCAAGGGCGAATAAGCCAACAGCGACACGCCCAGGTGGTGCATGGTTTCGTCCAAGCCGTTTTCGACCGTGCGATTCAACAAGCAATAGGGGTTTTGCACCGTGGCCACGCGTGGCAAGCCGTGCTGTTCAGACAAACGCACAAATTCATGGACGCCGTAAGGGGTTTCGTTGGACAAACCCACCGCACGCACTTTGCCGGCCTTGACCAAGTCGGCCAAGGCTTCGAGCTGTTCATGCATCGAGGCGCATGGCTTGTTTTTGGAGGGGTCGAAGTACAACTGACCAAACATGGGTACGTTGCGCGCCGGCCAGTGAATTTGATACAGGTCGATCACATCGGTTTGCAGCCGCTGCAGGCTGGCGTCGCAAGCAGCCAGAATTTCGGCCCGTGTGAGGCCAGACTGACCGCCCCGAATCCAGGGCATGCCGCGTGAAGGCCCCGCGACCTTGGTGGCCAAAACCACTTTTTGGCGTGCACCTGGCCGCTGGGCCAACCACTGGCCGATGATGGTTTCGGTGGCACCGTAGGTTTCTGCTTTGGACGGCACAGCGTACATCTCGGCGGTGTCCAAAAAGTTCACACCCCGTTCAACAGCGCGGTCCAGCACGGCAAGGGCGCCCGGGGCGTCTACCTGTTCGCCAAAGGTCATGGTGCCCAAACAAATGGGCGTGACTTGTAAATCGGATTGGCCAAGTGAGACCGGATTCATGCAAGCGTCTCCAAAATAAAGCCCTTCTTGGGCAATGGGCTGCCAGTTTACCCGTACCGCAGAACCATGAAAACACCTTAAAATCACAAATAATTTCACATACATCATATAATTCAAATCATTTGATACGAATAGTGCAAATTTTCTTCTTTTGATCGCTGCACGGTTTACGCTAAAGTAGGCCCGTGGCTTGAATCGACAGAGGGAAGAGGCTGCACCAAAGGACACCCGGTATGCTGGACCATTGGAGTGAAAACACACCTGCCCACGAACCTGTGCGCGGCTGCGTGCTGGTGGTGGACGACACACGCACCAACTTGGCGGTGATGGGGGACTTGCTGAGCCCCCACTACCGCGTGCGGGTGGCCAATTCGGGCGCACGGGCGCTGCAAGCCGTGCACACCGAGCCCCGCCCCGACCTGATCCTCCTGGACATCATGATGCCGGAGATGGACGGCTACGAGGTGATGCGTCAACTCCAGGCCGACCCCAACGTGCGCAACATACCGGTGATTTTTGTGACCGCCATGGGGGCCGATCAAGACGAAGAACACGGTTTGAAACTGGGTGCCGTGGATTACGTGACCAAGCCCATACGCCCGGCCATTTTGCTGGCACGCGTCAAAGCGCACCTGGAACTCAAACGTTCGCGCGACTGGCTGCAAGACCAAAATGCCTACCTGGAGCAAGAGGTGGGCGTGCGCATGCGCGAGAATGAGCTGGTCAAGAACGTGAGCATTCACGCCCTGGCCTTGCTGGCCGAAAAGCGCGACAACGAAACCGGCAACCACTTGGTGCGCACCCGCAGCTACGTGGAAGTGTTGATTGCGCAGCTAGAGAACCACCCCAATTTTGCCCAAGAGCTGCAGGAGCCCCAAAAGTCATTGATTGCGCGCGCTGCGCCGCTGCACGACATTGGCAAGGTGGGCATCCCCGACCACATATTGCTCAAGCCCGGGCGGCTGACGCCTGAAGAGTTTGAAATCATGAAGCAGCACGCCCAAATAGGGGCCGACGCCTTGAACGAAGCGGTGGAAAGGGTGCTGGGCCCCAACCCCAACCCAGCGGCTGGGGCACGTGCCGGGGCATCGGCGCTGGCGTTTTTGGAAACAGCGCGCCAAATTGCCCAAAGCCATCACGAGAAATGGGACGGCTCTGGTTACCCCCAAGGCTTGCGTGGCAACCAAATACCGGTGGGCGCCCGCCTGATGGCCCTTGCCGATGTGTACGACGCCCTGTCTTGCCGGCGCCACTACAAAGAACCGGTGCCACTGGAACGGGTGGAGCAGATCATCCGCGAAGGGCGCGGTACGCACTTTGACCCCGATGTGGTGGACGCCTACTTTGCCTGCCGCGATCGATTTCTTGATATATCGCAACGCTTCGCTGACGAACAGCCGTCACACTGATGGGCGGTTTCAGCCGCATCAACAGGGAGCCCAACTTGAAATTTTTTGCAACCGTTGCCTTTGTGGCCCTTTGGGCAACCAGCCTGGCGAACCCCGCCCTGGCGCAAAGCGCCGCCCCACCCGCCAACGAGCCGCCCGAGTTTGTTACCGCCCGCATCACGCCCGCGCAGCTCAAGGCTTTGCGGCAAGGGGGTTTTGTGTTGTACATGCGCCACGGCACCACCGACAGCAGTTTCCCCGACCGAATCAACCTGGACCTGAACGATTGCAGCACCCAGCGCCCCCTGAACGACGAAGGACGCAAAGTGGCACGCCTGGTGGGTGCTGCCATCAAGCGGCTGGGCATACCGGTGGGCGAGGTGCGGGCCAGCCCCCTGTGCCGAACCCGCGAAACGGCGCAATTGGCCTTTGGCAACCCAGTAACGCTGGACCCGATGCTGATGTACACGTCGCACCTGACCACCGCAGAGAAACAACCGATTGTTGAGAACACGCGCAAATACCTGTCGGAACCCGTGCCCGCTGGCCGCAACCGGGTGCTGGTGGCGCACGGCCCCAACATGGCCGACGTGATGGGGTACTTTGTCAAGCCCGAGGGCACGGTGGTGGTGCTGCAACCCCGTGGCAACGGCAAGTTCGACTATCTGGCCAGCATCACACCCACCGAATGGGCGGCCTTGCGCTGACACCTTTTAACACACGCCCACATGCCCATGCAGAACCGCAACCTCCGCGAACGGATCACGCTGTTGGTGGTTTTTTTTCTGCCCGTTCTGGTGGTGGCAGGCGTGGCGGCGGCATACCATTTCAGATCGCTTTACACACTCAACCAACAGCAAACCGCGCTGCAAGCCAGTTACGACCGGCGCTTGGCCAATGTGGCCGACTCCGTGGCCATTACCAGCGAACTGTTGAGCGCACAAGTCGAAATACAGAGCCTGCTGGAACGTGCGCAAAGCCACGCGCTGTCTGAAGCAACCGCCTACAGCGCCCATTCGCGCATGGTGGACCGCTTTGGCTTGATCAATGTGCGGGTGGACAAACTGCTACAAGAAGCCGAAGACGCAGGCAACCTGAGCCCAGAGGTGATAGACAAGCTGCGCGCCGCACACGAGGCCTACACCGAATACCGCGATTTTGTGATGATGGCGACCGACATTGTGGCCATCGACCCCTCTCGATCGAACGAGTATTTGCTGCAAGCCCTTTCGCGCTACACCCACTTTGCCAGCCACAACCAGGTGCTGGTGACGTCTTACTTGTCGGCCACCCAAGCCGACCTGACAAAAATTGCCACCGAGCGCGACCTGTTTTGGCGCAACACCCTGGTATCAGGCACCTTGGGGCTGCTCATCATGGCGGCGCTGTGGTGGGTCAGCGCGGGTTGGCTGGTGCGGCACTTGGCTTTGATTGCCCAAACCCTGCAAGAACTGTCGCACCAAGCCCGCGACGACAGTGCGCCCGCCAGCACATTGCCCCACCTGCAGGCACGCATGGCGCCTGTGGCTGGGTCGCAAATCGGGTTGATTCGAGAGGTTGCGCGAGCGGTACTGGCATTTGACGAGGCGGTTCGGGACCGGCGGCAAGCCAACATCGTCCTGGAATACGAGCACCAGCGCCTGATTGAGCGCGAGGCCGAACTGCGCCGCTCGCAGCAATTGGCACAACTGGGCAGTTGGCGTTTGCTGTGGCCCAGCGGCGAGATTTCTTGCTCCGAGGAAACCAGTCGACTGCTGCAACTTGGCGGGGCCGCTGAACTGAACTGGGACCGCTTGCGCAGCCTGGTGCACAGCGACGACTTGCCCGCCTTGGAGCAGGCCTGGGAAGCCATGAAGCGCGGGGAACCCTTGAACCTGACCCACCGTGTGCTGGTGGGGGGCCAGCTGCGCTGGATGCGCCAACAAGCCGAAGTGAGCCTGGACGCCCAAGGCCAGCTGAGCCAGGTCAATGGCGTGATGCAAGACATCACCCTGAGTAAATTCGCCAGCGATGCCTTGCAGCACCGGGAACAAATCTTCTCGACCCTGATGGCCCAAGCGGACACCGGCATCATTGTGATGAACACCCAGTCGCTGGTGTTTGAAGAGTTCAACCGCGCGGCCCACGATATGCTGGGCTACAGCCGCGACGAGTTTGCCAACATGACGGTGCATGACATCATGGGCAACCTCAACCCAGAGCAAGTCGATGAGATGCTGGCACTGGTGCTGGAAACCGGTGGTGCGGTGTTTGAAGACCAGCACCGCCGCAAAGACGGCAGCATGCTGGACGTGGGCGTGAGCCTGAAGGTGATTGAAGTGAGTGGCCAGCGCTTTTTGTCGGCCATACACACCGACATCAGCCACATCAAAAACAACGAGCGGGCCTTGCTGCGTTACCAAAACGAGTTGGAAAACATGGTGACCGAGCGCACCGCAGAACTGGAAGCCGCCAAAGAAGCCGCCGAAATAGCCAACCAAACCAAGAGCGCATTTTTGGCCAACATGAGCCACGAGATTCGCACGCCCATGAACGCCATCATTGGGTTAACGCACATGCTGCGCCGTGACGCGCAAACCGACCGCCAGCGCGGCCAGCTGGACAAAATCAACGACGCTGCACACCACTTGCTGGGCATCATCAACGACATTCTTGATTTCTCGAAAATCGAGGCGGGGCGCATGGCGCTGGACCCCAGCGATTTCGACCTGGACCGGGTCATCAACAACGTCTGCAACTTGGTGATTGACCGTGCCGAAGCCAAGGGCCTGGAGCTGGTGGCCGATATTTCTGGCGTGCCCGCCCAGTTGCACGGCGATGGCTTGCGGATTGGGCAAGTGCTGTTGAATTTTGCATCCAATGCGGTCAAGTTCACCGAGGTGGGCAAAGTGGTGGTGCGTGGCCGCGTCACCAAGCAGGAGGGCGAGCAGCTGCGAGTGCGTTTTGAAGTCAAAGACACCGGCATAGGCATGTCGCCGCAGCAGCAGAACCGGCTGTTTCAAGCCTTCAGCCAAGCCGATGTGTCCACCACGCGCCTGTTCGGTGGCACAGGTCTGGGCCTGGCCATTTCCAAGCGCTTGGCTGAAATGATGAACGGCACCGTGGGTGTGGAAAGCACGGAAGGTTTAGGCAGCACATTCTGGCTGGAAGTGCCGTTGCGCGCGCTGGCACACAAGGGCGTGTCTCACCCACACGCCTTGCTGCCCGGCACGCGCGTGCTGGTGGTGGACGACGTGGAAGACGCCCGCGAATCGATGGCCGACACACTTACCACCATGAAAGCGCGCGCCGACAGCGCCGACAACGGCCCGCAAGCTCTGAAATTGATAGCCAACGCCGACCAATTGGGCGACCCCTACCGTGTGGTGCTGGTGGACTGGGCCATGCCAGACATGGACGGAATGGAAACGGGGCGCCAAATACGGGCCCTGCCCCTGCGCCACCCGCCCACCACGATTTTGGTCAGCGCCACCCGCGACGTGCCTTCGCACGCCTTGGATCAAGGCGGTTTTTCCGCTTTCTTGCCCAAGCCGGTCACCCCAGGCACGGTGTTGGCCGCACTGGGCGACGCCATGGGGCACGAAAGCGCCATCCCTCAAGAAGCCCCGGACCAGGCCGAGACCCAGCTGCGCCAGTACGCTGGTCGGCGCATTTTGCTGGCCGAAGACAATGCCTTGAACCAAGAGGTTGCGCTCGACCTTCTGCAGCACGTGGGCATGGTGCCCGAATTGGCGGTGGATGGCGAAGAAGCGGTGAACAAGGCGAGCCTGCACGCTTACGACCTGATCTTGATGGACCTGCAGATGCCCAAAATGGATGGGCTCGAGGCGTCGCGCAGGATAAGGCGCATGAGCTTGCATGCGATGACGCCCATCATCGCCATGACGGCCAACGCCTTTGAAGAGGACCGCCAGCGTTGTATGGATGCGGGCATGAACGACCACATACCCAAACCGGTGGACCCGCCCGCGCTTTACCGCACGTTATGGCGTTGGCTCAAGCAAGCGGCCCCCGTGTCCCCCGATGCCCCAGCACCGATGGCACCCACTACGCCCAGTGACCCCACGACGGACGATGCAACCTTGGATGACTTGGCCCATGTGCCAGGCCTAGACACCCAAGCCGGCTTGCGCAGCGTGCGTGGGCAAGCCGGCAAACTGCAAACCTTGCTGCAACGCTTTGCGCATGAACACGCCGACGACGTGGCAGTGGCACGCGCTGCGCTGCAAGCGCCCAACAACGACTCAATGGCCGATGGTGTTCGGTGTTTGCACACTTTAAAAGGGCTGGCGGGTACGCTGGGGCTGCAAGCCGTGCAAGCAGCTGCAGAGCGGGCCGAGCAGTCTTTCCGGGATGACCAAAGCACCCCAGCGTTGCAAAATGCCCTGCTGGATGAACTGGCAAACCACCTGGCCCCTGCCGTAGAAGGCATACGCCGCCACCTGCCACCCTGGGTGCCTGATGCGCCCAAAGGGTTGCCCCAGGGCACAGAACCGAGCCAACACCCGGTGGGTGCCGCCCCCAACCCGGCCTTGATGGCTCAACTGAAGGCGTGGCGTGCTTTGCTGGCCGCCGACGACCTGCAAGCCAGTGACCTCTACCCCGGCATACGGGCCGAACTGGTCAACTTTTGGCCCGAGGCTTCAATCAAGCGCTTGGACCAAGCCATGGACGATTACGCCATGCCCGACGCCCTGGAACAACTGGATGCGTGGCTGCAAACCGTGCAGGCGCACACCACGGCCTAAGGCAGTCGGTTCATGACCGGGCCCGGGCTTCCTCTTGCAAGCGCAGCACCCGCCGCTGCACCTTGCCGGTGGTGGTCATGGGCAATGCGTCCACAAACTCGATTTCCTTGGGGTACTCATAAGGCGCCAAGCGCCCCTTCACATGGGCTTGCAGGTCGGCCACCAGCGCAGCATCAAATGCAGCTGATGGCTGAACACAGGTGGCCCGCTGATCTGCAAACGGTGGGGCCAACACCACGTAGGCTTTGACCACCGCCCCACGCTCGCGGTCGGGCTTGGGCACCACGGCGGCGTTGGCCACTGCCGGGTGTTTGACCAAACAGTTTTCAATCTCGCTGGGGCCAATGCGGTAGCCAGCGGACTTGAACACGTCGTCGGCCCGCCCTTGGTACCAAAGGTAGCCTTCGGCGTCTTGCACCGCCATGTCACCGGTGCGGCACCAGCTGCTATCTGGCGACCCGGTGTATTTGGCGCGGGTGGCAGCGTCGTTGTTCCAGTAGCCCAAAAAGAAAATCGGGTCTGGCTGGCCGTGAATGTCCACGCGGTGCACCGCCACTTCGCCGGGCACGCCAGGGGCGCATTCCATGCCGTGCTCATCGATCAGGGCCACGCGGTGCCCCGGGTAGGCTTTGCCCATGCTGCCTGGCCTGCTGGGCCACAAATGTGCGCAATTGCCCACGACGTAGTTGATTTCAGTCTGGCCAAACATTTCATTGACCGTCACACCCAACTGCTCCTGGCAATAGGCATAGACCGCATCGCCCACCGCCTCGCCGGCGCTCATGATGGCCTGCAACCCGAGCCGGTACAGCTTATTCGGCTCTGGGAACGCCTTCATCATGGCCTTGAGGGCGGTGGGGAACAGGAAAGTGTGCGTGATGCGGTGGCGCTGCAGCAACTCAAACGCCACCTCGGGCGAGAACCGCCCGTTGTAAGCAACGATGGGACGACCAAAATACAAGGTCGGCAACAACGCGTCCATCAAACCGCCGGTCCAAGCCCAATCAGCGGGGCTCCAGAAAACGGCTTTGGAATGCTGAGTGGCGTTCCACGGGTCAAAACCGAACCAGTTCTGGCTGCAGACAAACCCGCTGAGGTTGCCAATCAGGGCGCGGTGCGGAATCAGCGCGCCCTTGGGGTTGCCCGTGGTGCCGCTGGTGTAGATCAACACCGCCGGGTCATGGGCCCGCGTGGGCACCAAGTCGAACCGCTTGCGGGAACAGGCCATGGCCAAGGGGCCATCCACCACGTCCAGGTCAAAAGCGCCGTCCACACCCACCACGTGCCGCAGGGCCGGGCATTCGCTGCGCAGCGCCTGCACCGCCG
>JACCDQ011995391.1_pt1 | contig 13156 bp, 13 predicted proteins | sample 7446031 | NCBI WGS metagenome assembly JACCDQ01 (sample SAMN15323442, study PRJNA562643) | freshwater metagenome | isolation source: river surface water | place: USA:Blue River Watershed | collected 2017-08-17 | reverse complement strand
TTTGCTTTAGGTGTGGTACCAATGCCTCTGTGAATATCAATGTGATATCTGACAAAGAAGAGAACAAGCCACCGTTCAATTTCATCGAACGTCATGCATGCGTTACCTTCAGCGTCATAGACGCCCTTTTCCTTAGGATTTGAAAAGGTTGTTCCTGAGATCTCTTTCAAGCCTTGAGAAACAGTTCCCATTAAGCGTTCAATATGCCCACCGTAATGAGGGACCTTGACGCGTCGAAAGTTCAAACCGATGTTGTATTCCTTCGCCGCCACACGAAGCATGTCACCACGAAACTCTTTGGCGTTATCCATATGTAGAACGTCCATGGTTCCATAGAACGGCCAAGTCACGTCTGTCAAACCAAGTCTCGCAAGCCATATGTCTTTGGTCAGTAGCGCGTGCGATACACACATGCCCGTCGACATAGCTGATGGTGGATCTAACGTCAGATAAAACCCAACGCATACACGGCTATAACAATCAATTGCCAAAGTGATCCACGGACGGGTGATTGGTTTACGGTGCTCATCATCAACAAGCATGACTGGTAACAGCGTGTGATCAATTTGAACCATTGCCAAAGGCCAATCAGCATCTGGGATCGAGCCCTCATTTACACCAAACGCTTCTCTCGCAGCTTTAGGACCCTCACGCTTTCTGAGCTTCACCTCTTCGCTCATCCACTCAATGTGTCGATAGACGGTTGTGTGCGAGGGAAGTGGATCAATACCTGCGTTGCTGCATAGTCGTCGAATCTCTCGTGCTGCAGCTGCTGGTGAGAACTTTTGAAGAGATAGAAACTTGGTATTCAAGAAATCATCGAGGATGAGCTTTACATCTTCTCGTAACCGACTTTTCTCAGAACCACCGTCTCGCTTGGTATTGAGCAAGCTTGAAAGCAATTCGGTCGACTGGTAGTTCTGTAACCATCTATAAATAGTTGGCTGACTCACTCCTGCACGTTTGGCTGCGTCTAAGTAGTCTTGCTTGGTTCTGGCACTACGTCTTTCTAGCAACGGTTCAATTGCTCTAAGTCTCTCTTCTGCCACTTTCCATTCGTCGGACGTGACGCTTTCAAGATCTAGTTCTTTTTCACGACCTTCGTTTGCTGTTTTGAGTTTTTGAGGCGCCTCCAAAGCGTTGAGTGACAACACCACTAATTCGCCAGAAGCAAGCTCTTTTGCAAGAACCTTATCTAGGTCAACAACGCGCGTGACCACATATTCGCGATCACCTTGCGTCACCTTCGCACCTTTTTGGATGCTCAGTACGACAGGTTTCTTGCGCTCATTCATTGGCACTCTCCACTGGCCACAACTGAACGTTGCGGCCAAAGGGCACATCCAAATCGACGCCAATTCTTTTGGTTATCACCAAATGCCAAAGCACAGGCATCAACTCCAAGCGAGCTTGATCTGTCTGAGCAATTGACGCGATTAGTTCATCTGACGTTGTTCCACCCAACTCATTCAAGTGGGAAAGCAACTGCTCAACTTCACGAGGCTCTGGTTCATTGAATCGGAACTGGCTCAAAAACTTTAAATTTCCAAGTCTTGGGATGCGAATCTCTGTTTCGTCGATCTTGCGAAACACCCACCCGCGTTCAGCGGCGTATTGCTCAGCTGCCTCAAACTTCGGCGCGTACTTCTCTGCGTTTCGCACGAAATCTTCTGACTTTTTGACTTCACGAATCTCGCTTGGGGAAATACATCCATCTTCATCAGGCCTGTAATGCACCAACAAATCGGGAACGTATCCCTTCGCAATACTAGGTACGGGAATCCTTACTGGCTGAACTTCGTATGACTGAACAAGTGGGTCATGATCTAGCAAGAGCATGTGCTCTTTTTCCAGCAGTGACTCAAAGTCGGCGCTGTCTTCGCTCTTTGATGTGGCGTGACGACCTGTTACTTGTATGTGGTTTTTTGGAATCTTGCGGACTGGCATCGCTATACTTTTGAATACCTTGGTATCGAAAAGTCTAGCAGGATGAATTCCCTTTTAATACTGCACAACTTTTTCATGACACCTAATCAACTAAACCTTGGATAGGAAAATCGGTGCCAATCCACTTAAATTTCATCCTTCTATGTTCCATCCAACCCACTTTTTCCCTTGATATGAACGTTCCCACTCCAACAACCGCTTCTTATCACATCAACTAAATTTGCTTAAAATTTATATATATATGAAAAAGAAATAAAACTTAACAATTTAAAGAAGCGGCGAAAGACTATGCGTATCGTTAATTGGGCCATGAGCCTTGTCAGCCAGCTTATATGGTGGGTCATCCGTCCGCGCAACCTTGGAGTCGCCCTGCTAAGTCGGAGCTCCTCATGCCTTTTGCTGTTAGGTAGTGGCGTCAGCATAGAAGCAAGCGGCATAGTGGGAATTGTTGACGCCTTCAAATATTCTCCGGCTGAAGGCCTCCCAGCATCCCTCCTGACGTTAGTTGTTTACTTGGCATGTGTGACCTGGATAATTGGCCTTTTCATGGTTATGTGGACTCAGTACCGCGAATGGAACGAAGCTGACAACCTCCGGATTCTCGTTGTCGAGATGCGTGGGCTAGTGGACACCTCTGACAAACCACTTCTAACAGCAGTGCCCGGTACTTTGATTGGCCGGCGAATTGACTGCTTGGTCGACGTCAGAAAGCATTTGGCAGCTCCAACTCCCAACATTGAAGAAGCACTCAAAGAAATCGAACATATCCAGCGCGATGTTCGTCGAGCCCGAGGGGATACAGCTAGGGCTGATGTACAGGTCGTTGCTGGAGGGGTAATGCATGTTCCTCTCTTGTTTTTTGCGGGAACCTTGCTGGATGATGAAGGGAATGTTCTTCTCATGGATTGGGAACGAACCAAAGGCGATTGGAGGCAGTTAACCGACCCTGCCAATGGAGACACCTTCACTATCAAGGGTTTGGACAAGCTAGGAACAAGCAAAGAAGTCGTGCTGGCTGTATCCGCGTCATATGTTGTGGCCTACGAAGATATAGAAACCACCTTCCCAGGAGTACCTATTCTTCATATGACTCATCCGAACCCTCAACCTAATTCCTTGTGGTCTGAGGATACCCAAGCAGTGCTAACTCAACAGTTTCTTCAGATGCTAGGCACCCTGGCAAACCAAGGGATCGAATTGGTGCACCTCGTGCTGGCCTCACCCGCATCTTTAGCAATCCGGTTTGGTAAAGCCTACGACCAACGCAATATGCCAAAGCTTCGTTGCTATCAGCGTGAGAAAAATCATACCCCACCGTACCCTTGGAGCATTCAAATGCCTTTATCCAGGGAGCCTGTTGCCTTTATTCCAACCTCCAACGTGACCCCAACCTAACCTGAAAGATCAAAATGACTCAGCAACCACAGACAAAAAAGCGTTCCCGCCTGATTGTTGAGGCAATGAACGAACGGCAAGAAAGCCAGCAATGGGAAGAGTTCATCGTTGGCATGCTGAGTAAACTTGAACTTCCGGCTGAAAAACAGGCCGCCGCAGAAAAGCGCTACAAAGAATTCGGTCGCCACATTGCGAACAAACTCGGCGTCAACGAAACTGATGTACATGTAGTCGTACAGGGCTCAATGAAGACTCAGACTACTATTGCTGGGGATGGCCGGGAAAACTTCGACCTAGATGTAGCAGTAAAGATTTCCGGTCCTAAATTTGAAGCACTACGAGACTCAGAGCCATTCTTTCAGCGCTTCGGCAACGCACTTGAAGGACTTGATGGCTCAGGGAAGCCGTCGCCCAAGAATCGTTGCTGGCGACTCCCCTACCCAGGGGAGCCTTTTTATTTCGACGTCACACCAGCCATTCCAATGTCTGATGAAATTACAGGTACAGACCTGCGAGTGCGCGATCCCATTACAACCTGGAGTCCATCCAACCCCGAGGAATTTGCCGACTGGTTCAGCGACATCGCAAAGAAGCCATTTCCGTTTCAAGAAGTACAGCGTCGCCATGCAATAGCACTTGACAAAGCTCACATCGACCCACTACCTAAAGAAAAAGTTCGGATTGACGACATCCTGCGTCGCATGGTTCAGTTGATGAAGCTTCACCGCGACAGCTACTACAAGCTCCAGCCTGAGCCGAAACAAAAAGGAAAACCCATCTCTGTAATTCTTGTAACCCTTGCGGCAAAGGCATATAACGAAATTGTTAGCAACGAGGCTCATCTGTATTCGTCAGCTATTGAAGTAGCACTTGAGGTAGTCGATCGCATGCCCAAATTTATTCAAAGGGGATTGTTTGGCATCCGAATCGACAACCCAGCGTTGAGCGGCAAACGCGGAGAAAACTTTGCAGACAAATGGAACACAGATGGCGGTCTCCGTGAGAAAGAGTTCAACACTTGGCATGCACGCCTAACAGGCGACCTTGATGCACTCTTCTCTGAAGAGTACAGCAAACGCTCTGAAAATCGTATCCGCGGGGTATTTGGCGAGCTTGGTGTTAAAGCATGGAACAGCAGCCGACCTGAGTCGGAAGGTATCTTGGGAGGCCTACTTTCAACAGCCCCGACTCACAAGACTGAGCCTCAATCACCACGTCCATCTGGGTACAGGAACTCGCTTGCCTGACCAATTAATACAAGCAACCCCTTTCGAGATCGCAGCTGCAGCCGTAGAGTCATGGCTTGATGGCGATGGCTCTAATTTTGCCAAACGTAGCAAAAGCAAGGATGCACGCCGTAAGTTTGCCTCATGGGACTTAAAGCTAGAGCACGCCACACTAGGATCCCAGCTTGTTCGATTATTAATCCCAAAAGATTTCCCTGCAACACCTCCACAGATTTATGTGGATAGAACGCTATGCCTAGTTCTTCCACACATTGAGATGGATGGCCGCTTCTGCCATGACATCGAATCATCACCGAATGACTATGAATGGCCGACTGGGGCGGTAGTCGCAGTTATCAAGTCTTTTGAAAAATTTTGGAACAACAGCGCAGACGACAAGTGGGTCATGAAGGAATTCCATAAAGAGCGTTTGTCCTACTGGCTTCGATTTTGCGAACAATTCCGTGTCAATAATGCTCTGCCCACTCCACATTCAGTAATAGCTCAACTTTGCCCTATTTCAAGAGTTATGGAAGGCAGGCTCTGCGCCTACTTTCAGAAGAGCCAGAAGCTTCGTAGTGATTTTGTGGTGGCCACAATTGGGGATGTCGATCCACATATTCTGGCTATTCGCCATGGTTGGGCAGGAAAGACCCAGGTCACAGGCTATTCACTCTTTGTTCCATTTTCTGACAACATCCGTTGGACACCAACAGACTGGCCCAAAACATTGCAAGAGTTGGAATCTTTTGTTGCTCAGGTAACAAGTCATGAGCAGTCTGTTACCCACTGGATTCAAAGTAAGAATGACACTAAACCACATCCATACCTGGTAGTGCTGGTTCAGACAGGTGTCTGCTACGGCTTTCTCGTATCCCCCGCACCTGTTCCCAAGGTAACAAGTCCAGGAATCATTCCAGTAGCCATCGACAGAATAGATGCAAACTGGGCACTAGCTCGAGACCATGCACTATCTGCCCTTAATAGCCGTCAAAGAAAAAAGGTACTACTTCTTGGTTGTGGCTCGCTTGGGTCTCCTGTTGCTGAACTGCTTGCGCGTTCGGGCATTGGGGAACTGCATCTTCTCGACAAGGAGGTTTTCGAGATAGAAAACTGTAGTAGACACATATTGGGGGCTAGTGATCTAGGGCTTTCAAAAGCGGAGGCCCTTGCCAAAAGACTTCATAGGCTCGTCCCTGATATTCAGTTGAAAGCATACCGCGCTCTTGCAGCTGACTGGATTCATCATGTTTGCAAGTCAGATGTCTACGACATGATTATTGATTGCACAGGTGAGAGTTCTGTGCGTGTCATGTTGTCTCACTACCGTAACCACTCTATAGGTATCTGTCCTATCGTGCATGCTTGGGTAGAACCATTCTGTGCAGCAACTCATGTGATTCACCTTCCTGATGGAGCGAATTGGCCTGCTAACGACCCAGGGCACAAAATTGCAGCCGCAACATGGCCAGAAGATGTGCAAGTTACTCTACCTGCATGTGGAGCGGGATTTCACCCCTATGGCGCTGCTGACATTTGGCAATCAGCAGGATTCACAACTGAACGAATTCTTGCTGTGCTGGATGGCAATTCTCCCGAAGCCATTGTGTGGAGTTTTGTGCGTTCTGAAAAATTTTTCCAGACTCTAGGATTTGATGTAACTATCAGACAGATAGTGCCTACAACTGGGACCGAGTTTGACGCCGTTCAAATTCGCCGATATCTCAAGGACATTCTTCCCGATGATTGAGGAGTCTCTTTCTTATCGAATTTCTGGAGCAGTGTGGAGCCTTGAGCTGCCGAGAGCAGCTCTTGCTAAGCTAAGCGTCCATGCTCAAAGACACATTTGGTCGAAAGAGTCTGTTGGTCAACTGTACTCTGCCGATCTTCATTCAAGTGTCGTTCGTGTATGCGAGATAACCAAGCTCCAGTCGACGTGGAGTAGTCACACAAGAGTTCAACTTGATATGGCTGGAGTAAACAACGAAAGGGCGGATTACTTCCAGAAAGGGCTTCACTGTATAGGCTTCTGGCACACACACCCAGAACCAATTCCCAATCCATCAAATGAAGACATAACCATGGCGGCCGACCATGCACTTGCGGGTCGAGAAGAGTTTGCTGGTCTCGTTTTCATTATTGTAGGAACCGCTTCCGCACCAAAAGGGCTCGGAGTATGGGTTCATGATGGCAACAAATTTTGGCAAGCAACGGCTGAGTGATTAATCAAATAATCACATTAAATTGCAGAACGGCTATTCATTCACAAGCGAAACTTCTGGACTTAGGGGCAATGTGGTTGAATTGCATTGCCATTCGGTTATGCGCACTGTTAAGGCAAATTTACGCCCTAGGTCATCAACCTAACAATATAAATTCACAAAAGTCGATAAGTTTTATTATTGGATTCGATAAAAATCTAAGGGAAGAAAAGTTTTTTTATCATCTCAATCGATAAGCTGACATCTGAAGCTGCGAAGGCTTAAAGCCCCATCAACTCGGCTGGCTCATCACTGGCCAGCACGTCTTGTGCCCACACTTCTAAGCGTGAGGCATCTGCGCGAATGACCTCTTGCTTGACCGCCAAGATTTGCGTGGGATGCATCGAGAAGCTACGCAACCCCAAACCCAACAACAAGCGCGTCATGGCTGGATCGCCCGCCATTTCGCCGCACACGCTCACACCCTTGCCTTGCGCGCGCGCTTCTGCAATCGTGTCAGCCAGCAAACGTAAGACAGCAGGATGCAATGGGTCATACAAATGCGCCACCAATTCATCAGCACGGTCAATCGCCAAGGTGTATTGAATCAAGTCGTTGGTGCCAATCGACAAGAAATCAAAGTGGCGCAAAAACATCTTCACGCTCAAGGCGGCTGCAGGCACTTCGATCATGGCCCCTACTTTGACAGGACCGAACACCTCACCCCGTTCATCCAACTGCTTGCGCGCTTTGTCGAGCAGGGCCAAGGTTTGTTTGATTTCTCGCGTGTGCGCCAGCATCGGGATGAGCAAATGCACTTGACCATGCGCTGCTGAACGCAAGATGGCGCGCAGCTGCGTTAAGAACATGGCGGGGTCCGCCAAACTCCAACGAATCGCGCGCAAGCCCAAGGCTGGATTCAAATGCGTTTCATCTTTAGCCGTGCGGTCAAGCGGCTTGTCCGCCCCAATATCCACGGTACGAATGGTGACAGGCAAGCCCTTCATGCCATCCACTGCTCGCTTGTAGGCTTGGTACTGCTCCTCTTCATCAGGCAATGCGCCTGCACGGCCCATGAATAAAAATTCACTTCGGAACAAACCTACGCCAACTGCACCTACATCTAAAGCAGCAGGTGCGTCTTCTGGCATTTCAATATTGGCCAACAAATCTACACGCTGACCATCCAAGGTAACGGCTGGCGTATGGCGCAAGCGCAAGAGTCGCTCACGCTCTAAATCTGCTTGGCGTTGCTTGAACCCATACTCCGCCAAAATGATCGGAGATGGATCAACAATCACGACACCTGCATCGCCATCAATGATGATCCAGTCATCTTGACGCACCAACTGACTCGCAGTTCGCGCACCGACCACCGCTGGAATATCCAAGCTACGCGCCACGATAGCCGTGTGTGATGTTTTGCCGCCCACATCTGTTACAAAACCAGCAAACACGCTTTGCTTGAACTGCAACATATCAGCTGGCGACAAGTCATGCGCTACCAGTACCAAGGGCACATCCATCTCATCGTCTAGCTGCAAATCTTGCTGTCTAGGCTGATTGCTTCGCTTGGTTGAAGGGTGCGGGATGACATGCGCCACGCCCTTCATGTGACGGAGCATGCGTTCGACCACTTGCTCTAAGTCGCCTTTGCGCTCGCGCAGGTAAGCATCGTCCATCTCATCAAATTGACGCGCAACCACATCCAACTGCGAGGTCAATGCCCACTCGGCGTTATAAAAACGCTCTTTGATCCAGCCTGCTACACCATCAGCCAACATGGTGTCTTGCACCAGCATCAGGTGCACTTCCAAAATCGCAGCCAGCTCAGGTGGCGAATCTTTGGGCAAGTGGTCATGCAGGCTCTGTAATTCTTCTAAGACAGCCTCACGTGCTTGGGCAAGTCTGGTCAGCTCTTCTTGGACTTGCTCATGCTGAATAAAGTAGTGCGCGACATCAACGCGACTAGAGGCCACCAACACGGCACGCCCAATGGCGATGCCGCGTGCAACTGCAAGACCGTGAACTGAAAACGTCATGCGTGCTTACTCACCTTCACCAAACTTATCGGCCATCAAGACCAACAGTGCGTCCATGGCTTCCTGCTCTTGGGCGCCGTCGGTTTCAAGCTCAACTTCGCTGCCAATACCTGCGGCCAGCATCATGACGCCCATGATGCTTTTGGCATTCACTCGGCGTTCACCTTTGCTGATCCACACATCACACGGAAAACTCCCTGCGAGCTTAGTGAGCTTGGCCGAAGCACGGGCGTGCAAACCTAATTTATTGCTGATGGTCGTTGTAGTTTTGATCATGGATTCGACGGTTTTGATTCTGGGGAGCAGTGATGGCGACTTGCATCACACCTTGTGTGCCACCTGTGAGTGCGCGTGCCACCAATGCATCAAGCGGCTCATGGCGATAACACACACATCGATAAAGCATAGGCAAATTAACACCTGCGATGAGTTTGGCGTTGCTGCCTGCTACGAGCTTTTGAGCCACATTGGCTGGCGTTGCACCAAAAATATCAGTCAAGACGAGCAAGCCAGTATCTAGCGCAGAGCCTGCCGCATCTAACGCTTGTGCCAACGTATCTTCTGGCTGCGCATCTGGCTGCACATCGAGGGCGATGACGTCTGCGGAACATTCGCCATACACGTGCATGGCGCAGTCACGCAGCGCTTGCGCCAATGGTGCGTGGGCAATGATGAGGATGCGATTGCTCATAGATCGATTGAGGTAGTTGCTTAGATTATCAGGTGTCTGACTTGTGCTTTAAAAAGTAGCCATAAGACGCTAAACAACAGACGAAATAAACGGTCATGGCACTCTGAAAAGCAACTGGCTCCAGCAAGCCTTGCGCTTTAAAACCATCAATCATGAGCCCCATTCCCCACTGCACGACAAATACGCCCAAAAACAACACCAAGTTATAAGCTGACAATGCACGCCCCGCCACGGCCGCTGGGAAGGCCATACCCACCGCAGGCTGCGCTAAGGCCACAAAGCTGCTGCTGATACAAAACACGGCCCAATGCACGGCACCTGCATCGGCACCTGCCAAGATGATGTAGGTTTGCACACAAAAATTCAACGGCACGCCATAGGTCATCAATTTGTCGGCGCTATAGCCACGCTTGGTCAATGCTGGCGTGTACAAACCCCACAACCAAAAGGTAATGAGCATGCACACGTTCAACCAAAAAAGACCCGTCGCTGCTTCCAGTGGGGTATAGCCCGCAACCTTCACCATCCAAGGGCCTGCCCACAAGGTTTGCATGGCTACAAAACCACCGTAATTGAAAAACCCCATCGGCGTGAGACTGCGGAAATAGGGATGCGCCCATACCTGCTTGTAACTCGCCAAAATGCCCAAGCGCGTTTTGGGCTCTGATTCAGCCACGGGCTCTGGTAGTCGCCACTTTGGCACTTGCCAAGCCATCAAACTCATCGACAACACGATCAGCAATGCCAAGCCCACAAAAATCCAGCGCCAACCAACGACTGGCAACAGCCATTGCACGGGTAGCGTTGAAGCCAGCATGCCAAATGCACCCGTCATCAGCATCCATGAGTTGGCACGTTGTTGGTTCTCTATGGCCAGCCAGCGACGATAACCTGTGAGTGGCGCCATCAAACAAGCACTCACCCCCACGCCGATGAACACACGTGCCATCAGCAAACCATAAAAATCCGACGCCCAAGAAAATGCCAAGCATCCCAAAACGGCGACGCCCAAGAAACTCAATACGACCTTTTTGGGGCCATGCTGATCGAGCCAATGCCCCATGGGCAATTGGGTCAATGAAAAACCAAAGAAATACCCACCTGCGAGCAGCCCTAAGTCACGGGCTTGCAGCCCGAACTCCAACGTCAACATGGGGGACAAAGTGGCTGTAATGGCGCGCAACAGCGTCGACAAAAAATAGGCTGAGGCAAATGCCACAAATACCCATACCGCGGCTCTACGCGGCAATAAATCGTGATTCATGTCGACAGGCTTTCTCTTAATTCCATCAGGGATCAATTATCAAGACAAACGGGGCAAGGCTATTCAGCCGTTGCCCCGTCGGTCAAACACAATGCTTAAGCCTGTGTTGATCAGATCAATAATTACTTGTTCTTGAAATCATCGTGACATGACTTACACGTGCCAGCTGTGGCGGTGAACGCAGCTTTAAATGCATCCTCTTTGCCAGTCTTGGTGGCTGCGACCAATTTCACAGACTCCGCTTGAAGCTTGTCGGCTGCTTCTTTGAATTTCGCACTTTGCTTCCAAACTTCTGGCTTGGCTTTTGTTTCGGCCGTTTCTGTTCCTTCGCCAAATGCATGCCATGGCAGCTTCACCATGCTCGCCACGATTTCTGCATTCTCTGCGGCGATCTTGGCATCGAAGGGCGCCTTACCTTGCGCCATCGCGCCCAAGCGTCCAAAGTGGGCGGCAGTCACTGTAAAAGCTGCTTTTCGGTATTTCACAGCATCCTCTGGCTTGGCAAACTGGGCCGCTGCGGAGAAGCTCATGACTGATGCACTGAGTGCAATGGCTGTCAGAATGATTTTTTTCATTGTTTAGGTCCTTTAGGGTTGAAAATAGAGCGGTTGGGTGCACAGAGTTTACGAACTTTGTAGCACTCTGTCTTTTTGCTTTCAATTTACCGCATGCCACACACTCATTCTTTGCACCGTATTCGTATTTGGGATCTGCCAACACGCGGTTTTCATATCCTTTTGGCGCTTTGCGTTGCGGGCCTGATTGCCACTGGCGAAATTGGCCTCATGCAGGTTCATTTTTGGCTGGGCTACCTCGTATTGACCTTGGTCCTGTTTCGACTGGTGTGGGGCTTCGTGGGCGGTCACTGGTCTAGGTTCATTCATTTTGTGCCTAGCCCATCCAAATTGCGTGCCTACCTACAAGCCATTCGTGCGCAGCAAGCACCGCCCAGCATTGGTCACAACCCCTTGGGCGCCCTGTCTGTCCTTGGTATGTTGTCCGTTCTTTTGCTCCAGGTTTTTAGCGGATTTATGAGTGATGACGAGATTGCCAGCACCGGTCCTTGGACGGCTTTGGTTCCAGCTGATTGGGTAGAGCTTGCCACGACGTATCACAGTGACATAGGCAAAGTACTCTTGATCCTGCTGATTGCCTTGCATGTGGGGACGGTGCTTTACTACAAGCGAATCAAACATGACGACTTGATCACCCCCATGCTCACGGGCGACAAAGTGTTCACAACAGAAGTGCAAGCTTCTCGCGATACGCGTACCTCTCGGCTATTCGCGCTTGGAGTTTTGGTTGGCTGTGCGTATGTGGTTTATCGATTGGTCAATCTAGCTTGACCTTCTCTTTCCCATCAAAAAAGCCGCGCAGTGCGCGGCTTTTTTCTTTTCACTTGGGCTATTACGCTTTCGCTTGTGCCAATAGCGTCTCGGCATTGCTCACTTCGAACTTGCCTGGTGCCTCGGCGTTCAGAGTGACCACTTTGCCGTCTTTGACCAGCATGGAGTAACGATCGCTGCGAATGCCCATGCCTCGCGCCGTCAAATCCAACACCAAACCAGTGGCTTTGGCGAAGTCTGCACTACCATCACCCAACATGCGCACTTTGCCGTTGGTGTGTTGATCGCGTGCCCATGCACCCATGACGAACGCATCGTTGACACTGACGCACCAAATTTCATCCACGCCTGCTGCTTTGAACTCGTCATGCAACGCCACGTAGCCTGGCACATGCTTTGCTGAACAAGTGGGCGTAAAGGCACCTGGCAAGGCAAATAAAGCAATGGTTTTGCCTGCGGTCGCTTTTGCCACATCCACCGCGTTCGGGCCAATGCTGCAGCCTTCACCTTCGACCTCCGAATATTCCATCAGGGTGGTGTGTGGCAGGGTGTCTCCGACTTTGATCATGGTGTCTCCAAATATTTGATGTTACAAAAACAAAAACGACCCACATTGTGGGTCGTTTTCTTTAGCCTTGCAGGGCCGAAGCCCTTTGGTATTTAAACCGCAGCAGCTTTCTCAACCAAACGGGTCACAACCCAGTTTTTGGTTTTCGAAATTGGCTTGCTTTCAGTGATCTCGATCACGTCGCCCAGGTGGTAAGCACCTGTTTCGTCATGAGCGTGATACTTCGAGGACTTCGCCACGATCTTGCCGTAGAGGGCGTGCTTCACACGACGCTCCACCAGCACAGTCACAGTCTTAGCGCGCTTGTCGCTAACCACCTTGCCAATCAAGGTGCGTTTGAGGGATTTCTTAGCGTCCGTCATGTTCACTCCTTACTTGGCGGCTTGCTTTTCAGCAAGAATCGTTTTCGCACGAGCGATGCTGCGACGTGTCAGACGCAGTTGAGCCGTGTTGTTGAGTTGTTGCGTACCTTTTTG
>JACCDQ010294211.1_pt1 | contig 13156 bp, 3 predicted proteins | sample 7446031 | NCBI WGS metagenome assembly JACCDQ01 (sample SAMN15323442, study PRJNA562643) | freshwater metagenome | isolation source: river surface water | place: USA:Blue River Watershed | collected 2017-08-17 | reverse complement strand
GACCGAATTGCTTGAGAATATCTTCCGCATCCCAAAGTTTAAAAGTTTTAAGATCAATATCGAGGATGGTTTTCATGATCTCAAATAAACCAACATCAATACCCACTTTGATTTTGGTGTTTAAAAATGCCTCGGCCGCCCCACTAATTTCAAGAACACTGAGATCACCGGTAAATAGAGGGGCAATTTCCGAAAAGCGAATGAGACCATCTCCTAAGCCTTGGTATTCACCACCATCCACTGCATCTAATTTGACATCATTATCACTTTGTACGCCGCCGGTCATCCGCGCTTTGGCCACAATAATGTTGGCTTCTAAACCAATGCCGATCCCAAAGGAAGCCCCTAACTCATTGACATCCTTGCCATTTTCATCCACATCCCGCAGATAGAGTCCATCCAATAATAGATTGAGTTGATTCGGGTCAAAATTGCTTTTTTGCCACTGATTTAAACCGTAGTCGTCATAGGCAAAATAAAGGTTAGAGTTCAACCCTAAGGCGACTTCTAAGATGCAATTAAAATCCCAATCAGGCAAAATTGCATTTAAAAGCAACTGGGGAAACTCCATGTTAACTTTAAAATCTACATCTGGGACATCATAAATCAGAAATTTGATATTTTCTTGTCCTAGTAAAAAACCCGCAACGGAGGCAAAGTCGGTTAATAAGGGTAACTGAAAACCATCTAACGCCAGTAGTTGCTCTAAGAGTTCATTTAAATCATTACTAGCAAGAGGATTGCTGGCAATGCGATCTAGGATGTTGCCATCGGGAATCGTCAAATCATCGAGACTAAAGCCCAGTTCACCGTTCTGAACGGCGGTGGTGCTGGAGCCAATAGTAATGGGAAGGCTATTATCATCAGCGAGATAGTCATCAACCAGTTTCACAAGGTCAACTAACTCATTAATCGCATCAATAAATTTATAGAAGTCAAGGCGACCTTTCGTACCACCACTGTCTTCGGTCTTAAGCACTGCTAAAGCCATTTCCATAACGGAAACTTTCCCATCATGGTTTTTATCAAAAAGGGGATCTAAGCCCAACGTTGATAGAAATTTAGTATCTTTATTAAGGGCATCCAGAATGGGATAGAATGGTTGTAAAATTTCGTCAATCCAATCAACATACTCCTTCAAATATCCCCGGACTAACGACTGCACATCTAAGGTCACATTTTGTAAGTTAACAACAAAATCGTTCAGATGGCTTTTTGCTGTATCGGCATAATTATAGAGCGGTAATTCGGGAACGTCTAAATCAAAGGTTAACCCAGGGAATAAATCAATAATTTTCTCATCGGGAACCGCAGACAGGGCTAATTTGGCAAAACTCCCCTCTTTAAACACATAGTCAAACTGAGCAAACAGGTCTTGGGTTGGAAGATTTTTAAGACTCTTTAAGGCTTCCGTATTGAGGTTACTACCTAGAGCTTTAACATCATAATCTAAATCTAAATCAATCCCCTTATCCAGAAAGTCAACGGTTAGGCTATTGATACTGTCGGTTCCGGCTAAGGTGACATTATCTAATTGAATATGGGGATTTAAAACCGTTTGATTGGTGTTGAGATAATAGCCCCCATTTTTATTGATGCCAAAACCTAAGTTAAAATCATAACTAATATCGGCTTGGGCGGTTCCATTCACTGTTAAATCTAGGGAAGGAATGGCCAGATTTTTCGCTAAAGCCAGGGTTTGATCATTGTAAGTTACTGTAAAGGAAACGGTAAAAGGTGTGTCACTGCTATTCGGGGTATAGTTTACCTGTAAATTAGACAGGCTACTACCTAACGTTTCCGACAGTAAATTTTTGAAGATTTGCTCTAATTTCCACGCCGTTAAATTATTCGTGGTATAAACTTCGCTAACAATTTTTTTAGTAATTTCATCAAAGAAGCTGGGTAACTGAGAAGCATTACCAATTAAGGGTAAGACTGATTCCGTCAATGCCCTTTCTAAGCTATTCAGACTATACTGTAAACCGAGGGCCGTATCAACACTATCAAAGGTACGGTCAATCACATTAACGGCCATCGTCACTGGCTGACTTAAATTCTGATATTCCGGTGCGCCCGTAAAACTAAAGGCTAATTGTGTGGTGTGATTTTCCCCCGTTTCTGCCACATTGTCATCGATCGCGCTGATAGTTACAGATTTCGGAACATACCAATTGCTAGAAACAAATTCAATGGGGCTAACGCTATTTAACTCTTTGGGAGTATCTGTAAAATTAACCGTCGTTTTGGCTGTTGGCTCACTGAGAAGTGAAACATAGAAAGTATAATCTCCCCCCTCTTTGACCACCGGCACAATCCCACTTTGAATGATTTGTACGCCGGCTTTGTCATTATTCGTAATGACCAGGGTATTCGTGATACTTTCGCCTAAACTGTAGCCATCTCCCGCTAATAATTCGATGACCACTTGTTTATCGCCATTATCAATAAAGTTATCAATAGCGGCGATCGCCAAGGTGGTACTAGTTTGACCCGGAGCAATGCGGACAGTCCCGGTTTCTAAGACACTTTGATAGTCAGTACCATTAACAGCACTGCTACTGCCTAAAACGCGATAGGCAATATTCACCCCCGTTGAACCCAAGGCCGAGTTAACGGCTTCACTTAACGAAATCGTAAAATAGCCCGGCATTGCCTCTTCCGTCGCATTTTGCGTGACGCTCAGGGTCGCCAAGGGTAAATCATTGTCCCGAATATTAACTTGTACGGGTTGAGGCGGCGTGAGATTATGGTAGCTATTATCCTCAGAGCTCAAGGCAAAGTTAATCGCTGTATTGTGGTTGTATTCAATTTGGGTATCATCAACCGCAAAGACCGTAATGACCTGGGGAATATCCCAGTTCTGAGCATCAAAGATTAAGGTTAAGGGCTGAGAAAAACCTTGATTGGCAAATTTAATCTCCTCGTTACTGGGAGTCATGGTGACTTGAACAGGAGCCAGGGGTTGGGTTTTTAAGGAAATTTGATAGGAATTGGTACTTCCTTCGCCCGAATCCCCAGCAATTTGAGTCACATTAATACCCGCACTATCATTATCTTGGTTGCTAAAGGCAATATCACTGATGGCTAAATCGTTATAAAAATCATCACCACTCACAACGGTCGAAATAATCTGATAATTGACGGTTCCATCATCGCGGAGATCCTCCTGGGGATGAACGGTAAAACTCTGCTCAATATTCCAATTCTCTGGGGTAAAGTAGAGAGAAATAACGTCTTGATTTGCTTGAAATTCTGCGGACAGGATTCCCTCATTTTGATTATTGGTTCCTAGATAAACAATGACGTTATCCGTAGGCTGACTGGTCAGTTTAGCCTGAAATGTCACAGAGGAACTGTCCCCTTCACTGGTGCTATAGGTTTGACCATTAACGGCGTTACCGCTACTATCGGTAATTGAGACCCCCGCCGTATCATCATCCTGTAGGGTAAAAGTTACCGTTGTTTTTGTCGGATCAATGTAATAGCCTTGATTGGTGTTTAAAACCACATTAATGGTTTCATTCCCTTCGGCAATATTATCGGTAAAAGGGGTTAAATCAATATCCGCAAATTGTCCTGGCGCAATGGTAACTTCACCACTAGATAAATTATCGTAATAGCCAATAATGCCATCCAGATTTCCCAATAGTAAATCCTGATCTAAATCGCCATTAATATCCCCAAAGGCGGGACGAGGATTATCAGGAATGGTAAAATTACTCCGCTCTAATAGGGTATTATCTTGGACAAAATTCGGTCGTGCAGGAGTCCCAATATTCAACCAATATTGCATCGCGCCGTCGGATTTGGTACTACCGTTAGTATCCGCCATTAAAACCGCGTCTAAATCGCCATCGTCATCTAAATCGGCAAAAACGACACCAGAGCGATCGCCTAAATCTAGACCTTGAAAAGGATTGCCCGTTGTATCTTCCGCAAAAACAGGGTTAGTCTCACTACCAACATTGCGATAGAACTTAATCACTCCATCGCCATTACCAATAAACAGATCTAAATCACCATCGGAGTCCAGGTCAACCAGAATTGGTGCACTATAGTCGCCGACATCAATCGTGGAGAAAGGATTTTCTGAACCCGTGACCTCAGTAAAATTCAGATTGCTATTACGGTAGAAACGAAGTGTCCCATCATTACTACCGAGGATTAAATCGGGATCTTCATCGCCATCAATATCAGCAAAGGTGGGGGTAGAATGGCCTGGAGAAATTGAGCCATTTAAATCAATGTCAGCAAACGGATTATTGACAGTAACTTTCGTAAAAGTTGGCTGATTATTGGTTCCAGTATTTTGATAATAAACAATCGTACCTTCATAAGTCCCAATTGCTAGATCTAAATCACCATCTTGGTCTAAATCCCCTAACGCTGGGGCACTATAACTGCCAATATCGAAGCCGTTAAAGGGATTTTTGCCGCCGAGTTGTCGCTCAAAGAAATTAAATGATTGATAATCAATGCCCTCTGTGGCGTTATTTTCATTGGCATGGGTAACAACAGAATAGCGAACTTTAACTGGCTCACTGGAACTGCCTTCGCCCACGGTAATGCGGAATTTACCGCCCGTCGTCGAACTTTCACTGATGGTGCTACTGCCTTGAATACTCAGCGTTACTAACGGATCGATCGCCAAGTTATCATCTTTTTCGACTTCACTATTAACAACATCGCTATCAATATCCGTATTGGTAATCGGCAAGAGTTGATAAACCCCGTTATAGGCATTATCACTACTGGTTGCTGTCACTTTAACATTGTAGGTTACATCCCCATCTGCTCGATTATCAGTCAGCCCTGTAATATTAATACTTTGATAACGATTCCAGTTATCGGGAGTAAAGGTTAAAGAAGTCGTCGAAAAACCATTTTCAGTGGCATCAATTTGACTAAAACTGAGAGTAACATCACTCAACGGTTGACTGGTAAGCTGAACCTGTAAAACTTCTGTCTCACCTTCGGTCGTCAAGACACTATTGATGCTCGTGTTTAACAGATTGGTGACAATAGGGAAGTCAACGGTTTGGCTTTGATAGCTACTATCGGAGCTTTCGGTAATCGCCACCAGTTGATAATTAAAATCACTACTATTACTAGCTGTCAGATTAATCAGAGTAACGTTCTGAGCCGACTGCCAATTCTGGGGAGTAAAGGTTAAAACTTCGGCGATCGCATTATGATTTAACCCATCGGAGAGCTTGACGGTAACATTGGCCGTTGGTTGACGATTTAACGCCACAGAAAAACTGCCACTATTATTCTCAAACGTAATGACACTAAGCCTTAATAACTCATTGGTTGTTGTGACAGAAGCTGTTGTTTGAGGCGTAGCAAAGGCAACACCAGCTTGATCATCATCGCTAATCGTTAAAGTGGCATTCCCTGTCGCACTATTAACGGTATAACCTTCGCCAGCTTGGAGGCTAACCATCACGGTTTCCTGATTTTCTTGCACCCAATCATTAATAACTGGGACAGTCAAGAAAGCACTGGTTGCTCCGGCATTAACGTTAATTACGCCCGAAAGAGTCGGATAATCGCTATTAGCGGTTGCTGTTCCTGTGACTTGATAGCTAATCATCAAACCGTCTTCCGGGGAAGGATGACTTAACAATAATTGAAAAGATCCGCCTAATTGACTGCCTTCTTGAGCATCACTGACCCATACAATACTGACGCTAGGAATAACGGTGGGCAAAGGATTTTCTCCTTCGGTGACTTCCAATTCCGGAATGCTATCATCCGGATTAATTGTCAGATCGCTGGCGAGGTTTTGATAATTGCTATCAGTACTGGTACTGGAAACCGGTAGAATACGGGTAGAAGTAATGCCATTTAAGGTGACATTTTGTAAAATATCCCAGTTAGTCGGGGTAAAAGTTAGGGTAACGGTATCAACACTAACTGCCACATTTTGAGTAGGTTGGCTCGTTAATTTCAGACCAAAGTTAACAGTGCCATTACTATTCGCTTCTAGGGGATTTGTTTCAGTAACCGCATTACCATAGCGGTCTAAAATCGCGATATTGGGGCTATAGTAACCACTATCCGTAATATTAACGGTGGCGGTGATCGCACTACCTAACGCATAGCTATTACCCACCGCATAATTAGGCGTAGTATTCGGACTTTGATCGGCAATTAAGGCAATCGTAATCGTCTCATTACTTTCGGCGATCGCATCGGGTAAAGCACTCAGATATAACCGGGCAGACTTGGCTCCTTTGGGAATAAAAACCATATTTTGCACACTACTGCCACTGGTTAATCGGCCTTGGGCATTCAGATAATCGGTGAATTGCGTCGCTGTACCGCCGGTAATATTATAGTACACTGATAAGCCGGGTTGCTTCCTCACCACTTGATCCAAGACAATATCCACATAACCAATAAACTCCCCAGTATTGCTACCTTCCTGCATATTTTTGACCGAACTTACTGTTACCGTCGGCTCATTATCAAGAATTGTTAAAGTACGGCTATTTTTGCTGAGATCGACTCGATAGCCAGTCCCCGAAGCAATATTATTAACAACTGGTGTGGTGGGCGATAACGTAAACGTAAAACTCTCATTTCCCTCATAGGTAAAGTCATCTTGGGCAAAGACGTAGATTGTCTTACTCTTTTCTCCGATCCCAATAGGAATTGTTGACCCCAAACTACCATTATTAGGGTTAGTATCATTATCCAGAATAACATCACCACTCGACCCCGACAAACTATAAGTAATGCTAAAATTACTGGTCGCGCTGGTGTTTAAAGAGAGGGTAAATTGTCCAACAGTGCCGGATTCAGCAGGATTGATCACCCCTGATGAACTAACACTAACCACCGGGTTAGGATCAACAATGGTGAGAGTTGCACTTCCTTTACTAGAATCAACGACATAACTGTTATTAATCCCATTACCCGTAAGCGTTATGATCACAGTTTCATTGGGATCATAATTGAGATCATTGATAGGATTGATGGTGACAGTTGCCGAGGATGCTCCCTTGGCGATCGTCGCGCTTCCCGATACCGTATAGTCAACGTTATTGGTGGCTGTTCCACTGAGTGTATAGGTGACGGTAGTGGCTTCTAAGGCCGCTTCATCTAAGGAAATGGTAAAGGTTCCACTGCTACCCGCCTCCACAGGGTTGGTATTCGCTGTCACTCTCGCTAGTCTGAGTTGATTGCGATACCAGTAAATGTCATCCTCTCCATCCGTACCCATGGCAATATCGGTAAAACCGTCATTATCGGCATCGCCCACTCCCACCGCCGTAATATTATTTAAAAGCACATTATCAATCAGATAGGACGTAAAAACACCAGTGCCATCATTAGAGTACCAATAAAAACTTGCACTACTGCTGTTATTGCCAAAAATGAGATCGTTATCTCCATCTCGATCAATATCAGCAACCGCGATTTGGGCAACCTTAAAGTAAGTAACTTGGGTTGGCCCACTAAAATAACCTGCTCCATTATTTTTCCAGTAATAAACCCCGTTATCGGCGGCAATAATAATATCTAAATCATTATCTTTGTCTATATCAGCAACTTTAATGTCTTGGGGTTGGTAACTATTAACACTAATAATAGATTTCGTCCAACTTGTACCACTACCATTGTTGCGATACCAGTACAAACCTGATTGGCCACCTGCAACAACGTCTAGCCTGCCGTCTCGATTCAAATCTCCCCCATCAACAGCCCTCGCTTCATTTAAACTACCCTCGATTTTTAGTTCTCCCTCAAAATTTCCTTGGGAAGTTTGTCGCCAAATAGACACATCGTCATCATCTTCTGACACACCGACAATATCTACCCAACCGTCGGCCCCAAAATCCGCAACGAATAGCTTGGTCGCTCCACCAAAATTATCTGATATTTTTCGGTTACTCCAGGAAGTCCCCTGACCGTTATTGTTGTACCAAATCGTAACGTCATCGTCATCATTTTCGGCGGTTACTACGTCAATATCTCCATCCTTGTCAACATCTGCGCCATACAATGCGTTATGAGATCCACTGAGCTCTCCATTAATCATGGTGCTAGGCACACTAATAGATGTTCCACTGCTTCGATGCCAAACTAAATCATCCCCCCCAAAGCCCGAAGAAACAGCAACGATGTCGGATAAGTTATCCTTGTTTAAGTCAAGGACGGCAATACCAGTTGGGGTTAGAAAATCGTAATTTACATAAGAAAAAGCAAAGTTAACACTCATAATCGAACCACCTTACCCTAGTTAATGGTGTTAATGACAAGAGCCTGCCCCTGCGCTTTGCTCTTGAGGGAAAAAAGTCCACAACAAAGCCGGCCAGAGAGGGTTAGAGGCGAGGGCGTTGGTCGTCAACACCTTAAGTCAACAACTTTCAGTGTTGCACCTCTTTTTGATTCTTTCCTTGATTTAGCTCATATTTTGTGTAAACTTTTGTTAATATCATTTGGATTTCGCTACTACCTCACCTATGATTCTCAAAGGTTGTGCTTCCGCTTCTCAACTGCTAAAAATCTCTATCTTCCGCGATTTAGATACTTCCCAGATCAAGGTTCTTTTACCCTTTAGTTATTGGCAAGAATATCAGCCCGGCGAAATTATTATGGCGGAAGGTGAATGTATTCCTTCTAAGCTCTATTGTTTAATAGAGGGATTATTAGAAATCAAAAAGCTCTCTACAAGAACGGGAAAAGAAGCTATTATTCGTTTAATTTCTGGGGGAGAACTCTTTGCCGCTTCTAGTATTTTTGGTAATGGTATTGCTCCCGCAACCGTTATGTCTGTTCATGTCTCGCAAGTGTTGACGATTGAGCGAGAGGCTTTATTACAGGTCATTGCTCAAGCCCCCGAAATTAGTCTCAATATCTTATCGGTGTATAATCAACGGCTACAACAACTTCATAATACGGTACAGGATTTGATTACAGAGAAACCGATTATCCGATTAATTAAACTTCTTCAATACTATCAAAATTATTACGGAGTATCTTCTTTAAAAGAGGAGAGTTTGTTAAATATTTCGTTAAGTTATGATCAAATATCACGCAGTATCGGAGTCAGTTATGAAGAATGTGTCCGCCTATTTAAACAATTAAAAGGGGTGGTTAGTTATCGGAGAGGGGGTCAAATTATTATTCAAGATAGACAAAAACTTGCTAACTTATAGATTTCTTTGATTGTGGAACGTGGTAGTGAGATCAATTCAGTCAAAACGACAACAGACGATCGCCGCATTTTGACCCCCAAATCCAAAACTTAAACTAAGGGCATGACGGAAAGATATCCAAGCATTGGAAACTGCAAAATTCAAAGGAAATGCTGGGGTTTTTAAACCGATGACTGGGGGGAATTCTTGATGCTTAAGAGCTAATAAACTAAAGGCTATTCCGAAAACCCCGGAGGCCCCTAGGGTATGACCCGTCGCGCCTTTGGTAGCCATAATCTTCACCGATGACGGAAATAAGGATTGAATTAATTGGGCTTCCCGTTGGTCATTCAGTTGGGTACTTGTTCCATGAGTATGAATGACCTCTATCCGGTCGGGCGTTAATCCACTCCGGGCGATCGCCTGTTTAACCGCTAATGTGGCACAGTGGTTATCTGGGGCCGGAGCCGAGACATGATGAGCATCACAGGTAAAGCCCCAACCGCTAATGACTCCATAGATAGGGACTTGTCGGGCCCGGGCCTGGGCTAAACTTTCCAACACCAGCAGGACTCCCCCTTCCCCTAGGACTAAACCTTCCCGTTCTTCCGAAAAAGGATAACAACCGGTCGAGGCTAAGGCTCCCATTTGCTGAAAACCGGCCAGGGTTAATGGGGTAACCGGGGCTTCTACGGCTCCCGCTAAAACCTGTTGACACCGCCCGGACCGGATTAATTCACAGCCCTGGGCGATCGCCCATAATCCCGTCGCACAGGCGGCCATAGGGGATTGAATCACCTCGACTTGAGATAAGACCTGGCAGGCTAACAGAGCCGTTTGCTGGGGCAGACTGTTTAACCATTGCTCACCCAGATGTTCAGGATGTTGTACCCAATGTTCCCACTGGCCCTGACAGGCCCGACTCGATCCCACGACTACGCCCCAATTCTCTTCCCTCCCATCTAACCCCGAATTGACTAAGGCATCCGAGGCGATCGCCGGCACTAAATCCGCTAGAGTACTCGGCTGGGGATGAATTAATCCCAGGGGAAGCGGGGGAAAATCGGGGAAGGGTTGGGCCACACGAATCCCGGACTGATTTTGGAGAAGAGCTTGCCAACTGTGGGATAAATCGCCCAGGGCTGACCTTAAGCCGATACCCGTTACTGCAAACGTCATGGGCAATTACTGAGGGAGAACGCGAAGGAAAACCGGAGAAGTTAGCAGTGGAGATCGCCGAAAACCCCCTGCTTTTTTGAGCAATCGGTTCCTAAACGCCCTGGGGATCAAGCTTTTCTGCCGGCGGGAAACGCACCCTAGGGTTACTTTTTTGGGCAAAAACCGTTAAAAGAGAACTTTTCCCCTGATAATAAAAAGTTGAATCTGTCCGGCCAGTCGTATGAGTAAAGATTTACAGACCAAATTTCAAAGCTACCTCGAAGACCTCCAGTCCCAGGAAACCGACTCCCCTGATTCTATCGCTACTGTTGCCGCTCCCGATATTGTTCCGTCTGATCCTTCCCCGTCTGATCTTTCTGGCTCTGATACTGCCCCGGCTGACGATTCTTCAACGCCACCTTCTCCGGCGACTTCCCCGGTTATCGTTTTTGATACAGAAACACCGCCCCAGTCCCCCCCTGTTAATCCGTTTTCTCCGGCGGGAGATGTTTCATCCTTTGTAACCCGTCCCAGTCCCACAGAGCCGAACCGGTCTCCATCTTTGGCTAAGTGGTTAGGCGGGGGATTACTGTTATTACTGTTGGGGGGCGGTCTTTGGTTATTGCCTAAACTCTGGGTGACAACGGAAGAAAATCGCAATCATCAGCAGTTTTTAGTCGAGCAGAATCAACCTTCCGAGGCCCTCAAACTAGTCAATTTGCCCCCTCAACAACGGGATTCGTCTCTTCAGGCGATCGCCAATCAAAGTCAACCTTCCCTGGATCGAAGTCGAGCGCGTTTTTTATTAGCCAGTGATTTATTAGATAAGTACGAAGGGGGGTCAGCCCTCAAGTTATTAGAAGGGTTAGAGAACGATTATCCGGTGATGGCTCCCTATATTGTCTTGAAACGGGCCAGGGGTTACGAGCTATCCAACGAGAAGATTAAGGCGAAGGAAACCTGGCAAGGTCTGGTAGAAAATTATCCCGATTCCCCGGTGATGATTGAAGCCCTCTATCAACTGGGCAAAACCGATCCCCAGTATTGGCAGAAGGCGATCGCCGAATTTCCCCATCATCCCCGCACCCTGGATATTTTGTTGGAGCAGTTACGCCAAAATCCCCAGCAGCCGGGCTTAATGGCTCAGATTGTGGCCGCCAATCCCCAGTCCCCTCGCACCTATCCCGTCCGGGATCGTTTATTGCAACAGGACACTAGCTCCTTAACCCCAGAGACCTGGCAGGCGATCGCGGATAGTTATTGGTATCAACGGGATTACAAAAATGCGGCGAAGTATTACGGTAAAGCTCCCGAAACCGCGCAAAATCTCTATCGTCTGGCCCGATCGCAACATTTGAGCAGTCAAAAAACTGAGGCGATCGCCAACTATCGAACTCTGATTCAAAAATTTCCCGACAGTCCCGACACCGCCAAAGGGATCACGCGGTTTGTCACCCTGATTCCCGCCAGCGAAGTTTCACCCTATCTGGATCAAGTTATCCAAAAATTTCCCGACCAGGCTCCTGACGCGCTCCTACAAAAAGCCAAATTACTGGACACAGTGGATAGTGCGGCGGCGGCCCAGGCCTACGAAACCCTCTTAAAACAATATTCCAACTCCAATGCGGCGGCCCAGTATCGGTGGCGATTAGCCCGGCAAGCGGCTAAAAATGGTGATATTACCCAGGCCTGGCAGTGGGCCCAGGAATTAGCCAAACAGAATCCCGATAGTAATGAAGCCCCCAAAGCCATTTTTTGGATTGGGAAATGGGCGCAACAGTTGAACCGTCCCCAGGATGCCCAAGCCGCGTTTACCAATGTTTTGGCCCGTCATCCCCAGTCCTACTATGCCTGGCGATCGGCCGTAATGTTGGGCTGGAAAGTGGGCGATTTTAACTCAGTGCGTTCTCTGAATCCCCCTGTCCAGGCGATCGCCGTGCGACCTCTCCCCCCGGCCGGTTCCGATCTCTTTAAAGAACTCTATCGTCTCGGCCAAGACTCTGCCGCCATCTCTGTTTTTGATGCAGAAACCCAGGGGAAAGAGCCGACCCTACGGGAGTTAACGATTCCCGAACAATTTACCGATGCCCTGTTAAAACTCGCTCAAAATCAGTATCTTGTCGGTATTAATCAAATCCTCGACCTCCGCAATCCCAGCGACCCCGAACAGGATAAACAATGGCGATCGCTGAGGGAAAGTCCCGACTATTGGCAAGCCCTGTTTCCCTTTCCCTATCAAGAGAAGATTTTTAGTTGGGCGCAAAAACGCAATCTCAATCCCTTCTTAGTCACCGCCCTCATTCGTCAGGAATCCCGGTTTGAAAAGGATATCCGCTCTCCCGTCGGGGCAACGGGGTTAATGCAGGTCATGCCCGCTACGGCGGAATGGATTGCCCCCCAAATTAATCTGAAAAAATACTCCCTAACGGATGTTAACGATAACTTAAATCTGGGAACCTGGTATTTTGACCATACCCACGATACCTATAACAATAATTCTGCATTAGCGGTGGCCAGTTACAACGCCGGGCCGGGCAATGTGGCCAAATGGCTGAAGGAATTTCAAGGTAATGATCCCGATCGCTTTGTTGAAAATATTCCCTTTGCCGAAACCAAGGGCTATGTGGAATCCGTATTTGGCAATTATTGGAATTATTTACGCATCTATGACCCGGAAATTGCCCAGTTAATGGGGAAAGAAAAGTAAGGAGGTTAGTCGAGACCGGGCATGAGCATCCCCAATTTTAGTGGGATGACCTTGTGTTAGATTGGAAAAATGTCCAGCTATTTACAGTGATGCTCTCTCAAACTCATACCCGTTACATTACTCGCCATCCCGATATATT